>OFMK01000191.1_pt1 | contig 72390 bp, 61 predicted proteins | sample 1541781 | NCBI WGS metagenome assembly OFMK01 (sample SAMN04209250, study PRJEB22552) | human gut metagenome | biome: gut; material: feces | host: Homo sapiens | place: USA: Oklahoma
GGATAAACGCTGAAGGCATCTAAGCGTGAAGCCCCCCTCAAGATGAGATATCCCAACGTAAGTTGTAAGACCCCTTGAAGACGACAAGGTAGATAGGACAGAGGTGGAAGTGCAGTAATGTATGGAGCTGACTGTTACTAATCGGTCGAGGGCATAACCAAGACGGTTTAAGGAGAAAGAACAAAGGATGAAAGGTTTCTTGTATGTGGTTTTGAAGGTACACCAAAAATAATTCAGTGAATTTAGTACATCTAGTAATGCTAGGTGTATTTTTTTTGCATTTTCTTCTATTATAGCGCTGTCAGAACAATTACCTTATTTTGAGAGTATTGTTGGAAAAGAAAAACTATGATAGAATGATAAGTGATATTGAAATGAAAGGGAAAGGAAGAGAAAATGAGAGGAAAAACAAAAGAGAATGTCAGCATCAGCAACATTTATCAATTGGATGGGCGGGTGCCGGTAAGTAAGGCGATTCCTTTTGGACTGCAGCATATTTTGGCGATGTTTGTGTCCAATCTGACGCCAATCATCCTGATTGCGGCTTCGGCAGGCATGGAGGAAGGAAAAGTTGCGGTTCTTCTTCAAAACGCCATGTTCATGGCTGGAATTGCTACAATTGTACAGCTTTATCCGTTGGGGAGAGTGGGAGCAAGGCTTCCGATTTATCGGTAGGAGTTCGTTCCTTCGGCGGAGGATATACGGAAGATTTCGGTTCTGTGAAGAATCTTACGATTGGCACGATTACTTTATTAGCATGTTTACTATTTAATATTTTTGCAAAATCTTTCTGGAAGCAATTGTCGGTATTATTCGGTTTGATTGTCGGATATCTCGTTTCCCTTGCAATGGGAATGGTAGATTTATCCGTACTTCTTGAAAATGGAGTGGTTGCGTTCCCAAGATTTTTACCTGTTACGCCGGAGTTTAATATCAATGCGATTGTGTCTGTATTTATTATTTTCCTCGTATCTGCGGCGGAGACGATTGGAGATACGTCTGCAGTTGTTTCCACAGGACTTGGAAGAGAAGTAACAGAGAAGGAAATCTCCGGTTCACTCGCATGTGACGGACTTTTAAGTTCTATTTCCGGATTATTCGGATGTCCTCCGGTGACTTCGTTCAGCCAGAATATCGGTTTGGTTGCCATGACAAAGGTCGTGAACCGGTTTACGATTATGATGGGTGCGATTTGTATGATTTTAGCAGGATTTTTCCCACCAATTGGCGCATTTTTCAATTCCTTGCCGGAATCGGTTCTTGGAGGATGTACCATTATGATGTTCGGAACTATCATGGTGAGTGGAGTTCAGATGTTGGCAAAAGCGGAATTTACACAGAGAAACATCATCATTACGGCATTGTCCCTGGCAATCGGAATCGGATTTACTTCTGCAAGTGAAGCGGATATCTGGAAAGTATTTCCGCAGATGGTACAGGATATCTTCGGTGGAAATTGTGTAGCAGTTGTTTTTGTTGTATCAATTATATTAAGCATTGCACTTCCAAAAGATATGGAGATTAAGCGTCTGACGGGAGAGCAATAAACAGGGGAAAAAGATGAATGAGAAAAATAGAAAAGGGAAATTGATTCTTCGTTTTTTCAAAGGTTCAAAGAAATATTTTGTGGCGGCAGTGATAGCTTCACTTGCCACCACCATTTTAAATGCTCTGACGCCACAGATTTTCCGATTCAGCATCGATGAAGTGCTGACTGGGGATAAGTATGTGTTTTTGTCAGAGCATTTGTGGATTGTATCGCTTCTTCTTGTGGGAGTTGCAGTCTTATCCGGTCTGTCGATGTTTGTCAGCAGGACAAGTACGGCAAAAGCGGGGGAAAATTTTGCAAAAAACATGAGAGACGCTCTATTTATCCATGTGCAGAAACTGCCAATGAAATGGCATGACCAGAATCAGACAGGGGATATTATCCAGAGATGTACTTCCGATGTGGAGGTTATCCGTAATTTTGTGGTGACGCAACTGCTGGAAGTATTCCGAACAGTTTTTCTTGTAGTTGTTTCATTTGCCATCATGGTTTCGATGAACGTAAAGCTTTCTCTCGTAACATTAGCATTTGTTCCGATAGTTGTGGCATATTCTACTATTTTTTATCGCCTGATAGCGAAGCGATTCACTGCGGCGGATGAGGTGGAGGGAGAACTTTCAACAGTAGTTCAGGAGAATGCGACTGGTGTTCGGGTTGTACGGGCATTTGGAAGAGAGAAGTTCGAGATGGACCGTTTCCGGGAGAAGAACGATATCTTCGCGAAACTGTGGATTCGTCTTGGAACGATTTCCGGTTTGTATTGGGGTGTCGGAGACCTCATCACAGGACTTCAGGTTGTGACAATTATTGTTCTCGGTGCCATCGAAGCGGTCAACGGTTCCATTTCCGTCGGAGAATTTATTGCATTTGCATCGTATAACACGACGCTTGTATGGCCGATTCGCGGACTCGGAAGAATCCTGTCGGATATGAGTAAGGCGGGAGTTTCTTTTGAACGTGTCGATTATATCATTCGTGGAAAAGAAGAAGCGTATGAGCAGGAAATGGGGAAAAAAGAACAGGAACCGAGATACGATATTACATTTTCGGATGTGACATTTGCATATGAGCATGGAAATGAAGTGCTGAAGCATGTGGATTTTCAAATCAAGCAAGGGGAGACTTTTGGAATATTAGGTGGAACCGGAAGCGGAAAATCTACGGTCACCCAATTGCTGACGAGACTCTATGAACTTGCAGACGAGCAGGGTAAGATTCTGATTGGCGGAGTGGATATCCGGGAGATTCCGCTGGAGGTACTTCGTAAAAATGTAGGAATGGTGCTGCAGGAACCATTCTTGTATTCTAGGACTATTCGGGAGAATATCGCGGCGGCCAATCCGGATGCGAGCCTGGAGGAGATTCGGAATGCGGCAAAAATTGCCTGTGTAGATGATGCGATTATGGGATTTGCAGATGGATACGAGACGTTGGTCGGAGAGCGAGGGGTCACATTATCCGGTGGACAGAGGCAACGAGTTGCGATTGCAAGGATGCTCTTGCAAAAAGTGCCGATTATGGTATTTGATGATTCTTTGTCAGCGGTAGACTCGGAGACGGACGCTCTCATTCGCCATGCTCTGAAAGAACACATGACGGATGCAACGGTGATTTTAATTTCCCATAGAGTGACAACCTTGATGGGAGCCGATAAGATTATGGTGCTGAATCAGGGAGAGATAGAAGAGATGGGAACGCATCAGGAGTTGATAAAGCAAGATGGAATTTATCGGAAAATCTATGACATCCAGATGAGTCATGACGACAGAAAAACAGTGGAGAAGGAGGAGAGAGCGTAATGGCGGCTTATGAAGAACAAGAATATAACAAACCGTTTAGTTTTCGAATCTGGGCGAAAATGTTCCCGTTTTTTCGACCGTATAAGAAATATTTTGTGATTACAATCGGACTCAATATTCTGTTAGCCGGAATCGATGTGCTTGTTCCGCTCTTTCAGAGCTATGCCATCGACCATTTTATCATACCGGATACATTGAATGGGATGCAGTCTTTTGCTTTCGTTTACATAGGAGTCATTGTGTTGCAGACGATTTCGGTCTATGTGTCTGTAAGGGCAGCGACGATTATTGAGATGAATGTGGGAAAAGATTTGAAATGGGCGCAGTTTGAACATTTGCAGACACTTTCCTTTTCCTATTATAACACAACTCCGGTCGGATATATTCATGCCAGGGTGATGAGCGATACATTGCGAATTGCCGGAATGATTGCGTGGGGACTGGTGGACATGCTCTGGGCATTCATCTATGTTATCAGCGTCTTTGTTATTATGTTGATGCTGAATGTACAGCTGGCGTTGATTATCATGCTTATCGTGCCATGTATTGCCTTGATTACGGTGTATTTTCAGAATAAGATTCTACATTGGAACCGGAAAGTCCGCAAAATCAATTCGCAGATTACGAGCGCTTATAATGAAGGGATTACCGGAGTCAGAACTTCGAAGAGTATGGTGATAGAAAAAGATAATGAGAAGCATTTTTTCAAAACAACGGCAGACATGCACCATGCGGCAAGCCGTTCGGCGAAACTGAATGCTATCTACATTCCGATTATTCTGTTTTTCAGTTCGGTGGCGTCTGCCATTGTATTAGCAAGAGGCGGCTATATGGTGCAAAATGACTTGATGAAGCTTGGAACACTATCGGTATTTATTTCTTATGCGGTTGTTATCTTTGAGCCGATTCAGCAGTTGGCAAGGCTGCTGGCGGACTTGATTTCCTGTCAGGCGAATATTGAGCGTGTGACGGACCTCTTAGAGCAGAAGCCGAATGTGACGGACCGGGAAGATGTGATTGCAAAATACGGGGATGCGTTTTATCCGAAGAAGGAAAATTGGGAGAAAATCAAGGGCGACATTGTCTTTGAAGATGTATCGTTCCGCTACCCGGATGGGAAGGAATATGTGTTAGAGCACTTCAACCTGCACGTTCCGGCGGGAACGAATGTGGCGATTGTCGGGGAAACCGGAGCCGGCAAATCTACGCTTGTGAATCTTGTCGGAAGATTTTTCGAGCCGACGAAAGGAAGGATTCTGATTGACGGCGTAGATTATCGGGAGCGCTCCCAGTTATGGCTTCACAGCCAGATAGGGTATGTGCTTCAGAATCCGCATTTATTCTCCGGAACAGTGAGAGAGAATATCCGCTATGGAAGATTGGATGCGACGGATGAGGAGATTGAGGAAGCGGCAAAAAGTGTGTCGGCAGATGTTGTGGTTCACAAATTAGAACATGGATATGACAGTGACGTAGGAGAAAGCGGCGGAAGATTATCTACAGGAGAGAAACAGTTAATCTCATTTGCGAGAGCCATTCTTGCGAATCCATCTATCTTTGTGTTGGATGAGGCAACCTCTTCCATCGATACACAGACCGAACAGTTGATTCAGAAGGCAACGGACCATTTGCTGAAAGGACATACATCCTTTGTCATCGCCCACAGATTGTCCACAATACGGAAAGCGGATGTCATCTTAGTTGTAAAAGACGGACAGATTATTGAGCGGGGAAGCCATCAGGAACTCTTAAAACAAAGGGGATATTATTATGAATTGTATTCCAAACAGTTTGAAGAAGAATCGGCAATGCACATATTCTCTGAGGAAAAAGAAGGAGAGTAACAGTGGAATTATCAAGATTTTTAAAAGGAATCCGGCTGATGCCGGAAGCAGCCTGGCAACTGGAAAACATAAAAATTACGGAAGAACAGTATGAAGAGGAAAGGGATTGTTTCTACAAAGAAAGGAAGGAATTCTACCGGAGAATTTGCCGGAAAAAAGACGCACACCTATTATTTTTATACTATTTCTGCCGGTTTGCATGTGAAACATACGATTCTTATGTAGAACAGGACATAGCGGAATCGGTGTATTGGGATACTTTCTATGACTTTACTTTGTGGAGCGAAAACTGTTACCGAGATTATGGAGAGTACGGAATTGCAGAATATGACTGGTTGTACCGTCATATCGAGATGCGCTTATTCCGATTCGGAAGACTGCAATTTGAAAAAACATCTGTAGAACCAGGATGGGGAATTGCAGAGGGCGAAGAAGTAATTAGTATTCATATCCCGCAAGGGGAAAAATTGGAGATACAGGCATGCAGGGAGTCCATTCAGAGAGGGCGGCGCTTTTGGGGAACAGAATATAGGTATCTGTGCGATTCCTGGTTGTTGGAGCCGGAATTACGGAAGCTTTTGAAGGAAGGTTCGAATATTCTGGAATTTCAGAAGTGGTTTGAGATTGTGTCGGTTGATAAGAAATGCCGGCAGGCGGAAGAACGGATATTCATAAAAGTGCAGGAGAATCCGGCGGACTATCCGGAAGAGACAAGCCTTCAAAAGGCGGCAAAAAGATATTTGATGGATGGCGGAAAACTTGGCTGTGGAGTTGGGATATTGAAAGAAAAATAGAGAAAGAAAAGCTTTTGAGAGACACAGCCAGTATGCTGTGAACTCTCAAAAGCTTTTTACTTGCGTAATGTTTCTAAGAAAGGATTCAAAAGTCTCTGTCCATAATCAATCAAAGAAAAACGTTGTTGCTGGAGACACCAGGAATACGTCAGTCCAATCTGCATGTTGGCGATAATATCAGTTAGCTCCGCATAGGAGTGAGTCATATCAACCTCTCCTTTTTCCTGCCCTTCTTTAATCAGAGTCCGAAGAATCTTATAATAACGGCGGTCCTGGTCGAGAATATGTCTAGGTGCGGAAGTCATAACTTGTAGACCATAAATAGACGGATACAAATCCGCATAAGAAGAATCTTCCAGGTTTTCCATTACGAATTTATTAAACTGTATTAATTTGTCGATTGCGTGTAATTCATGATTACAATTATGATACCATACGTCATAGCTTGTATCGTATGCGTATGCAATGGCAAAGAGTAAGTCTTCTTTTCCATGAAAATGATGATAAAAAGCGCTTCTGGAAGTGGCAGAAGCAGCGATAATCTGAGAGATAGTTGTATCCTCATATCCTTGTGAAAGAAAAAGTTTCCATGCAGCAGTCATAATTTTATCTTTTGTTCGTTTCTTCTGTGGCATTTCCAATTTTAAATCCTCCGTTGCCAATGATTTCTTGTAATAGTTTAACGGGAATTTCTGCTTTTGTCAAATAAAGGATTAAAGTAAAAAGAATTGACGGAAAAAGAGTGTTATGATAAAATAACAAAAAAACAGGAACGCAGTACGGAATGCAGTGTTGCTATTCGTATAGAAAGCAGGAAAAGTATATGGAAAAATTTAGAGTGAGACAGAATCAGAGCAGAGAAGAGATGTTTTGTTCAGTAGAGGCTTCTCTTCTTCTTGGATTTCAGACAGTAAATGCAGAATTTCCTATGATTACGATGACAGAGGGGACGGAACTTCCGAATGTATGGGAAGAGGTCAGATGTCTTTGGAATTTAGCGGAGACGATGGAACCGCAAGGATACCAGGCATCATCGGAGCATACAGGCGACGTGTTTGACCTGGATTTTCGTGAAGAACATGGTCTGGAGGATTTGTTTTTCAAAGGGACGATTTTGAAGGATGAGAATCATGATTTACTACCGGATAAGATTGATTTAAAATTCGTGTTTCCGGAACAGATAGAATCGGAGATGCTTGTGGCGGCGTGTAATCTTGCATTTCGCTTTGGAATGGAGACGACATCCTATTGTGGGAAAATTGTGGCAGAGGAAGGCTATTCCGGCAATGTACTGATATTCGAAGATGGAGAAAAACCGGAGCTTTGGATGGAAGAGGGCACAGAGGCTATCCGCATCCATTTGAAGGGAAGAGGAGCAGAACTTATTTCGTTCGCAGCAAAGCTTTGCAATACATTTCCACAGTTGAATGTCATGAGAACGTGGCGGGATGCTTTGATGGAGATGACGGACGATTTCGTTCTCCGAGGAGCAGACGGGCAGTTGGCAGCTTTGCAGTTAGCTTCCGAGAAGACAGGAAAAGGATGCACATTGTATGGAGCGCCGGATATTACAGAAGAACAGAAGTCATGTTTTAAGGACAGCACATTTTATAATTATAAGTCCGGAAGAAAGATGTATGATAAGACATATGACCTTCCATGGGAAGTAGATACATTTCGTGAATTATTGGAGCAGGAAGTTTATCCGAAGGTGAGAGTGGGAAGCAGCCTGAAAATCGAAGGGGCGTTAAGTGAAAGCCCACAGATGCGCGAGGAGATTGTAGGGCAGATTGAAGAAGAAGTAAAGAAGCTTGGATGTGAAGATGCGGAGATAGAGCTTGTCTGTGCATATAAGCAAGGATTTTCCTGGATAACAGAACGGATGATTCCGCAGGTGAATGAATATCTGAAGGAAGGAAAAGCGGTAGAGCGGTTGGAAATCTTCTTTAAACCGTTTTTGCCGGAAGGACAGAATGAGTGGGTAGATGAAAACGGAGCGACACCATCTTATCACAATCTGAGTGCAGAGAATCCGGACAAGTGGTATGATTTGCCGATTCGCTATCTGCAGGAATTATATCCGGTACAGGATAGCCTGATGAGTGAACTGCATCTTACGGAGGAACAGATTACATTTCTTCCTTATGAGGGCAGTGAAGATATTACGTATCTGTTCCGGGCATACGGGGAAGAGGACGAGAAACTTCTGGAGGCACAGCATAAAGTTTACTGTTCCGAAAGACCATATCTGGATGAATATCCGGGAATGGGAAAAGTACATCCGTCTACCGGGTACATTCATGCAACCTTGGATGGACAAGAGATTCTGTTCCGGACAATCTGTACGGATTTGGAGGAAATCTGGGACATCTATCAGAAGGAAGTGTTAGCAGACTGTAGAGATTATATCGAGAAGAAGCATGGCGGAAAAGTAAAGGCAGAGAATCAGCCGCTTTTCTATAAACTGCTTTTAGACGTATCGGTGAGTGAGCCGGATTATCGTGTGGGAAGCAGAGAAGACATCATATCGTCTCTGGATGCGCTGCATGAGGACATGTATTTTACAGGAAGCGATTATTTCAAAAACTACGGTGTGCATCACAGTGACGGAATGTTAGATGCGCCGGGACTTATTTTGCCGGAGATACACAATCGGGAAGGCGAGAAACCGAAGTTTCATGTCACTCTTTTTGAACCGCTCCAGAGTAAAGCGAGTGTGCAGTGTGATGGAAGCGTAGTATTTGAACAGAGAAAACGAGAAGAAGTTCGCGTGAAGCTTACACGAATCGGATGGAATGAAGGACAGCTTCAGATGTGCGTTCAGACGGATGGTGTTTCCGGAGAATTTTTACAAGTATACGGAAAACTTCTTGACGAAAAGGCGCTTGGCATATCGGAAAAGCTTGGGGATTGTGAAGTTTGTCTTCTCGATGGAAAAGGAAATGAAGTTTCAGCCAAAGTATGTGGGCGGAAGAGCCAGAAGAATCGTAGAATCGAAGAAATCGATTTGCATGAGCATGAATTGATTGGATATGAGACGTACATCGAAATCATGGAACAGCTCAAAGACGTACCGGAGATTGAGGTATTTGAGACGGCGACTTCTTATGCGGGAAGGAAGATTTACGGAATCTGGTTGAAGCCTCATACAGAAGGATATCTTTCTATGACAAAGAGACTCTCCATGATACCGAGTGAAATCATCAATGCAAGACACCATGCGAATGAAGTATCCAGCACAAACGCGGCGTTTATTCTGTTGAAGAAATTGTTGACGGAAGACGCATACAAAACGCTTCTGGAGAAATTGAACCTGATTCTTGTGCCGATGGAGAATGTGGACGGAGCTGCTATTCATTATGAACTACAGAAAGAACATCCATATTGGAAATTCCATGTGGCAAGATTTAATTCCCTTGGGAAGGAGTTTTTCCACGAACACTTTAAGCAGGATACAATTCACACAGAGGCAATGGGAATGTCCAGACTCTATGAGCGGTTCGCACCGGATATGATGGTGGATAACCATGGCGTTCCGAGCCATGAGTGGGAGCAGCAGTTCTCAGGATACACTTCACCATCGTACAAAGGATTCTGGCTGCCAAGGTCTCTGCTATACGGATATTTCTGGTATATAACGAATCCGGAATATAAAGGAAACTATCCGGTCAATAAGGTGATGGAAGATGTGATTGCAGACCGGATTGCGGAAGATGCAGAGATGACCGCATGGAATAAGGAGTGGAGTGCACAGTTTGAAAAATATGCACACACATGGCTTCCGAAGTTATTCCCGGCGGATTACTATAAAGACATGATTAATTACTGGATTCCGTTTGAGTTTAACCCGGAGCACAAATATACGTCTATCCGTTATCCATGGATTACAACAGTTGCCTATACGAGTGAAGTGGCAGATGAGACGGCGCAGGGAGAATATTTGAACCTATGCGCAAGAGCCCATGTCGCTCATGACGAGGCGACGCTCCAGATGCTGATGCAGGCAGAACATGTGATGAAAAGCAGTTGTGTATGCACAGAAGAAAAGGTTTTTGCTGAATACATCAGACAGCGTCCTATGATTGTCCGGTATTCAGAAAAATAAATATTACTTTTAAAGGAGGAAAAAAGTATGGAACTCATTAAATTAGTTGGCGTATTAATCGTAATTGTCGGATTTGCGCTGAAACTCGATTCGATTCTCATTATTTTCCTGGCGCTTATCACGACAGGACTTGTCGGAGGACTTGGAATTGACGGACTTCTTGAGTCAATTGGAACAAACTTCGTAGCAAATAGAAGTATGGCCATTTTCATTATGATTCTGCTTGTAACAGGAACATTGGAAAGAAATGGTCTGAGGGAGTCTGCAGCAGACTTAATCAAGAAGGTAAAAGGCGCCACAGCAGGTAAACTTGTCTGTGTATACGGTGCGCTTCGTGGATTCTTCGGCGCATTTAACGTTGGATTCGGTGGTGTAGCAGGATTCATCCGTCCGGTACTTTTACCGATGGCAGAAGGTGCAATCAAGAATGCAGGACATGAGCCGAATGAAGAGCACATGGAGGAAGTCAAAGGTATGGCATCCGCTATGGAAAATATTACATGGTTCTTCTTCCAGGTATTGTTCGTAGGAGGTTCCGGTGGAATCCTTGTACAGACAACACTCGCATCACTCGGATACGAGGTAGAGCTGATTGACCTTGCAGTGAAAGAAATTCCGATTGCATTGATTTCGCTCTTAGTTGCATGTGCGTATATGCTCTGGAAAGAAAAGAAACAGATGAAGAAATATTATGGGAATAAGAAATAGGAGGGGAAAATATGGACGCATTAAAAGTTATACAGATAGACCCGGCATTGAATACAACCCTTCTGGACGTTGTATGGATTATTATTGGTTTGGTTACAATCTATGCAGGAATTAAAAACTTGATGGATAAAGAGAATCCGTCGAGAATCGGAACAGCTATTTTCTGGTGCTCTTTCGGTATCGTATGTGCATTCGGTACATGGCTTCCGGCGAAAGTGTCCGGTGTGCTTGTCATCGTAATGTGTATGCCGCCGATTTTCAAGAAAGTAAAAGTTGGGGCAACAAATGCACCGTCAAAAGAACATATGCATAAACAGTACAAGAAAATCGGTATGAAGATTTTCGTTCCGGCTTTCATGGTTGCAGTGTTCTCATTAGCAGCAGCATTCTTTACAAACATCAGCTCAATGATTGCGATTACTTTTGGTGTTATCATTGCTGTGATTATGCTGATGGCATATGATTCAAAAGAAAATAAACCGGTCGTATTCTTAAAAGACTCTGAAAGATTCCTTTCCATCATGGGACCTCTTTGTATGCTTCCACAGCTTCTCGGATGCCTCGGAGGAGTGTTTACGGCAGCAGGAGTTGGCGATGTTATCGCGGGCATTGTTGAGAAAATCGTTCCGAAGGGAAATGTCAATGTGGGAATCATTGTATTCGCAATCGGTATGGCGCTTTTCACAATGATTATGGGAAATGCATATGCGGCGATTACAGTTATGACAGTTGGTATCGGAGCGCCATTTGTACTTGCTTATGGAGCTGACCCGGTTACAATCGGTATGTTAGCCCTTACTTGCGGTTACTGTGGTACGCTTCTTACACCGATGGCAGCAAACTTCAACATCGTGCCGGTTGCTATTTTGAATATGAAAGACCGTTGGGGTGTTATTAAGAATCAGGTTGTCGTAGCGATTATCATGCTTACAATTCAGATTGGATACATGATGCTATTCAAATAAGAAGGAACAACAATAGAAGGAACGTGAAAGAATGAATCGCAATATGGAGCGTGGAGCTGAAATCATTATAAAGGATTGGGTGAGGGTAAAACCATGGGACAGGCTTCTCATTGTAACGACAAAGAACCATCTTCCGGAGGCGCGCCTTCTGAAAAAGACGGCGTTTACGAGATGTAAGACGGTTAATACGCTTGTCGTCGAGGATAAGGGACGGCATGTAGGAATGTTTTTCGATGAAAATGAAGAGGTGTTTGACCCATACACAGCAATTATAGCTGCAACCGAATACTCTCTTGTCACGACAAAGGCGGCGAAGAGAGCAATCAAGAAGCACAAAAAATTTCTGTCATTGCCACTTTCCACCAACGACGGAAGGTCTATGCTTGGATATGATTTTCTTACAATGGATACGAAGAAAAGTCGTCTCATGGCAAAGATTATTATGAAATATCTGCAACATTCGGACCACGTGAGAATTACAACTGCCGCAGGGACTTCGCTTAAGATTGGGAAGGTAAAAAGAGACCCGGGATTTTTCAACGGGGTATTGAAAGACGGAAAAGGATATTCCTCTGCGAGTATCGAAGTCTATGTCCCGATTGAAGAAACGAAGACAGAAGGCGTTATGGTTCTGGACGGCTCTCTGGGCTATATCGGCAGAGTGGAAGAGCCGACGCGCATTGTATTCCGGGAAGGCAGGATTGTAGACATAGAAGAGACGCCGACCGGAATCCGATTGAAACAATATATGGAGGAATATAAGGACTCCAGAATCTACATTGCAGGGGAGCTTGGAATTGGATTAAATTCCAGCTCCCGGTGTGATGGAAACTGTTATATTGAAGACGAGTCTGCATATGGAACATTCCATATAGGATTGGGACGTAATCTGGCATTGGGAGGTTATCAGAATGCAAACGGACATTTTGACCTCGTATGTCATGACCCGGACATCTATACGGATAACAGGCAGATTATGCAGCAAGGAAAAATCATCGTACCGGAACCGGTACCATATTAAGAAAGAAAAGGAGAATGAACATGAAAGTATTAATTACAGGATTTGACCCATTTGGTGGAGAGAAAGTAAATCCGGCATATGAAGCAGTAAAACTTCTTCCGGATACAATTGCGGGAGCTGAAATTATCAAACTTGAAATTCCGACAGTATTTTCTAAGAGTGGTCCGGCAGTAGAAGCAGGAATCAAAGAACATAATCCGGATGTGGTAATCAATGTCGGACAGGCAGGCGGACGTTCTTGTGTGACAATCGAAAGAGTTGCCATCAACCTTGCGGAAGCAAGAATTCCGGATAATGACGGAGAGCAGCCGATGGATGAGCCTCTTCAGGCCGATGGAGAGAGCGCTTACTTCGCAACAATTCCGGTTAAAGCAATCGTGAAGAATGTGCGCGACCATGGAATCCCATGTCATATTTCCTACACAGCAGGTACTTATGTATGTAACTGTGTAATGTACAATGCCCTTTATATGGCGGCAACAAAATATCCGAATATCCGCGCAGGATTCATCCACGTACCATATGCGGATGAACAGGTAGTATCCAAACCAAACGGAACACCGAGCATGTCTTTGGAAGTGATTGCAAAATCATTGGAATATGCGATTGAGGCAACTGTGAAGAACGAAAAAGATATTACAGAAGCTGTAGGCGGAACAACACACTAAGAGATAAGAGAAAAAAGATTGCGCGTTTGCGCAATCTTCGCGCGCGAGCGGTGCCTGAAAGACTAATTTCATTGTCGCGAGCTGCGCATTCCCACACGAAGTGTGTTTTTTATGGAATAGGATTCCAAAGGAAGTTCCGATTCCATAAAAAAGAAGGTATCTTGCATCCATTGTATTGGAAGATACCTTCTTTTGCTCTGATAGAATTTGAAATTTTATAATAATATACGGTACTTATAATTCGTATTTTTCACGTCGTTTAGCGGCTTCTCGATATACTTGTTCATCTGTTCTGGCAGAAACAACGATGATTTTCATAATATTTCCTATCCGTTCCACTTTGTATACAACGCGAATTCCTAAATCTCTGAATTTGATTTTTAAGAGATTAGTAAGATTAGCACCATTTTTATGCCCTAATGGTTTTCCATATCCACCTTCCTGTACAGGAAGAGGATTTTTACTCACTTTTTGAATTCCTTTTAAAACTTGAAGACTGGCGGAACGTTCTAGCTTCTTCATATCTTTTTTTGCTTCTTCTAGAAATTCTACTTCCCAAATCATTCAATATCCACATCCTCTAATTGTTCCAATTCATCTGCGCTGATTCCAAGGTCTTCCATAACAGTTTCCATAGGTATACCTGGTTTATTTCCGTTGATTTCTAAACGACTTGTTGCTTCTAGTAATAAAGTATAATTTTCTTCAATCTCAGTAAGCCTTACATATTCTTCGGGTGATAAAATAACAGCGGATGGCTGATTATTTTTTAGTACAAAAAGTTCCTTTGTTTCTTTGAGTCTGTTAAAGATTTTTGTTGCCTGTCCTTTGTTGAATAAAGAAATTGGCACTAAACAATCCATTACGTTAGCCATGTATCACACCTCCCACATTTCTTACTATTATTATATGCGCTTACCATTTGAATATCAATAAATAAGAGAAAATTTATTGATGTATTTTCTGTTATATTTTGTTTAGAAAAGAATGGTTTACAGATTTTACTTGGATATCAGGAATACTATTTATAGAAATTAATATATGATGACAGAAAATTTGAGGCGTGTTATTATAAAAATATAAAAACTATTATTGGAAAGAGCGATTAAAATTTGATTGATAGAAAGGAGAGGAGCGTTATGAAGTTTTTTAGAAAAAATGTTTATCTGTTAATAGGAAGTGTTATCTTGGCAATTTGTTTAGGAACCGGATGTGCGAAAACGAATCAGGATAATAGAAAAGAAAAAGTAGTCGAGAAATTTTGTGAAGAAATATTTACATATCCAAGTGAAAACAATCATAAAGTTTTAGAAGCGATGGAGAATCCAACAGGGTGGTCAATTATTGGAATAGGAACAGAAGATATAGAAAAGTCCGAAGAAGATAATTGGAGGGATGTCCTGAATGAAGTATACGGAAAGTATCTTACAGAAGCTGAATTGGAAGACTTTTATAACAAGAGGGTTCTGCTTGATATTTTATCTAAAAAGTAAGGAGTGTTACAATATAACAAAATGAAATCAGTTATGTTGTAACACTCCTTTGTGCATTTATAAAATCATTTGGATAGCCTAGCCATTTATTTTTGTAAACTGAAGTTTATTTATTGATAAATTTTCTTATTCTCTTTCTGAGATTCTGATGTCAGCTGTATTCCCAATTTTTTGAACATTTTTGTATCTACAGAAGAGAGCATTACAGATGTATGAACCTGGCAGCCTTTTAATTTTGGAATCTGCTCCAACGCAAGGCGGGCGATATCGTCATTAGCAGCGCTGATAGAGAGGGCGATGAGCACTTCATCTGTATGCAGTCTTGGGTTCTTACTTCCCAGGTATCGTGTTTTCAAAGTCTGGATTGGCTCGATGGCTTCCGGTGAAATCATGTGGATATCATCGTCCAGATTTGCAAGGTGCTTCAAGGCGTTTAATAACAATGCAGCGGAAGCGCCTAACAGATTCGAAGTCTTTCCTGTGATGATTTCTCCGTCTTCCAATTCGATTGCAGCGGCAGGTCCGCCGGTTTCTTCGGCGCGTTTCAATGCAGCGGCAACGACAAGACGGTCATCCGTTGTAATATGAGCCTGTTTCATGAGAAGCTCGATTTTGAATACCTCATCTTCACTGATTTCTCCGGCTGACATGCGATTCAATGCCGCATAATATCTGCGGATAATCTCCTGTTTCGATGCAGCCTGGCATACTTCATCATCACAAATACAGTTTCCAACCATATTCACACCCATATCAGTTGGAGACTTGTAAGGGTTTTCTCCATATATTTTCTCAAAAATTGCGTCAAGAACAGGGAAAATCTCCACATCACGATTGTAGTTTACTGTGGTGACGCCATAAGTTTCCAAGTGGAACGGGTCAATCATGTTGATGTCGTTCAAGTCTGCGGTAGCAGCCTCATATGCCAGATTGACAGGATGCTTCAGAGGAAGATTCCACACCGGAAATGTTTCAAATTTGGCATAGCCGGCACGAACGCCTCTTTTCAGTTCATGGTATAGCTGGGAGAGACAGGTTGCCATCTTGCCGCTTCCAGGCCCCGGGGCTGTGATGATAACAAGCGGTCTCGTTGTCTCGATATATTCATTTTTGCCATATCCATCGTCACTTACGATAAGAGGAATGTTGGAAGGATATCCCTCGATACAATAGTGTACGTAGACTTTGATACCGAGTTTTTCAAGTTTGCTCTTGAATAAATTGGCGCTGCTCTGTCCGGAATATTGCGTAATTACAACGCTGCCAACATATAATCCGCTTTGGCGGAAAGAATCCATGAGACGAAGAACGTCCGTATCATAAGTAATTCCCAGGTCTCCACGAATCTTATTTTTCTCAATATCTCCGGCGCTGATTACGATGACAATCTCTGCCTGGTTTGACAACTGCATTAAAAGACGCAGTTTACTGTCCGGGGCGAATCCCGGAAGAACTCTGGAAGCATGATAATCATCAAAAAGCTTTCCTCCAAACTCAAGATAAAGTTTGTTGTCAAATTGATTGATGCGTTCCAAGATGTGTTCCGACTGCATTTTCAAATATTTTTCATTATCAAATCCAACTTTCATAATCTATCTCCTTGCCTTTTCGTGATTGTACATTTGTTTATTCTTAAAAAAATAGTATACTACAAAATGCAAAGTTTGTCTAAGCTAAATTTATAGAAGTTTAAGATTTGAATAAACAGTTTTCACAATCTTTTTATTGATTTATAGATAATGGGTACTTATAATAGAAGAGACAAGAAACAGGAGGAAGATTATGGATAATCAGAATAATAGAAACAAGAATAATGACCCTAGAAGGAATAGAAACAATAAGCAGGGATTTGGGATTATTCTTATCACTTCAATTCTAACATTATTTCTGGTCTTAGGATTATATCAGATGATGCCGGGAAAAGAGCCGGAAGAGATTTCATATAGTAAATTTTTGGATATGGTAGAAGCAGGCCAGGTAGAGAAGGTAGTAATCGGTTCCGACAGCATTGAGATTACACCGAAGAAGAAGGAGAATAAGAATCCGTTGTTATCGTCGGCGACACCGCATTACTATACCGGTGTGATGAGAGATGACAAATTGGTAGACCGTTTGCGGGAAAAGGATGTAGATGTGACGCAGGAGATTCCGAAGACAGGAACGATGATGTTCTGGAATGTTATGCTTACATTAGTTCTTCCGACGGCTCTTCTCGTGGGAGCGCTTGTATTTTTGACAAAGAGAATGTCAAAGGGCGGCGGAATGATGGGAATTGGCAAGAGCAATGCCAAGATTTATGTGGAGAAGTCAACCGGTGTGACGTTTAAAGATGTTGCGGGTCAGGACGAAGCGAAGGAGTCATTGCAGGAGATTGTAGATTTCCTTCATAATCCTGGGAAGTATACAAGTATCGGAGCGAAACTTCCGAAAGGAGCCCTGCTTGTCGGACCTCCGGGTACAGGTAAGACATTATTAGCGAAGGCAGTAGCAGGGGAAGCGAAAGTTCCGTTTTTCTCGCTTTCCGGTTCCGCTTTCGTAGAAATGTATGTCGGTGTCGGCGCTTCCAGAGTACGTGACCTTTTCAAACAGGCACAGGCCATGGCGCCATGTATTATCTTTATCGATGAGATTGATGCGATTGGTAAGAGTCGTGACAATGCGATGGGAAGTAATGACGAACGTGAACAGACATTGAACCAGCTTCTGGCAGAGATGGATGGATTTGATACGGATAAGGGGCTTTTGCTTCTTGCGGCTACAAACAGACCGGAGATTCTGGACCCGGCATTATTGAGACCGGGACGTTTTGACAGACGAATTATCGTAGAAGCGCCGGACCTTAAGGGACGTGTCGATGTCCTGAAAGTACATGCAAAAGATGTGAAGATGGATGAGACGGTAGATTTGGAAGCGATTGCGCTTGCAACAAGCGGTGCAGTTGGTTCAGACCTTGCGAACATGATTAATGAAGCTGCAATCAATGCCGTTAAAAACGGCCGTCAGGTTGTTTCGCAGGCTGATTTATTTGAAGCGGTAGAAGTGGTGCTCGTTGGTAAAGAAAAGAAAGACCGCATTATGAATGTGGAAGAGCGAAGAATCGTTTCTTATCATGAAGTAGGCCATGCGCTTGTCAGCGCGCTTCAGAAAGATTCCGAGCCGGTGCAGAAGATTACGATTGTTCCAAGAACAATGGGAGCATTGGGATATGTAATGCAAACACCGGAAGAGGAGAAATTCCTGAATACGAAGAAAGAATTGGAGGCAATGCTTGTTGGTCTTCTGGCGGGGCGTGCCGCGGAAGAAATCGTATTTGATACGGTGACAACTGGAGCTTCGAATGATATTGAGAAGGCTACAAAAGTAGCAAGAGCCATGATTACCCAGTATGGTATGTCTGAGAAATTCGGTTTGATTGGTTTGGAATCTGTGCAGCATAAATATTTGGATGGACGTCCGGTCACAAACTGTGGAGAAGAGACTGCCGGAGAGATTGATAAAGAAGTCATGAAGATGCTGAAAGATGCATATGAAGAAGCAAAACGGCTCTTGCGCGAGAATCGTGATGCTCTTGACCAGATTGCGGCATTCTTGATTGAAAAGGAAACAATCACAGGAAAAGAATTTATGCGTATTTTCCACGAAGTCAAAGGAATTCCGGAGAATGAAGAAAAGACACAACAGTCTCGCATTGAGATGAAAAGTGAGCCTTCAGAAGAAAAAATGGAAGAGAATCAGATGTTACCACCTGTGGTAGAAGAATAAGAGAAAGAATATAAAACATGCTGCTATACTCCTTGCATTAGATTTGACAAGGGATATGGCAGCATGTTTTTGAATTATAGTCTTTTCATCTACTTTGTATTTAAAAGATTTCTATTGTCCAAGTATTCGTATAAGTTTTCCCGGCTTCTAAGGAAATAAGATTTTTCTGTGTCTCGAGGTTTTCTATGACATTTTCTCTGGCAGGAAGAGAGGACCATGGTTCGATGCATACGTAATTTACAGCTGTCTTTGGCCAATGCCAGAAACCAATATATTTCATTTCAGGAAAGCTTACTTTCACAGATTTTGTTCCTTTTTTAGATTTAAGAGTTACTTCTTTTGCAGTATTGTGAAGCACAATCGCATCTTCGTCAAACATATCATGGGATAAAGGAAGAAAAATATCATCTTCCAATGAATAAGAGGCATGTTCTTCGGTAACAAAACATTTTTCTGAGAAGGTAACCTGATATGGTTTACAAGGAATTCCAAATTCTAAAACATAATCTTCGAAATTCAAATGATTTTCCAACGGAACATTAAATCCAGGATGTCCTCCGATACCAAAGTACATGGTTTTATTATCTTGATTATAAACTTGATAGGTGATAATAATTTTGTTATCTATGACTTTGTGATGAAGCAGGTATTCGAATCGAAAAGGATACATAGTTCTAAGTTTTTCATTATCATTGATTTTGAGAGTTAATTCATTATCGGTTTGACTGAGTAGTTCCATCTTTTCATTCGGAAGAAATCCATGAATATCCAAAGAATACTGTTTTCCCTGGTATTCATATGTTTTATTATTGAGTCTTCCGATATATGGAAAAAGATTCGGTGCATGGTCCGGCCATGTGTCAGAGTCACCCTGCCAAAGATATTCTGTGCCATCACAAGCTTTAATAGATTGCATTTCTCCGCCTTTTGACGATACAGTTAGACTTAATTTTTCTGTGCTAATCGTATACTTCATAAACAAACTCTCCTTTGAATTTTATGATTTATTATGTTTTTTGAATTTTAATGTCAATAAATGTCTTTATTATACCTAGTATTCTGAAAAAAAGGAAGTGGAAATCACTATACAGTAGTCACAAATTGATTTTACAAAAATTGTGCACAAATGATAAAAATAATATTTGAGTTGACATAAAAATAGATAATATATATAATGACGATAGAAGAAAGAATAGAGGAGTCATTATGATAACACCGATTAAAAGAATTTCTTTGCAATCAGAGATTATTAAATATATTCAGAAATATATTGAAGAAAATCAGTTGCATGAAGGTGATAAGCTTCCTTCTCAAGGACAGTTTATAGAAATGATGCAGGTCAGTCGGACAGCTCTTCGTGAAGCCTTTAAAACATTGGAAGCTGAAAACATTGTGGAAGTGAAAAATGGAAAAGGAATTTACGTTGGGAGCGGTGGACAACAAAGCTATTCTATACAATCTATCTTAGGGTTTACGCAAGAGAAGGAGCGACTGTTAGAAGCGCTGGAAGCCAGAAGAGCAATGGAAAAAGAATTGCTTGTTATGGTCATTCATTCTGCGACAGACCAGGAGATGGAAGAATTAGGAAGAATCACAGAGAATCTTATGAAAAAGGTTCGTGCAAATTTGCAGGATACGAAAGAGGATAAAGAATTTCATGAGATGATTTATAAAATGTGCCATAATCAAGTTTTTTATGCAATGCTGGATTTGTTAGACAAATATACAGAAAAATTGTGGGAATTTCCGTTGGAAATGACAGACCCGTTTAAGGAAAGCATGCCGTATCATGAAGAACTATACGATGCGTTACGTAACAGAGATGTGAAGAGAGCACAGAAAATTAACAATAAATTGCTTGATTGTGTTTATGCGGACATTGTAAATCAACTAAAAAAAATATAGAGGATTAAGTATTTTATTTTTATATTTCAAGCTATATTATAGCATATAGATGATAGCATGATAGGAAGGTGAAAGAGATGAGTGGAGAGACAGGAATGATTTTAGAACATTATGGTGAAGAGTATGAGAAGTACTATCATGCGATTGTACCTCCGATTTTTATGAACTCGCTGCATGTATTCGATTCCATTGACGATTATTATGATTTGGATATAACGGATAAACACAGCTATTGCTATGGACGTGTGCAGAATCCGACAGTACGCATTTTAGAAGATAAAATTGCGGCACTGGAATCAGGTCAAGTCTGTTATGCATTTTCTTCCGGAATGGCAGCGGCTACGGCGGCAGTATTGGGAGTGTGTACAACCGGAGGACATGTTATCTGTATAAAAAATGCATACGGACCTTTAAAAAGTTTCCTGTCAGGATATTGTAAGGAACATATGCAAATAACAACAACATTTGTGGAGGGCAATCAAGTACAAGAATTTGAAGATGTGATACAGAACAATACGCAGCTCATTGTGTTGGAGAGCCCGTCATCCGTTATCTTTTCTGTACAAGATATTGTCAAAGTTTCGGAATTGGCAAAAGAAAGAGGAATTAAAGTTTATATTGACAATACATTCTGTACTCCCATTTATCAAAAACCACTTGAGCTAGGAGCCGATTTGGTGATGCATACAACATCGAAATATCTTGGGGGACACAGTGATTTGATTGGCGGAGTTCTTATTATGCGAGACAGAGAACTTGCTGAGAAAATAAGAAACATGAGAGAACAATTGGGAAGTATTATTGGTCCGATGGAAGGCTGGTTAATTTTGAGAGGGCTTCGGACTTTGGAACTTCGGGTGAGAGAACATGGAAAAACAGCACAGGAAATAGCCGAATGGTTAGAAAAGCATCCGAAAGTAAAGAAAGTATATTATCCGGGGCTGTTATCTCATCCGCAATATGAGTTGATTCGTAGACAGCAAAGTGGAAGCACAGGGCTTTTGAGTTTTGAAATTGATGGGACAGTAGAACAGGCCAAGAAGTTTTGCGGTATGTTGAAAGTATTTAAAATAGGTGTTTCTTGGGGAGGATTTGAAAGTCTTGTGATGATGCCATATGCAAGACAAAGTGACGAGATGTCTAAGTCTATGGGTGGAACCAGTAATATCATTCGGATACATTGTGGATTGGAGGGAGTCGAGATACTGAAAAATGATTTAGAAGAAGCATTTCATGATATTTAAAATAATAGATAGAACAGGCGGGATGAATTATGGCGATTATATTTCATAGAGAAACACAAGAGTTTCATTTATACAACAAAGAAATTAGTTATGTGATGGCAGTATTAGAAAATGGACAGCTCGGACAGATTTATTTCGGGAAAAAAGTTCATGATTGTAAAAGTTTTAGAGAATATATTGAATACGGAAGAAAAGATATGGCACCATGTGCATTTCAAGGAAACCGGGAATTCTCCATGGAGTATTTAAGACAAGAGTATCCTTCCTATGGAAGAGGGGATATGAGATATCCGGCTTATGAAATCCTTCAGGAAGATGGAAGCAGAATTTCAGAATTTCAATATGATAGTTATGAAATTTATCGTGGAAAAAAGAAATTAAAAGGCCTGCCTGCAGTTTACACAGAATCGGATAAGGAAGCTGAAACATTAGAAATTACGTTGAAAGACAGAGTGATAGGAACGACATTGATTCTTTCTTACACAATATTTGAAGATATGCCGGTTATATGTAGAAATGCAAGATTTGAACACCAAGGAAAACATGAGATTTCTTTGGAACAGGCAATGAGTTTAAATGTAGATTTTGCAGATGCGGATTATGAAATGGTGACATTGACAGGAGCATGGGCAAGAGAGCGGTATATAAAAATACAGCAACTGCATGAAGGAATACAGTCCATCTATAGTATGAGAGGACATAGCAGTCACCAGTTCAATCCATTCTTCGCATTGAAGAGAAAAAATACGACGGAAGACTCGGGAGAAGTAATCGGATTCAGCCTTGTGTATAGCGGTAATTTTCTCGGACAAGTTAATGTGGACACGTTTCATGTGACAAGAGCAATGATAGGAATTCATCCGGAAGGATTTTCCTGGACGTTAAAAAAGGGAGAGACATTTCAGACACCGGAGGCTGTTCTTGTGTATTCGGAGCATGGAATGAATGGTATGAGTCAGACATTTCATAGACTCTACCGGACAAGACTGGCAAGAGGTTTCTGGAAAGCGAAAGAAAGACCGGTCGTCATTAACAATTGGGAAGCAACGTTTATGAACTTTGACGAAGAAAAAATCATGCATATCGCAACGACAGCAAGAGACTTAGGTGTTGAAATGTTCGTGCTGGATGACGGATGGTTTGGAAAAAGAGATGATGACACAACTTCTCTAGGAGATTGGTATCCGGATTTCAGAAAGCTTCCGAATGGCATCAAAGGAATTGCAGAAAAGATAGAGCAATTAGGAATGAAGTTTGGACTTTGGATTGAACCGGAAATGGTCAGTAAAGAAAGTAATCTTTACCGAGAACATCCAGATTGGCTGATTGGTACGGAAAATCGACCGATTTGTCATGGGAGAAACCAATATGTCTTAGATTTTTCAAAAGAAGAAGTTGTAGATTATATTGGAGATTTACTTTGCAACACATTGAGGGATGCACCGATATCGTATATTAAATGGGATATGAATCGAAGTATTTCCGAAGCTTTTTCAAGAGGAAGAGATAGAAAAGAACAGGGGAAGCTTTTCCACAGACATATTCTTGGAATCTATCGTTTGTATGAGAGATTAACAACAGAATTTCCTCAAATCTTATTTGAGTCATGTGCAAGTGGAGGGGCAAGATTTGACCCGGGAATGCTTTATTATGCGCCACAGTGTTGGACATCCGACAATACAGATGCGGTTGAGAGAATCAGAATTCAGTATGGTACAAGCATGGTTTATCCATTAAGTTCCATGGGATGCCATGTATCTGAGGCTCCGAATCAGCAGACTTTTCGAAATACCCCGCTTCAAACGAGAGCAGATGTAGCATATTTTGGATGTTTTGGATATGAGATGGATTTGAATACTCTAACAGAAGAGGAAAAGAATCAGATTAAAAGGCAAGTGGAATTTTATAAATCCTATAGGAAACTAATTATGGAAGGAACTTTCTATCGGGTCTTAAGTCCGTTTGAATTGGATGAGGCGGGATGGGAAGTGGTCTCTGAAGATAGAAATACGGTGTTGGCAGCTTACTATCGAATGAGGCAGCCGTCCAATGCGCCTTATAAGAGATTTTACTTTAAAGGATTAGATGAGAACAAATGTTATCGATTAAAAGGAAATGAAGATGTGTATTATGGTGACGAGCTGATGCATATGGGAATGGTGATTTCAGATTATGCATCAGGAGTTGGAAGAGATACTTCACATCAGGGAGATTATCAATCAAGGCTTTTCATATTGGAAGCAGTCCAGGAGGAAGAATTATGAGAAGAATCACATGTGCAATTGCAGGATTAGGGAACAGAGGAAATGATATTTATGGACATTATGAATTCGTAAGACCGGAGGAAATGAAAGTCGTTGCGATTGCAGAACCGATGAAAGAAAAAAGAGAGTGCGCGAAGAAGACGTATCAGTTGGATGATTCACATTGTTTTGAAACGGCAGAAGACTTATTAAGTCAACCGCAGTTAGCAGACGTAATTGTGATTGCGACACAAGACCGTCAGCATGTAGAACAGGCAGTAAAGGCGTTAAGTCTTGGTTATCATGTGCTATGTGAAAAGCCGATTTCACCATCGGCAGAGGAGTGCAGAAGACTTCAAAAAGCAGCACATGAATATCGTAGGATTGTAGCGGTCGGTCATGTACTTCGATATACACCGTTTTATTCCAAAGTAAAAGAATTGATAGATTCTGGAAGAATCGGAGATATTGTTTCCATACAGGCGATGGAACATGTTACTTACTGGCATCAGGCACATAGTTATGTGAGAGGCAACTGGAGAGATTCCGATGAGACAAGCCCAATGATTCTTGCAAAGAGCTGCCATGATTGTGATATTTTTTCATGGCTGATTGGAAAAGAATGTAAAAGAGTTTCATCATTTGGAAGTCTATCTCACTTTAGAAAGGAGCAAGCGCCGGAAGGAGCAACGCTTCGATGCTTAGATGGATGCAAGGCAAAGAAAAACTGTCCATATGATGCGGAAAAAATCTATGTTGAAAATAAAAAAATCGGTATCAGAAGAGTGATAGAAGATGGAAAAACAGGAGATGATGCATGGCCGGTATGCATTTTATCACCAAATGATTTGAGCGAAGAGGCCATTTATCATGCATTGGAAACGGGACCATATGGCCGTTGCGTATATTATTGTGACAATAACGTTGTGGACCATCAGGTAGTAAACATGGAGTTTGAGGACGGAATTACTGTAGATTTCCAAATGTGTGCGTTCACAGGACATGGAGGAAGAACCATCCATGTTTGTGGAACAAAAGGGGATATATACGGAAACCTTGGCGAAAGCAAAGTAATGATAGAGGAATTTGGGGAAAATCCGGAAACGTTTGACGTCAAGGAAGGAGATATGAGCGGTCATGCAGGGGGAGATAACCGATTGATACATGATTTTCTCGTAGCTGTAGAAAAAGGAGCGGATGAAGAAGCTCTTAGAACAGGAATTGATGTTTCGATTCAGAGTCATTTGATTGCGTTGGCAGCAGAACAGTCAAGGCTGGCTGGGGGAATACCAGTAAAACTTGATGAAGTTCGATAATATTTATGAGGATATCGGAGCGCTGAAGCGCTTTGAAATAAAAAAGAGAGAGAGGTAACATTATGAAGAAGAGAATTGTAGCAGCTGTTTTGGCAGCAACAATGGCGGTATCATTGACGGCATGCGGTGGCGGCTCAAGCGACTCGAAGAAACAGGAAGCAGGAAAAACTGAGTCAAAAGAAGCGACGGTGACGGCGATTATGACAACAGACCCGGATACATTAGATCCAGGTCGTGCTGACGATTCGCAGAAGAACCAGATTGTATTGGAATCTCAAGAGACTCTGCTTCGATTAATCGACGGAAAATTAACAGAAGCAGGAGCAGAGAGCTATGAAGTGTCTGAAGATGGACTTGTCTATACATTCCATTTAAGAGACAACAAATATTCAGATGGAGAACCGGTAAAAGCGGAAGACTATGTGAATTCTATTCGAAGAATTTTTGACCCGGAAGTAAACTGTCACAATGCTGGAATTTTCTATTGCATTAAGGGCGGAGAAGAGTTTAACACCGGAAAAGGAACGAAAGAAGATGTGGGGGCGAAAGCAGTTGATGAAAAAACTTTGGAAATCACACTTGTTGAGCCACTCCCATACTTCCCACAGCTATTAACATTCTCTAACGTAACACCAGTTCCGGAAGCAAAAACGGAAGGGGAGAAAAACTCTTCTTATGGAGCAACAGCAGAAGAACTTGCACAGTCAGGACCATTCTATGTAAAAGAGTGGACAAGAGGTTCCAAAGTTGTATTAGAGAAGAATCCAAATTACTGGGATGCAAAAAATATCAAACTTGATGAAGTTGAACTTGTACTTGCACAGGATGAAAACACAAGACAGCAGTTGTTTGACCAGAACAAGGTTAATGTGATTGAAAACGTAAGCACACAGTATCTTGAGCAGAAACAGGCAGATGTGGATGCTGGAAAAGTACAGTTGATTTCAGGACCACAGCCGCGAAATTCATATATCTGTTTCAACAATGAAGACCCGAACGGTGTATTTACAAATGAGAAGATTCGTAAAGCATTTGCAATCGCATTCGACAGAGAAGCATATGCAGAGCAGGTTCTTAGAAAAAATAAAGCAGCGTACTCAGAGATTCCTCCGGGAACAGCCATCGGAACAGAAATTTTCCGCGATAACTATGAAGAACCAATGAAGAAACTTTTGGAACAGGATGCGAAAGCGCTTCTTGAAGAGGGATTAAAAGAGATTGGAAAAGAGGGGGAAACTCTTGAAATCACATTCTTGCAGAGAAATGCAGACAATGGAACAAAAGTTGCATCTGAATTTTATCAGGACCAGTGGCAGAAAAATCTTGGAGTAAAAGTTAATATTGAGACAGCATCTGACAACTCTTCTTTCAACAACCAGGTATCAAAAGGATTATATCAGGTATGTGAAACAGGATGGGGAGCTGATTACAACGACCCTATGACATTTATGCAGTGTTACACAACAGGCGATGGAAACAACCCGGCATTCTTCTCGGATGCGGAGTATGATGAACTTGTAAATGCATGTAAGACAGAGCAGGACAACAAAGTGCGTGGTGATAAATTCGCTCGTGCAGAAGAAATCCTTACAGTAGAAAAATGTGGTATTTCTCCGGTTACATATACATACGTTAACACTCTTTTAAGCCCGAATTTAAAAGGTGTTTATATTAACGGAGCAGGTGGACCGGCACTGGAATTCCGCGATGCTTATGTAGAATAATGAATAAAAATGCATCTGACGGCGGGAGAATATTTCTCCCGCTGTATTAGAAAGGACAGAAAGCAGAATGGTAAAATATATTGCGAAAAAAATTTTATACATGGTATTTACTCTGTGGATAATTTTAACAGCTACTTTTTTCCTGATGTACACTATGCCGGGAGACCCGACACAAGCGTCGACAAAAGTACTTCCGGAGGCAGTGCAGAAAAATTTGGAAGAAAAATGGGGATTGGATAAACCGGTACCGGAACAATATGTGATTTACTTGAAAAATTTATTACATGGTAACATGGGAGAATCTTATAAAACACCAGGCTTACAGGCGAATCAGGTCATTGAAGAGAGGTTTCCGGCTTCTTTGAGATTAGGTATCCAAGCTGTAGTAGTAGGTTTGATTCTTGGATTGATTCTTGGAGTTGTGGCAGCGTTAAATCGTGGAAGATGGATTGATTTTGTGACGATTTTTATCGCGATTTTGGGAGTATCCATTCCAAGTTTCGTGTTCGCCGCATTGTTACAGAAATATGGAGCAGGCGGATATTTCCCGATTGTAGGTTGGTCAACACCGGAAATGGGGATTCTGGAGACATTCCAATATACAGCGTTGCCTACATTGGCAGCTTCCATCGGAGGTATTGCCACATATTCACGTTTCATGAGGTCGTCGGTTTTGGACGTACTTAACACAGACTATATTTTGTTGGCAAAGGCTAAGGGATGTTCAAAATTTCAGATTGTTACTAGACATGTAATGCGAAATGCTCTTACACCAATCATTTCCATTGTTGCTCCACAGATTGCAGGAGTTGTAACGGGTTCGTTTGTAATTGAGCGTATTTTCACAATCCCTGGACTTGGACGTTATTATGTAGAGAGTGTAAATGGTAGAGATTATCCGATGATTCTTGCGACAACATTATTTTTCTCTATGATTTTTATTGTATGTATGGTAGGAATGGATATCTTATATACGATTGTTGACCCGAGAGTTCGAAAGAGTATTATTGAAGGCAAATAGAGGAGGAGACATCAGTGCAGGAAGTAAAAGAAAACATGATAGAGGAAATGTTTCAGAAAATTGGTGTGGATGAACAATCATCTGAAACGATTGTGCGTCCGAGTATTTCTTACTGGCAGGACGCGGTTCGAAGATTGAAAAAGAATAAAGTTGCAATGATTAGCCTCTTTTTTCTTATCTTTATAATTTTGATGTGTATTTTTGCTCCTTATATTTATCCACATCCTTATAATGAGCAGAACATCGAAATTACAAATCAGGGACCGACATTGGAACATATATTTGGACTGGATGATTTAGGAAGAGATATTTTCGCAAGAATCTGGATGGGAGGACGAGTTTCTCTTGCCATTGGAATTGTAGGGGCGCTTGTATCCCTTGTAGTTGGAACGCTTTATGGAGGTATTAGTGGATTCTGCGGAGGAATTGTAGATGATATTATGATGCGAATATTGGAGGTTCTTGTAGGAATTCCATACATGGTTGTTGTAATCGTAGTGTCATTATGGCTTGGAAAAGGTATGACGTCTCTTATGATAGCTCTCTGTCTGACGAGTTGGACAGGACTTGCAAGACTTGTCAGAGGTCAGATTATCGAGTTGAAGGAAAGTGAATATGTTATGGCAGCGAGAGCACTTGGGACACCGCCATTTAAGATTATTGTAAAGCATCTTCTTCCAAATACATTGAGTGTTATTATTATCAATACAACATTTTCGGTACCAAGTTTTATTTTCTCGGAAGCATTCTTAAGCTTTCTTGGAATGGGCATTCAGCCACCGCTTACAAGCTGGGGAGCAATGGCAGCTCTTGGACAGCAGCAAATGACATATTACCCGCACGAATTGATTTTCCCGGCGCTTGCAATTTCAGTTACAATGCTGGCGTTTAATTTGTTAGGTGACGGACTTCGTGATGCGTTCGACCCGAAACTGCGTCAGTAAGATGAGGAGGTATTAAGATGAGCGAACATTTATTAGATATCAAAGACCTGAAAGTCTCCTTCCATACTTATGCAGGCGAGGTTCAGGCAGTCAGAGGAATTTCTTTCCATGTAAATCCGGGAGAATGTATGGCAATCGTAGGAGAGTCAGGCTCCGGAAAAACGGTTTCTTCCAAAGCAGTTCTTGGCTTAATTGCAGAGCCACCCGGAGAAATAAAGAAAGGCAGCCAGATTTTATTCGAAGGCAAAAATATTTTAGATTTTACAGAGAAGGAATGGAGAAATTTTCGTGGAAAAGAAGCCGCAATGATTTTTCAGGACCCAATGACTTCTTTAAACCCGACAATGAAAGTCGGAAAACAAATTATGGAGAGTATTCTGCTTCACAACGACGTCAGTAAAAGTGAAGCAAAAGAGCAGGCGATAGAACTTTTGAGGAAAGTAAATATTCCGAATCCGGAAGACCGTCTGAACCAATATCCATATGAGTTTTCCGGTGGAATGAGACAGCGTGTCGTAATTGCAATCGCGCTTGCATGCAATCCAAAGCTGATGATTGCAGACGAACCGACAACAGCTCTTGACGTGACAATTCAGGCTCAGATTATGAAACTTTTGAAAGAAATTCAGGAGAAAAATAATACGGCAATTGTAATGATTACACATGACCTTGGAGTTGTGGCAGGAATGGCAGAATATATTACGGTCATGTATGCCGGATGCATTGTGGAGCAAGGGCGGGTAGAAGAAATCTTTGATAATCCACAACATCCTTATACATATGCACTTCTGAAGGCAGTTCCCAATATGGAGAATGAAAATAAGTCGGAGCTTCAAATTATTCCTGGGACCCCTCCGGATTTGATTCAGCCGCCGAAAGGATGCGGATTTGCGAGCCGTTGCAAACACTGCATGGCTATTTGTAAAGAGCGGGCACCAGAGTATACACAAGTATCTGAATCACACAAGGCAGCATGCTGGCTGCATCATCCGATGGCAAAGAAGGTGCTTGGTACAGACGATATAAGGAAGGTGTTTGAAGATGAATAGAGAGAATAAAGAAGTATTAGTTCATGTGGCTCATATGAAAAAATATTTTCAAGTTCGTAAAAAGAGCGTATTGAAAGCTGTGGATGATGTTTCTTTTGATATTTATAAAGGTGAGACATTAGGGCTTGTAGGAGAATCGGGATGTGGAAAGACAACGTGTGGACGAACTGTTTTGGGATTATATCCTATCACAGACGGTGTGGTAGAGTATGAAGGGAAAGATGTGACTAAAATCGGGAAAGAAGATGAAAAATGGTTTAAAAAACGTGCACAGATGATTTTCCAGGACCCATATGCATCCTTGAATCCACGAATGACAGTCGGAGATATTATTTCGGAAGGAATGGAGAACTTTGAACTTTATAAAAATCCGGACGAGAGAAAAGCGAGAATCCACGAATTGCTTCAACTTGTAGGGTTGAATAAGGAACACGCTTCCAGATTTCCGCATGAATTTTCCGGAGGACAGCGGCAGCGTATTGGAATTGCAAGGGCGCTTGCGGTGGAACCGGAATTTATCGTTTGTGATGAGCCTATTTCCGCTTTGGATGTTTCTATTCAGGCACAGGTTGTGAATCTTCTTGTAAAGTTGCAAAAAGAGCTGGGACTTACATATTTATTCATTGCACATGACCTTTCTATGGTAAAACATATTTCTGACCGGGTTGGAGTTATGTATATGGGACATATTGTGGAACTTGCAGATAGCAATGAATTGTATGCCAATCCACAGCACCCTTATACGAAAGCATTGTTAAGTGCAATTCCAATCCCGAATCCGGAAAAAGAGAAGAATAAAGTTGTTCTCCCGCTGGAAGGAGAGGTAGGAAGCCCAATCGATTGCGGACCGGGATGTCGTTTTGCGAGTCGCTGTAAGTATGCGACAGAACATTGCAAAAATGCGACTCCAGAATTGAAAGAGATTTCAGAAGGACACTATGTGGCATGTCATTTATTTGAATAGATTATATTGAAAAATGTTGCACTTACGTTTTACAATGTTAGTGTAACATTTTGTCTTCAAAGAGAGTGAAAGAGGAGGATGTACGCATGAAAAATATTGAAAACAGTATCTATGAGAATCAGGATAAGATTATAGAGGTGATTCGTAAGGGGATTCAGATTCCAAGCGTAAAGGGAGAGCCACAGGAAAACGCACCTTACGGAGAAAATGTAAAAAGAATGTTGGAATTTGCATTGGAACTTGGCGAATCATGGGGATTAAAAACAAAAAATGTGGATGGAAGAGCCGGTTGGGTAGAAATAGGAGAAGGGGACAGCATGGTAGCAATTCTCGGACATCTGGACGTCGTACCAGAAGGGAATGGCTGGGAGTATGAGCCGTATGGTGCGGAAGTACATGATGAAATCCTTTTTGGACGAGGGGTTGCAGATGATAAAGGACCTACTTTAGGAGCGATGTATGCCCTGAAACTCATAAAAGATGCGGGAATACCATTGAAGAAGAGAATACGAGTGATTTTCGGTATGGATGAAGAAAACGGTTCTTCTTGTATTAAACATTATATTGCATGTGGGGAAGAGATTCCGGAAGCAGGATTTACGCCGGATGCAGAATATCCGCTTATTTTCTTTGAAAAGGGAATTGTGAATGTGAAGGTTGGAAAAACAGATGGTATCGAGAAAGACGATACGGTTCAGAGTATAAAAGCCGGGTTAGCAGGAAATATCGTTCCTCCAAAATGTACGCTTGTGAAAAAGGACGGAGAATGTGTGGAAATATTGGGAAGAGAGGCACATGCAAGTACGCCTTGGCTCGGAGAGAGCGCAGTTTTGAATATGGTTCCCGTTTTAAAGGAGATGAATCCGCAAGGTGATGTGGCAAAATTGCTGCAATTCCTTTCTGAAAAAATGGAAAAGGAAGCGAATGGAAAGAATCTCGGAATTTATTATCAGGATGACGAGACAGGAGTTACGACAGTCAATCTCGGTATGCTGACATATTCAGAAGAACAATTAGAGTTGGACCTTGACATCAGATATCCGAAGACTGGAGATGCGGACACTATTTTAAAGAAAGTAAAGGAAGCTGTAGAGTCATGTGGTCTGGAAATTTTAGCAACAAAGAAGACGGATATGTTGTATGTTCCGAAGGAATCCAATGTGGTGCAAAAACTGATGAATGTGTACAAAGAGGTTACTGGGGATGAAAGTGAAGCGCTGGCAATCGGTGGAGGAACTTATGCGAAAATGTTCCCGAATATGGTAGCTTTTGGACCGATTTTTCCTGGAATGACGGCAAGAATTCATCAGGCGAATGAGCAGATAGAGATTGAAAAGCTTATGAAATCTATTGTGATTTCAGCGAAAGGTATATTGGCATTGGCAGAATAGGAACATGTAGGAGGATAGTATGAGCATACTGTTTGAATTAGAAAGAATGGAAAGACTCGTGCAGGATATCGAAAAATTAAGATGTCCAATCAGCATTCCGATTCAAAACTATAAAATGTATGAGGGAAAATTGAAAGATGGAGAAAAATGTGACATTGAGGATTGGCAGGATTACAGAATAGATACTCCATGGAATACATTGGATTCCCATCGATGGCTTCGTACAACGATTGTGATTCCGGAAGAAATGAATGGGAAACATGTGGAAATGCAATTGATTTCCGGGAGAGAGGGACAATGGGACGCAACGAATCCGCAGATGCTTTTCTATGTGAATCAACAATTGATTCAAGGTGTGGATGTGAATCACCGGGAAGTGACTATTTCCAAGGAAGCGAAAGCAGGAGAAACGTATGAAATTGCGATGTTGATTTATAGCGGTTCTGTTCCGGGAGATTTGATATTCAGGAGTAATCTGATTATGATTGACGATGAAGTACAGAAATTTTATTATGATTTTTCTGTTCCGGTACAGAGTGCAAGAGTTTTAAAGAAGAGCGATGAAGAAAACTGCAGGAGAATTCTGAAGAAGTTGGATGCTGCGGCGAATGCGGTGGATTTGAGAAAACCGTATAGTGAAGTCTTTTATGATTCTTTAAAGGCGGCGGATGAATTTCTGATAAAAGAATTTTATTCGACAGTAAATCAGGAAGCTCCGGTTGTAAGTGCGATTGGACATACCCATATTGACATCGCATGGCTTTGGACTGTGGAGCAGACGAGAGAAAAAGTTCTGAGAAGTTTCTCGACGGTATTGCGTCTGATGGAGCAGTATCCGGACTACAAATTTATGTCAAGCCAGCCGATTTTATATCAGTTTGTAAAAGAACAAGAACCGGAGATGTATGAGGCAATCAAACAAAGAGTGCGGGAAGGACGTTGGGAAGTAGACGGAGCGATGTGGCTGGAAGCAGACTGTAACCTAACCGGAGGAGAATCCTTGGTAAGACAGATTATTAAAGGAGAAAAATTCTTTGAGGAAGAGTTTGGAATTTCCAGTAAATCTTTGTGGCTTCCGGATGTATTCGGATACTCTGCAGCATTGCCACAGATTTTAAAACGCTCAGGGATTCCGTACTTCATGACAACGAAAATTGCATGGAATCAATATAATCAGCTCCCGAACGATACGTTTATGTGGAAAGGAATCGATGGAAGCGAAGTGTTTGTCTTTATGCCGACAGCATGTGATTTCGATAAGACGTTGGGATTAAACGTATCTTTTACGGATACAAGAAATACAACAACATATACGGGAATCATTAATCCGAACATGGCGCTTGGTACATTTAAACGCTTCCAGAACCGCGATTTGACGGAAGACACGATTATGTTATTCGGATTCGGAGACGGAGGCGGAGGTCCGACAAAAGAAATGTTGGAAAACGCCGAGAGACTTCGTTATGGTATGCCGGGGATTCCGAGAATTGAACAGGAATTTGAAAGAGAATTTTTTGACCGTACTTATGAGAAGATTGCAAGGCTTCCGGATATGCCAAAATGGAATGGGGAGTTGTATTTTGAATATCATAGAGGAACGTTGACATCCATCGGAAAGAACAAGCGATATAACAGGAAAAGTGAAATTCTCTATACGCAATTGGAAACATTGGCTTCCATGTTGAAGGAAAAAGGTGTGGAATATCCGAAAGAAGTGATTGAGCGCGGATGGGAGATTCTTCTTTTGAATCAATTTCATGATATCATTCCGGGGAGTGCGATTGAAGAAGTCTACGTTCAGAGTGATAAAGAATACGAGGAGATACTTTCTAAGGGAAAAGAAACATTACAGACAATTGCGGAGCAAGGCGCAAAGACGATTAGTACGGGAAAGCAGGCAATTGTAGTCTACAACACGCAGGGCTATATGAGAAACGATGTTGTTCTTGTGGAAGGTCTGGAAGATGTAGAGATTGAAAAAATTACAGACGAAGAAGGAACAGAACTTCCATTCCAGAAAACATCGGAAGGTAAGATTGTATTTTATGCGGAAGGAATTCCGAAACTCGGCTGCAAAGTATTTTATTATGCGACGGGTACAGGAAGAAAAGAAACATGCGAGTGGAACGGACAGTTTGAAAATGATTTTTATCAAGTTGTATTTGATGAACAGATGGAGATTACGTCCTTAATTGAGAAGACAACAGGTAGGGAATTCATCCAGGAGGGCAAGAGAGGAAATGAGCTTGTAACCTATGAAGACAGACCGATGAACTGGGACAATTGGGATGTGGATGTATTCTATAAGAAGAAACCATATTTTGCGGATAAAGTTTCGGATATTCGGATTCTGGAAGATGGTAAAATAAGAAAAACATTGGAAATCACAAAACAGTTTGCGGATTCTGTCGTAACGCAGAAGATTCATCTGTATCATGCCATTCCTAGGATTGATTTCGAGACGCATGCGGATTGGAAAGAACATAATGTGTTGCTGAGAGTGAATTTCCCGGTGGATGTGAATACAACGAAGGCAACCTATGAAATTCAGTTTGGAAACGTGGAAAGAGAAACAACGAACAATCACAGTTGGGATACGGCAAAATTCGAGGCATGTGGACATAAGTGGGCGGACCTTTCCGAAGACAATAACGGAATCAGTCTTCTGAATGACTGTAAATATGGGTATGGAATCAAAGATGGAAACTTATCGCTGACATTAATTAAAGCCGGTACCTATCCGAATGAAAACGCCGATATCGGGGAACATGATTTTGTATATTCTATTTATCCACATGCAGGAAGATGGCAGGAAGCTGAGACAGTAGAAATGGCATATAATTTAAACGTACCGCCGGTTGTTGTTTTGCAGAATCAGAATGAGGGCGAAAAATCCGAAAATGGATTTTTAGCATGCGATGCGGACAACTGTTTTATCGAAGTTATCAAAGAGGCGGAGGATGGAGACGGCACAATTATCCGTATGTATGAGAATAAAAACAGACATACAAAGGCGAGAATCGCTCTTCCGGAGTCTGTCAAACAAGTATATGAATGTAATCTTCGAGAACAAAACGAAAGAGAATTGGAAGTGAACGAACATACGCTGGAAGTCATATTGAAACCATACGAGATTAAAACATACAGATTCTTATAATATGGGAGGAAAGAAGATGTTAAAAGAATTAGTAGAGCTTTGGGGTGTAAGCGGATATGAGAAACAAGTTTCCGATTATATTGTGGGACAGGTCAAAGATTATGCAGATGAAATCATGAAAGATGCGATTGGAAATCTGATTGTTTTAAAAAGAGGAAACGGTGAGGACAAAAAGAAAATTATGGTTGCGGCTCACATGGATGAAATCGGACTTTGCGTTGTGAAGATTACAGAAGAAGGATTCCTGAAGGTGAAAAAAGTGGGAGGTGTTTCCGCGCATTGTTCTTTCATGAATCGTGTTATCTTCAGAAATGGAACAGTAGGAACAGTGGCTTCCTATGCAAAACCGGAGGAATTCAAGAGTGGAGAAATTGAGAAACTCTATATTGATATCGGAGCGGGTTCGAAGGAAGAGGCGGAGAAATATGTACAGGTTGGTGACTGTGCAATGTTTGAAGGACCGTATCAGGAGCTCGCAGGCAGAAATGTTATGGCAAAAGCATTTGATGACCGTAGTGCATGTCATATTCAGATTGAGGCATTAAAAGAAATGGAAACGCCATATCATGATGTCTATTTTGCATTTACAGTTCAGGAAGAAGTAGGACTTTTTGGCGCTACCACATCTTCCGAAAGAATCAGACCGGATTTGGGAATTGCAGTCGATATTACCGGGTCTTTCGATGTGCCGGGAGATGAACATGGCAATGTTGTTTTGGGAAAAGGTGCAGCCATCTGTGTAAGTAATGCGTTAGTTGTATGTGACGAAGAAATGGTAGAGCAGATGGTGGAATGTGCAAAGACAAATCAGATTCCGTATCAGATGGACGTATTAACAAACGGTGGAACGGATGCTGGGGCAATCAACAAGTCATATCAGGGAGTGAAAGCGGTAGGAATTTCCATTCCGACAAGGTACGGACATTCACCGAATAGTATCATCAATCTGGATGATGTGAAAGCATGTATTGATTTATTAAAAACTTATGTGGAACAGCCGCTTCGTATTGTGACAGAAGAAGTGTTTAAGTAGGGAGGAAAATTGATAAGATGAAACGTTCAAAAATCAATCAATGTATCAAAGATATGGAAAATCTTGCAGCGGAGCATGGATTTGTTCTGCCGCCATTTTGTAATTGGACGCCGGAGGAATGGGAAAATAAGTCTGAGGAGTACGATGAAATCCGGGATAATATGCTGGGATGGGATATTACGGATTATGGACTTGGAGATTTTGATAAGGTAGGTTTTGCCCTTGTCACGATTCGGAACGGAAATCAGAACAATCCGAAGTATAAGAAAGTATATGCAGAAAAGTTATTGATGCTAAAAGAGGGTCAACATTCGCCAATGCATTTTCACTGGCAAAAATCTGAAGATATTATCAACAGAGGCGGTGGAACCCTTATCATCCATCTTTATAATGACAAAGGCGATGGAAGTTTTGATGACAGCGATGTTCTTGTGAATTCGGATGGACGCTCCTACTATGTAAAAGCGGGAACGGGAGTAGAATTAAAACCGGGAGAGAGCATTACTTTGTGGCCGCATCAGTATCATGATTTTGATGTGAAAGAAGGAACAGGAGATGTTCTAATCGGAGAAGTTTCTATGTGTAATGATGATAACACAGACAATCGGTTTTATGAGGAAATCGGGCGATTCCCGGAAATTGAGGAAGATGAGAAACCGTATCGTTTACTCTGCAATGAATATCCAGAAAGTAAATAACAGGTCGATAGCGGGCAAAGGAGAGAAAACATGTACGATGTAGTAGCATTGGGAGAACTTTTAATTGATTTTACAGAAAGTGGAAAGAGTGAACAGGGAAATTCCCTGTTGGAAGTAAATCCGGGCGGCGCGCCATGCAATGTGCTTGCCATGCTGAAGCGTCTTGGGAAACGGGTTGCTTTTATCGGGAAAGTCGGGCAGGATATGTTCGGTACGCTACTAAAAAATACACTGGATGAGGTGGGAATTGCGTCGGAAAATCTGGTGATGGATAAAGAGGTAAGGACGACGCTCGCGTTTGTTCACACTTTACAAGATGGAGACCGGGAATTCTCATTTTATCGGAATCCGGGAGCGGACATGATGCTTCGGGAGGAGGAAGTGAATCTGGATATCATAAAATCCGCAAAGATTTTTCACTTTGGAACATTGTCCATGACGCATAAAGGGGTAAGAGAAGCGACAAAGAAAGCCATTGACTGTGCGAAAGAGGGTGGAGCGCTCATATCGTTTGACCCGAATCTTAGAGAACCCCTTTGGGATTCCTTGGAGCTTGCGAAGGAACAGATGGAGTACGGATTTCAAAAATGTGATATTTTGAAAATATCGGATAATGAGATTCAGTTCGTAACGGGAGAAGAGGACTACGAGAAAGGAATCTTGATTTTGCAGCAGAAGTATCAGATTCCGTTGATTCTTTTGACGATGGGAAAAGAAGGAAGCCGCGCATACTATCGGGAGATGTGTGTCGAAAAAGAAGGATTTTCTGTGAATGCCATTGAAACGACAGGAGCCGGAGACACATTCTGCGGATGTGCATTAGGATACTTATTGGAACATGATTTCAAGCATCTGTCAAGAGAAGAGCTGGAAGAGATGCTCACATTTGCGAATGCGGGAGCCGCGCTGATTACTTTGAAAAAAGGAGCAATTCGTTCGATGCCAACGAAGCAGGAGATTCAGGAGCTTATAAAAAAATAGAGGATTCCTTGCAGCCAGAGTGTCCCCTGTGAAAATACTGTGTACTTCATTAACATTTGATAAACTCTGTTGACTTTACATAGGAGAAAGCATATAGTGTGAATCAAACCATATCGGGAGATTTGGAATCAGACAACAGAGCGGAAATGAGGAATGAAAATGAAAGAAAAATTACAGCGGTTTATGGCGGGCAGATATGGAGTGGATGCACTGAACAAATTTTTACTCGGAGCATCTGTAGTTTTACTTGTTTGTTCGATGTTTGTAAGGAGAGGAACTATGTTATATTCCTTTGCCTTATTGCTGTTGTTAATCTGTTATGTTAGAATGTTCTCGAGAAACATTCAGGCGAGATATCAGGAGAATATCAAGTTTTATAATATGAAGAATAAGTTCTTCGGTTTCTTCAAAAAGCAGAAGTCTTACATGGAACAGAGAAAAACGTATCATATCTACAAGTGTCCGACTTGTAAGCAGAAGATTCGTATTCCGAAGGGAAAGGGCAAGATTGCGATTACGTGTCCGAAATGTAAGACAGAATTCATTAAGAACAGTTAGGAGTAGAACAGATGAGTATTTTATTTTTAGAATATCCGAGATGAAGCACATCGCAGAAGGCCAGGAAGTGGCTGGAGAGTAATGGAATTGAGTTTGCAGCAAGACATATCGTGAATGAGAATCCGACGGCGGAAGAGTTGAAGGAATTTCACGCAAAGAGCGGTCTTCCATTGAAGCGGTTCTTCAATACGAGCGGCATGAAGTATAAGGAATTACAGTTGAAGGATAAGCTTCCGAACATGACGGAAGAGGAGCAGTATGAACTTCTGGCAACAGACGGTATGCTTGTGAAACGTCCGATTCTTGTCGGAGACGCGTTTGCGATTCCGGGATTCAAGGAAGAAGCCTGGACAGAGGTTTTGAAGTAATGAAATATGATAGAATTCAGGTTGGGAGGTTCATAGAACGTCCCAACCGTTTTATTGCGTATGTTGAGATAGACGGGAAGAAAGAAACCGTTCATGTGAAGAACACCGGAAGGTGTGCGGAGCTTTTCGTTCCGGGAGCAACCGTTTATGTGCAGGAAAGCGGGAATCCGGAGAGAAAAACAAAGTGGGACTTGATTAGTGTAGAGAAAGGAAATCGTATGGTGAATATGGACTCCCAGGTTACAAACGGCGTCGTAAAAGAGTGGATTGAGGCAGGAAATTTATTCCGGAATCCGAATTTGATTCGCATGGAGAAAGTCTATGGACAGTCTCGGTTTGACTTGTATGTGGAAGAAGGGGACAGAAAGGCATTTATCGAGGTAAAGGGAGTGACGCTGGAAGAAGACGGCGTTGCCCGGTTTCCGGATGCCCCGACAGAGCGTGGCGTGAAGCATGTGGAGGAATTAATCCGGGCGGTGAAGGATGGGTATGAGGCGTATATCTTTTTCGTCATTCAGATGGAGCATGTGAAATATTTTACGCCGAATGAGAGAACCCATGAGGAATTTGCGGAGGTGCTTCGAAAGGCAAGGAAGGCAGGGGTACGCATTCTTGCTTACGATTGCAAAGTAGAAAAAGACACGATTCGCTTGAATAAACCAGTGCCGGTTGTATTGTTGGAACCTAATCTGATGGAGATTGTGGAGCCGGTTGTAGAGTGGTACCGGGAGAATAAAAGAGAACTTCCTTGGAGAGAGCAGGTGAACGCATACCGCGTCTGGGTGTCGGAGATTATGCTGCAGCAGACGAGAGTGGAGGCAGTAAAGCCTTATTATGCCAGATTCCTGCAGGAATTTCCGACAGTAAAGGAACTGGCAGAAGCCGAGGAAGATAAGCTTCTGAAGTTGTGGGAAGGTCTGGGGTATTATAATCGTGTGAAAAATATGCAGAAGGCTGCGAGACAGGTGATGGTCGATTACAATGGAGAATTCCCGGATACGTATGAGGAGATTCGTTCGCTGACCGGAATCGGGAATTATACCGCAGGAGCCATCAGCGCTTTTGCTTACGGGATTCCGGAACCGGCGGTGGATGGAAACGTTCTTCGGGTCATTTCCAGAGTTCTGGCAAGTGATGCAGATATTATGAAGGCTTCGACCAGAAGCAAGATAGAAGATGCGCTGCGGGAAGTCATTCCGAAGGACGCGGCAGGTGATTTCAATCAAGGATTGATAGAACTCGGGGCGATTGTCTGTGTGCCGAACGGTGCGCCAAAGTGTGAGGAATGCCCGATTCGGAGATTTTGTCTGGCGAAGGAGAGAGGCTGTGAAACAGAGCTTCCGGTGAAGTCGAAGACGAAGTCCAGAAGGATGGAGAAGAGAACGGTTCTGATTCTGAAGGAGGGGGAGAACGTGGCAATCCGTAAACGCCCGGCAAAAGGATTGCTGTCCGGACTTTACGAGCTTCCGAATGAACTGGGACATATGAAGGAAGAGGAAGTGATTGCATACTGTAAGCGATTGGGCTTGAGTCCTCTAAGGATTAAGAAACTGGGAAGTGCGAAACACATTTTCAGTCATATAGAATGGCATATGGAAGGATATGCCGTACAATTGGATGAGTTGTCGGAGAATCAGTCGAAAGGGCTCTTATTCGTGAATCCGAAAGAAGTGGAGAAAGAATATCCGATTCCATCTGCATTTGAGGCGTATACAAGGTATCTGGAGATTCAGTTAGGACCGGAAAAATAATAATAAAAAGGCGATGTTGCAAATAATACTGCGACATCGCCTTTTATGATGCTTCATTCAATGTTACATGCCTCCTTTTTCTGTCAATCCGCATATCGTGCTGACTGCAAGATGCTTCAAAGCCTTGATATGATGAATCGTCTTGGCAATAATATCGGAACGATAGGCTGCCTTAATCATCGGGCTAATGATAGTACTGCTCTTGTGAAGGATTGGGAATCTCATCAAGGACTTCTCATCGGCTAAAACAAGGAATACTAACGTGATTACCATACCGGCTATGATTGTTAAGGTTAACATAAAACCGCCTCCTAATCAAACAGACTCTTTTTTAAGTTAACCTTATCATAACGCTCAATTATCAGAAAGTCAATGCATTTTCACTAAGTTGCGAGATAAATTTTTCTCCGGATTCCGTTCCATCTTGTAGACGAGGAAATACATAATACTTGCCATCGCACAACCTGTAACTACGTCCACGACAGAGTGCTGCTTTAAGAACATGGTGGAGAGCACAATCAGTACGGTCAGCGTCAGTGCGGAAGCTTGCAGCCATTTGTGTTTCCGTAAGGAAGCATTATGTGAAATCGCAAGGTAAGCGCCGATGGAATTGTACACATGAATGCTCGGAAGTACGTTCGTGGAAGTATCGGTGGCGTAAAGCGCCTTCACCATATCTACAAAAATATTATCTCTTACGAATGTGTCCGGTCTCAAGTTCAATCCATTCGGATAAATCGTCGATACAATCAGGAAAATCGTCATTCCGCCGAACAGTAGTGTAACAAGGCGGTAGAATTCTGATTTTTCTGCGAAAAACATGAAGTATCCGATAGTCACCGCGATATAAGCGAACCATAATAAGTAAGGCACGATAAAGTATTCAATGAAAGGAATCTTATCGTCCAGCCCTACATGAATCAAGTGAAAATCAGTCGTTACGTGCTGTTCCAGATAAAGAAACCATGGAACGTAAATCAGGGCGTAAAGACATACCCAGGCACGTTTATAATTTTCGGAAAATCTTTTTGCCATAAAAAGACTCCTTTCCAAGTTGTATTCTATAGGATGTTTCTCAAGCATTATAGCATGGGAGTGTGGTAATCACAAGGAAGGAGCCGGTTTCTTAATAAAAACTTTAATGTTTTTCGTAAATCTTAAAAATTGAAATCAGACGCATATTCCCTCTCACCTTTATATGACCTTAATGCGGAATGCGTATGCCTTATGCGATATTAGCAAAAAAGCACTTATAATAGCGAAAGCAAAGGAGGGATAGGAGATGATGGATATTTTGATGGCAGGCGTGTTACTACTTAGTTTCGTATTCATCAAGTTGTTTGCAGATTTTTGTGAGAATCAGATTGATACAAAGGAAAAATAAACAGACAGAAGGTGTGAAAAATGATTGTACTTGGAATGATAATTTTACTGTTGGCTCTCTATCTTGTGTATGCGTTAATACATCCGGAGAAGTTGTAAGAGTCAGGTAGAAAATGGGAGGAAAAGAAACATGTTACAGATAGTTCTTACGTTGGCAATTTTTCTGGTACTTGTTATTCCGATGGGAAAATATATGTACCACATTGCAACAAAGCAAAAAACGTTTGCGGATAAAGTGTTTGACCCGATAGACCGCTTTATCTATAAGGTATGCAGAATCAAAGGGGAGGATATGGGATGGAAAACATACGCCATGACACTCGTCTTCGTCAATGCGGTCATGGTCTTTACGGGATATCTGATTCTGAGGTTTCAGGGATTTTTGTTCCTCAATCCGAACGGAATCGACTCTATGGAAGCAACGCTTTCATTTAATACGGTTATCAGCTTTATTACCAATACAAATTTACAGCATTATTCAGGTGAGAGTGGACTTGCATATGCATCCCAAATGTGTGTGATTATTTTTATGATGTTTACATCAGCAGCAAGTGGTTATGCGGCATGTATGGCATTTTGTAGAGGATTATCCGGAAGAAAGCTCGGAAACTTCTATGAAGACGTTGTTCGTATTACAACAAGAATTTTGATTCCGGTTTCTTTCTTAATCGGTTTGTTCCTGGTAAGTCAGGGAACACCTCAGACATTGGATGCAAACTTTACATTGCATACAATCGAAGGAAAACTTCAGGACATTGCCGTTGGTCCTGTAGCAGCATTAGAATCCATCAAACACCTTGGAACAAACGGTGGCGGTTTCTTTGGTGCAAACTCAACAACACCATTTGAAAACCCGACAGTATTGACGAATATAGTAGAAATGATTGCGATGATGATTCTTCCGGGCGCATGTGTTGTAACATTCGGACATATGATTCATGATAAGAAAAAAGCACAGGAAAGTGCACCGAAGAAAAGATTACTTATGGGAAGACAAGGCGCTGTATTATTTGGAGCAATGTCTATTCTCTTCTTAGTAGGACTTCTGATTTGCTTCAATGCTGAATCCGCAGGAAATCCGGTAATTAGTGATTTGGGAATTTCACAGGATGCAGGAAGCATGGAAGGTAAAGAAGTACGATTTGGAGTGGCACAGTCTTCTTTATTTACTACGGTTACAACATCGTTTACGACAGGTACTGTGAATAATATGCATGATACATTGACTCCGCTTGGAGGTATGGTACCAATGCTTCATATGATGCTAAACTGTGTATTCGGAGGTAAGGGTGTTGGACTTATGAACATCATTATGTACGTAATTCTGGCAGTATTTATCTGTGGATTGATGGTTGGAAGAACACCGGAATATTTAAATAAGAAGATAGAAGGAAAGGAAATGAAGCTGGTTGCAATTGTTATTTTGATTCATCCGCTTTTAATCCTTGGATTTTCAGCGCTTGCAGTAGCGATTCCAGATGGACTGGCAGCAATTACGAACCCAGGGTACCATGGTTTGAGTCAGGTACTTTACGAATATGCATCAAGTGCGGCAAATAATGGTTCCGGATTTGAAGGCCTTGCAGATAACACAGTATTCTGGAATGTTACAACCGGTCTTGCAATGTTCTTCGGTCGTTATATTGCAATTGTTGCACAGCTTGCGATAGCAGGATCTTTACTTGCAAAACGAAAAGTGAATGAGACAATCGGAACGCTTCGTACAGATAACGTAACCTTTATGATCATTCTTGTATTTATTGTATATATTTTCGCTGCATTAACATTCTTCCCGGCATTGGCACTTGGACCGATTGCGGAACATCTGTCGTTGTGGTTATAAGAAATAATGTGAATGATTGCAGAGGAGAGGAGAAATAGAAATGGCTAAGAATCAGCGGACAAAATTTATTACCCGCGATATATTAAAAACTTCAATTATCGGAGCTTTTCAGAAATTAGATCCGAGATATATGATGAAGAATCCGGTTATGTTTGTTGTAGAAGTCGGATTTGTGATTACTTTGATTCTTACATTCGCACCGACATTATTTGGCGGCGAAGCAAAGTATCAGGTTTATAACGGAATTGTAACAGTGATTTTGTTTATTACAATTTTATTTGCCAATTTTGCAGAGTCTGTTGCAGAAGGACGAGGAAAAGCGCAGGCTGCGACATTGAAGAAAACAAAACAAGATACAAAAGCACGTGTGCTGTTATCAGATGGAACAGAGAAAATTGTTAATGCGTCTGAATTAAAAAAGGGTGACATTGTATTAGTAAAAATGGGAGAGCTGATTCCGAATGATGGAGAAGTAATCGAAGGAATTGCTTCGGTAGATGAATCCGCAATCACAGGAGAGTCTGCTCCGGTAACAAGAGAATCCGGCGGTGACTTTTCATCTGTAACAGGAGGAACAACGGTTGTTTCCGACTGGTTAAAAATCAAGATTGTTGCAGAACCGGGAGAATCATTCTTGGATAAAATGATTTCTCTTGTAGAAGGTGCTTCCAGACAGAAAACACCAAATGAGATTGCATTGAACACATTGTTGATTGTATTAACATTGATTTTCTTGATTGTAGTAGTAACTTTATATCCATTTGCAGAATATTTAGGCGTAAAAATCCCGATTTCTTGGGCAATTGCATTGATGGTATGTTTGATTCCGACAACAATCGGAGGTTTGTTATCTGCAATCGGTATTGCCGGTATGGATCGTGTTACAAGATTTAATGTAATCGCAATGTCAGGAAAAGCAGTAGAGGCTTGTGGTGATGTAGATACCATGATTTTGGATAAGACAGGTACGATTACATATGGTAATCGTCTGGCAGCAGAATTTTATCCGGTAGAAGGCGTGCAGAAAGAAGAATTGATCGATTACAGTGTGATGAGTTCTTTGATGGATGAGACACCGGAAGGAAAATCTACGGTAGATCTTGGAAAGAAGATGGGTTGCAGATTGGATGAAAGCATTTCCGGTGAAATGGAATTTGTAGAATTTACAGCACAGTCTAAGATGAGTGGTGTAAACTTAAAAAATGGTACGGTTGTAAGAAAAGGTGCAAGCGAAGCAATTCAAAGATTTGTTCGTGAAGCAGGAGGAACGATTCCATCCGATTTGGAAGGAATTGTGACAGAAGTTTCCAATCTTGGTGGAACACCATTGGTTGTATGTGTAGATCAAAAAATCTACGGAGTCATCTATTTGAAAGACACGGTAAAACCGGGATTAGTAGAAAGATTTGCAAGACTTCGTGAAATTGGAATCAAAACAATCATGTGTACAGGAGACAATCCGCTTACAGCAGCTACCATTGCAAAAGAAGCAGGAGTAGATGGATTTATCGCAGAGTGTCGTCCGGAAGATAAGATTGAAGCAATTAAAAAAGAGCAGGCAGAAGGTAAGCTGGTTGCAATGACCGGAGACGGAACGAATGATGCGCCGGCTCTTGCACAGGCAGATGTGGGACTTGCAATGAATTCCGGTACACAGGCAGCAAAAGAAGCAGCGAACATGGTAGATTTGGATTCCGATCCGACAAAGATTCTGGAAGTTGTAGAAATCGGAAAGCAGTTATTGATTACACGTGGTTCATTAACAACATTTAGTGTGGCAAATGATATTGCAAAATATTTCGCAATTATTCCTGCAATGTTTACAATGGTATTGCCACAGATGCAAATTTTAAATATTATGAAATTAGCAACACCTGCAAGTGCGATTTTATCTGCATTGATTTTCAACGCAATTATCATTCCAAGTTTGATTCCGATTGCGATGAAAGGTGTAAAATATAAACCAATGAAAGCAGAAAAACTGTTGCTTCGTAACATGGGAATTTATGGACTTGGTGGTATTATTGTACCGTTTGTAGGAATCAAAATTATTGATTTGATCGTAGCTCCGCTTTTAGCTATGATTGGCCTTTAGGAGGAAATGAACATGAAGAAATTTGGTAAGATGTTAGGAAAGGCATTTGCATTTAGTATCATAATGATGTTAATTTGTTCTTTTATATATCCTCTGGCACTTACCGGTGTCAGTCAGCTTACAATGAAAGAAAAAGCAAACGGAAATTTGATTGATAAGAATGGGAATCCGACGACAGACAAGGACAAAGCAGTAGGCTCTGCCCTTGTGGGTCAAGATTTTACAGAAGATTACTATTTCCAAGGACGTGTATCTTCCGTAAATTATAATACATATACAGAAGAGCAGAAAGAAAGCGGGGAATACGCAGGAGTATCTTCCGGAAGTTTCAACTACAGCAATTCAAATCCGGAATTGAAAAAACGTGTGGAAGAAGATATTGAAGATTTTATGAAGGAGCATCCAGATGTAAAAAAGGAAGAGATTCCTTCGGATCTTTTGACAGCTTCCGGTTCCGGTCTGGATCCGCATATCAGCCCAAAGGCTGCAGAAGTTCAAATTAAAACAGTTGCGAAAAATTCAGGACTCTCTGAAGAAGAGGTATCGAAAATCGTAGAAGAAAATACAGAACATAAGGTGTTGGGTATCTTTGGAGAAGAGCGTGTAAATGTATTAAAGTGTAACCTTGCAGTTGCGAATGCAATGGGAATTTTAGAATAACAAAGATGAGATGAAGAAGGATGGGCTATGACCCATCCTTATAGTCGTTAAGGAGGAAATATATGAGAGATGACAGACCGGATTCTGAGCAGTTGCTAAAAAAATTGAAATATGAAGAAGAACAGTCTAAGAAGAAAAAAGAGGGAAAATTAAAGATTTTTCTTGGATATGCAGCAGGCTCCGGCAAGACGTATGCGATGTTGGAAGCTGCACATGAGGCGGTAGAACATGGCATTGATCTGGTTGCCGGATATATTGAACCGCATGCAAGACCGGATACGCAGAAAATGGCGGAAGGGTTGGAAACATTACCGCCGAAGATGGTGGAATATCGAGGGGTACATTTACGGGAGTTTGATATTGATGCTGCATTGGAAAGAAAACCTAAAATTATTCTGGTCGATGAATTGGCACATACGAATGCGCCGGGGTGCCGTAATGAAAAGCGATATCAGGATGTGCAAGAACTTCTCCGGGCGGGAATTAATGTATTTACGACAATGAATATCCAACATATCGAAAGTTTGAACGACATTGTCGGTAACATTACGAACATTGAAGTTAGAGAACGTATTCCGGATAGCGTATTCGATCATGCAGAACAAGTGGAAGTTATTGATATTGAACCGGAAGATCTGATTGAACGAATGAAGGAAGGGAAAATATATAAAGAGGCACAGGCAGAAAGAGCCTTACAGAATTTCTTCCGGGAAGAAAAGCTTGTGGCGCTCCGCGAAATCGCGCTTCGTAGAACGGCGGACCGGGTGAACCGGATTGCGAAGGAAGAGAGGAATGCGTTCGGAAGCATGAACTACTATACGGGGGAGCATGTATTGACTTGTGTGTCTCCGGCAGATTCCAGCGATAAGGTCATTCGGACGGCGGCAAGGCTTGCGTATGCGTTTCATGCGGAGTTTACGGCAATCTGTGTGGAAACACCGGAGCTTCAGGAAGCGGATGAGAAGACGAAAAAGGCGCTTCGAAATCACCTGGAACTGGCGAAAATGCTCGGAGCGAAGATTGTCACAGTATTTGGTTCCGATATCGGAGGACAGATTGCGGAATATGCGATTGTGAGTAATGTGTCGAAAATCGTTATCGGACGAACCAATCATCGTGTGTGGGAAAAATCACCCCGTCAGGCGATTCTGGAGAAACTAAATGATGCGGCGCCGAACATCGACGTCTATATCATTCCGGATATGCGCCATGAGAAGAAACGAAAAATATGGATGACAAGAAGCAGAACAAGCGCCGGGAAAGTGTTCGTAGAGCTTGGGGAGATTACGTGCGTCATGCTTCTGACGACACTGATTGCGTATATTATGAAGCGGTGGAGCTTTCCGGAATCCTATCTGATAACATTCGCGATTCTGTTTATTGTCGGATTATTTACAGCAAACATGACAAGAAAACTAAAACAACAGAATGTGGAGAGCGCCAAGAAGGCGTTTCGTACGGAAATACTTTTGGAAAACAGTCAGAAGCTCCGCCGGTGTAAGACAGAGGAAGAAGTGTGGAATCAGTTGGCAAAGCAGGTCGGGAAACTCCTGGATTTATCTCTGATTATTTATCCGGTGAAAGAAGATGGAGTGTTAGACGAGCCGAGACTCTTCCCGAGAAAAGGTGTCGAGGCGGCGGAGATGGGAGTGGTTTCAGAGCCGCAGGAGCAGGCGGTGGCACAATGGGTTGTCGCGAACCATCATCGGGCGGGGGCATGCACCCATACGCTTCCGAGCGCCAAAGCGATGTATCTTCCGATTCAGGGGACGGAAGAGGTGAAGGGGGTTATCGGAATCGTTCTGGAAGAGAGAAGGCAGATTCAGGAGTTCAAGTATGGGCTTTTGATTGCTATGCTGAACGAGACGGGAGTGAAATTACAGAATAGCTTTATAGAATCTTAGCGTTTCGTTTCTCCTCCTTTCCCAATCTTTATCCGGTTTATTTTACAATAGAACCATAGAAGGAGGGATAGACGATGACAGCTATTTTAAATAGAATTCATTATGTAGAATATAATCTTGAGGAACACATTAGACAGGTGGCAGCCGCACATCCGTATCTTGCGGCGATGATGCTCTTGATTGGGACACCGCTATTTATTATCATGGCGGTTGTAGTTTGTACGATAACCATTATGGCTCCATTTGGAATGTTATTTGGCTGGATTTAGATTTTTATAGAATCTTTATATGAACTACTATTTTTTTAAATGATTTTTATCTGTCAACCGATATGATAGAAATTGAAGAAGGTGGAGCATATGGAGAATTTTAATAAGAAAGAAGAACATATATTAGTCTGTCTGTCAGAGTCGTCATCCAATGAGAAAGTAATTCGGACGGCGGCGCAGATGGCGGAGGCGTTTCATGGCAGCCTGACCGCGATTTTCGTGGAGACGTCCGACTATGAGGCAGTTACTTATGAAGAAGATAAGAAGAAGCTCCAGACCAATATGCGTCTGGCAGAAAAGCTTGGCGCTGTAATCGAAATCATTCATGGGGATGACGTGGCATTTCAGATTGCAGAATTTGCCAGGCTTTCTGCAGTTACAAAGATTGTAATAGGAAGAAGTCCGTCGTCGCAATGGAAATTCTTCCGGAAGATGACGCTGACAGAGCAGCTTCTTACGAACGTTTCCAATCGGGATGTGTATATTATTCCAGAGTCTCCTTCCTCGGCAGAGAGTTTTCGCAGGAAGAAGAGAAGGAACAAACTTGTTTTTTCCCTGACCGATATTTTGAAATGTATCGGCATTCTTGTGGCGGCAAGCTGTTTTGGATATATTTTTTATAAACTCGGATTCGCGGAAGCAAATATCATTACGGTCTATGTGTTGGCGGTGCTTCTGATTTCCGTCGTAGTAGTCAACAGGATGTATAGCGTCATGGCTTCGATTGTCAGCGTGTTCGTATTTAACTTCCTGTTTACGGAGCCGAGGTTTACGCTTCGCGCGTATGACCAGGGGTATCCGGTTACGTTCTTGATTATGTTTATTGCGGCGTTTCTGACGGGAACGCTCGCCACGAAGCTGAAAAATAATGCGCGGCAGTCGGCTGGGGCGGCGTTTCGTACAAAAATCCTGTTTGACACGAACCAGATGTTTCAGCGTGCCAGGGATAAAGAAGAAATTATGTCGGTTACGGCGAATCAATTGATGAAACTGCTTCAGAAAGATATTGTGATGTATTTTGTGAAAGACGGGAAACTTGGGGAACCGATTGTATTTCCGATTCATGAAAATGCAGACACCGCATGTTACACGACAGAGCGGGAGAGAGAAGTGGCAGAATGGGTGTTTCAGAACAATAAACATGCTGGGAAAACGACGAGAACGATGCCGGAGGCAAGATGTAGATATCTGGCAATCCGAATCAATGACGCGGTATATGGCGTAGTCGGAATCGTGATGAGAGAACAGGCGATGGATGTGTTTGAGAACAGTATTGTGCTCTCGATTCTGGGGGAATGCGCCCTTGCCCTGGAGAATCAGAAAAATGCGAAGGAAAAGGAAGAAGCCATGATTCTTGCCAAAAACGAACAGCTTCGCGCGAATCTTCTGCGTGCGATTTCACATGACCTTCGCACACCGCTCACTTCTATCTCAGGAAACGCAAGCAATCTCTTGTCGAATGGAACATCCTTCGATGGGGAGACGAAACAGACTATCTACCAGGATATTTATGACGACTCTATGTGGCTGATTAATCTGGTTGAAAATCTGTTGTCTGTCACCCGCCTGGAAGAGGGACGGTTGAATCTTAACCTTGCGGCGGAACTTGTAGACGAGGTGGTGAAGGAAGCGTTAAGTCATGTGAACCGGTTGAAATCGGAACATACGATTACGGTAGAGAACAAAGAAGAATTTCTCTTGGCGAAGATGGATGCCAGATTGATTGTTCAGGTCATCATCAATATCGTGGATAATGCAATCAAGTATACGCCAAAGGGTTCTCATATTGAGATAGAGATGAAAAAAGAAGGAAGCTGGGCTGTGATATCCATTGCGGATGACGGACCGGGAATTTCGGATGAGAATAAAAAGCATGTATTTGATATGTTCTTTAGCGGTTCCAAAAAGATAGCGGACAGCAGACGGAGTCTCGGACTCGGGCTCGCGCTTTGCAAATCTATCGTCAATTCCCATGGCGGGGAGATTCGCGTAGAGGATAGAGAGCCACATGGAACTGTTTTTACTTTTACATTACCGGTTGAGGAGGTACAGCTACATGAATAAATTGACAATTTTAGTCGTAGAAGACGATTCATCCATAAAAAACCTGATTACAACGACATTAAAGGCGCACGAGTATCATTATTTGGCGGCGGGAAACGGGAAGACTGCAATCTTCGAGGCATCCTCCCATAACCCGGATATTATTCTGATGGATTTAGGTCTGCCGGATATGGATGGGGTGGAAGTAATTCAGAAGATTCGGACATGGTCCAGCGTTCCGATTATCGTTATCAGCGCAAGGAGCGAAGACTCGGATAAGATTGATGCCCTGGATGCAGGAGCAGACGACTATTTGACGAAGCCGTTTTCAGTAGAAGAACTTTTGGCGAGGATTCGTGCGACTCAAAGAAGACTGCTTATGACGAGAGGCGAGTCTCCAGCGGAATCCTCTTCCTTTGAGAACGGGGCGCTGCGCGTCGATTATGCGGCGGGCTGCGCGTACTTAAATGGAGAAGAGCTTCATTTGACACCGATAGAGTATAAGCTTCTGTGCCTGCTTTCCAGAAATGTGGGAAAAGTATTGACTCATACGTTTATCACGCAGAAAATATGGGGGAGCAGTTGGGAGAATGACGTAGCTTCTCTTCGTGTGTTTATGGCTACGCTTCGCAAGAAGATTGAAAAGGATGCGGATTCTCCACAGTACATCCAGACCCACATTGGCGTGGGATACCGGATGGTTAAAGTGGAGTAATGATGCGGATTTGTTCCGGTAGACAACGAAGGGACACATCACGCTGCAGAAAACAAGGTTCGCCGTCGGTGTGAAGCTCCCTTGCTTTGACCGAATGAATGGAAAGCTCTTTGCATGTGTACTGGAATACCCCTTGGAAGCGGATATGTTTTCCCCAGAGGGCGGTTGGCAGAAGCAGGAGCATTTTCAATTTCGGAAGGTCTGCAAGGACACAGACGCTTAGCTTTCTGTCTGAAGGATTGGCGTCGGGAGCGAACATAAAGCCTCCCCCTTCGTAAGGATGATTCATGGATGTGATGAAGTAACACCGCTCAAACGTATGTGTTTCCGTTCCATCCAAAGTTACGACTGCTTTTCGGGGCTTTAGGTGAAACCATTGCCTAAGAGCGACGAACACATAGACCAGTTTTCCGAGGTGGAGCCTGTTGAGGCGAGGCTTCCAGTGAGAGACGACAACTTCATGACAGATGGCAGCATCAAATCCAAAGCCGGAGCTTACGAGAAAGCGCCGGTTTTTTCCGTTGTAGGAGAGTCCCCCGATATCGATATTTCGAATCCGAGGCGGAGACAGAATCAGCTCCAATGCCTGCAGCGGATTGTTCGGAAACCGGTAACTCCTGCCAAAATCATTGCCGGAGCCGGTTGGGATATAACCGAGTGTGATATTTTCCGGATAGAGAATCCCGTTAATCACCTCGTTGATGGTTCCGTCCCCGCCTACGATAACAAGCGTATGGGGCTTACGGTCAGAAGTTAGCCGTTGAACCAATGTTTCGGTGTGGCGGTGGGGCGCAGTAAAAAACACTTCATAAGAAATGGAACGCGCCCGTAGTTCTGTCTCGATTTTCTTCCAGATTTCCCTGCCAAGTCCTGAACGGGAATTGGCATTTACAATGAATGTGTACATAAACGTTCTCCTTTGTTTTCTGCTCCTTATTATAGCAGAAGCGGGAGGGTGGAACAACCTGAAGAGAAATATTAAAAAAACATAAAGTTCTTGAATATTGAAGGAGAAAAGAATAGACTTATTTTTGTATTTTTGAAAAGAAAAGAGGTTAACTATGAGAAAGATATTGAAATTTTTGAAGCCGCATATGGCAGCAGTTCTTTCGATAGTCGCAGTGCTGATAGTGCAGGCATACTGTGATTTATCTCTTCCTTCGTACACATCTGATATTGTAAATATCGGGATTCAGCAAGGTGGTGTGGACACTCACATTCCGGAGATGATTGCGGAAGAAGATATGGAGAATCTTCTGCTATTTGTTCCGAAGAAGGAACAGGACGTTGTACGGAAAGCATATGAAGAAGACGATACGACGTATGAGAAGGCGGCATATGTGTTGAAAGACGGCCTGATAAAAGAAGAGGATAAGGTGAAGGAGCTGGAAGAGATTCTGGGGAAACCAATGCTCCTCGTATCGGGAATCGAGTCCGGCGAGCATGCCGGGGAAATGCAGATGCTTCAGAAGATGCCGGAAGAACAGCGTCTTGCTGTAGTAGATGAGATGAGCAAGAAGATTGAGGATATGCCGGGAATGATGATGGAACAGGCATCGACGCTCTACGTGAGAAGCGCCTATAAGAATCTGGACATTGACGCCGATAAGATGCAGTCCGAATACATTCTGTTCACAGGATTGAAGATGCTGGCGCTGGCGGCGCTCGGCATGATGGCAAGCGTCCTCGTCGGGCTGTTTGCGTCGAAGGTGGCGGCTTCGGTCGGACGGGACCTTAGAAGCAGCGTGTTCCGCAAAGTCGTAGGATTCTCGAACGGAGAATTCGACAAGTTTTCTACCGCGTCTTTGATTACAAGAAGTACGAATGATATTCAGCAGATTCAGATGGTTATCGTTATGATGCTCCGCATGGTGCTGTACGCTCCGATTATCGGAATCGGCGGTATTTTCAAGGCGTTGAATACGAATGTGTCCATGTCGTGGATTATCGGCCTTGGCGTCGTCATGATTTCGCTTCTTGTCCTGACGCTGTTCTTTGTTGCAATGCCGAAGTTCAAAGTGTTACAAAAACTTGTGGATAAATTGAATCTTGTGACAAGAGAGATTCTGACCGGACTCATGGTAATTCGTGCATTCAGTACCGAAAAACATGAAGAGAAACGATTCGACCAGGCGAACAGAGATTTGACGAAGACGACTCTGTTCGTAAACAGGGCGATGACGATTATGATGCCGACCATGATGCTGATTATGAATGGAATTTCAGTTCTCATTATATGGGTCGGAGCCAATGGAATCAATGATGGCCAGATGCAGGTCGGAGATATGATGGCGTTTATCCAATATACGATGCAGATTATCATGGCATTCCTTATGATTTGCATGATTTCGATTATGCTTCCGAGAGCGGCCGTTTCAGCGGACCGCGTGGATGAGATTCTGATGAGCTCGACTTTGATTCAGGACCCGAAGAATCCGAAGAAGCTTACGAAAGATGGAAAAGGAACCGTAGAGTTCGACCATGTATCCTTCCGTTATCCGGGGGCGAAAGAAGATGTGCTTCATGACATTTCCTTCGTGGCAGAGCCGGGAAAGACGACGGCGTTTATCGGAAGTACGGGAAGCGGAAAATCCACGCTTGTGAATCTGATTCCAAGATTCTACGATGTGACGGAGGGAGCCATCCGAATCGAAGGCGTGGATATCCGGGAGATTTCCCAGCATGACCTGCGGGAAAAATTAGGGTATGTGCCGCAGAAGGGAGTTTTGTTCTCTGGAACGATTGCATCAAACATCTTGTACGGCAATCGGGACGGAAGCGAGGCGGACATGAAGGATGCGGCTTCCATTGCTCAGGCGCAGGATTTCATCGAAGCGAAACAGGATACATATGACAGCCCGATTGCCCAGGGAGGAACGAACGTCTCTGGTGGACAGAAGCAGCGGCTTTCCATTGCAAGAGCGATTGCAAAGAATCCGGACGTTTTTATTTTTGACGATAGTTTTTCGGCTCTTGACTATAAGACGGATGTGACGCTTCGAAAGGCGTTAAAGGAACATACGCAGGAGAGTGTTGTTCTCATTGTTGCCCAGCGTATCAGTACGATTTTGCACGCAGACCAGATTATTGTGTTAGATGAAGGAGAAGCGGTAGGAATCGGAACCCATGCGGAACTCCTGAAATCGTGTGAGGTGTATCGTCAGATTGCGATGTCACAGCTTTCGGAGGAAGAGATTGCAAGAGATTTGGGAAAGGAGGAGCAAGGTCATGAGTAATGAGAAACCAAAGCGAAGAGGTCCGATGGGACATGGTCATGGACATGGCATGATGGGCGCCGGAGAAAAGGCGAAAGACTTCAAAGGAACGATGGGAAAATTGATGTCTTATCTCGGAACGTTTAAAATCGGGATTTTGGTTGTCATGCTGTTTGCAGCCGGAAGTACGGTATTCACCATTGTAGGGCCGAAGATTTTAGGAAATGCGACGACGGAGATTTTCAACGGATTGGTGAGCAAGGTATCCGGAGGCGCAGGAATCGATTTTGATAAGATTGGGAAGATACTTTTGACGGTACTTGCCCTCTACGGAGTCAGCGCCCTGTTCTCCTATATCCAGGGATTCATTATGACAGGCGTGTCCCAGAAGCTGACATACCGGATGAGAAAAGAGATTTCAGAGAAAATCAACCGTATGCCGCTCAATTATTTTGACACGATGACACATGGAGAAGTGCTGTCTCGTGTGACGAATGATGTGGATACGTTGAGTCAGAGCCTGAATCAGAGTGCGACTCAGATTATTACATCGGTGACAACTATTATCGGTGTGCTTATTATGATGCTAAGCATCAGTCCGATGATGACTTTGATTGCGCTTTTGATTTTGCCGGTATCCATGGGACTCATCTCCGTCATTGTAAAGCATTCGCAGACTCATTTCCGCAACCAGCAGGAATACTTAGGGCATGTGAACGGACAGGTGGAGGAAGTCTATGGCGGTCAGAACATTGTTCGTGCTTTTAATAAGGAAGAGGACGTCATCAAAGAATTTGATGAGACGAATGAGATTCTCTATCAATCCGCATGGAAATCGCAGTTCTTCTCAGGGATGATGATGCCGATTATGCAGTTTGTCGGCAACTTAGGATATGTGGCGGTAGCCATTGTCGGAGGATATTTTGTCATTCAGAATAGGATTGAGGTCGGTGATATCCAATCCTTCATCCAGTACGTAAGAAACTTCACCCAGCCGATTACACAGGTGGCGCAGGTGGCAAATATGCTGCAGTCTACGGCGGCGGCAGCGGAACGAGTCTTTGAATTCCTGGATGAGGACGAGGAAGACCAGACGGTAGAGCATCCGGTTTCTGTGGAAGGCCTCAAGGGAAATGTGGAATTTGAGCACGTGCGTTTCGGTTACAACGAAGACCGCATTATTATCAATGATTTCTCAGCGAAAGTGAAAGACGGACAGAAGATTGCGATTGTCGGACCGACGGGAGCAGGAAAGACGACGATGATTAAGCTTCTGATGCGCTTTTATGATGTGAACGAGGGCGCTATCCTTGTGGATGGACATAATGTGAAGGACTTCAACCGAAGCGAACTGCGTCAGATGTTTGGAATGGTACTGCAGGATACATGGCTGTTCCATGGAAGTATCAAAGACAATATCCGTTATGGAAAATTAGACGCAACGGATGAAGAGGTGATAGAAGCGGCAAAAGCGGCTTATGTACACCGCTTTGTGCAGACACTGCCGGAAGGATATGATATGGAGTTAAATGAAGAAGCAAACAATGTCTCTCAAGGACAGAAACAGCTTCTTACGATAGCAAGAGCGATTCTGGCAGACTCGCCGATTCTGATTCTGGACGAAGCGACAAGCTCTGTCGATACGAGAACAGAAGAAAGAATCCAGAAGGCGATGGATAATCTGATGAAAGGCAGAACAAGCTTTGTCATCGCCCACCGCTTATCTACGATTCGGGATGCAGATATGATACTTGTCATGAAAGACGGGGATATCGTCGAGCAGGGAAGTCATGAAGAACTGCTCAAGAAAAACGGCTTCTATGCAGAACTTTATAACTCGCAGTTTGAAAAGACGGTGGCATAGATTTGAGAGAATAAAAAGGGATTGTCCTGAACTACGTTTTCAGGACAGTCCCTTTTTTAGAATGTTTGTTTATAGGTTATCGCTGAACTGTGTTTTCAGGACAGCTACCCGGTTACTGTTGTTTTCGAATTCCTTCCAGAAGTTTTTGAGACCTGTTGTCTATCTGGAAGGGGCATATTAGTTCTATGTTATTTTGCTTTTGGCAAATCCCATGCGTTATGGTCTGTATGCAGCAGCATATGTGCTTTATGAGATAATGGTTTTTCCATAAAATCAGCATATAATTGCAATACGTCTTGATTCTCATGAGAGAAACGAAGTTCATTGTTTCGGTCAAGGAAGTATAAGTTCTGTCCACGAGTAAATGCGAGTTCTTCTCCGTCGTGAATCGGTTGTCCGCCACCGCCAGAGCAGCCGCCAGGACATGCCATGACTTCTACAAAATCATAATGAACTTCTCCTCGTTCCAGCGCATCGATAAGTTTTTGTGTATTTCCAAGTCCGCTTACAACAGCCGCTTTCACAACAGTGTCTCCAATCTGAATCTCAGCGGAGATGGCATCCTGGCCGAATTCTGTCGCCCTGACATTGGAAAATGCATCCGGTTCCGGGTTCTTGCCGGTTACGAGATAGTAGGCGGAACGGAGCGCTGCTTCCATGACACCGCCGGTTGCTCCGAAGATGACTCCGGCGCCGCTTCCATCGTGCATCAGACGGTCACATTCTACATCTGTCAATGTGGCAGGGTCGATGTGAGAAGCGCGAATCATGCGGGTGAGTTCCCGGGTTGTCAATACGATATCAACATCGTGTCCAGCGTATTCTTCATAGAAAAGTTCCATGTTGCTTTCCCCTTTTTTAGCAACGCAAGGCATGATAGATACGGTGCAGATATCTTCCGGAGATACGCCGATGGATTTGGCGAAGTATGTTTTCATAACGGCGCCAAACATTTGCTGCGGTGATTTCGCAGAGGATAGCTGCGGTACAAGGTGCGGATATTGTGATTTGATGAACCGAATCCAACCAGGGCAGCAGGAGGTAAACATCGGCTTCGTTTTTAATTCTCCCTTTGTCAGTCTCTCCAGAAATTCATTTCCTTCCTCCATAATCGTGAGGTCCGCAGAGAATGATGTATCAAATACATAATCGAATCCCATCTGACGAAGCGCATCCACAATCTTGCCTACAGTCGCTTCCTCCCGGGATAAGCCGAGAGATTCGCCCCATGCGGCACGTACTGCAGGCGCAACCTGAACAACCGTAATTTTCTTCTTATCATCGATAGCAGCCCATGCCTTATCGGTATCGTCTCGTTCACGTAACGCTCCGGTCGGACAGTGTGTGATACATTGACCGCATAAAGAGCAGTTTGCCTCTTCGATATTCCTTCCCTTGGAAACCTGTACTGTTGTACGGGAACCGGTGCTTTCCAAATCCCATACATGGAGACTCTGTACTTTGTCACAGACTTGAACGCAGCGCATACATTTGATGCATTTTGCAGAATCTCGGATTAATGGGAAATTCTTGTTCCAAGGTTGATGTTCCAGACGTTTTTTGAATGGAACGTCAATGATGTTTAAGTCGTTTGCAATTTTTTGTAAAGAACAGTTTCCGCTTCTCGGACAGGTTGCACACTGGCAATCATGCTGTGATAAGAGGAATTCTACTGTTTTTTTACGGTTCATGCGGACTTTTGGACTGTTTGTATGAATGACCATCCCGTCCTCCACGACATTGTTACAAGAAGGGATGAGCCGTTCCTTTCCTTCCAATTCGACAACGCAGACGCGACAGGCTCCGATATCGTTCAATCCTTTTAAATAGCACAGTCTTGGAATTGGGATTCCGTTTTGCTCTGCGGCCTCCATAATTGTCGTACCTTCCGGTACAGAAATCTGTCTATTATCAATTGTAAGATTTACCATAATGTCTCTCGCCCTCCTTTAAATATACCAAAACCAAAATGGTCGCAGCGCAGACATCTTCCTGCTTCCTGTTTTGCTTCGCATTCTGTCATGCAATTCTCTACGCCTTCGAAGTCGTGTACGCGTTCACACGCTTCACGTTCTGTCATGTTAACGCGTCCGCAAGGTGTCTTATCATCAAGGTTTGGTTCCGGAATCTCTACGTCGCAGGAAATTTCATGGCGGAATCCAAGGTATTCGTCAATGTTGGCGGCAGCTACTTTACCGGCTGCAATCGCGCGGATAACTGTGGCAGGTCCGGTCGCACAGTCGCCACCGGCAAATACGCCAGGAATGTTGGCGAATCCACCGTATTTCTCAGACATAATACGTCCGCGCTCTACCGGGAATCCGGCTTCTTCAAAATGCTTAAATTCAATATTTTGTCCAATGGCTACAATCAATGTAGAACATGGAATGTACACGTCCTCTTCTCCTGTTGGCTTCACGCTTGCACGTCCGTCCTTGATTTTACTAATCATCTGTGGAGTTACGTAGATTCCTTTTACACGACCGTTCTCATCTACATCGATGGCAGATGGAGCTTTCAATGTCTGCAATTCTACGCCTTCTGCAATGGCGCCTTCAATCTCATCCGGAAGAGCTGTCATATCTGCGGTTCTACGACGGTATACGATGCTGACTTTCTTAGCGCCGAGACGCACTGCGGTACGAACGGCATCCATCGATACGTTTCCGCCGCCGATGACTGCGACTTCCTGTCCGGTTAAATCCGGAATCTCTTTCTTTCCGACTGCGCGCAGGAACTGTACGGCGGAAAGCACGCCGTCTGCGTCTTCTCCTTCCAGTCCGAGTTTTTTATCGGTACTTGCCCCGATTGTGATTAAGACGGCATCGTATTCTGCACGAAGCTGCTGGATGGTGATGTCCTGTCCGATACGAAGTCCATGTTTTACTTCCACTCCGGTTGCTAAAATGGCTTCGATGTCGTCATCCAGACGCTCTTTCGGAAGACGGTAATTCGGGATACCGTAGCGGAGCATACCGCCAAGTTCCGGAAGCATCTCATATACCGTTACCTGATGTCCCATCAACTGTAAATAGTAAGCGGAACTTAATCCACCCGGACCGCCTCCTACAATAGCGACACGTTTTCCGGTAGAAGGAGCGCATGGCGGTGGCGGAACCTTACCGGCATAATCTGCGGCGAACCGTTTCAATCCGCGGATATTCAGCGCGTCGTCTACCATATTTCTGCGGCATCTTGCCTCGCAAGGATGTTCGCAGATGAAACCGCACGTTGTCGGGAACGGGTTATCCTTTCGAATCAAACGGATGGCATCGGCATAACGTCCTTCTTTGACGAGGGCGATATAACCCGGAATATCCACTTTTGCCGGACATAAGGCAACACAAGGAACCGGCTGGTTATAAGTACAAGTACATCTTCCGGCAAGAATATGCTGTTCAAAATCTTCCCGGTATCCAATCAGCGCCTTATATACCATATGTGCGGCTTCGATACCGATTGCACAGTCTGCGGACTGCATGATAGAAAGCGCGGTTTCTTCCATTAAATCCAAAAGGTCTAAAGTAGCTTCCCCGTTTAACACATCCGTCAGCATGTTCTTTAACTGCCAGAGACCAACGCGGCAAGGCGTACATTTTCCACAAGTCTGTGCATGGCACAATTCCAGAAATGCTCTTGCCATATCAACAGGACAAAGACCCGGAGGGCTGGCTTCAATTCTTCGCTCCAAATCTTTGTATAGACCTTCTACAACAACCTGGGCTTTATTTGGTGTAGAAATTTCAAGTCTGCTCATAATTTTCACCTCTCTAAAAGTTTTCGTAATCACTCGAATAATAATATTGTAATATATAACAATAAAATAAACAAGAATAGTTAAAATATAGTCAATATTTACGAAAGATGCGCGGGATGGGTAGATACAAAGAGGAGATGTATGCTATAATATATAAATTGATATGTATAAAATTTTTGATAGAAGGAGTCAAATGAGATGAGAGAGCAGTTAATAGCACAATTTAAAGAAATCTTTGGTTCAGAAGGAGAGATTCGAACATATTTTGCACCGGGACGTGTAAACCTGATTGGGGAGCATACCGATTATAATGGAGGACATGTGTTCCCATGTGCGCTTACAATCGGAACTTATGCGGTCGTAAGAAAAAGAGAAGATAACAAGTTGAGATTTTATTCTGTGAATTTCGAGAAGCTGGGAGTGATTGAGTCTGCTCTTGATGACCTTACTCCGTCTAAGCAGGCAGGCTGGACAAACTATCCGAAGGGAGTAATGTGGGCGTTTGAAGGAAGAGGCTACAAGCTTTCCAATGGACTTGATATCCTGATTTATGGAAATATTCCAAATGGTTCCGGACTTTCTTCTTCTGCGTCTTTGGAAGTTTTGACAGGCGTGATGTTAAAAGATATGTTTGGATTTGACGTGTCCATGGTTGAGATTGCACAGATTGGACAGTATTCTGAGAATAATTTCAACGGATGTAATTGTGGAATCATGGACCAGTTTGCAAGCGCTATGGGTAAGAAAGACCATGCGATTTTCCTTGATACGAATACACTGCATTATGAATATGCGCCGGTTGTTCTGGAAGATGCGAAGATTGTCATCGTGAATAGCAAAGTGAAACATTCCCTGGTAGATTCTGCCTACAATGACAGAAGAAATGAATGTGAGACTGCGTTGAAAGAACTTCAGAAAGTTGTGGATATCCAGACATTGGGAGATTTGACAGAAGAAGAATTTGAGGCGCACAAAGATGCGATTGAAAGTCCAATCAGAGTGAAGAGAGCCAGACATGCCGTATATGAGAACCGAAGAACAATCAAAGCGGTTCAGGCATTGAAAGACAACGATATTGAGACATTCGGGAAATTGATGAACGCGTCTCATGTTTCGCTTCGGGATGATTACGAAGTATCCTGCGAAGAAATTGATATTCTTGTAAATCTGGCATGGGAGACAGAAGGGGTTATCGGTTCCCGTATTACAGGAGGCGGATTCGGCGGATGTACAGTTAGCATTGTGAAAAATGATGCGGTAGAAGGTTTCATTTCTACAATCGGAAGTACATATAAAGAAAAAGTCGGACACGAAGCAGAATTCTATGTGGTAGATATCGGGGACGGCGCAGGGATTCTTCAATAAAATAAAAAACAATTAAGAAATTTAGGAAAATGATACGAGAAAAGATAGGAAGGCGTGGCGAAGGCCGCGCCCTTGGAGGACATTATGCTGAGTAAAAATATCAAACGATTGGTAGAATATGGAATTGCTTCCGGATTGACACCGGAGTGCGAACGCTTATATACAACAAACTTATTGCTGGATTTGTTTCATGAGGACAGCTACGAAGACGTTTCAATCGAAGGAGAAAGCCTGGAATTGGAAGAGATTTTGAAAGCGCTTTTAGATGAGGCATGTGAAAGAGGAATCATTGAAGACAGCATCGTATATCGTGATTTGTTCGATACAAAGATGATGAATTGTCTGGTACCTCGTCCGGCACAGGTGCAGGAGACGTTTGCGAAAAAATATGAGATTTCTCCGAAGGAGGCGACCGATTATTATTACAAACTGAGTCAGGACAGCGATTATATCCGTCGTTACCGCGTGAAGAAGGATAGAAAATGGACGGTAGACAGTCCATACGGTGTGATTGACATTACCATCAATCTTTCCAAACCGGAGAAGGACCCGAAAGCGATTGCGGCAGCTAAGAATGCGAAGGCAAGCAGTTATCCGAAATGTCAGCTTTGTATGGAAAACGAAGGATATGCAGGACGCGTGAACCATCCGGCGAGAGAGAACCACCGTATTATACCGATTACGGTAAACGACAGCGCATGGGGATTCCAGTACTCTCCATATGTATATTATAACGAGCATTGTATCGTATTTAACGGACAACATACGCCGATGAAAATTGAAAAGGCAACGTTTATCAAACTGTTTGACTTTGTAAAACTGTTTCCGCATTATTTCCTCGGCTCAAACGCAGACCTTCCGATTGTAGGAGGCTCTATTTTAAGCCACGACCATTTCCAGGGAGGAAATTACACATTTGCGATGGCAAAAGCTCCAATGGAAGAGACGTTTGTGATTCCGGGATTTGAGAATGTGGAGGTCGGCATTGTACACTGGCCGTTATCCGTACTTCGTCTGAGAGGAAAAGATGAGAAGGATTTAATCGAACTTGGCGCGCACATTTTAGAAAAATGGCGTGGTTATACGGATGAGGAAGCGTTCATCTTTGCAGAGACAGATGGAGAACCACACAACACAATCACTCCGATTGCAAGAAAAATCGGGGATACATTCGAATTAGACCTTGCGCTTCGCAACAATATTACGACGGAAGAGCATCCGCTTGGCGTATATCATCCGCACGCGCAGTGGCATAATATCAAGAAAGAAAACATTGGTCTGATTGAAGTGATGGGACTTGCGGTTCTTCCGGCAAGATTAAAAGAAGAGATGGAGATTCTTGCAGAATATCTTGTGGAAGGAAAAGAGATTACTTCTAACGAGAAGATTGAAAAACATGCAGAGTGGGTGAAAACGTTTCTTCCGAAATACGATGTCATTACAAAAGAGAATGTGATGGACATTTTACAGAAGGAAGTCGGACTCGTATTTACACACGTGTTGGAGGATGCAGGTGTGTACAAATGTACGGAAGAAGGAAGAGAAGCGTTTAAGAGATTTATTGCTACATTATAATGAAGGACAATCAAATGGATATGAATCAGAAACTGACAGAAGAATTGGGCGTGAAAAAGTGGCAGGTGGAAGCCGCGGTAAAACTTATCGATGAAGGAAATACCATTCCGTTCATTGCGCGATATAGGAAAGAGGCAACAGGTTCTCTGAATGATGAACAGTTGCGGCAATTATTCGAAAGACTGACGTATCTGCGGAATCTGGAAGAGAAGAAAGAACAGGTATTATCCAGTATCGAGGAGCAGGGAAAGCTGACGCAGGAGTTGAGAGAACAGATTCTTGCGGCAGAGACATTGGTTGTTGTGGATGACCTGTATCGCCCATATCGGCCAAAACGGAGAACCCGGGCGACGATTGCGAAGGAAAAAGGTCTGGAACCATTGGCGGCGCTTATCACTCTGCAGAAGACAACTGTGCCGGTTGAGGAGACCGCGAAAGCATATCTTTCTGAGGAGAAAGAAGTGAAGACGGTGCAGGATGCAATCGCAGGAGCGAAAGATATCATTGCGGAGTACATTTCCGATGAGGCAGACTATCGAATCTACATTCGTAACCTGACGATGAAGGAAGGAAAAATCTTATCTGCTGCAAAAGATGCAGAAGAATCTTCGGTTTACGAAATGTATTATGCGTTTGAAGAACCGGTACAGAAAGTGGCAGGACATAGGATTCTCGCGTTGAATCGCGGGGAAAAGGAAAAATTCCTGAATGTAAAAATAGAAGCTCCGGATGATAAGATTCTCTCCTATCTGGAAAAGAAGGTCATCCATGCGGAGAATCCATACACCACACCACTTTTAAAAGAAGCGGTGGAGGATAGTTATAAACGCCTGATTGCTCCGGCGATAGAGCGTGAAATTCGAAACGATTTGACAGAGAAGGCGGAAGACGGGGCGATTACGGTATTTGGGAAAAATCTGGAACAGTTGTTGATGCAGCCGCCAATCGTAGGTCAGACGGTACTCGGATGGGACCCGGCTTTTCGTACGGGATGTAAACTGGCGGTAGTAGATGCGACAGGAAAAGTTCTGGACACGACGGTGATTTATCCGACGGCGCCGACGACGCCGCAGAAGATAGCAGCAGCAAAAGAGACGCTGAAGAAGTGGATTAAAAAGTACAATATCACGTTGTTTTCGGTAGGAAACGGGACTGCGTCAAGGGAATCGGAGCAGATTATCGTGGAATTATTGAAAGAGATTCCTGAAAATGTACAGTATATTATTACAAACGAGGCGGGAGCTTCCGTATATTCGGCGAGCAAACTTGCGACAGAAGAATTTCCGAATTTTGATGTGGGCCAAAGAAGCGCGGCATCGATTGCGAGACGCTTGCAGGACCCGCTTGCGGAATTGGTGAAAATTGACCCGAAATCAATCGGTGTCGGCCAGTATCAGCATGATATGAACCAGAAGAAACTGAGCGAAGCGCTTTCCGGTGTAGTGGAAGACTGTGTCAATAAAGTGGGAGTTGATTTGAATACGGCTTCTGCGCCGCTTCTTTCCTATATTTCCGGAATCAGCAATACGATTGCGAAAAATATTGTCGCTTACCGGGAAGAAAACGGAAGCTTTACAAGCAGGAAGCAATTGTTAAAAGTGGCAAAACTGGGGCCGAAAGCGTTCGAGCAATGCGCAGGATTTATGAGAATCCAGGGAGGAAAGCATCCTTTGGACGGAACAAGCGTGCATCCGGAGTCTTATGAGGCGGCTGAAAAATTGCTTGAAAAACTGGGGTATACATTGCAGGATGTGGCGGACAGGAAGCTGGCGGGACTGTCAAAAGCAGTGAAGGACTACAAAAAGCTGGCAGAAGAGCTTGAAATTGGCGAGATTACATTGCGGGATATCGTAAAAGAGCTGGAAAAGCCGGCTCGTGACCCGCGTGACGAGATGCCGAAGCCGATTTTGCGGACGGACGTGTTGGAGATGAAAGACTTGACGGAAGGGATGATTCTCAAAGGTACGGTGAGAAATGTCATCGACTTCGGAGTGTTTGTGGATATCGGAGTCCATCAGGACGGTCTGGTGCATATTTCACAGATTACGGATAAGAAATTCATCAAGCATCCGTTAGAAGCAGTTAGTGTCGGAGATATTGTGGACGTCAAAGTCATGAGTGTGGATTTGAAGAAAAAGAGAATCCAGCTCACGATGAAAGGAATCGGATAATAATAGACGTTGTAACAAAAGTTTGGGTGTGCTATAATTTTATAGCACACCCAAACTTTTTATGAGGTGCAGATACGAAGGAGGATAACGTTATGTCGATTAAATTTGAAGTCAAAATGACAGACAAAATTATGTATGATTTTCTTTTATATCACAGTTATACAAGTGCATCCGGACTTTTTGCCACATTGATAGGAGTCGGCTGCTTTATATTAGCGGTATATAAGGGAGTGAATGGAGATTCGCAGTCGGCAATTTTATTTGGTGCGCTCGGTGCGATGCTCTTATTTTCCACTCCGTTTACGTTGAAATCATCTGCGAAAAATCAGGTGAAGAATACAGAAATGTTTCAGAAACCTTTGGAATATGAAGTGACAGAGAAAGGTCTGACGGTTACACAGAACGGACAAAGTGCAGAGAATACATGGGATAACATCATGAGAGTGGTATCGACCAGTAAATCTTTAATCATTTATATCACCCGTATGCGGGCGATTATCCTGCCGAAGGAATCGATGGGAGATGATTATATGGCTGTCGTGGAATTGATTTCCAAGAATGTGCCTGCAAAAAAAGTAAAAATCAGACATGTGAGATAAAGAAGGATAAGACAAATGGTAATAGAGACAAAGAGTGCAAAAGAGACGTTTGAATTAGGTGTCCGAATCGGGAAAAGCTGTGTTCCGGGAGAGGTGTATACGCTGATTGGGGACCTGGGAGTCGGGAAAACGGTGTTTACACAGGGGTTGGCGCAAGGATTGGAAATCGAAGAGCCAATCAGCAGCCCGACATTTACGATTGTACAAGTGTACGAAGAAGGGCGGATGCCGTTTTATCATTTTGATGTATATCGAATCGGAGATATCGAGGAGATGGACGAGATTGGATATGAAGATTATATCTATGGAAATGGCGTCTGTCTTATTGAATGGGCGAATCTGATTGAGGAGATTTTACCGAGAGAAAGAAAAGAGATTGTGATAGAAAAAGACTTGGAAAAAGGGTTCGATTATAGAAAGATTACGATTACAGAAAGGAAGAAGTAATATGCGTATATTGGCATTAGATAGCTCCGGACTCGTAGCAACCGTTGCCATCGTGGAGGAAGAGCAGACGATTGCGGAGTATACGGTGAATTATAAGAAGACACATTCCCAGACATTGCTTCCGATGCTGGATGAGATTGTAAAAATGACGGAGATGGACTTGAATACCATCGATGCGATTGCAATTTCCGGAGGGCCGGGTTCTTTTACCGGACTTCGTATCGGTTCGGCTACAGCAAAGGGGTTGGGACTTGCACTGAACAAACCGTTGATTCATGTTCCGACTTTGGAAAGTCTGGCTTATAACCTGTGTGGAGTGGATTCTTTGATTTGTCCGATTATGGACGCGAGAAGAAACCAGGTATACACCGGAATCTATCGTCTGGACGGAGAAGAATTTCAGGTGGTAAAAGACCAGACGGCAATGGATATTGTGGAGTTAGCAGAACAGTTGAATGAGCTTGGGGAAAAAGTGACGTTTTTAGGCGACGGAGTACCGGTATACCGTTCTGTGTTAGAAGAACGATTATCTGTTCCGTATGCATTTGCCCCGGCGAATATGAACCGGCAGAGAGCGGCATCGGTAGGTGTGCTGGGACTTCGATATCTGCGTGAGGGAAGGATAGAGACCGCTAAGGAACACCAGCCGGAGTATTTGAGAGTCTCACAGGCGGAGCGTGAACGGGCGGAAAAAGAACGCGCGAAAGGATAAATGAATGATGTTGCTTTTGCGGAAAATGAAATTAGAAGATAGTGTTCAGATTGCAGAGTTGGAACGTGAGATTTTTCCGGATGCGTGGACGAAAGAAGGGATTGAGGAGACGTTTCATCAGTCCCATGCTTTTATTGTGGTTGTGGAAGAGAATATGAAGATTCAAGGTTATGCAATCATTTATCACGTGCTGGATGAGGCGGAAATCGCCAGAATTGCCGTTCGAAACGAAGGAAGACAGCAGGGAACGGGCTCGGAGCTTCTTGCGTTCTGTGAAGCGATTTGTAAAGAAAAAGATATGAAAAAAATGTTACTTGATGTGCGGGAGGGGAATCTTCCTGCCCGAAGCTTCTATGAGAAGCATGGATTTTGCGTGGATGGGATTCGAAAACGATTCTATGAAAATCCACAGGAAGATGCGATTCTGATGAGCAAAAGCCTGTGATAAGGAGATTATTACCACTAGGATTGACACGTACAACCGTATATAATGAGTGTATGACACATTCATAGGAGGAATTGTATGAAACAATATGAGACAAAAGAAATAGAAGTGCAAGAAGTAACAAAAATAATTTGTAATAAATGCGGAAAAGAAATCGTTGTGACGGATGGATGTCTCTCGGAGGATATGCTTCAGGTGGAAAAAAGGTGGAATTATCCGTCCGGGAAGGATAACGAGATACATCGATTTGATTTGTGCGAAGAATGTTATGATTCTTTCGTGAAGACGTTTTCGATTCCGCCGGAAATTAGGTAAGGAGAATGACATGTTAGATGTTTGTTTACTCGGGTGCGGAGGAATGATGCCGTTACCGTATCGGTGGCTGACTTCTCTGATGACGAGATTCAATGGCAGCAGTCTTTTGATAGATTGCGGAGAGGGAACTCAGATTGCGATAAAAGAAAAAGGATGGAGCTTTAAGCCGATTGATGTGATTTGTTTTACCCATTATCATGGAGACCATATCAGCGGACTTCCGGGGCTTCTCTTGACAATGGGGAATGCAGACCGGAAAGAGCCGTTGACTTTAATCGGGCCGAAGGGCTTGGAACGAGTTGTGAATTCGCTCCGAATTATCGCTCCGGAACTGCCGTTTGAGATTCGATGCGTAGAAATTGAAGGGGCGGAACAGACCTTTGAACTGGAGGGGTATCGCCTGAAAGCGTTTCGTGTGAATCACAATGTGCTTTGCTACGGATATTCTTTGGAGATTGACAGGGCAGGGAAATTTGATGTGAAGCGTGCGGAAGAAAATGAGATTCCAAAGCAATATTGGAAGGTACTGCAAAAGGGAGAAACGGTGGAGCTGGATGGGAAAGTTTATACTCCGGACATGGTGCTTGGGGCGCCGAGAAAAGGCATTAAGCTGACGTATACGACAGACACAAGACCGACGGATTCTATCCGGGTTCACGCGAAAGAATCCGACCTTTTTATTTGCGAAGGAATGTATGGAGAGAAGGAGAAGGCGGCAAAAGCGGTGGAGTATAAGCATATGACGTTTACAGAAGCGGCAACGCTTGCGAAAGAAGCGGATGTAAAGGAAATGTGGCTGACTCATTACAGTCCGTCTCTTACAAAACCGGAGGAGTATATGGATGGAGTGCGGGAGATATTTCCAAATGCAAAAGCCGGTAAGGACTGTATGTCGGTAGAACTGGATTTCCCGGAAAGTTAGAGGAGAAGACATGAGCGAGACAAAAGATGTGTTAATATTGGCAATTGAGAGTTCTTGTGATGAGACAGCGGCAGCAGTCGTGAAAAATGGAAGAGAAGTGCTGTCAAATGTTATTTCATCCCAGATTGAAATTCATAAATTATATGGAGGAGTTGTGCCTGAAATCGCCTCAAGAAAGCATATTGAGAAGATAAATCAGGTGATTGAGGAAGCGCTGGAAGAGGCGGAGGTAACATTGGACGATATCGATGCAATCGGCGTCACATATGGACCGGGGCTTGTAGGGGCGCTGCTTGTAGGAGTTGCGGAGGCTAAAGCGATTGCCTATGCAAAAAATATTCCGTTGGTAGGAGTGCATCATATTGAGGGGCACATTTCAGCGAATTATATTGAAAACAAAGAACTGGAGCCGCCGTTTGCGTGTCTGGTCGTTTCGGGCGGACACACACACCTTGTACGGGTGAAAGATTATGGTGAATATGAGATTTTGGGACGGACGAGGGACGATGCGGCAGGCGAAGCGTTTGACAAAGTGGCGCGTGCTATCGGGCTTGGTTATCCGGGAGGACCGAAGATTGAAAAGTTATCAAAAGAAGGAAATCCGGATGCGATTGCGTTCCCAAGGGCGCATATTGCAGATTCCCAGTATGATTTCAGCTTCAGTGGTGTGAAATCTGCGGTACTCAATTATATCAATGGATGTGAGATGAAAAAAGAAGAATACAACCGGGCGGATATTGCGGCGTCTTTCCAAAAGGCAGTCACAGACGTGCTGACAGAGAATGCAATGCGCGCGGTAGATGAATTCGGAATGGATACCCTGGCGATTGCAGGAGGAGTTGCGTCGAATGGAACTCTTCGGAACGCAATGAAAGAGGCGTGTGAGAAAAAAGGAATCAAATTCTATCACCCATCTCCGATTTTCTGTACGGATAATGCGGCTATGATTGGAGTGGCGGCTTATTATGAGTATCAGAAAGGGACACGACATGGATGGGACTTGAATGCAGTTCCGAATTTAAAATTAGGAGAGCGTTAGAAGAATGGAGCTTCAAAAGGGAAAAACATACTGTACGGCGATTGTGCTGTCCGCAGGACAAGGCAAACGGATGGGTACAGCCGTACAGAAGCAATATATCGAATTGGAAGGGAAACCGATAGTAGCGCATACATTGGAAGTATTTCAGCGTTCGGAAGTGATAGATGAAATACTTCTTGTTGTTGGAAAGGGGCAGGAAGAATACTGCCGGAAAGACATCATAGAAAAGTACCATTTAGATAAAGTGAAGAAAATCATAGAAGGTGGGGCGGAACGTTACCACTCGGTTTACTGCGGGCTGAAAGAAGTCCGAAAGGACGGTTATGTTTTTATCCATGATGGAGCCAGACCGTTTGTGACAGAAGAAATTCTTCGGAAATCGTATGAGGCTGTCTGTGAATATCCGGCATGTGTCATAGGAATGCCGGTAAAAGATACTATCAAGATTGCGGATAAAGAAGGATTCTCAAATGAGACGCCGGAACGAGATAAAGTCTGGCAGATACAGACGCCACAAGTGTTTGAAGTGAAGTTAATTCGTGACGCATATGAGACATTATTGCAGTCAGGGAAGACAAAAGTAACGGATGATGCGATGGTAGTGGAAACCGTTCTGGGAATGAAGGTCAGACTTGTAGAAGGCAGCTATGAAAATATTAAGATTACAACACCGGAAGATTTAGAAATTGCAGAGGTGTTTTTGAAAAGGAGAAAGCATGAGACAGGAAATGCATGAGATACCGCCTGTTTTTGATGAGCATTCTAAGATACTGATTCTGGGAAGTTTCCCTTCTGTGAAATCTCGAGAAGGGAAATTCTTCTATCATCATCCGCAGAATCGTTTTTGGAAAGTATTAGCGAATCTATTAAAATGTGAATGCCCTATAGGGATAGAGGAGAAGAAAGAGATGCTTCTTCGGAATCATATTGCGGTATGGGATGTCATAGCATCGTGTGAAATCGAAGGTTCCAGTGACAGCAGTATAAAAAATGTCGTTCCAAATGATTTGAAGCATATACTTTCTATGGCGAACATCAAGCAGATTTATACGAATGGAGCAACGGCAAGCAAGTTGTATAGAAGATATTGCTGCGACGAAACGGGGATAGAGGATATCAAACTGCCGTCTACAAGTCCTGCAAATGCTATGTATACATTGGAGAAGCTGGAAAGGGAATGGAAGATTATCCTTGAAAATCTGTAAGTTTATGCGAGTCTATGTATCGAAAAACAGCGGGAAAATCAAGGGGAAAAGAAAAAATAAAAAAAGTTGAAAAAAGTTGTTGACAGATGTGGTAAGCTTATGCTAGAATACATTTTGTCGCGAGGGAAACGCGAAACAAGAAAATAGATGCAGAGGTATCGAAGTGGTCATAACGAGGCGGTCTTGAAAACCGTTTGTCCGAGAGGGCGCGTGGGTTCGAATCCCACCCTCTGCGCTTCAAAAACTATCAATCAAGTTTGATAGTTTTTTTACTGGAAGACTTGAGGAGAAATACCCAAGAGGCTGAAGGGGCTCCCCTGGAAAGGGAGTAGGTCGTTAATAGCGGCGCGAGGGTTCAAATCCCTCTTTCTCCGGTCAAACTTTTTGAGAAAAAAACAAAGTTGAAAAAAATCGAAAAAAGTTGTTGACAAACTCTTCTGGATGTGATAATCTAATAGAGCGCTCAAGAGAGCGAAACAAAAACAAAGAACCTTGATAATTAAACAATAGACAACGATGACCTGAAAATTCTTAAGAGAAGATTCAGAGAACAGCTTCAAGAGATTGAAGCAACTCAAAACAAACAGTAAAAGGGATGAAATTGCTAGTAGTGATTTCTGACCGGAAAAAACACTTTTAACGAGAGTTTGATCCTGGCTCAGGATGAACGCTGGCGGCGTGCCTAACACATGCAAGTCGAACGAAGCGCTTGTATTTGATTCTTCGGATGAAGATACTTGTGACTGAGTGGCGGACGGGTGAGTAACGCGTGGGTAACCTGCCTCATACAGG
>OFMK01000194.1_pt1 | contig 71775 bp, 73 predicted proteins | sample 1541781 | NCBI WGS metagenome assembly OFMK01 (sample SAMN04209250, study PRJEB22552) | human gut metagenome | biome: gut; material: feces | host: Homo sapiens | place: USA: Oklahoma
GCCGTTCCCAGAAAATATATTTAAAAATCGTGTCTTTTTTATTGACTATAGTCCACAAACAATTTTTTCCCATACTGTACCGCACATTCATGCTCAATCTTACAGCCTCTCGCCTCTGACCATCCTTTTGCAAAACATACGATGTCCGCTTCCGACATCATCGTAAGAGAACGTCCCAAGCACCATAAAGCCATATCAGCGTTTTTTGGTGGATCTTCAGCAATATAACTGTCGATCACTGCCACTTCTTCCTTTAGAATTTCTTTTGCGCTGATAACCGCATTTTCTCTTTCTTTTCTGATTTCTTCTTCTGTTTTTCCTTTCATTGGCTGACTAATAAATAACTTCTTCTTTTCCATTTTCATTCTCCTTTCACTTCCTCGTTGCCGCTTCACAGGCAGCCCCGATCATAAACCCCAGAATAAATGCGCCGATAATTTCCAGCATCACACACCGCCTCCTTTGTTCTGCATCATGTTTTCATAGACGATCCCTCCTTCTGTGTTCTCTCTCATGCTTTTCATGGTATATCCCGTCTTGCTCACGCCCCATGCTGCCCATGGCAGTGTCACCATAGCTGTCAGCCAGGGAAAAGCCGCGTCAAATGTTTTCCATACGGAAAGATATGCCAGCCCCAGAACACCCAATGTATTTACCCACAAAAGCGCCATTTCCATGTTCATGATTTTTTTGGAAAATTCTTTTTTCTTTTTCTTGATTACTTCGTATTCAGACAATGTTCTCCACCGCCTTTTGATGCAGGTACTCCTTCTGCTGATGTTTCACCGCTTCCGCATATTCCAGCGCTTTGTGCATATCCCCGTTGCATTTTGCGTCAGGAATCCGCTGCACTGCCCTTGCCGTTGCTTCTCCCAGTGCAATTGCCGCATTGTTGCTGCGGATAAGATATAACTCAAACTGTTCTCTCGCCTTTTCTTTTTGCTTGTGTTCCTGTTCTCGTGCCTTTCTTCTTTCTTCCTCCAATTTCTCCCGTTTCTGGATTTTATACATCGTATACGCCGCCAGAAAGGAACAAATGGAAGAAAGTCCCATCATAATCAATTCCGCTTCCATACCCATCACCTCCCATTCATCCTACCAAAAAAAGAGAGGGGTTTCCCCCTCCCTTCTTTATTCCTTTGGCGGTTTCAGTAATGTTTCCAATTTCCCCCCATTTTTCTGATATCCTTCAGCCGCTTTGTTCATTTTTTCTGTATCTCCTTCTCCATCAGCTTTCCAGTATGCATAATAACATTTCCCTCGCATGCTGGCTCGAATACTCTTGTCCTCTTTCCCCGCAGCATTGAGCAATCCCCAAACTTCGTTATAGGTTCCTCTGCTTCCGTTCCAAAAGGCGTTAAACAGCAACTCATAGCTTACCATCTCATCCGCTTCATCTTCTTCCCAGAAGTCCTGCGTGATGGTTTCAAAAGTATCTTCATCATCCTCCCCGTATAATTTGTCATGCATGCTTTCAATGGCACTTGTCACATTTCTTGCGTAGTAGTTTTTATTTTTTAATTGTTCCACAATATCCACATATCTGTCTGCGTCTCCTTCATGGAAAGCTTCCGCCCCCTCTTTTGTCAAAGGATCGTTTTTCAGCAGTTCCTTTTCCCTGCTGTCTATGGCAGAATCCAACTTGTCATTGGGAAGTCCATTGTTCACCATATAGTTATACAGCTTTGTGGCTTCTCCAAGTTTTCCTGATAGCTTCGCCTCCATCATCGCGTCAATGACTGTTTTGAATTGGGAACTTTCTACTTCTTCCTCTTTTTCCCAGAAGTCCTGTGTGATTTTGTCAAATGTTTCAATATCCTCCTCTCCATATTTGTCTTCATACATGCTGCGAATGGTGCTTTCAATATTTTTCTGGCTGTATTTCTTCCGCAGTTCATCCAGTTTTTGTGTATATGTGTCATAATCCTTTTTGGCGTATGCTTCCACCGCCTCCATCACCGCACTGTCTTTTTTGATTTTTTCCTTTTCCTTGCTTCCCAGTTGGCTTTCCATTTTCTCATTGGAAATCCCGGCATTTACCATCTCGTTATAAATTCTGGTTGCCAGTTTATCATTTCCGCTCAGTTTGGCATCAATCATCATTTTTACATACATGGAAACATTCTTTTCACTGCCCAAGGCGTATGTTAGCTTTTTGTTCCCGTACTGTGTTTCCAGCCCCATAGCCTGATTGATCACAGTATTTTTGATTGCTTCCATATCACGTTTCGCACTGGCAATGGGTAGCCCTGTTGCCTTGGAAAGACTGGCTGCTGTATTGGCAAGGACTGCTGTGAACGTATATGGGCTTTCTCCTTTTATGTATTGCATCAGCACATTTCCACTTTTGATGATGTCATTTACCCATCCAATATCTGTCCTCTGCACGGTAAACCCCTGCAATGCGGAAAACACATCCTTCAAGTATGGAATATAGGTAAAAGGATTTGTATTCTGTCCCACGTTGGAAGATAAAAACGCCATGATCTTCTCTCCGCCACTCTCTGCCTTTTCATAATCTCCCCGAAAAGCTTCCAGCCATTTTTCCGCCCATGTTTCATCGTCGTCATCATCCCGCAGCGCATCCACCACCGCCGCAGCCGCCGCAACCGCTACCGCGTTGAACGTCAGTGTCACAAATGACCGCACCACCTTGTTTCTGTTCTCTTTGGTGTTGTCCTTCATCAGTGCCACAATGCTATTTCTCATCATGTTGTAAGTCTTGATTGGTTCCCCCATGAAAGATGTCGTCATTTGTTTGTATATGGTCTTTTCCCGCATGATCTGACTTCTATGCAGCATACTGTCTACCACCTGCGTACGGTTGATAATTTCGGAAAACCTCTCTCCTACTTTCCTGTCAAATCGTTCTCCTTTCAAGTCCGGGTATTTATCACGTGTTTCCATTTCTACCGCTTTCCAGATCCTGCCCCATGTGAATTTATCTCCCCAGGAAGCCATTGCCATACTGTAATCAGAAAGTTTTCCGAGGATGCTCTGTCCCCTTATCCTTTCCTCAAGTCCTCTGGCAATGTTCATGTCATAATGCCCCCATTCCTTCCACTGTGCTATGGGTGCATATTCGTATATTTTTTCAAAGTCATTTTTTCCTTTTGAAAATGCCATCATCAGATACTTGGGAGAGATCATGTCTGCCGCCCGGACAATGCTCACCGGCTGTTGAATCGCTACTCGCAAGTTTGCCCCAACACTTGCCCGCTTCATGTTGGAAACCAGTGTTTTTGTAATGGGTGCTTTTTCTCCTGTGTTTACGCTCTGAATATCATCCAAAAATTTACCAATGTAGGAAATGGCTCCTCGTCCCATAGTTCTTACGATTTCCTTTTTTACACTTTCTACTTCCTGTACGCCTTCTTCCCTGCTGTGTTTTTTGTATCCCATAAATTTATTCCAGTCTGAAATCACAGGTACAAAAGCGTTGTAGCTGCTCATCTGGTCGATCTGCCTTGCAAATACCGTGAAAAAGTCCTCTATTACAATGGGGTTTTTCGCCTGGTCGTTTGTTGGTCTTGTCATACCGATGTTGACAATCGCCTTTTGTTTCTGGTTCGGATCGCCAAATACATTGTTGATGTAGTCTTTGTCGCTGCTGATCGGGAAATATCTCTGGTCATTGAATTTTTTATACCCAAACATTTCCATGCTCGTTTCATTCCCCCAACCGCCGACCACGTTGGAAAGGAAGTCCTGGGCTTTTTCCACCACTTCTTTTTGCTTGTCCGTCAGCGTGTTGAAAATATCTTCCAGCTCTTTTCTTGACGGCTGATAAGGCTTGAAATTTTCCAGTCTGGTTTCCGCCTCTTTCTTCGTCATGCGTTTTAATTTGTTGAAGGCTGTTTTGAAGCCACCTGTCAGCAAATGTAAAATCCCCTGATTCCTTCTGTATGTGGCATATAGGCTCATCACTTCCGCAGGAGTCATATAAATATCTCTGCCGCCGATTTTGTATAATGTCGGTGTTGCCGTACTCCATGCAGCCGCTTCCTTTTTGGCAACAATACCGGAAATGAATTTCTCTGCTTCCGCTTCGTGCCGGATTTTCCGTTCAAATCCTTCTTCTGTCGCTTTAAATAACGTGTTTCTTACAGAATCCCCCATGCCAGTGAAAAAACTGTATGGATCTACCAAATCCATATTGAAGAAATCCAAAACCTGTCTGGTCCGTCCTTCCTGTATCGTGTTTTTCATTTTCTGACTTTCTGACAAAAATTTCTCACTGACTTCTCGCACTTCCACCTGTCGGAATAATGAAATAAATTTATTGGCGTTTGTAATCCGCTTATGGATGCTCCGCAATATATCCGCCAGTTCTTTCATCTCATCTGCCGGAAGGTTTTCCAAATCAAATCCATTCGGATATTTACCAATGAATTCATTCATGCTGTCAATGGTCTGTTCATCATGCTCCACAAAAAAATCTGCTTCTTCTTTTCCATCCTTTGGTCTGAACCGTTCCAGATCTTTGATTGCCTGAAACAGATCGTTTTGCATGATCATGATTTCTCCATCACTTGTCCCGATTTTTGTCAGAAGTTCCTTCAGTCCCTTTGTCATTTCCTCCGGCACATGATAGGTGTCTGTTGGCTTCGTGATCCATTTCAGCATTTTGTTTGTTTCCTGCTCCACGACCCGGCGATACTTTGCGTATTTCCTTCTTTCGCTCTGCTTCTTCTGCCGATCCTGCAACTGAAATTTTGCTTCTAACAATCTGTCGTATTTTCTAATGGCTCTTTCCTTATATTCTTGGTGTTTCATGACACTTCTTTTATGTGCATCCCACTGTACATTTGCCCTCTGCTTTAGTCTTTCATTTTCTATTAACACATTTTCAATGTACGATACAGCGCGTTTTTTTCTCGCTGTTTCTCTCGCTTCCTTTTCCACCTGTGCTAATATCTCTTCATGTTTTTTTCGTATTTCTTCCCTTAGGCGCTCTCTTGAATCGTTTACACGCTTTTGTTCTACCTGTATTTTTTCTTCCAACCTTTTTTTATCATCTTCTGTAACAATAGCCTTTTGCATTTTTAAACCTAAATATATCTCTACCAGATCATAAGCTGCATCCATGGCGTATTCGTCCAGATTCATGCCGTAAGGGTTTTCGTAAACAGGCTGTAAGCTATCCACAGTATTGGCTAAGTCCACCAAAATTTGTACCTGTGTTTTTCCCTTTCCTTCTTCCAAAATTCCTGGGTATTTTTCCGCCATCTCCTGATAAAACACATCCGCCGGAATGCCGCTCTGTCTGCTCAAATTCAGCTTCCCGAAATTCCGCTTCCTGAATTCGATATATCCTCCATAATATTCCAATTCTTCCAGCATGCTGTCTGTCACTTTTATTTTTGTCTTTCGTACATCTTCCTTGAAATCCTTGTATGCGTCGGAAAGGTCTGTGTTCAACACTTTACTTTCGGATAACGCGTCATACGCCAGCTTCTGCAACGCCCCCATGACCATTTGCATATCCACTTGATCCCCGGCATTTGCCACATAGTCCGCCAAAGCAAGAAATTTTTCTGTGAAAATATCTACATCGTATGTACTGTTGATTGATTTCAGCCACTTTCTGACGGCTTTCTTTGCGCTGACCGGATCATGTACGGCGTCTTTCGTTATTTCAAGCTGTCTGCGCAGGGCTTCATTTGCTTCTTGCAAGGCTTCGTTTTTTTCCACCAGATCTTCATATTCTTCTTCCCGGATGGAAAACCGCACGCCTTCCACACTGTTCAGTGCTTCTTTTCTGCTTTCCTCATTCCCCGCCTCATAAGTTATCAGTGGAACCCCGGCTTTTTCCATCTGTTCCACCACATCTGCACCCAGATCATCCGGTACAATCGCTGCCCGGATCTCATCTACCATGACTGCCCTCTGCGGCTTCGCCTCAAAATATGTTGTCGGCAGTTCCATCACACTTTCAAATACATTCGCCATTTTTCCCGCTACCATATCTGAAATATCATAATCATTATTTGCAAACGCTTTTTTTATGGCTGCTTTTGTATGTCTTCCCTGTGCCGCTTCCAGCATCACAGCCCCAATGATGTCACTTTCTGTATATGTATTGTCGCTGTGCGCTTTGTTTGTTTTTTTGATTTCAGAAACAATACTTTCAATTTCTCTGTCGATGGCTTCCAGTTCCGCTTTGTATTCCCCTTCGTCCACCTGCTGCAATCTTCCTTTGTCTCCTCTGATTTGTGCTATACTTCTGTATTCTCTGCTTGTGACTGCCTGCAAACCTCTTGCTGTTGCACCCCAAAGTCCTTCCCCTTTTTCCTGCTGATTTCCTTTCATGGCTTTTACCAGGTTTTCTAAGGTGTAAGCGTAGTGCATCTGTGCAAATGTCCGCTGTTTTCCACTTTGTGTATATGGGTCTTTCCCATTATAAATGCCGGCTTCTCCCAGCATCCCTTTTGTTTTTTCGTTCACCCATTTTTCCACCGCTTCCGCATCAACCATCTTCCGCATTTTTTCTCTGGTAGCGTTTCTGTCTACCTGCCCTTCTGTTTCCACAGGATTTGACTGCAGCTCCCAAGCGTGCTCGATGAATTCTCTCACACGATTTGGCACCATTTCTTTTTTCAGCCGTTCTGTCACTTTCTTTTCTACTACTTCTGCTGGTCTGCTTTTGAAAAAACCCTGTGCCCTTTTTCTAAGTTCCGGTTCAATGGATTCCCTGTATCTGTCCATTTCCCCCTGCACCGCTTCCATCCAGTCCACAGCGCCGCTTTCCATGTCCTGTACCAGTTTTCTCAGCTCGTCTGTACCTTTTTTCTGGATATATGCCCGCAAAGCGTCATTTCCATGTCTGTCGTATGACTTTTCTTTGTAATCATACACCGGCTCCATGGTTTTCCCTTGTTCTTCCAGATATGCCGCTATGACAGCATCCTGTCCAGCCAGTTCTTTCACCACTTCATTTTCTGTTTTTCTTGTACTTTCATCCACTCCAATGCTCCGCAGCACAGAATAAGAAGAAAAAATACCATCCGCAAACCTGCTGGCTCTCTCTCCCACTTCGTTTTCAAATGCTTTCGCCTTTTTGCTGTCCACTTCGTAATCGATCTGCGGAACCGTAGGTGTCCAGGCATCCGCTCCATATACCCTATTTTCTTTCATTCCTTCCGGGTCGATGGTATCTTTTCCGAATACAAGGGAAATCTCACCGAAATTTTCATGTCCCATTTTTCCTTTTACAATGGCAATGGATGGCATGGGCATACCGCCCAACTGCAATGTTCGTTTCAGATCCTCTGCGTTCATGTTGTGTACGGCGATCAGGTCTTTGGTTTCTTCTACAGGCTCTTTCAAAGAAAATTTTACGCTTTCCGCAAATACCGTATCTTCATCCCCAATATTCGGGAACCATTTCTTCCGGTCTTCCTTTGTAAAATGCATTCTTTTTTCTGTATCTCTTGCCTCAATTTCTCCCGCTGTCGCATAGTACAGATCAAATGCGGTTCTTTCGTTTCCTTTTCTGCTTTGGTCTAACTCATATTTCAGATCGATATAGTCCCAAACCATTTCTTCCCCATATTTTTCTTCTAACTGTTCCCTTCTTTGGTCGTATAACTGCCATTCAATAGGGTCAGGCTCAATTTCTTCCAGTGTTTCCCAGTCTATTCTCCCTCTCGGAATTGTCGGAACCATGCTGTCCAGCTCCTGCATATCTTGATAAAATTCCGGATTCTTTCTCTTTAATTCTTCCATCTGTTTTTTCAGGTTCCATTCTTTTGCCTTTTCCTCTGCGGTTCTCGCGTCAAAACCTTCTTCAATCCTTCTTTCCCAGTATTCTCTGTTTGCCCCGTTTGCATGACCTTCTATTTTCTGGATGGCGTGTTGAATCTCATGCAATAATACGGTACCTGGTGCCTCCTTCAGACTTTCGTCCAATGTAATTTCATTTTTTTCTCCGTTGTAAACCCCTTTTACACCATCTTTCAGCTTTTCAAATTTGATCGTAACATTCCGCAGTTCTGGATATGCCTCAAATAATTCTGTGTTTTGCAAATATGCTGAAAGTCCCGGTACACCCGCATATCTGTATTGCATTTGACTATCATCAATCTCAAAACGCCATTTATCGTCCGCTCCCCGGAACCATCCCGTTTTGTCATAAATCTCCCTTCTGGTTTTCCCTTCTTCCTCCATCTTCTTTGCCATGTCCAGCTTTTCTCTGTCCGCTGTTCTTGCACGTTCTCCTGCAAAAGAAAACCTTTTTCCTGATTCTCTGCCTTTTCCATTGTCTTTCCCATTATCTTGTGCTATAATCTGTTCAGCAGACAGTTCAACTTCGAACACAGGTCGCATTCTTGCCGCTTGTGCCGAACTGTCTGCTATTTTTATTTTATGAACGTGAAATCTGTCCCCTCTATCCGTTCTTTTAATATCAATATCCACAGTATAGGGTTTTCCTCCAACCAGTATAGGAGCTGTCAAATAGGCAAATCTTGTTGTACTTTTCTCGTTATGATAATTCGCCGCCTCTTTTTCTCGAATTTCACCATATTTGATCAGCATATCCATGTGCATCATGGCTGCCAATTTAATTTTTTTCCATTCACTTGAAAGATTTTTATAGTATGCATCTTTTCTGAATGTTTCATTGATACCGCCTCTGTATACACATACTTCCATTCCAGTATCAAGATTTAATATTGGCTTTTCCCGGTTCCCCTCAGACAAAAATTTTCCGCTTAAATATTGATATACCTTTTCTTCGATCACCTTCAAATTATTTAACGATTTTTCACTTATTCCCATCTGCTTAAAATCTTCTACAGATACATTGATTTCAGGGAATACACCGCCGATTTTTTTACTTAATTTTTTCTCCGTATCCTTTCCTTTTCCTTTGCCAGCGTTTTCTCCTCTCTGCATTTCCCCGGCGGTCTTCATTTCCTCTGCCAGCATTTTTGCCATTCTTTCTGTAAAATCAATGTCTTTTTGCAGTTGTGCGCCAAAAGAAGAAAACCGCCCGTCTGTAACCAGACTTTTCAGTGTCTTTAATAAGCTGTCCACAAAATCCTTCAGTTTTTCCAGAACCGAAGGATTTTCTTTTTTCAGCTCTGTCACAAGGGTTCGCATGGCTTTTTCATTTCCTGCCACTTCCGCGAAAGCGTCCGCTACCATCTCCTCCAGAATCTGGTCAAAGTCGATTTCCCGCCCCTCTTGCTGGTACGCTTCCCCATACATCTTTTCATATTTTCTGACATAGGTTTCTAAATCCATGCCTTTCATGGCAGCTGCCGTGGAAAATACCGCCTGCCGCAGTCGGTCAAAGCCCTCCGGGCTTACATCCCTGATGAAGTGTACACTCTCATGGAATAACGTCCCGGCAAACTGCCCGCTGTCCAGAGCGATGGTGATTCTCCCTTTGTTTCTGTCAAAGGTGCCCCTTACGCCTTCTTTCAGCTTGTCCACGACCCATACTTCCGCCCCCGTAGTTTCACTCACCAAATTGGCAAGGGCTTTCTGCCCCTCTGTAATGGCTTCTGTTTCCAGCACCACCCCAGGGGTGTCTGTCATTTTCCCTGTCCCCTGTAAGCGCATTTCCAGATCTTCTTTCCTGTCCAGTGCGCCTGCTTCATATGCCCTGTTCAAAAGCAGCTTATCCGCTACCGCTGTTTCCGCCGTCTGTTTGATGTCGCTTTCTTTTACCCCCGTAAGTCCCGCTGTGTAATATGTCTGAAAAGCAGGAATAAAAGATGTGTCCCCTCTCCGTTCCGCTTCCTCGTTGACGACCTTCTGCCCTTCGGTGTAATAGTATTTTTCACCGAAATCCCGCAGGGCTTTGTTTTCCTGTCTTTGCTCCATGGATGTATTTTCGCTGTTTCCCATCACATTTCCCTGTTCCGGCAACACATTCCCCTGTGTTGTCCCTTCCGGCACTTCTGCCTTTCCTTGGCTTCTCATGTCGTTTATTCTCTTTGTCACTTCTTTTCCCGCGTTTGTCATGGCTTCCCTTGCCACACCTGCTGGATTTCCTGCCATTTCCAGTGCGTTTCTTCCTTTCGCACGGCTCAGGCCGCCAATACCGCCGGCAATGACACCGCCGCTGGCAGCACCGATTGCCCCGCTGTATATTACTTGTAAAAATCCTTGCTGTAATGCTGTTTTCACAGCTTCGCTTTCTGTTGCGCCGTTTTCCATAGCTGTCTGTGCGATCTGCTTCATTTGGCTGTTGTCACCTAAAACAAGCGTATCTGCCACGATATTGGTAAATTCCGATGTTGCTTCTTCCAGCCCTTCAGATACACCATGCGGCATAACTTCCCACAGAAATTTTGCCAATGCGCCTTTATCAGCGATTTTGTCGCTCAGTTCAAACAAACCAGCGTGCCCCAATTTCTTGGCAATGGCATTTGCGCCATATTTGAATAATCTGTCATATCCCAGTTTTTCTGTGATAGCTTCTGCCGCGCCTCCTGCCAGACCATACATGACTGCTTCGTCTGTTGTGCCGCCTCTTTCCAGTGCGTCTTTGGTGTTACCTGCTGCTGCCCCTGCCGCCATGACATAAGGTGTCGCAGGTCCCAAAAGTGCTGCCTGTGTACCCCAGTCAAAAATACCCAGACCAATATCCTTAAACACCTTATTCGCCCCGGTACTCTGTCCCATAAGCCCTTCATAAAGTCCTTCATTCATGTTCACGCCGCCCATGAGTGGGTGATAAGGGTCAACGGGCTTGTCAGCCCCTTCCATTGCCACCGCATAAACTGCCCCGGCTGCCTGTCCAATGTTCCCAACTGCACGGGCATACAGCGCCGCCGCTGTGCTTTCCTCCGCCAGCTTCTTTGCGTCTTCCTGTTTCTGCATGGCTGCTCTCTGGTTCACATCCATTTCCAGTGCGTCCAGATATTCCTGTGCCTTTTCCACCTGTCCTCTGTCACGGTAATATTTGTAAACGGCTGCTTCCCGGTCTGTCATGTAGTCATAATTTGTACGTACTTCATTACGTTTTAGCGTTGGATTGACAGTACCGCCGCCCCCGGTGTCCGGCAGGATCAGCTTACTCACATCCCCCTTTGGCGGGATCACCGTCGGCAGTTTTGCCCCATTTTCCAAAACCTTTGCTTTGTTTCTGCTTTCCGTCAATGCCTGACTGTATGTTTTTGTGGTATTTGTTTTCCGTTTCAGCACGGGATTTTCCCGTACATTCCCAAAAGAAATGATGGGGTTTACGGTTCCCCCTGCTACCTTTGGTGCTAAATCAGATGCTTTCACTCGTTTATAATTTTCCCATGCTTTTTTATAATACTCATCGTTGCCGCTATCCATTCTGATTCCAGTTTCTTCATCATACCTTGTTTTTTCTATATTCTTTTCTCTTGTTTTCCTTGCCCGTTCTCTCGTAAATTCACTGATTGCCATTTTTCTTTTCCTCCCTTCTATCTCGCCGCTGTATAATAAATATTGTTTCCTACAACTGTTTCTCTGATAAATCCTTTCTCCAAATAATCTTCAAGCACATCATTTGTAATTTCCCCATAACCGGCTACATAAACACTATCTTCTGTGTGTTGATTTACGATTTTCTTTTCATTTCCATTATCTCCATCATCCCCGTCATCATCTCCATCATCCACTTTGTAATATTTCTTTCCGCTCAGTGCTTCTTGTGCTTTTTTGATCGCCCCATTTCCCTTTGCCCGTTCCACTTGCTGTAAAAATTCCAAATATCTTGTATTGTATCCCAGTTCTTTCAGCTTCCCAATATCTCCAATTGCCAAAGCATTGTCGATTGCGTTCTGTCTTTCTTCCTGCGTCATCTGCCATTTTGTATTACTTTCATTGAAATCAAAATCCCTGTCGCTTTCAAAGATTCCTCTGTCAAATTCGTTTTCATAGTTGTTCTGTCCCATTGCGGCCAGCATGGCATTGTAAGCAAAATCCCTATCCTGCTGACTGAATCCTCTTTCTGTGGCATACTGTCCAAACAACCTGCTTTCTTCCTGCTGAAGCGCTCCCATCTGGTTATACAGATCTCCCAACTCATCCCGGTATCTGCCGTATGCGTTCTGTTCCAGCTGTGGCACAACATCATTGAGCCCCTCTAAATAACGGTCGTAACTCTGCTGAGCCGCTGTCGCCCCGTAGGTACTGCCGTAACCGCCTGTCATGGCTGCTGTCTGCGCCGCTGTATCCTCCATGGCTCTTTTCCCTTCTCGGATATAACTGTCTCTATACTGCTGGTACATAGGGTCGTCCATCAAATCATATTCAAATGGATCACGGTTCCCGATTTCGTCCAGAATATCTTCGATTTCACTTTCATACTTCGGTGTCCATGTAGGCGCGTTCCCCTTGTATGCCCCGTTCAAACGGTCAAAAATCGCCTGTATATTGTCCTCCTGCGCCGCACTGCTCGGCTTTACATATGTTGGACTGTACTGTCCGCTCATGCCGTCTGTGCCGCCGCTGTAACTGCCATAATATTTTCTGATGTTCTCCGCCCGATTGTGTGCTGCATCCTTTTCCTCTTTTGTCGTTGCGTTCGCCCAGTCCTGTCTTGCCTTGATGATTTCTTCCAATGCCCCAAAGTTCTGCCGTCCCAGGTCCATGTCCGCCTGTCCCAGCTTCAAATTTGGATTTTCCTTCAAATACTCTTCCAGTGTTTTTGCCATATCGTCCGACCTCCTTTTTTCTTTTCATTCTAAAGAAATCAGACGCAAACTTCCCCCAGCCCCTTTTTGTGGAAAAGGTCTATTGTCATACCTTTTCCGTCTGTGTTATATTGAACCCAAAAGGGGGAATTTTCGTGTTTCTGTTTCGCAGCGCAAAAATAAAAAAACGCATGGAAAAACTCTGGTCTTTCTGTGCGTATCACATTTCTGAATATGAAAAACAATGCTCTCAGTCTGTGCCTTCGGCTCTGCCGGATCTGAAAAAACAGGTGTGGAACATGATGGAATCTTTTTCGGATGAAATTTCCACATGGGATGACAACTCCGTTGATTATGACACCATTTCCCGTACGCTTCTTTCTCATTCTGCTTTTGACCTGCTCACCAGTGGGAAATATCATATTTCCCCCGGCATGCTCAATCCCATGTCCTGTGCAGCAAAAATCAAAACTGTTTATGAAAAAAATATGGAACATGCTGTGCAGTCTGGCACAATCACCGCGGAAGAAATGGAAGAACAATTCCGCTTCCTGCAAAAACGCATCAAAGAAATGGGCTGATATGATCGGTCCTTTTTTTTTGCATAAAAAATACCCCGCCTTCCAGCAGGGTATTTTTCAGTTTCTTCTTTTTTGGAATCCGCAGGCGGAATTCACTTCCGCCGAGGACAGAAACAGAAGTTTCAAGACAAAATGTCGCTGGAACTTCTTGTTTCCTCCTCTGTCTCCAACTTTGCGGCTTGAAGGCAAAGCCTGAGACACAAAGTTTACTCAAAACAAAAACAGCACCTTATGCATCTGGGCAGGACTTACCCTGCACCCCATCTTCCGCACATCCACTGTATGAATGGGCACTTCCATTGTTTCTTCCAGAATCCTATCCGTTTCTGCCTTCCATGTATCTCTGTCCTTCGTTGCCTCCTGCAGCTCACTTTTCACTTCTTCCGCCGCTTGGTTCAGCCGCAAAGCGTTTGCCAGCATCAAAAGCGCCGCTTCCGCTTCCATTTCCTTTCCGTACAGGTTCGCCACGCTGTCCAGACTTTCGATGATAGCTCTTTTCTTCAGTTTCATGCTTTCCCCTCCAATGCTTCTACTCGTTTATATAACTGCTGTATCATGTAGGTGTTCAGTGCCACAAATTCCCCATACCTCAATGCGTATCGGTAGTCCACGATTTCTGCCCCTTCTAACGGTACACCGCTTCTTGTTACTTCTGAATATTCCGGGCTTTTGATAAATCCCGCAAAGTCAAGGCTGGTCAGCCCATTATTTGCCAGATTTTCTTCGATGTCCTGGGCAATGAATCCTATGTGTAATCTGTTGCTTGTGCCGTTGTTCATTTTGTATGGTGTCGGCTTCAGTTCCAGAAAGAATTTTTCGTACTTCGTCATATCATAACTGATACTGTTTTTCTTCCTCCGGTCAGATGTGTTGATGGTTCCCACCTCGGCATATACCTCACGCCAAAGCCTCGATGATGTCCCCAGTCTGGATACCGCGTCTGTGCCGCAGTATAAGTTTAAGTCCGTCACATAGTACTCAATACCTGTTGTGAATACTACGTCAGAAGATGAACAGTACACGGCGCTGTTCCCATTTGTCATTCTTGCGCCCCTGTCTGTTGCAATGAAAAGACTGCTCTCTGTGGCATCTGTCATCATGATACCGTATGTCCTGCCTTCGCCGTCGTCCCCTCTGCCGTATCCGATGTATCCCCCTTCATAACTGGTATCATAACTATCCTCGTAAACAGTCATCAGCCCGCCTAAGGCAATATAGTCCGCCAGTATCAGTCCGGTTGTGATGTTGTCCCCGTTGATGGTGGTTTTTCCACTCTGCTCAAGGTCGTTAAATGTCACGAATCCCGTAATATCCACTTCCTCTGCCACCAGCTTTGCCATACGGCTGGTCAATGTGAAATTTGATGCGCTTGTACCACTTGCCACGATCCAGCTGATTTTGTCCGCCTCCTGGCTTACGATGGAAAGTTCCCCATCAATGTTCGCAACCGTGCTTTTAATGCCGTCAGTGGTCTGTTCCAAAATGGAAATATTCCCCTCCATATCTGCCACAGTAGATGAAATCCCATTCACTGTCTGTTCCAGCAGAGAAAAGTTCCCCTCTAAATCCGAAACCAACGAAGAAATCTTCCCCTGCTCCACTTGTAAACTGGTAAGCCCTTTCTCTGTCTTGATGTAGTTCTGGAAAGCACTAGGTGTATAGTTCTCCTCTGGGTCGATGTTCTGGAACATGTACCGCAGTTTTTCATCCAGTAGGGCAAGATAATTGAGTATCTGCTGTCGTTCTTTTCTATCGTCAATTCCTCCCATATCCGGTAATTGGATCCCGCTGTAAATAGCCATGGCATCACCTCCGTTCGTTGCTGCCGCTGGTGAGATAAATGGTCATATCCTGCAAAATCGCTGGACCGTAGCCCGCAAAGCGTAAACGGAAATGGTCGCACCGTCTGGGAATCACAGGAACATTCACAACATTTGTACGCATGCCCCCGATCTGCTTCAATCGCTGCCATGCCTCCGTGCTGTCGTACTGGATGTAGATTTCCACCGCCGCCCCATTGGGTACCATCATGCGGATGGAAAAGCGTGATACAAATTTACTGTCCGGCATGTTGTATGTAAAATCGTTTGTTTCCCCATACCACTCAATGACTTCTTCGTCCGTTCCTTCCATGGTCTTGATGGTGTTCCCGTCCAGATAGTACAGCGCACTGCCGTATGTGGAAAAATATCTCCCTTTGGTGTCATCCTCCCGGTGCCAAAGTCCTTTTGCCGTGTCGTAGACAAAAAGCCCCTTCTCCATGGAAATATAGTATTTGTTTCCCATCCTTCCCGCTTCCGCCGCACCGTATCCAGCTTCCAGCACCGCCCCCACATCCGTGGGCAATGCCCCTTGAAAACTCATGACGCTGCTTTCTGACTTGTAGTATAAAACCTCGTTGACGATGCAAAGACTTCTCCCGCATCCCTTGGCAACGCCCCGCAGCATCCCTTCCACGATTTGGAAATTGGAAGGACGATTGCCATATACCTTGTAAACGGCGTTCTCTTTCCAGAACATCACATAGCCCAGATAGGTGATGGCTCCCGTGAAATCCCCATCGCTTGTTATCTTTACACCATAACTATCACTTGGTCCCCCTTCGATACAATTAAAATTTTTGAAGTCCCATGGTTTTGATGCATAAATCTCATGGTTTTTTGAGGAACATCCCCATAAACGGTTTTCGGATACGGTGTAAAAATCCATGTCCGGCACTGTCCGCTTGATGGCGATTGGCTCCGTCTGGCTCCCATCCTTGTCGATGGGTCCCACGATTTTGATATATCCTGTCCCAATGTCCTTGATAACCGCCGTTTTATTCAACACTTCCACGTTGAAACCGCTAAGTTCGATTCCGTCCCCCTCCGCGAAGCCTTCTTCGATGCCTGCCGCCTCGATTTTTACATATACCTGTCCTTCCGGGTCCAGGTCTGTTTCTGTCAAATAGGATTGTTTGTAAGTGACTGTCCCTGTGGAAGTGTAGCTGTTTTCCATTCTCTCCCACTTTCCGTCTGCGGTGTTGTAAGAAATCTTGTCCGGGAATATCAGGATATATGCCCCCATGGAAAGCAGCGTCTTTTCGCTGTCCGTCACATCTCCAACTTTCTTCCCATCGTAAAAGGCTTCTGTGCCGTCCACATAGAACATCTTCTCCCGCACCAAAAGCCCGTTTGCCTTTGTCAGCTTCTGTACGGTCCCTCTCGGCTTTCGGATGGACAGATAGGGGAAATGGTCAGAGGACAGGTTTTGCATGTCCACAAATGCCCCCTGGGACGCCGTATCCAGTACATTGATCCCCTGGAAGGATACCAGCCTGTCCGATACGGCTTCCCGTCCGCTCAATCTTGGTAAACGCATCTCACCACCCCCTCAATGGGATCATACCACATAAATTCGTCTGCTTCGGCGTGTGTGTCTGCAAATAGTGTGCCTGGAATTCTTCCCACGACTGATTGTATAAAACCATGCTGTCGTTGTATCTGCCGGAATCCCCGTTGTAAAAATCCATCATACTGATGAGATAATACACATATATGTTCGTAAATGGAACGGGAACCACCAGCTCCCGCTCCTCCTGTCCTTCTGCAAAGGGTACAAATACAGGTTCTTCCCCTTCGTATTTGCTCAAAATATCCTTGTAAATGCGACCTTCCACCGTGTTCACCATGCGGATTTTCTCCGCGTCTGTAAAGGCGTTTGGGCGGAGCTGGTCGACGGTTGTCAAAAGTTCACGTAATTTCATTATACTTCCTCTTTTCTTCCTTAAAGATTGCGATAAAGTTTAATTTTAATACTTTCTTCTGTAATTGGGTAATAAGCAATAAACTGAGCAACCCCTATTGCAAACATCTTAATGTTTTCATTTTTATCGTTAATCAAAGTATCAGATCCTACCATATCGCGAAATTCATAATACAATAATATGGGACTTCCAAATTTTATTTTTTCGTTTTTTATTGAATTCCCAGACATCTCTACTTCTCTTCCATCCTCTGTTACAAAATATAAGTTCAAACTCCCATCTTTCCCTAATTCATTTTCCAGTGTTATTGTTGCATTTAAAATTCCTCCACCTACCTGAATCTCTCCCACCTTTTCCGCATATCCCCGAAATGTGGTTCCCTCCGGCACTTCCACGCCTTTTGCCACAATGGCGTTTTTGATGGCGTCTTTTGTCCCCTGTAAGTAAGTCAGTTTTTCTGTTGTCGTTCCCATCAGATCACCTCCCCATTGATGGCATCCAGTGTTGTATTCAAATTTCCCAGATTGCCCAGTGTGGTGTTAAATTCTTGTTCCGTTCCTGTGTATCCGTTTTCCGCTGCTGCCGTATAGGCGCTCTTGCCGTCTGCGCCCTTTTCTCCCGGCACACCTTGTGGTCCTTGTGCACCGGTATCTCCTTTTGCACCAGCTTCTCCCGTATCTCCTTTCGGACCTGCCGGACCTTGTGGTCCCTGTTCTCCTGTTGGACCCTGTTCGCCAGTGTCTCCCTTTGGTCCTTTCAATTCCGCCAGTTGTTCTTCCGTGAAATCTGCGTATGTAAATGGATCTCCCTTTTCCCCTTTTGGTCCTTGCTGTCCCTCGTCACCCGGATCACCTTTTGGTCCTGTTGGTCCTGCTGGTCCTTGAATTCCCTGTATGCCTTGCAGTCCTTGTTCTCCTTTTGGACCTTGCAGCCCTGTGTCACCTTTCTCCCCTTTTGGTCCTTGTGGACCTGTTGGTCCAGTATCGCCTTTTTCTCCTTTTAATGCTGTAAGCTGCTCCTGTGTGAAATCGTCATAGGTGAACGGATCACCTTTAGCACCCTTATCACCTTTGATACCTTGTGGTCCCTGTGCACCTGTATCACCCTTTGGACCTTGTGCCCCCGTGTCACCCTTTGGGCCTGCCGTGCCTTGTGGCCCCTGAATTTTCCCGTTATTTCTCCAATCTTTCAAAATCCCATCATAAACATAAATGTCGTATGGATCAGCACTGCCGACGCCGTATGCGTCCCCCGGTTTCGGCGTTTTGACTGCCTGTTTCAATGCATCCAGTGTCCCATAGTATCCCAGAATTTGCAGTCCTTTCCCCGTTTCTCCGATTGGACCTTGTGGGCCTGTTGGGCCTGCTGGCCCCTGTGGGCCTGTTTCCCCCTGTGGGCCTTGGAGGCCTGTTGGCCCTACCGGCCCCTGCGCGCCTGTATTCCCTTTTTCTCCTTTGTCACCCTTCGGTCCTTGTGGGCCTGTTGGCCCCATTGGGCCTTCTGGACCTTGCAGCCCTGTGTCACCTTTTTCCCCCTGCGGGCCTGTTTCGCCTTGTGGGCCTGTTTCACCCTGTGGGCCTTGTTCCCCTCTGTCGCCTTTTTCTCCCTGTACGCCCTGTGGGCCGGTGTCCCCCTTGTCACCTTTCGGGCCTTTCAGTCCTTCTAATTGTTCCGGTGTAAAATCTGTGTATCTAAATGGTTCCCCTTTTGGCCCTGTCTGTCCCATTGAACCTTGCGGCCCTTGTGGCCCTTGGATACCCGTTTCCCCTCTATCACCTTTTTCGCCCTTATCGCCTTTTGGTCCCTGTGGGCCTTCCGGGCCAGTAGGACCCTGTGGACCCATGGGGCCTACGGCAGTATTGGCTTTCTTCGCCGCTTCCAGTGCCGCTTTGATGGCATCTGCTGTATCTTCCTGACGCTTTGTTTCTGCCTGTTCTCTGGCGGTTTCTGCTGCCTTTCGTTCATTTTCCTTTTCTTCTCTGACACTTTCATTCAGTACCCGCTGACTTTCCGCCGCCACTCTGTCTGCCTCACTGTCGATAACCTTGGAAACCGCTCTTTCTAACTGTTCCAGCTCGCTCAGGTCACCCTTATAGTCCCCCGGTGTGTCAATGGTGGTTTCCACAAAAATAGGTGTCTTTACGCTTGTCCACCGTACTGCTCCTGTATCATCAAATGCCCGCATGTCGATGAATACCGTTCCTGTTTCTGGGAAATCCTCTTTTACAACATCCCAAAGCAGTGTGATGGTATCTTCCTGGATGCTCTTTACCAAAAGGGAAGTATTCTTTGCACCGCTTTTATACTGCAAATCCAAACGAAATGTCAGCGCCGAAAGGTCAATCCTGTCTGCTTCGTACCGCTTCATGATAAACTCTCTGCTGACGGTCTCATCATCCCCGATGACAAAAGTCTGTTCCTCATTGGGAAAGATCATCTGTTTTCCAATAATCGAGATCATAACATCACTCCTTTTTCTCTCCATTTTCCTTTATGTGAAATTGCGGAAAGGTTTGGAAAACAAAGCGTTTTCCAACTTCCATCCGCAGTCAGAATTTACTTCCGACGAGGAAAACAGCGTGTTTCAAGGCATTTATGCCGATGGAATAGCTGTTTATCCCTCTGTCTTCTCGGCAAAGGCTTGAATGTAATGAGCCTTTGTCCGACAGACGCCTTTTGCGTCTGAAAAAAAGGGGGCTTTCGCCCCCTCCTCCGTTGTTATTCGTCTTTGTTTTTGTCTTCCATTTTTTCCATAAGCTCGTAAGCTGCTTCCCGCTGTTCTTCGCTGTTTTTCAGCACTTCCGCCACAAACTTCGGTACTTCCACTTCCTGCCCCCTCTGGATCAGGTAAGCACAGCCGTTGACACAAACGAAAACATCTTCTCTTTCCGTTTCCGTCTTTGGAATCTTCACTTTGACGGTGTCTTCCTTCGCCTTTTGCATGGCTGCATGCATATCTCTTTCCAGCTTCGCCCGCTTCTGGGCTTCTGTCAGCTTGCTTTCGCCTTTGGCTTCCTTTGCGGTTTCTGCCGCTTCTTTGGCTTTTTTCTCCGCTTCCTGCAGCTTTTCTTTCATGGCTGCATTTTCTTCTTTCACCGTCGCCAGTTCATTTTTCACCTGCTCCAGAGCTTCCAGCATCTTTTCTTCCATTGTTTTTTCTTTATTTTCTGCCATCTCGTATCACTCCTTTAGTTGGCTGCCGCTTCTGCAAAGCTGGATGTGCTTTCGATTCTTACCATGTATTCGTCTGCCAGGATACAAGCTGTTTTCAGTGCCTTCCAGCCCGCTGTGGCTCTCTGGTCCAGAGGGTCAGAGCTGCCGCCGCTGCCCAGCTGTTTCACGATGGTCTGCAAGCCTCCTCCGGTAACTTCTGTGACGCCGTATGCGTTTTCACCCACCACCAGCGTAGAGAATACAGACAGGGAAGTGCTTGCCGCATCTTCCCAGATTTTCGCTTCTGTGCTTTCCAGGAAAAGTGCGCCGCCGATTCTGCCGATTTCCCCGTTATACATGTGTTCGGGGTTTGTGTACTTGTTCCATTCTTCCCATTTTTCGTCCTGCATAATGTCGTATGCCACAAAAGGATGCACGATAGCCCCATAGCAGTTTTCACGAATGGGCGTTGCGTTCTGCCCTTTCAGTGTTGCCACAGCCTTCATGATCAGAGGCACTGTCACCATACAGGTTGCGTCCAGATTTGTTCTTTGTGTAACAGGTGTTCCGTCACTCTTAGGCGCATACAGTACGTTGGTACCGGCGTTGATGACTTCTCTGGTAACTGTGTCCAGTGTTCTGCCTGCCTGATGTCCCAGCAGCTTCACCGCTTCCACCAGGTTGTTGTCGATGGCAGTCAGCAGCAGTACGTCGGACATCTGGATGAAATCGCCGTACTGTTTGACCGTTGCTTCTTTGGTTGTAACGGTCAGACTGTTTCCCGCAGGTGTCACGCCTTCTGTGATGGCTGTCATAGCTTTTGCCAGTGCTTTGTATCTGCGGAATTCGATTTTCTTACCGCCGTTTTTGGGAATGGGTCTTTTCTGCCCCAGCTGGTCGTGTACCAGGTTGGGTTCTGCGTTGTCGATGAGCCAGTTGTCGTAATATGTTTTCATTTCCGCAGACAATGTGCCGGTATCCGTTGTCATTGTCGTTGCGAAAAGCTGCAAATCCATTTTGTATTTCATGTGTTTTCCCTCCTTATCGGAATGTGATTCGCTTGTCAGGATCTCTCATGACCTGCTCCGCGATTTCCTTTCTCTGTTTTTTCGTCAGTTTGTTAACGTCTGTATAGGCGGATACACCCGCTGCCCCTGTGGCTGCGTTTTCCTGCGGTCTTGCGCCGTTGGCTTTCACGCTGTCCATGACTTTTTTCTGTGCGGTCTGTGCTGTGTGTGCCATAGCACCGGACATGATCTCATCAAAATGGATCGCCTGATAGGCAGCTTTCACGCCCACACCACTGTCCAGCAGCCGGATGAAGTTTGGATCATTGAATTCCTCCATGAGGTTCAGTGTGGGATACTGTTCTTTCAGTCCCTCCGCTTCCTCGCTCCATGCCCGGAATTTCTGGTCAAACTCTGCCTGTTCCCGCTGCCGCTCCATAGCCTGCCGGAAACTGCGGTTTTCCCTCTCCATTTTCTTCATTTCTGCCAGCTGTTCCACGCTCATTCCCTTTTCCAGGGCTTCCTGTTCCAGGTACTGTTTGTCGTTTTCCAGTGCCGCTCTCAGTGCTTTTGCGTCTGTTCCGTCCAGTCCGTACCGCTCGCCCATGAGCGCCATGACTTCTCTGGCTTCCCTCAGACTGGCTTCTGTCTGTTTGCTGCCTTTCAGTCGGTCTTTCACGATGCCGCTTACCCGCTTGTTGTAGGTGTCCTTGAAATCGCCTTTGATCAGACTGTCAAACTCCGCTTCCATGTCACGACCGCCCTCTGGGGCTCCTCCTTCCGCCTGTGCACCTGCTTCCGGTCCCTGAGCCGCAGCGCCTCCTTCGCCGCCTGCCGCGCCTGCTTCTGCCCCCTGAGCCGCAGCGCCTCCTTCGCCGCCTGCCGCGCCTTCGTCAAAGAGATGTAAGTCCATTTTGTATTTTTCCATGATGTATCCCCTTTCTGCGGTCTCTCCCGCGTGTCCTCTCTGCCGTCTCTCCGGCGTGCCCTCTGCGGTCTTTCCCGCGTGTCTGTTTTCAGTATAGGAAAAATCAATTTTGATTTCCCCCACCCCCCTTTTGCTGTACTTTCAGATACTTTGGCGCACCATCCTCAATGAGCTTCAGTCCATAAATGACAGACCTCATAAGTGTGTCTGCCTCCTTTTGTTTTTCCTCATTGGTCACAGTGCAATCAAAAAAGAAATATCCGCTTTCCTGCTCCATTTCACCTATCACACCACATTCGTTCCGAAGTCCTGCCCAGCCCATCTGCAAAAGGGCGCTGACCGCAGCGCAAATGATGTCATGCCCGTGTTTGTCGTATCCGGCATGTCCTTTGGCTTCCAAAGTGTACCGCCCATTTTCCATGCTGTATGTGATTTCTGTCATATCCCAACCTCCTAATTGTTTTCTTTTTCTGGAATCCGCAGGCGGAATTCACTTCCGCCTTGGTCAACACGTTTGCTTCGCAAACGCCAGCCATATGTGGCTGTCCACACTTCTTTGTGGTGTGTGGACAAAAACAGAAGTTTCAAGACAGCATGTCGCCGGAACTTTTGTTTTTACCTCTGTCTCCAACTTTGCGGCTTGAAGGCTCCGCCTGAGACGCAAAGTTTTTTTACTTTACGGCTGTTCTTTCCTGTGTCGTTCTTCGTGCCTTGTCTGTAATGTTCTGCTTACTTGTTTTCTGCGCATCCCCCAAAGGATTCACACTGGTGTCTGTCCCTTCCACATTGTTTGGCATAGGCGCTCCCACCGTCCCTTGTGTCACTGCTCCCGTCAGGTCTTTTCCTGTCAGCTTGTCGATGATGCCTGACATCTGCACGATCTGCGCCTGCATCTGCGCCATTTGCTGCAGCATGGTACCGTTCTGCGCCACCTTCCGCACAATGGCGTCTTTCCCTTCAAAATCCATCATTTCCAGACAGATCAGCGCCTGATCCACCAGTTCCGGGTTAAACAGTCCCGCTCCATACAGTTCCTTTGCCAGTTCGTTTTGTGCGATTCTGGAAAAAGGGCTGCTTTTCTGGCTTGTAATTTTGATGTCAAAAATGGGCTTTCTGCCGCCCACCTCAACGCCCATGACCGTTTCCATGGGCTGTGGTTTGATGTTGCTGTTGTCATAGGAAACAAAGGTGTCACCGCCCACGCCGGTGATTCGAAATTCCCGTGGCAGGTCGTAAAACTGCCGGATCAGCTCCACCACCAGAGAAACCACTTCCACATACGCTCGGTAGCTTGCTTTGATCATGTCCCTGCTGGTCTTACTCCCCGCTTCCTGCAACGCAGCAATGGCAGACGCCGCTGTCACGCCGCTTGCTGTACTCCCCTGAGAAAAGTCCCTGTTTGCCGATGTTTCTTTCAGTTCTTCAATTTTCATCTGATACAGATTGGTTGCAATGCCGCTTACCTGATTCACCTGTATGGGGATGATGTCTTCTGGATTGCCCGTATAGTCCACAATGGAATTGGACAGATCCGCAAACTGTTTGTCATTGATGCCTGCTCCCTGTTTGCGGAAATATCTTGGCTCTGCCTGCTGCTTCACGTTCTTCTCGAATGAAATCCACATGTTGTCGATGCTGATCTGGGCATCCTTCATAATGTCCACATACCCAAACCCTGCCGGGCTGTCCTTTTCCGGGAATAATACATCAAACACAAATGGATATTTCCCATGGTCATAAATGCCGTTCTCCATGCCTTCCTCATTCTCTGAAGCATACAGCAGATTCCCCTCACAGAATTTGATCAGATGCAGTACCAGCTTTGTTCCTGCACGTTTTTTGTAATACCAGTCAACCACAATTGATTTTTGGGACGTATCAATGGCGCTGTCGTGGATATACTCCGCCGTATTCAACGCCCCGTCACCTTTGAACCGCATATCAGGATAGATTTCCTGCAAAATATCCGTATCCACCAGCGCAATGGTAAATACATTTCGGCTGTTCTGGATGTCCGAAATCCCCGGCTCCCAGAAGATGTTCAGCATATCCACATCACGGATCTCAATATCTCCCAGTCCATTTTCCTTTTCTGCGTTCCAGAACACGCCAAAAACCCCGGTACCGTTCTTCAATTTATCCCACCACTCGTCGTTGTATGTCTGTTCAAATCCGTTCTGTTCCATGACCACCGGCACAATTTTGGATAACTGCTCCGCATCCTGTTTGTCCCTCTCCTCCCGTGGCAAAAGGTTTGCCTGTGGGTAGTTGTCCATGGCGTCGGCGTGCTTGTTGGCTAAGGAATTAAACAGCCATGCAGACGCTGTCTGTGGTCCCTTGTCCTTTCTGCGAATCTGCTCCCAGTGCCGCATCTTGTACCATTGTTCGTTGGCGATGACACGCTTTTCCAGTGCGGTCTTTCCGTTTTTGTATTCCTGTAAAATGCTTTCGCCTTCTCTGACTTTGCTCTGTTCGATCATGTTCTCCCTCCTCAAATCCGGTAAAATTCGTACTTATCGCTGTTTCTTTCCTCTGCGTAAAGGTCCAGAGGATCTTCCGGCGGCAGGAACCGTTCTATCTGGCGTGGTTTCGCGATGGGCTTTGACATGAAAACATATCTGCACTCATCGTATATATGGTCCTCACCGTCTGTGTCGATGTCCTCCACCCTGCTTTCATCATAAACCAAATTGGGAATCGTCCGTATGAAATGCTTGCATGTCTTGAAGCAGTAAAACATGGACTTCCCTTCCTGATCAAAAGCCAGCCGGTAATGAAACTGCATCTTTCCCGCCAGTCTGGTGTTATCCCCTTTCTCCCACAATATGTAATATGGGTGCTGCTCCATCATGCCTGCCACACTTTCCCCCCGGCTCTTGTCAAAGATAGAAGGGTCAGCGATGCCATATATCTCCCTGTCTTTCAATAACGGATGTGTACGCTCCATTTCTCTGATATTCGCCGCAATTTCCTGTGGTGTGATCTTGATCCCCTCGTTTGGTGTCCCGGTACAGCCGTAATACTCCGCAATCCGATACATGACGCCTTTTTCGTCTACGGCATACCACCCAACGGAAAAGGGCTTCGCATACCCAAAGTCAAACCCTCGTACCACTTGCCAGTGACTTGGTATCTCAAATGGATTGATCACATGGGAAAATCTCCGGCTTTCGTATCCCGCCGGGTCGTCCCGCCATTCCTTGAATACCTGCCCGTTGAAACTGTCCCAGTCACCGTATAATAACGCCCGTTTCTCGCTTTCCGGCAGCATCGCTAGAGATGCCAGGTATTCCGGGTTGTTTCGTAAAAGTTCCTGATTGTCAAATACCGATGATGGAATGAATATCCGGTTCCGCTTCATTTCCAGCTGCTTCCCGTCCGGTGTTTCTATTTTGTATTTCTCCCAGATGGTCGTTTTGGGCGGTGCCGCCGTGATAAACCGTGATTTCACCCACCCATGACCGACCCCGCCGGGGTTCCCCGTTGCTCGCATATAAACCCGTGTTCCTGGTCCTGACGGTCTGTTTCTGGAAAACAGATAGGAATATTCGTCATATGTAAAATGTGTCAGTTCGTCAAATCCGATAAAATCGTACCGTTTCCCCTGATACTTGATCTTGTCTTTAGCGTACTGCATGGAACCGAAATAGATCTTTGCTCCTCCGGGAAACTTCCAGACGTATTTCCCCTCGTTGAATTTTGCCCCATTAAACACCAGTGGATATAACTCACCGCTTCTGTCGATTAGCTCTGACAGCTGCGGATATGTTTTTCGTATAATCAACGCTCTGTAATTTGGCAAATGCACCTGTCGCAATGCCTCCATCAAAAGGGAATCGCTTTTGCCGCCTCCGGCAGCTCCACCGTAAAATGCTTCATACTCCCCCCGCTGCAAAAACTCAATCTGTTTCGGCTGTGGCGTCCAAATGGTCCGCATCTTCCACCACCTCCAATACCTCCGGCAGGAAGATCACGCCGCCTGTGACCTTTTCCGCCTCTTTGATGGATTTTCTCCATTCCTTGTGTTTTTCCAGCAGCACTTTTTCCCGGATGGTAGGCAGTCCGTAAACGTCCCGCATGACATCGGCAATGTTTTTGAGCGCCACCGTCAACTCCTTGATCATTTTCACATCGCTTTCCGTCAGTGTTTTGCTCTTTCCATGCTGCTCTTTCAGCTGTTCCACATCTCGGCTGATGATGTCCGCCAGCTCCTCCGCTACCCCCTTCAGCTTTTCCAGTCTGGCAGCTTCTTTTTTCATGATTTTTTGTCTTGCCTTTTGTGCGGTCTCAGCGCAGAATTCTTTCTTCTTCCGGCTCCACTCGCCTTTTCGGCTCCTGTCCTTGATGGTTCGTAGTGGTATCTCGTATTTTTCGCTTAATTTTTGCAGGCTTATCTTGCCTGTAACGTATTCATTTTCTATGGCAGTCCAATCCCTCGCCTGCATGCCAAAACCCCTCCTTTGCCCCGTTTTTTCCATTTTGACATAACCTTGCACCATTTTCCCCCATGCCCAGACATAGAAAAAGGCACCTGCGAAACCTCACAGATGCCCTCTCTGCTCAAAAAAGAAATTGAGCTAACACCACTTATTTTTATTTTATCAATACTTCTTTTCTCTTTCTCCCACCCCAATAAAAAAGGCACCAGACTTCTGTCCTGTGCCTTTTTCCGTAAAATACAGGGGTGAGAAAAAACGTACATCCTGATTGTAGCATATTCGTTTTTTCCTGTCCCCCACCCCTCATGCCTCTTTCACAGTAATCTGGATCACATGCTTTTCCGGGTCTGCATTGTACTCGATTTCTTTTCCTTCCAGCATCTTCACCATGCCTTCTGTTTCCAGTTCTAGTCCCCCCATCTTAACTACTGCACATTCCAGGATCGTCCGCAGCAGGTCCGCTTCCGCCTTCATGGCTTCCCGCTCCTTGCCTCTGATCTCTTCCAGTTTCCAGTATGCCTCTTTCATGTACTCCCCGGCTCTCTGCAGCCCTCTCACCTGTGCTTCCAGCCGCTTCACTTTCTGTTCTGCTTTTTTCAGTTTTTCCGCTGTTGTCATTCTTCTTCTCCTCCGTAAATGTCGTTTAAATAGTCCGCATAGGGGCAGTTCATGTCTGGGAAATTCGCACAATGCGCCCGCATATACTTTGATTTTTCCACACTTGTCCGAAAAACCTGTGCATAAAACCCACTGCCGATGTTGCTTTCACAAAATATGGTTGTTTGATTCTCCCGTACAAAATACGGGCATTTCACGATGATGCATCCGTTTGGCACATCTCACCACCTCACTCCAGCATCCTGATTTTTGTTTCAATCCCCATCTTTTTGTTTTCTTCCATCATATCCTCCCAGTAGACCAGCTGATCCATCAAACACTCTACTTTCTCGTTGAATCTGTTCACATATCTTGCCGCTCGCTCTTTGCCGAAACCAAATTCGTCATGGAGGGTATGTACCGCAAGACAAGTTATGGTATCAATGACGTTGTTCTTGATCTCCTGCGTGGCTCCTTCGATCTCTTTCATTGCCAAGGAAGTTTTGATACCTGTGATATTCCGAAACCTGATCTCCTTTTCCAGTGCTTCCAGCCCGCCTTCTCTGACGATCTTCAATGCCAGATACATCCCGTCCTCTCTCCCGGCGTCATATGCATTTTTCTTCATGGTCTTTGTCCCCTTTCACACACCCGCATTTCTCCGGCTCATTCTGGCAGCTGTTTTTGCATTTTGGTCGAAACCCGCAGTCTGCACAACATACATTTCCATGCCGGCGGTCACAGTTGAACAGCGTACACATCCTCGTTTTTTTCTTCTTCATTCTCCTGTCACCTCTGTACTTTCTATAAACTTCTTGCATACTGCCGCCACCTGTATCAGCTCTGCCGCCCCTCTGATGGCATCCTGATACATCATGTCTGCAATGTTTGCCGCTTCTGTGTCATTGTCTTCCCGAATCATCCTCCAAAATGATTTCATATCCGCTCCCAGGCTTTCCATTTCTTCCTGCGCTTCTTCCACTTCTTCCAGCAAAACAGCATATCCTTCATGCAGCGTGTGATAAAACCCTTTTTTCTGCACAATCCTGTTTCTTTCCTCTTCCGCCGCATCTTCCATTTTTTCCAAGATTTCATCCATGCTGCTTTTCCTCTCCTTCCTCTGGTTCGATCATGATTTTTGTGATATCGTAAGCCTCCTTCAGCGCTTTTTCTCTTTTCTCCTGATCGGATATTCCATCTAGAATAATATTTGCCATCGCTTCACATAATCTTAGAAATACAATATGTGGATCACCTAATATTCTGATTCTCTTAATTTCTTCTTCATTTCCTACCAGTAATATCTTAAACTTTTTCTTTTTCATGCTTACCCCTCCTTAAAACGGCAGATCATCATCCTCGATATTCTCACTCACTGGATAGAACCCATCTTCTGCCGGTTCTCTCCGTGGCTCCTCGTTTTTGCTTCCCGCAAAATGCTGTTCCTCCACCACTACTTCAATGTTTCTTCTTTTGTTTCCGTCCTTATCCGTCCAATTTCGTACCTGCATCCTCCCAACGATTCCAACCATCTGCCCCTTGGAAAAATATTTCTCCGCAAAGGTGGCAGACTTCCCGAACACAATACATGGGATAAAATCCGCTTCCGATTCTCCTTCCTTCTTCCATCTTCGATTGACTGCCAGCGTATACCGCCCCACTGCAACTGGATTTTCTCCCTCGGCGTATCTGACCTCTGGATTCTTTGTCAGCCTGCCCATCATTATCACTTTATTCATCTTTGTTGCTTCCTCCTTATGTAATTCCGCACTGCTGTCTTTTTCCGCTCATCCGCTTCATGTTCTGATTTTCTTTCCTTCCACATTTCCGCTTTCAGCTTTTTCTGTTCTGCATCCCAGTTTTTGTACTGGTCACAGCTGCCATGGCATTTTTCATGCCGCTTCCGGCAGTCCTTACATGGGCAGACCAGCTGTTTCAAGTGTTTTTTTACGTTCATCGGGTTCCCCATGGATATTTTTCCTTTCGCAGCTTCTTTTTCTCTCTTTTCAGTTCCTCTTTTTCCTTCAAAAGTTCTTTTTTTCTGTTCTCAAGGCTGACCTTTGTCCAGTTCAGTACCTCTTTCACACCCATGAAGCATGCTTCCTCCACATAGCAGGATGCGTCCTGCTTTTCTTGGTCTCTCCATAATTGGCATATTGGATCGTGGATACACTTTTTACAATTCATTTTCATCACCCAACTTTCAAAATTTCTAATTGCTTATATCTCTTTTTCCATCAAGTACTTGTATTTTTCAAAAAATTCCTGTTTCTGTTGTTTTACCTTGTCTTCTCCAAAAGGCTTATCAAAAACTACATGACAGGCATATTCTACTTTCACTACTTCTTCTGACAGGAATTTTGCCAATTCCTCATTATTCATATTTCTGATTCTATCTCCCACTTTCATACTTTGTTTTCCTCCCACTTCCCGCAACGCTTCCGCTGCCATCCTTGCATATTCCTTTTTCCGCTGGATGTTTTCGGTCTCCTGCTCACTGCGTCCCTGCCACTTTGCCTTGTTTGCCTGGTAGTCATGTTTCTTTTCCAGCTTTTCAAAATAAGCAATGGCATCCGCATATAATGGCTTCTGCATACTTATCACTCCTACTCCATTATGTGAAATTCACATTTTTCACACCCTACGTGCAAATGGTCGTTAGGAGAATATCTAACCCACTTCGCACGTCCGCCGCAAAGGGGGCAAGTAAATTCATGCTTCCCTTGCTTTTCCGCTTCTTTCTGCGCACATAAAAACATCTCAATTTTTTTATATGTATCCATGGTCAGTCCTCCCCGTACTTTTCCTCATATTCCTCCTGAAAAATAAACCGGCAGTCTTTTTCCTCCACAAACATTCCCAATCCTGTGAACCACAGAACATCTTTGATGGTCACTTTCTGTCTGATTTCCTCCATTTTTTCTTCGTACTCATCCTCTGGTACCATGTTTCCGCCAATGCTCAAACCCGCTGCATCTGGATTTCCGTTTTCATCCTCCGCAAGCCCCATGATTTCCAAATAGATTTTCAATTCTTTCATACCGCTCCTCCTAATTTTCCAGATCAATCGCTTCACCTATACAGTATGTCGCTCTATTTTCCGCTGCTCTGTTGAATGCTTCCACAAATTCCTGTGTTTCTTTTTCATCGATCAACTCATAAAACATATCCTCCGCCCAATCTTCATACTGATCATCCCCAAGCATTTCCGTCAGCGTGGTTATCAATGTTTTTGCATCAATTTTTACGGTATCTTCTACGGCTGTGTAAAATTCCAATGAAAATCCTTCGTTATAGGCAATGCAGCTTTCGATTTCCCCTGCATCAATGACCTCTGTCATTCCTTCTTTGTATTTGACAATAACTTTCTCGTCATCCTTCAGCTCGCATAATTTCTTCATGTTCTCACCTCAAAACGGCATTCTTCCCTTATTCCACCAACAAACCACCTTGACGATCCCTCTGCAGATCATCCCTCTCAAATGAGCCAAAATCCTTCCTCCTCTCCATGGATGCACTTTCCCATTTCCTCCACGAACTGACTTTCGTATTCGCATAACCAACAGTCATTCACTGGCATCTTCCCATACTTCTCCATAGCGTATGCTTTGTAATGCTCTATGCCTTTTCGCTCCACTATGCCTTCCATTTCCGCTTTTCGCTTCTCCGCTTCTTCCAGATCCAGCATGATGTAATTTTTTCCGATCAGTTTGATAAATTCTTCTCTGGTATATGTTTTCTCGTATTCCCGCTGACAGATACACTTCAAAGCCCTGTCCAGACCATTCTCCGGGTACGCATGCAAACCGCCCAGCCCAGCCAGATGTTTTTCCGGCACCAGGTAGCACCAGAAACCATTCTTGTCTGAAACCTCCCGTTTTCCGCTTCCATGGAAAATATGATGTTTCTGCAATCCGTTTTCTCTCCCGGTTACAAAGCAACGCTTATCCTTCCCCGTCAGGATGCTCCATGTGTGGCTCCCCTTCTTTTCCGTTGCCATAGTCCTCGCCTCCGATCTTCACCGCTCTTACATATCTTGTGTGTCCTGTGATCTCTGAATAATACTGTACTTCCTCAATGACCTTGTAATTCTTCGGCACCCGCAGCCGCTTCGTTTTCTTTTCCTCCGAAACCAAAGTGACCTTTACTTTTGGCTTTTCTAAATTCCGGCTGCCGCTCCACCGTTTTCCGTATTCTTTGTAATTTTCTTTGGTTATGTAGTATGCCAGTCCCGTGTAGTCCCCACCCGGTTCCAGTATGGAAACCATCACACGCCCCAGCCCCCATACCTCGGAAAGCTCTTTCATGGAAATGTCCATTTTGTTGATCAGTAAATGGATATGCTCCCGCTTCCGTTTGCTCTCCACCACATATAAATATTTCAGCTCACTGTATCCCTTCCGCTTCCGCAGCCGTTTCAATCTGCTGATGAAATTTCTGAATAACCTCAGGGCATTTTCCACATCTACCCTCTCCCGGAACGTCAACGTCAAAAATAAATCCCCCTGCCGGAAATTTGCGTTCACCATTCTTGCACATTTCCTTCTTGCTTCCAGACAGTTGTACTCTGCCATTTCCTCCGATGATAAATTTTCTTTTGCCGCCCTCTCACAACTGATTCCTCGTTCTCTGGGTGAGAAATATTCTTTCGCTTCGTATACATCCCCCGCCCAAATCCTCTTGATATATCTCGGCATCCTTCCACCTCATAATTATGTATCTCTCAATTCCTATCTGCTTATAGTGATATGGCTCTAAAGATAATTACATTATCAAGGAGCCATAGGGACCCCCGTCCCTTGCAAAATCAACCTTCTTTTGGTATCATAAAACTGTATCTCGTATTCAATTATCTGTTGGAAGGACGCTCTCTCTTTTTGAGAACGCCCTTCTTTTTTTATGCAAGGATTTCTTCCAAATGCTCCATCTGCTTTTCCGTCAAATCCCCGAATTCATCCCCATTCTCGCCTACCAGAAGAAAATCCCCGTTGATGGTATAAAAATGCGTGTTCGGTTCCAGCTTCAACAACTTCCCTTCTTCGTTGCAGATCAGCACCACACCCTCTGCAAGTTTCAGCGTTTGGATATATCCGCCCACCGTTTCCTGTAATGCTTTCAGTTCGTTTTTCACTTCCACCCGCCGGATCTCTCCTCTCACCGGCACCAGCAGTCCTTTGATGTATTCCATCCCTACGCCTCCAATTCCATTTGATTTCCAACGATCTCTACTTTTCCTTCCATCTGTTTCATGTCTTCTTCCGTCAGGTCCTTGATCATCATGCCCACCATGCGGAACAGCAGCCCTTTCCCATGGATCAACTTCTTCTCCCCTTCCCATCCGTCATATAACGGTCCATCCGGGTTCTTCTGTGCATCGTACGCCAGAAACACTCTCTCACTGATAGGATTCATGGGAACGATGTCTACGCCGCCAACAGCCTCAATCTTCGCCGCCATGTCCAGCATCTGCGGGCTCTGGTTCACTACTCTCTGCCCCTTCTCCGTGATAAAGATCATCTGCACTGCCTTCATAGTCATATCCCCTTTCCTCTAAGCATTTTCTCCACATCCTGTTCAGTTTCTCCATAAAGTCTTCTGACATCTTCACTGCAGCAATAACAGCAATCAGAATAAATCCGTCTTTTACAGCTATCATTCTGCTCCCTATTTCTCCTCGCAGAAAAAACCGTAAATAATGGCTGTCCATTTTTCTAACAGGTTCCAGCAATTCCTCATCCATCCATACCACACCATCCGGCGTGTAGAATGGCGTCATACACCTGTCTGCGTAAATGATGGAGATTCCCGCCGGGTCCGCCGTCAGTTCTATCTCTCCCGGTCTGTCTGCCTTTGTCAGTCCCCCTTCGTCTATCATTTCTCCACAGTCCCATTTGTTTTTCTTGTCCTCCGGTACCCCCAGCAGATTCAGAAAATCATCACTGGTCATTTTCGGCAGTCCTTCCAATCGGTAAACTGCATCCATTGTGTTTAACCACTGACTGCCGTCCACATCGTCCATGATGTAGCAGACCTTATCTCTTTTCGCCACTTTGGCAATGTCCGTGAATTTCATATTGCTCCACCTTTCTTCTCAGTTTCCGGTTTTCTTCTATCAACACCCCAAAACATACCACTGTAAAAAACACCATCACCATACAAACCACCATGATTTTTTCCAGATCAAACAAGTGCGACCCTCCCTTCTGATTCCTTTCCTAAAATCTCGTTGTATCGGAAGCTCACCACATACCCCGCCTCCATCCGTACTGTAAAGATGTGTCGGAATAGCCCTTCCACCACACCTTTTCTGATGTAGTCGTTGTCCTCACCGTTTACCCGCCGGCGAATGTGCTTGATTTTCTTCCCGACGTCCAGCCCTCTTTCCATGGCTTTTTCTCTCATATCCATTTCTGTTCTTCCTTTCGTATATACAGTGTGGGCATACATACCCATTTTTCGTGTCCTGTCCCTTTGCTATGTTCCATTTCATGCCGCAGATCTTGCAGCAAACATACCTCAACTCTTTCATGGCAACCTTCAAATGATGTTCTCTGTTTTGATGTTCAATTTTTCTTGTAATGTTCTGACTTCTGCCACTGTGAAGGTGGAAGGCTCCCGCAGCCTTCGCCCTAACGTGGTGGCAGAAATATGCAGCATAACAGCTACGTCTTCCCGCTTGTAGCCGTACAGCGTCATGTTTTTGATGATTTCCCCTAGCAGTTCTCTGTCCTTTTGAGAAACCATGAAATCACCCACTTTCCTTTTTTCCTGTCAAGTTTCTTTTGAATTTCCTCTATTTTGGTCTAGTTTATTTTCGTTTTCCCCCACCCGCTTAAAGTGTCATTTAAGACACTTTTGAATTAAAAAAAATTCCCATAGGGGATTCCAGATTCAGAAATTCAATGATTTTCTGGATTTCTGTTCTTGTAAATTCAGATTTCCCGTTGCACTTCTTGTAGAGTGCAGAACGAGAAATACCCAGCACTCTGCCCAATTCCGTGTAAGTAATTCCTCTGATTTTCATTTCATATTCCAGTCTGGCTTTATTCATGTTCATCCCTCCTTTTCCAAAAAGTGTCTTTTGTGACACCTAGATAGTACCACCATATTTTTCCTGTGTCAATATATTTTGTGTCTTTTTGGAAACTTTTTATCTTTTTTATTCTTATATGTTGCTTATATGACACTTGTGTGTTATATTGTATCTATGAAAGGAGGAAACTAAAATGAGTGAACAAGATATGGCAAAACGTATTAAAGACTTGCGTACTTCTCAGGGTATGACCTTAGAACAGGTAGCAGAAAAAGTCGGCGTCGGAAAAAGCACTGTCCGAAAATGGGAAACTGGATTGATAGCCAATATGCGTCGTGATAAAATTGCTGCCCTTGCGGATGCCCTTAACACCTCACCTATGTATCTTATGGGCTGGTCTGATGAAATCAATCCTTTACCAAAGCTGGACATTTCCAAATTCGATAATATCTTCCCTATCAATTTGAAGAAGGTTCCTCTGCTTGGTGAGATCGCCTGCGGTAAACCCATCTTTGCCAATGAGGATCGGGAAAGCTATGTCCTTGCTGGATCTGAAATCCACGCCGATTTCTGCCTCCGCGCTAAAGGTGACAGCATGGTAAACGCCCGTATCCTTGACGGGGATATTGTTTTCATCCGTAAGCAGGATATGGTGGATAATGGCGAAATCGCAGCTGTTGCTATCGGTGATGATGTAACGCTGAAACGTGTAGTCTATTACCCAGAACAGAACCTGCTGATCCTAAAGGCGGAAAATTCCAAATATCAGGATATGATTTACGCACAGGATCAGCTGGATCAAGTGTATATTCTTGGTAAAGCCATTGCTTTTCAGTCTGATGTGAAATGAACTAAGGAGGATTATCTATGATTCTTGACCTTGCTTTAACCATCGTTCTTTACCTTGGCATTCCTTTACTTATTCGCAAGTTTTCAAAATCTGTCTGGACAAAAAAGAAACGTCGACTTGTTGTTTTTTGCAACGCTGCCGTCGTTTATCTTCTTTTTGCTGTACTTTATTTGACCATGGGTGTTGACACTGCTCCCAATATGACAGCAGCTGTTATATGGTCATTGTTGGCTCTTTATATTTTGAAACACTGGAATCCGAATATGAATGACAGCCAAAATGTAAAATTGAATCCAGACGTTTACGATTCAGAAATGAACTTCAAAGCAAAGGGCAAAAAGCAACAAAAAAATTTAGATGCAATTTTATCTTCTATTATTTCTGATAATGAAAATCCTTCAGATTTAGACCTTCTTGCATGCCAAACGATTTTCTATTGCAAATATGTATATAACAATCCTTCAAGTACATTTTTATTTGGAGGTCGCTATGCATCCGTTTCCACAATTATGTTTTTATGCGTGCAAGTTTGTGAGCATTTTTTATCTGGCTCCAACGAACCTTTGTCCGCGAAATACAAAAAGGATTATGCAAACAAAGTTTTATTGGGTTGTTCTTCATTATATGGTTTATCTTTTGATGAATTGAAAAAAGTTTATGCTGAACGACTGCCATACTTGTCCCACAAAATTGGAACGGATGCGCAAAGTCCCACATTGGTTGCTTTTCGAAGAATACTCGAAGTTGAATTTTATCAATCTGGATTCTATTCTTTGACAGGTACAAATACAAAAAACTATTTTTATAATCATGCTGCGCAAACGAATTGTACAAACGAAATTTTATCTTTTTATCGCACTGCTTTTATTGATAATGCCTTTTGTGATTTAGATAAAAAATTGATTGCAAGAGTACAAGAACAGTTAAACGATAAAGTGATAGAATCTCATAATAATTATGAAAAAGATACAGAAGATATCATCATTCAAGATAATGATATACCCTCCTCTGCTGATTTTTATAATACTTCCAAACAATATAATTCTACTGAAAAGAACATAAAAACAAAGCGTAATCTCAAAAAAATATCTCCAAGAGCTTTGTTCGTTTCAGTCCTTCTTTTATTTTGTTTCAGTATTGTAGGCAACATTGTTTTCTGCATTGAGAACCATACATTAAAAGAGGAAAATAATTCTCTTTATGAAAAATATCAACAAGTAGAAGAAGATAAAAATGAATATAAGCAAAAAAACTTCTACTCTGAAGCTAAATTAGAAAAAATTTACGACGAATATGAATTCTATCATAAATACGCAGTAATAACCACCACAACTGGTTATCGTTATCATAAGTATGATTGCTATCACTTAAATAATGATAATGGTTTTTATATCTTTAATATAGAAAACGCAGCTTATCAAGGATATACACCCTGTTTGGACTGCCTTGGTTCTGGCTCTACCGAAGAAATAAAAGATAAACTGGAACGCGATCTTTATTAAAAATCTCAACTCAAAAATGGCGACCTTCCAAAAGGAGGTCGAAACTATGGCAAAAGCAAAAAAACTGCCGTCCGGTAACTGGTCATGTCAGGCGTACAGCCACACCGTCACCGTAAACGGCAAACAAAAACGGGTGTATGAGCGTTTTACCGCTCCCACCCGTAAAGAGGCTGAGTATCTGGCAGCAGAATTTCAAATGAATAAATCCCGCAAAAAATCTATGGAAACCATGACAGTTGCTCAAGCCATTGAAAGTTATATTGACAGCAAATCGAATATTCTTTCTCCATCTACGATCAAAAGCTATCGTAGCTTACAGAGAAATCATTACCATGACATCGGTAAAATTCCTTTACAAAAACTTACCAGACAAATGGTTCAGCGTGAGTTTAATTTATATGCGGCTTCCCTTTCTCCAAAGACCTGCCGCAATCTTCATGGTTTGCTTTCCGCAGCTCTGGAAATGTATCACCCTGATTTTCGTTTGAAAACAAATATGCCCAAAAAAACAAAGAACGAAATCCATATTCCCACAGAAGCAGAACTTCAGTGTCTTCTCTCCCGATCCCGTGGAACGCCTCTCTTTCTTCCTATCATTCTGGCGTTTTCCATGGGGCTTCGTCGGGGAGAAATTTGCGGTCTGCGCTGGAAAGATATTAACCTTGAAAAACATACTATTCATGTCCATACTTCACTGGTGCAGAATGAAAAAAAAGAATGGGTTGAAAAACCTCCAAAGACCTATGCAGGAAATCGCATCCTCGATATTCCTCCGTTTGTCTATGATGAACTAGAAAAACTATACCCGGAACAGAAGAATAGTCGTATCACAGATTTAATGCCGGATAATATTACCAATATGTTTCCTGGTTTGCTTCGTCGCTCCGGTCTGCGCCATTTCCGCTTCCATGATTTACGCCATTATTACGCATCCATCATGCTTGCCAATAGTGTTCCCGATAAATATGCAATGAAACGTATGGGACATGCAACCAATTCCATGTTAAAGAATGTATATCAGCACATAATTACTCAAAAAGATCAGGAAGTTACCGTTGTTATGAACAACTTTTTTTCTGGACATTTCCAATAATGCAACACAAAATGCAACACGAAAAAAAAGAAACCTTGATTTCTCAAGGTTTCCAGAGCGGAGACGGTGGGATTCGAACCCACGGACGGTTTGACCCGTCAACTGATTTCGAGTCAGCCTCGTTATGACCACTTCGGTACGTCTCCATATTAACGCATTAAAGTATTTCCAAATTTTCAGAAAATTTTCATTTGTTAGCAATTTGTTAGCATTTCAGCTTTTTCCCTTCGGCTGCTTTGGCTGAAATCCTGATGTTTCCTGACTTTCTGGCATCGGGGACGAAATTCACCGCCTCGATTTCGAGTCAGCCTCGTTATGACCACTTCGGTACGTCTCCATAAACACCTATTTTACAAAATCGCCTATATAGTATACCAGTCAGAAATAGAAATTGCAATCGTTTTTACAAAAAACTACATGCTTTTCCCCAAAAATCAATCCTCCTTTCACGCTCTACCCTTGACACCCCCTTGGAATTTCTGTAAAGTAGAGAAGATGAGCATATAAAAAAATAGGATTCTTTCCTATTATAATATAGAAACAGGTGAAACGATGCAATCGAATCAAAATTCTAACTATAATAATGAAAGTATTACCTCTTTGAAAGGTGCTGACCGTGTCCGTCTGCGTCCCGGAGTTATTTTCGGGTCTGATGGGCTGGAAGGCTGCGAACATGCCGTCTTCGAAATCCTCTCCAACTCCATCGACGAAGCAAGAGAAGGTTTTGGCAGCAAAATCGAAGTGGTTCGCTACAAAGACCAGTCTATTCTAGTAAAAGACTATGGTCGCGGAATTCCCGTTGATTACAATCCCAAAGAAGAACGCTTCAACTGGGAACTGGTTTTCTGTGAACTTTATGCAGGCGGCAAATACCAAAACAATTCCGGCGAAAACTATGAATTCAGTTTGGGTCTGAATGGTCTGGGTACTTGCGCCACACAGTATGCCTCCGCTTACATGGATGCAACCATCTACCGTGACGGCATGCGTTATGATCTGCACTTTGAAAAAGGGGAAAATATCGGTGGTTTAGTAAAAGAACCCACACACAAACGTGTAACGGGCACACAGATCCGCTGGCTGCCTGACCGGGATGTTTTCACAGACATTGCCATTCCCCTTTCCTACTTCCAGGATGTTTTGCGCAGACAGGCAATTGTCAATACCGGTCTGACTTTTGAGCTCTTTGATGAAGAAAGCGGCGAAACATTTACCTATTACTATGAAAATGGTATTCGTGACTATCTGGCGGAACTTGCAGGCAACACTTCTTTGACAGACGTTCACTACCTCCAGACAGAAACCAGAGGTCGTGACCGTGAGGACAAGCCGGAATACAAGCTGAAATTTGAAGCGGCTTTCTGTTTCAACAATCAGATCAATCTGCTGGAATACTATCACAACTCCAGTTTTCTGGAATACGGCGGCGCACCAGACAAAGCAGTGAAAAGCGCTTTTGTTTCCGCCATCGACAAATATCTGAAAACAAACAATCTTTATAAAAAGGATGAGAAAAAGATCACATTCTCTGACATTGAAGACAGTTTGATTTTGGTCATCAACTCTTTCTCAACCATCACAAGTTATGAAAATCAGACCAAAAAATCCATCACCAACAAATTCATCCAAGATGCTATGACAGATTTCTTCCGGGAACAGCTGGAAATCTATTTCATCGAAAACAAAATGGATGCGGATAAAATCGCCAATCAGGTACTGGCAAACAAACGCAGCCGGGAAACAGCAGAAAAAACCCGTGTTTCTATCCGCAAAAAGCTGACTGGCTCTCTGGATATGAACAACCGTGTAGAAAAATTTGTCAACTGCCGTACCAAAGACGTCAGCCGTCGTGAAATTTACATTGTGGAAGGCGACTCCGCTTTGGGTTCCTGTAAACAGGGACGTGACGCGGAATTCCAGGCAATTATCCCTATTCGTGGTAAGATTTTGAACTGTTTGAAAGCAGATTACAACAAAATCTTTAACAACGACATCATCACAGACCTTTTGAAAGTACTTGGTTGCGGTGTGGAAATCAAGTCCAAACACAACACTGGTCTGAATTCTTTTGACATCAATCAGCTTCGCTGGAGCAAAATCATTCTCTGCACCGATGCGGACGTAGACGGATTCCAGATCCGCACCTTGCTTTTGACCATGTTGTACCGTCTGGTACCAACACTTATTGAAGAAAAGAAGGTATACATTGCCGAATCTCCTCTTTATGAGATCGTTAATGGCAAAGACACTTACTTTGCATACTCAGACGCGGAAAAAGCAAACATCGTTAGCAAACTGAAAGGGAAAGTGAAGATCAACCGCTCCAAAGGTTTGGGTGAAAACCAGCCGGAAATGATGTGGGAAACTACCATGAATCCCGAAACCAGACGTTTGATTCTGGTAACTCCTGACGATGTGAAACGGACACAGGAAATGTTTGAACTTCTGCTGGGTGAAAATCTGGCAGGACGAAAAGAATTTATTGCCGAAGAAGGCTACAAATATCTGGACTTAACAGATATCAGCTAAGAAAGGTACGATTGTTATGGCAAGAAAGAAAAAAACAGTCATTGAACGAAAAGATAATTTCATACAGGAGCAGCCCATCACCCAGACACTGGAACAAAACTACATGCCCTATGCCATGAGCGTTATTGTTTCCCGTGCCATTCCTGAAATTGATGGTTTCAAGCCCTCTCACCGGAAACTTCTTTACACTATGTATCATATGGGGCTTTTGCGGGGCGACCGTACAAAATCCAATAACGTAGTAGGTCAGACCATGAAACTGAACCCTCACGGGGATTCTGCGATTTACGAAACATTAGTACGTCTGACCGAAGGCAACGGCGCACTCCTGACCCCATTTGTAGATTCCAAAGGGAATTTCGGGAAACAGTATTCCCGCGACATGGCTTATGCTGCTTCCCGTTACACAGAAGTAAAACTGGCACCCATTTGTCAGGAAGTTTTCGCGGACATCGACAAAAACACTGTGGAATTCGTAGACAACTATGATGGCTCCATGCAGGAACCCGTTTTACTGCCTACGACTTTTCCCAATATTCTGGCAAATCCAAACATCGGGATTGCCGTTGGTATGGCAAGTTCCATTTGTAGTTTTAACTTGGCAGAACTTTGTGAAGCAACAGCCGCATATATCAAAGATAATTCCATTGATCTTTGCGATGTGCTTCCTGCTCCCGATTTTTCCACAGGCGGACAGCTGATCTACAACCGCTCTGCTTTGGAACAGGTTTATCGCACAGGTCGCGGCAGTTTCAAGCTTCGGGCAAAATATCGTTACGACAAAGATGCCAACTGTATTGAAATTTATGAAATCCCCTACACTACCAATCTGGAAGTCATCATTGACAAAATCATCGCATTGGTAAAAGGCGGAAAAATCCGTGATATTTCCGATATTCGTGATGAAACTGACCTGAATGGTCTGAAAATCACCATTGATATCAAAAAAGGCACCAATCCTGATTTGCTCATGCATAAGCTTTATGCCATGACGCCGCTTTCCGACAGTTTCAGCTGCAACTTTAACGTACTGATTCAAGGAAAGCCCATGACCTTAGGTGTCGGCGGCATTTTGCAGCACTGGACAGAATTCCGTATGGAATCCATCCGTAAGCAGCTGGCTTTTGACATCCAGAAAAAGCAGGAAAAATACCACCTTTTACAAGGTTTGGCGGAAATTCTGCTGGATATTGACAAAGCCATTTCCATCATCCGTCATACAGAACTGGAATCCATGGTTGTTCCTAATTTGATGGAAGGCTTCTCCATTGACGAAGTACAGGCGGATTATATCGCAGAAATGAAACTGCGAAACATCAACAAGGAATATATCCTCAAACGTACGCAGGAAATGGAATCTCTGGAAAAAGAAATCGCAGATCTGAAAGCAACATTAGAAAGCAACACCAAGATCAAAAATCTGATCTGTCGTCAGCTGAAAGCCGTCGCGAAAAAATACGGCAAACCTCGTTTGACAGAAATCATTCAGGAAGAAGAAATTGTGACTCCCACCAAAGATGATTTCATTGAAGATTATGGCGTACGCCTGTTCCTGACAGAACAGAACTATTTCAAAAAAATACCCCTGATCTCCCTGCGTTCTGCTGGTGAACAGAAAGTCAAAGACGACGACTACATCATGCAGGAGATGGAAAGCACCAACCGTGGGGAAATGTTGTTCTTCTCCAATCAGTTCAACGTATACAAAATGAAACTGAGCGACATTCCTGACAGCAAAGCAAGCTCCATGGGGGAATATCTCCAGAACCTGTTAGGTATGGATGCGGAAGAAAAAATCCTTTATATGACCGTCACACAGGATTACAGCGGCTTTATGGTATTTTTCTTCGAAAACGGGAAAGGCGCAAAAGTACAGCTTTCCGCTTATGCTACGAAAGCCAACAGACGGAAACTGGTCAACGCCTACTCTGCCCGTTCTCCACTGGTATACATGGAAAAACTGGATGCAGATGTGGATTTCCTGCTTATGCGCAACCATGACAAAGCCACTCTGCTTAACACAGAACTGATTCCGGCGAATGCTTCCAAAAGCGCATCCGGTGTGCAGCTTTATACCCTCAAGAAAAACAGCAGCATCACCAAAGTCTGCCCTGCGGCACAATTCCAGACAGACAATCCTGAATATTACCGGACACGGAAAATTCCAACAACAGGGCATTTCATTCAGGAAAAAGACAAAACTTCCAATGATGTTCCCGGACAGATCGAGTTATAAATTATTACAAAAAAAGGATTTCTTTCCTCGAAAGAAATCCTTTTTTCTTGTGAAATGTTCCACTTTTCTTTTCCCTCCATTGCCTTTCATTGACTTATCTTTCACAATGGTGTTATAATGCTTTTAGGGTTTTTTATTAAAAATTTATTGTAAATCAATATCAGGGATTATCACAGAAAGAAGGATGCAACATGTACAGAACCCTTTATAGCCCTCAGGGTGCTCACATCAATCTGGACGGCAGAGATATCATCAATATGGCCTCCAACAACTATCTGGGTCTGGCTAACGACCCCGATCTGGTAGCCGCAGCAAAGGAAGCCATTGACAAATATGGTGTTGGCCCCAGTGCCAGCAGAAACATTGTCGGCAACTTCGCAATCCACGACGAACTGGAAGAAGCACTGGCAAAATTCAAAGGCGTAGAAGCTGTTCTGGTATTCAACAGCGGCGTAGCTGCAAACACAGGCGTTATCCCCGTTCTGGTAGGCAAAGGCGATACCATTTACAGTGACGAACTGAACCACGGCAGCATCATCGACGGTTGCCGTCTGTCCCGCGCAAACGTAAAGGTATATCCTCACATGGATCTGGCAAAACTGGAAGAAATGCTGAAAGAACCCACAGAAGGCAAAAAACTGTTGGTTGCTGACGCAGTATTCAGCATGGACGGCGATCTGGCTCCCCTGCCCGAAATGGCAGCACTGGCTGAAAAATACGGCGCTATGTTCATGGTTGACGATGCTCACGGTGACGGCGTAATGGGCCCTTACGGCAAAGGTACTGTTGAACACTTCGGTCTGCGTGACAAAGTAACCGTAGAAACAGGCTCCCTGTCTAAAGCTTTTGGTGCAGCCGGCGGTTTTGTAGCAGGTACTAAAGAATTCATCGAAGAACTGCGTCCGAAAGCCCGCAGCTTCATCTTCACAGCTTCTCCTCTGGCTCCCTGCCTGACAGCAGCAGCACTGGCTGCCATCAACAAAATTGCTGATGACGACACTCTGGTAAAACGTCTGTGGGAAAACAGAGAATATTTCGCAAAACGTATGGAAGAAGCAGGTCTGAACACTGGCTCTACTGTAACACCTGTTATCCCCGTTATCGTTGGCGATGCAGAAAAAGCAGAAGAACTGAGCGCTCGTCTGTATGAAAAAGGCGTTTACGCACAGGCTATCAAATTCCCTGTTGTGCCCAGAGGTACTGCTCGTCTGCGTGTTATGATTTCCGCAGCACACACCAGAGAAGATCTGGAAAAAGCTGCTGATGCCATCATTGAAATCACAAAAGAAATGGGCATCATCTAATTTTGATACGACACCCCCGCTGTAAAAACAGCGGGGTTTTTCTTTGCTGTTTTCCAAACAAAAAGCCTCATGGAATCAAAGTCCCATGAGGCTTTCTTTTATGCTTCGTTTATTGTTAGATTACTGCTGCTGTTCCAGCTTTTTGTATTTTTCATTGAGGGCTGCGCCCACTTCTTTCTTATCCCGTTTATCAAACAGCATATGATACAGTACTACAACCATCAGGATGATACCCATGTAACCGCTGAAAGGATAAATGGTATTTACCAGAACTTTGAAGTCTGTCATGCCCAGGAAGAAAGCGATAACTGTCAGAACCAGAGCAACCAACATAAATTTCTTTGTTTTTTCCTGCGCGAACTGGCTGGTTACGCCCCACAGCATAGGTACTGCTGTTGTATAGATACCGCAGATCAGGATAACAGAGAATACAACACCAACTGCACGATGGATATTGTCTGCCAGCACCAGAGAAGGTACCGCTTTGTCATAAACGCTTTCGATATTTACCAGCAGACCCAGGTTCATGCACAGGATTGCCAGACCGAAAAGCACGCCGCCCAGCAGACCGCCATACAGAGCTTCTTTGCTGCTGTTTGCGCTAGCACCGATACCAGCAGAGAAAATCAATACGGCAATGGCATTAAAACCAGGATACAGGATACTGGAGAAGAGCCAGCCGCCGCTGTTCTTTGTAATTTCCAATGTAGGAATAACTTCTGCGGCATGACCCAGTCCGCCTGCATTACCCAGGAAGCTGATCAGACCAACGCCAACAGAAAAGACAATGATAACTGTACCAAGGCTGCCCAGAATGTCTGTCAGTTTGTGCAGCCCCAGAATAACTGTAAAGAATGCTGCCAATGTCATACCGACACGACCTACATAAGGATTGATTCCATAGTATTCTGCCAGTGTTGCGCCTGCACCGGAAATCATGATAACGAAGATCGCGTACAGGAATGCTTGGAACAGAATTTCGAAAATTTTACCAACTGTATGACCAAAATAAAAACGTACAATTGCGCCGGGAACTTTCAGCTGCAATTCTTTCCCGTGCCTCATAAACATACCGCCTGCCCAGGCGAAAACTACCATTGTTATAATACTGCCCAGGATACTCATAATCCCCTGTGCTGTAAAGAACTGCATAATTTCCTGCCCTGTTGCAAAGCCTGAACCGATGGCGCATGCCACATATGCGCCGGCAAATTTTACCACATTTGCCATACTCACCTTGTTTTCCATACCTTGTTCCCCTTTCTCTTTTGCATTTTCCAGATTCTTCTTTTGAAATCAGGATTGTATCGATTTAAGTACATAAATCGAATATGGAAGATTGTACCATATTTTTCTGTTTTTTGTAAAGAAATAGATTACACAATTTTTTCCATGTTTATGCAAAACCTTCCCATCTTTTTTCACAATAAAAATCTGATTTTTTTCCTCGTTTTTTATTATTTCTGCCATTGTCAAAAAAACACATTGGTGATACAGTATTGAGCAAGATTTATTTTTATACGTTGTATCTAATAAAAAACATACAAAAGATAGGGGTGTAGCAACTATGAACACAGAAAAATGTACTTCATGGGTAGAGAGAGATAAGAAGGTAATGGCTCCAACACAGCACCTTTCTTACTTCCCACTTGTTGTAGAAAGCGGTAAAGGCTCTATTATCCGAGATCTGGACGGCAATGAATACATTGACTTCCTCAGCAGCGCTTCTTCCTTAAATCTTGGCACATGCAACGATCATGTAAAAGCTGCCGTAGAAGAACAGCTGAAAAAATATTCACAGTATACCATTGCTTATACATATAATATTCCTGCCATCGAATATGCTGAACGTCTTGTCAGCACATATCCTGGCGATGTAAAAGCCAAAGTTCTGTTTGGTAACTGTGGTTCTGACGGCAATGACGCTGCTGTAAAATTTGCCAGAGCATTTACCGGACGCACCAAAATCATCACATTCATCAACGGTTATCATGGCAATACTTACGGTTCTTCTTCCATGACAACTGTAACCACCCGTATGAGAAAGAAAATGGGCCCTTTCCTGCCGGAAATCTATCCCTTCCCCTTCTTCGGGTCTGACACACCAGATGATGTATGTGAAAAAGAATGTCTGAAAGAAATGCAGCGTGCATTCGATACTTACCTGCCCGCAGACGATGTGGCAGCAGTCATCATCGAACCTGTTCAGGGTGACGGCGGCCTGATTCCCGCGCATCCTATCTTCATGAAAAAACTGCATGAACTTTGCCAGAAACACGGCATCCTGTTTATTTCCGAAGAAGTACAGCAGGCATTCTACCGCACTGGTAAAATGTATGGTATCGAACATTACGACATCGTACCTGACGGCATCATCTTGGGCAAATCTGTCGGCGCTGGTCTGACACTGGGCGCTTTCATGGCTAGAGAAGAAATCATGGACTGCCTGCCTGCTCCTGCCCATCTGTTCACACTGGGCGGCAACGCACTGGCATGTTCCGCTGGTATTGCGGCATTTGACTACATGCATACAGAAGAATTCCAGAATATTTTGAAAACAAACTGCGAAATCCTGCAGGAATCCTTCGCAATGCTGAAAGAAAAACATGGCAATATCATCAGCACAACCAATGGTTTGGGTATGTCCTGTGGTATCGGCATCGTAAAAACAAATGCCGATGGCACCAAAGAACCTGATTTGGATGGTACTTTCAAGATCCTCTACCGTGCATACGAAAAAGGTCTGCTGGTCATCTCTGTTGCAGGCAATATCCTGAGAATTCAGCCGCCTCTGAACATCGAACATGATCTGTTCCGCAAAGCTTTTGCAATCCTGGATGAAGCAATGGCAGACTATGAAGCAGGCAATATCCCTGACGACGTACTGCAGTTCCAGAATGGCTGGTAATACTGATTTTACAAGAGAGAAGCAATTCAAGCTTCTCTCTTTTCTTGTGTGCAGAGGCCATAGGAATCTTTCTCCAGCTTTTTCTCTTCCCCATTTCTATTCTGGAAACTACAAAATAACGCACAGAAATATGCAGGCAAAAGGCTATTAATCCTAATAAAATTGGCTGAATCGCCTCAATATATCTTCCCTGATTACAAAATAGCAGCAAGTCTCTCCAATGGTTTACTGGCAAAGAGTATGGTCATTTTCACCTATTTTTTTCAAAAAATTCACACTCCACAGATGGCTTTTGATGCTTTTCTGTGCTTTTATTAGGCATTTGCATTGCAACAAAGAACTTTCTTTTATGTTATGGCATTGAATGCCCTTTTGAGCAGCGTGCAAATTGCAGTAGAATCTGTTAAAAACCCATTTTTCATCCGTCATTTTTCAAATTCTAACCCCTTTTTTGCAAAAAAGATTGGATACCAGTATCCAGTATCCAATCTTTTGACAGAAAATGTCCATTTTCTTTTGTGCAATTTTTCGTACAAATTATTCGCAAAACTCCACTTTTTGGCTTGATGTATGACATCAAGTACAATTTCTTATTTTTTATTCTGCATAATTTCGATTACTTTCATATCTACATCTGTCAAACCTTCATGAGAAAGTTTCATCAGGTTTTTGGTTGTGTCTTCTACCGCAGTACTGATGATACCGTCAGTTGCCTGTACAATGCTGTTATCCATTGCATACAGTGCCGCATAAACTGCTTCGCCTGCGCAGATTGACAGTTTTAACGCACAACCGCCTTTTGCACCGTCACAGAACATACCTGCTACGCCGCCCATCATGTTCTGTACAGCGCCGGAAATCTGTTCCAAGTTGCCGCCCATCATATATGTGATAGCTGCCGCAGAACCGGAACCTGCCAGTGTTGCGCCACAGATAGGAGAAAGTCTGCCCACATGTTTTTTCATATACATGATAATGAGCATTCCCAGCAATTCTGCACGCAGGAGTTTTTCAGGAGAAGCCTGCAAATGTTTTGCAGCCACTGCCGCAGGAAGCATCGTTTCCAGACCCTGGTTGCCGCTGCCCAGATATGTCATAACGGAGCCATTACCGCCGCTCATGCGGAAGTCACATGCTGCTGCTGTTGTCAGTTTTACATCTGTTACCATATCATTGGACAATGTACCGTTGAGAACCATTTTCTGCATGCAAGGGCCAATACCGATGGCATATTTCTTTTCCAGACCTTTCTTTGCAATATCCAGGTTCATATCAATACCTTCCTGGATGAATGCCAAATCTTTCATGTCCACTTCATTTGCCATTTTGAAGAAATCAGCAAATGTGTACTGTGTAATATCGAAACCATCATGTGTTTCTTCTTCCACAATCTCTTCTTTCCGGTTATCCAGCAGGACTTTTCCATCTTTTTCAGAATATACCAGATTATCATGGGCATCTTCTGTAATTGTGTGCGCGCGTTCTGTTTCATTTGTAGCTACACATTCAATGTAGAACTGGCTGCTCTTCAGCACTTTTACAGTTACAAAGCCTTCTTCTACCAGTTTCTGACCTTTTTCCACATGTTCGGGTTTTACTTTCGCAAAAATTTCCATGGTGTTGTCAGGATCAGCCAACAGGCATCCCAGTACACAAGACAGTTCAATACCGTTTGTGCCAGCGTTGGGGATCTGTACGCTATAAGCGTTTTTAAAGATGTTGGAGCTGATGACCATATCCAAATGTGTTGCGGGTTTTTCCAGCAGTGCGCATGCTCTGGATACTGCCAAACCAATTGCTACGGGTTCTGTACAGCCCATGCTGGGTTTCATTTCACTTCTGATTGCTTCCAATGCCATTTTCATATCCATTTGTAATTCCTCCTAAAGAATATCCGATTCATTATGTTGTCCTATTATAGAGCAAAAAGCGTGCCAAACAAAAAACCCCCGAAATTCTGCTTTTTTTGACATTTGATTTCTCAATTATGAGAAATTTATATTGTTTCCATTTCTTTATTTCCCATATCCAAATAAATAATGTACTTTTTCTCATACATTTTTCCTGCTTTTTGCAATAAAAAAAGCCCCTTTGGTATACGGCATACCAAAAAAAGGGCTTGTTTCTAACTTTTTAGCGATTTCTCATTTTTGAATATGATTTCTCAAAAATGAGAACTAAATGAGATCATATTTTTTCAATTTACGATACAATGTGGCACGGCTCACCTGCAAGGTATCCGCAAGATGGTTTTTTTCTTCCAGAGAAGCGCCGGGTTTGACCATACGCATCAAAATTCGTTTTTCATAATCGGACATCATTTCATCCAAGGAACGAGGTGCTGCACCACGGCTTCCATGAAGAGCAATATGATCCGGCAAGTCTGAAAGAGTCACATGCGTTCCTTCCACAATATTGGCCAGATACTCCACAATGTTTTTCAATTCTCTGACGTTTCCCGGCCAATCATAAGCAATCATAGCATCCAGTGCTTCCGGTTCCATTCCTTCCAGATGCTTATTCAGTTTCTGATTATAATACCCAATATAATGGGTAATCAAAGCCGGCAAGTCTTCCCGCCGCATACGCAAAGGCGGCAATTCAATGGGAATGATATTCAAACGATAATACAAGTCCTCTCGGAATGTACCTTCTGCCACCATCTGCTCAATATTTTTATGAGTAGCGCAAATAACGCGAATGTCTACCGGAATAGGTTTTCGTCCGCCGATTCGTTCCACCTGTTTTTCCTGCAAAACACGGAGCAGTTTTGTCTGAACCGGCAAAGGCATATCACCGATTTCATCCAGAAAAATAGTGCTTTTATCTGCCAGTTCAAATTTCCCCACAGAGCCATGCTTCCGCGCTCCGGTGAAAGCTCCTTCTTCATAGCCAAAGAGTTCACTTTCTACCAGATTTTCTGGAATGGCAGCACAGTTAATGGAAATCATCAATTTTTCCCTGCGGTCGCTGAGGTCATGAATCATTTTTGCCATAATTTCTTTCCCCGTACCGCTTTCCCCACGGAGAAACACCGTAGAATCAGACTTGGCAACTTTCCGGCCGATACGCAGCGCCTCCTGCATCTTGGGGCTATCCCCTACAAAAGACCATACGCTTTCTGCCGTATGCACCGCTTTCAATTGTTCTTCCAATTTGCTGTTCGCTTCATCCGTATAAAGCTTGCTTTCCAGCAGCATACTCATATACTTGAGGAATTCTTCCAATTTTCCCATATTCTCCAGAACATTCTTCCGCTGCTGTTCCCGAAAAGCAATGATAGAAATGATACCTACCACTGTCTGATTCTGAAAGATGGGATAAGCCAGATTGGCAAGCTCTTTGCAGTATGCCCGTTTCTCACAACCTATGCAGTTGGAGTCGTCGTTCACATCCCGAATAATACCGCCCTTCCCAGTCTTAAGAATCTTCTCAAAAAAATTGGCATGGGAAACGGCATTACCGATTTCATTGAGATAATCCCCTGTGCCTGCCACACGAATCAGTTCATGGTCTACAATGGTAACATCTGCTTCCAAAATAGAAGCGATGGCCTGTACATATGCCTGAATAAAAGGTTGTATTTTCATCAAAGGTGTCAAGCCTGTCATCTCCCAGCTGTTCTCATCTCATTCCAACATTGTTTTTATCAAAGTATTTTCATATAAAACTCCAGAAAACAAGAGCCGGAAACTCTCATCAGTTCCGGCATCTGTTTTTCTGTATCTTGATTATATCACAGCAGGCTTTTTCTGTAAACTTCCAGAATATCCTTCTCTACCAGACCATATTCGGGGAATGTAGCCAGTTTTTTGGGATTTTCCATGGAGCGTTTTGCGTAGTAAGCAATATCCTCCGCTGTGAATGTTTCGGAAATATCCAGTACATCTTTCATGAGCTGGCCCATGTCTTCTGTGGTTTCCAGACCCAGATAGCCAAGAACTTCTTTGACTTTCTGATTGTCTTTGCCAAAGAGTTCCATATACGCCTGCATCACCATGCCGTTTGCACGGCCATGAGGAATCTGTTTTTCGTATGTCAGGAAATAACCCAATGCATGGGGAATGGAAGTGCTTGTCTGGGCAATGGCAACACCGCCAATTGTGGATGCCAGCATCAGTTTTTCACGTACTTTCGGTGTATATTCTCTTGCTTTGAGCGCAGGAATACATTCTTTCCAGTAGGACAGACCCATAGCCACGATTTTTTCACTTACTGTATTGGCATTTGCGCTCAAATAGCTTTCTACCAGATGGCTCATAGCATCTACTGCTGTATTATTGGTTACTTTTGCAGAAAGTGTATCCATGTATTTGGGATCTAAGAAAGATACGGCTGCAAATACAGGCTGCATAATACCGCTTTTGGTACGTTTTTCATGGAGTGTCAAAATGGCATACTGTGTCACTTCAGAGCCTGTACCTGCTGTTGTAGGGATTTCCACAACAGGCAGTGCTTTTGCGGAAGGATCTGTAAAGAGAATTTCCGCATCTGCTTCCGGATTTGCAGTCAGTACCGCAATGGCTTTGGAAGCATCCATAGGAGAGCCGCCGCCGATCCCAATAACAAAATCAACCGCTTCTTTTTTTGCCAGTTCTGCCGCACGGACAACGGTTTCCACATCGGGATTTTCACCGATTTCATCGAACAATACCCACTGCATGTCCAATGCTTCCAGCGCATCTGTTACATCTTTCTGAGAACCGTTTTTCTTTGCGGAAGTTCTGCCAGTAACAATCATGGCTTTCTTCCCCAGTTTTTTCAGAACTTCTTTATGTTCTGCAATACAGTCCCGTCCAAAGTATGTATCTACGGGCATAAAATAACGAAATGTGTTCATATTTCTATTCCTCCTTTTTTAGCACAAAAAATCATACCAGTCCCAATCCACAGACAAAATACCTACGGCTGTCTGTTCCTGAGGGTCTTCCAATAATTCAAATTCTATTTCAAATTCATGATAACGTTCGCCTTCAATGGTTGCTACACCAGAAATGATGTAATGGCGGCCTTCTCCTTCCAGCCATTCCCCTTCCATCAGAAGATCATCTTCTTCCAGATAGATTTTATTCAGTTCCTGCTGGATTTCCTGTTCCGTAAATGTCAAACGCATAGCAATAACCTCCTTTATGATGATTTTACCATTGACAAAATAGATATACAAGAAAATTTCTCTTTGTCGCAAAGGCATTTCATGGTATACTAATTGAGTACAACAAACAGGAGGCTTGGAGATGCATTACATTGTATTAGACTTGGAATTTAACCAGTCCTTTCCATTTAAGACCGGAAAAAAAACAGAGCCTGTGGCAGAATGCCCTTTCGAAATCATACAGATTGGTGCCGTAAAGCTCAATGAAAATTTTGATATATTAGAAGAATTCAATTATATGATTCGTCCCCAGATTTACCCCCGTCTGCATCCCTTTGTGGAAAAAATCACTGGAATACAGGAAGAAGACTTAAAAGGACAGCCCTCTTTCTCAGAAGCTTATGAAGCATTTTTGCGCTTTATCGGCAAAGAAGAAGCAATTCTCTGTACATGGGGCCCTGACGACATCAAGTCTTTGTTCCGCAATATTCTCTATTATAATCTGGATGCAGATGCACTGACTGATCAATATCTGAATATCCAGCCCTTTGCTTCCGCATATCTTCATCAGGAAGCCGGCAAAGCCATTGGTCTGAAAAATGCCGTGACAGAACTGGGTATCGAAATACAGGATGCGTTCCACAACGCACTGAATGACGCTGTCTACACAGCTAAAATTTTCCGCATCGTTCATCCGGAAAACATTACGCCGGATATTTTCCAGCCACTGACTATGCTTGCGAAAAACCCAAAACGTATGCGGACAGATAAAAAAGCCCTGTTCCAGCACTTCATGACACAGCTGAACCGGGAACTGACAGAAAGCGAAAAGAAACTCATCAAAGCAGCTTATACCTTGGGCCGCAATCATGCTTACGATATGGCTCCTGCGCCTAAGAAACACAAAGATACAAAATCTGAAAAGAAAAAATCATAAACGAATTCTCGAAACCAGAACGTTCAGCGGAGCATTCTGGTTTTTTTATTTCTAAATCTGCTCTTACTATGTTCCGCATCACAAAGACATATCTTAAATTCTTTTCAAATTTGTTTTTATTTATTTCATATTTTTATGAAAGGTATCAAATATTTCTATGGCTTAATTTTCAGTTTTCCCTTTGCAAATTTTGCATAAAATTACACTCCTTTCCAATTCATCTATTCAAAAACCCAAATTATTCTTATATTTTAAAACCCCTATTTTAAAATAGAATGAATTTTTATCACAAAATTCCGCATAATAACAAATATCTGTGTATTTGACTCTAGGCTTTTATCATATTATAATCTTATAGTAATTTTCAAAAAAATCAACTTTACTTATATATTTGGAGGTATTTTATGTTTACTTCTATTGTTGGCATCAACTGGGGTGACGAAGGCAAAGGCCGTATGGTCGACTTGCTTTCTCAGGAATATGATATCGTCTGCCGTTATCAGGGCGGCAATAACGCAGGACATACGGTTATCAACGATCAGGGCAAATTTGTACTGAATCTGCTGCCTTCCGGCATTTTGCGCAGTGACGTAGTCAATGTCATGGGCAACGGTATGGTTATCGACTTGGAACACCTGCACAACGAAATCTCCCGTCTGCAGGAAGCTGGTGTATCCATCACACCGGAAAATCTGAAAATCAGTGATAAAGCAGTCATCTGCATGCCTTATCACGTTATGCTGGACTGTCTGGAAGAAGATCGTCTGGGCGACGCAAAATACGGCTCCACTCGCCGCGGCATCTCTCCCGTTTACGGTGATAAGTACATGAAAAAATGTCTGCGTATGGGTGATCTGAAATACCCCGCCATTTACCATGACACACTGAAACATGTTTTGGAATACAAAAATCTGATTATTGAAAACGTTTATCATGCAGCTCCCGTAGAACTGGCTGACATGACAAAATGGCTAGACACATATGCCGCAGAATTCGTGGATTATATTGTTGACACAAGCCTGTATCTGGATCAGGCAGCGAAGGAAGGTAAAAAGATCATGTTCGAAGCACAGTTAGGCGCACTGCGTGACATTGACTTCGGCATCTACCCTTTCACCTCTTCTTCCTCCACCATTGCGGCTTACGCTCCCATTGGTGCAGGCGTACCCAATCACAAACTGGATCAGGTAGTAGGGATCATGAAAGCATACTCCAGCTGTGTAGGCGAAGGCCCTTTCACCTGTGAATCCTTCGGTGAAGAAGCGGAAAAACTCCGTGAAGCTGGCGGTGAATACGGCGCAGCAACGGGTCGCCCCCGCCGTGTAGGCCCCTTTGACGCAGTGGCATCCCGCTATGGTATCCGCGTGCAGGGCTGCACAGAAATTGCTCTGACAAAACTGGATGTTCTTTCCTATCTGGAAGAAATCCCTATCTGTGCTCAGTATGAGCTCAACGGCGAAATCATTGACGAATTCCCTTACGCCGCTGTTCTGCCCGAAGCAAAACCTGTCATTCGCAAAGTAAAAGGCTGGAACTGTGACATCAGCAAATGCAGAACAAAAGAAGATCTGCCCAAAGAAGCACTGGACTACATTCATCTGCTGGAAGAAATGACCGGCTGTTCCATTCGATACGTTTCCGTAGGCGCAGAACGTGACGCTTATATCCGCATGTATTAAACAAAAAAGGCATGAAATCTCAAGTATAAGAGGTTTAGAGGCATCTTCATAAGAAAACAAAGAAAGCCAAAATCCTTATCATGACAAAGGATTTTGGCTTTCCTATTTATGGAGATTCTCGTCATTATGTTTTCTTATGAATACAGCCGTCGCAATTCCCCTTAAGAAATCAAGGAAAAGGAAAATCAATGTTTTCTTAAGGGGAAGTTGCTTTCATGCCTTTCTTTTTTTCAAATATATTTCAGGAAAAAGATGGGCTGCTGTATTTCATAAGCAGCAATTCCACCGCCAAATCCTCTGCCATACGGCCGCTTTTGATGTCCAGATCTGTTTCCAGACAATCTGCCAATGCCTGCTCCAATTCCTTTATGGAAAAGCTTTTGCTCTGACGGAGATATTCCCGCACCGCAAAATCCCGCACTTCAAGTCTGCTGGCAATCTCTGCCTGTGCGGCTCCTTCCGCTGAAAGCAAAGCACTCCCCAAGATCATACGGAACTGTCTGGTCAGCAAAGACAACACCATGTATGGAGATTCTTTCAAGGACAGCAGATTGGAATAGATGGAAATGGCTTTTTCCGTCTTTTTTTCACCCATTGCCCGTACCAGTTCAAATACCTTCGCTTCCAAAGAAACAGAGCATACCGCGGAAATATCTTCCTGGGTGATTTCCCCTGCGCCATCTTTGTAGGCAATGAGTTTATCCATTTCCCGCTGGAGATTTTCCATGTTGTTATCTGTTGTCCGCAGCAGCAATACTGCCATGGCTTCTGAAAGCTGTACACCGCCAGAAGCACATGTTTTCCGCAGCCAAGTAATGATTTCTTTTTCTTTCAAAGGCGCAAACTCTACAACCTGCCCTTCTTTAGCTATGGTTTTATACAGTTTTCCTGTTTTTTCCGCTTTTTCTTCCACAAAAAGAATACAGGTACTTTCCGGACTGTCCTTCAAAAATTCAACCAGCCGTTCTCCTTCTTCCTTTCTGCCATTCCGATGGAAAAACTCACTGTTGCGAATGAGAACCAAACGTTTATCATTGAGAAAAGGCAGTGTTTCCGCCGCGTCCATGATAGTTGCCGCTGTTGCCTTTTTTCCTTCCAGAATATCTGAGTTCATACTCTCTGTTCCCGGAGGCAAAAGTGCCTGTACCAACGCTTCTTCATAATTTTTCATGAGATACGTTTCCGTACCATAAAACAAATAGCATTTATGGAATTGGTGTTCCTTCCATTGCTTCTTTAATTCTTTCATAAATCGGTTTCCTTTCTGCCGCCGTTGTCACTTCTGCCTCACCTTCAGGCGAAATGGTTACAACGATGCTTCCCATTTCATCGGTGCGGAGAATTTCTGCGCCACAGGCAGACAAACGTTCCAGCACTTCTTTGTGGGGATGTCCGTACAAATTATTGGCACCACAGGAAATCACTGCTGTATCAGGAGTTAATGCCTGCAAAAAAGATTCTGTGGAAGCTGTTTTAGAACCATGATGGCTAACTTTCAGAATGTCTGTTTCCTCAATCAAATTATTTCGTTCCAGCAACAATTCTTCTTTTGCTTCCAAATCTCCTGTAAATAAAACAGATGTATCACCATAAGCGTAACGCAGAACCAGAGAACGCTCATTTTCAGATTCTGCTGCCTGATCCTCATAAATTGGAAACAAACATTTCATTTCTCCAAGAGCTGTACTGTGGATCATATCCCCATGCTTCATAGTATATAACGAAATCTGATTTTTTTCCACGATTTCCTGCAACTGCTCATCCATCTGTGCATCCGCAGCTTTCATAGCAGACACATAAATCCCCTCTACCGGCATATCATCCAGCAATTCCAGAATGCCTGTACTATGGTCACCATCCAGATGGCTGAGGAAAACAGCATCAATCTGCGTCACACCTTTTGATGCCAAATAAGGCTCTAATATGGTCACACCTGTATTTTCACCTAATTCTTTATTATATTTTCCACCGCCGTCAATGACGATAGCACGATGGTCATAAGTAGTCAGAACGGCACAATCTCCCTGCCCTACATTCAGAAATGCCAATGTATTTCTATGCCACAAAAGCCGATTTCCCATTAGCATCACCAAAAGTAAGCTGGTACACACTGCTGTTCCCACACAAAAACGCCTTTGCGGACGATAAAAACAAATCAAACATACCAAACCATAAAAACACAGAATCCCAATGACTGGAGGCTTCCCAACCGCAACATAACTATAAGGAATCATCGTCACCATCTGGCACACTTTTTCGTAAATCTGAAAAATCACATAAACCGGGCCAGCCAGAAAAACACCAAGGGGCAGGAAAATCATCCCACTCAATGCCGCCAGCATGGTACAGCCGAGCAATATCCCACTCAAAGGCAGTATCACAAGGTTTGCCAATACACTGACTGTGGAAATATAATAAAAATGATACGCTGCCACAGGCATGCCAAAAAGCGAAGCAAAAAAGGAAATTCCCATCATTTCACCAATCTTTCCATACCATGTATGGCCTTTGGGAATGACGCGAGCACCCACATAAATGCCCAAAACAGACAGAAAAGATAATTGAAATCCAGCACTCCACAAGTAAAGTGGATTTACCAGCAGAATCACCAAGGCAGCCAATGCAATAGAATTGAGCCATTCATGACGCTGATAGATCATCTGCCCCAGGCAAACTAAAGAAATCATGACCACTGCCCTTACAGATGAGGGCGAAAATCCTGTGAGAAACAGAAAAGCCATGCAGATGCACAATGTTGCTGCCGCTGTTTTCCGTTGGGATTGATGCAATATCCGCCGCAATATCACAGATATGTAAAACGCCAGCAAAGACATATGCAGACCAGAAATACATAATATATGGGTCACACCGGCACGAGTATAAAGTTCCTCTATTCCAGCGTCAATATCATCCCGATCCCCCGTAATCATGGCTTCTGCCAGTGCGCTCTCCTTCTGAGGCAGTATGGTTTCCAGCACATTCTTTATTCTATGGTTCCAAGCTGCCGCAATGGTACCTGCTGTGTTATGACGTTCTCCTGTTTTTTCCAAAGATTCCGGAAACATTTTGCAGTCATAGCCTTCCGCCTTCAAATACAGGTATTCATTATAACCACTGAAAATATCCCCATGGTCAAAGGGCTGTGCATTGCCGGAAAATATGATTTCTTCCCCTTCCGTAAATGTTCCCTGATTCATGTCAATCATATAAATCTTTTGATTTTTGTGAACCTCCCCCGTTTCTGATTCTGTCAAATCTGCATGAACTGTCAGTTTTGGATAACCACCGGATGTTTTTTCCGCTTTTGCCACATATCCTTCTCCTGTAACAGAAACAGGGGCCGTCGATACAAAATTGTCTGCCCCATGATAACCAGTCAGCAAAAATCCCAGAGGAAATGCAAGCAAAAGAAGCAAATATCCTTTTCTCTTCGTTTTTATCACGATATATGACCCACAAACAATACACAAAAAAACACAGACCAGGCATACCCATAAAGATATACCCAGTCTGCAATAAATGACACATATCATGAAAATCAATATCCAAAGTGCTGGTCGTTTCATTGTTTATTCTGTAAACGGATGGTCTGCAAACTTTCTACTGCCGTAAAAGGTGTGCTGAAATCCAATACACCTTTATAATCTTCTATTTTTTCCCCTTCCATAAGGAACTGAACTTTATCCACTTCTTCCAGCTCACAAAGGGAATTTACAATGGAATAGACTGTCACAACATCATTAATATTCGCTGTTGCTGTTTTGGTCAGGAAATCCTGACTCAAGTTCACATAACAGATACCGTCTTTTGTTGTGGTAACATCACGAATCTTGGTATCCGCGGGAACTGTGGGATAATATCCCTTTTCCAGAGGGCCAGCAATGAGCTGTTCCAGAATGGTCTTTTCCCGTGCCTGATTGGCATTCACTTCCACAACCCGGTCTTCAATCTGAAAATCTGTGCCGTCTGCATTGGTGAAATACAGTTTCAAGATGGCATATTCTGTTGTTTCTGCCGGAACATCTCCGTCAATGCGGACATTTTCCCGGTTCATAACGCCAATCTTTTTTCCCTGCTGGTTCCGCAGAGTGCGGCCTTCCACAGTCAGTTCCACATTATCTATCATTTCCAAAGAAGTCAGTGTCCAGACAATTGCCGAACGGCAGACAACCTCCTGTGCATTTTCCAGTGCAAGATAAGAAGAAGACACATCTACTACTGCTTTTTTATCCTCCAGATGTACAGATAAAAACTCCACATCTGCCGGAACAGCACTGATCATTCCGTCTTTCTTTGGGTCTTCTTTCATACGTTCCAGCAAATGAAATGCCATATTGGACGTTTCTGCTTCCTGAGGTACATTTGTACGCACTTCTTTTAAGGAATTATTCGCTGACACCAAATAATACACTTCTGCGCCTTCCATGCCAGAACTGCCTATTTTACTTCCCAGCAAAAACAGACAGGGAAGCAGGATTATACAGACAATAACGACAAGTGCAAGATGCAAAAGCCATTTTTTCTTTTTCATCAGCCGCAATCACTTCCTTCCCTGTAAAGTCTGCTGTATTTTTTCTTTCTGATTAACTGTTTTGACGCAGAGGAATCCGCATCTGAATGGAAGTACCTTCCTCTTCTTTGCTGTTGACTTTGATGCTGCCATTATGCATCATCACAGTTGCATAAGTGATGGAAAGCCCCAGACCAGTTCCTCCAGTCTCTCTGTCACGGGTTTTATCCACACGATAAAAACGTTCAAAAATACGATTGATTTCATCCTCAGGAATGCCAATCCCTGTATCGCTGACAGTGATGAACGCATTTTGATGATCCGCATCCAGTACCACTGTCACACTGCCGCCTTCCGGTGTGTATTTCACAGCGTTGTCTACCAGATTGGAAATGGCAAGGGTCAGTTTCATTTCGTCTGCCTCTGCCAACACGTCTTTTTCCTTGCTGTAATGAATCTGAATCTGTTTTGCCGCTGCAAGGGGTGTCATACGCTTGATGATGTCCTCCATGACCTTATTCAAATCTGTTTCCGCAAAGTTCAGCGGAATTTCTTTCTGATCCAGTTTTACCAATGTCAGCAGGTCATTGATGATGGCTGACATACGGTCAATTTCGGAATTGATGTCATGCAAAAATTCTACATACATTTCCTTTGGCACATCTTCCTGAAGAAGAATAGATTCGCTCAATACCTTAATGGAACTCAAAGGCGTTTTCAATTCATGGGATACGTTAGAAACAAACTGTTGGCGGCTGGAGTCCACTTTTTCCAGCTGGTCTGCCATATGGTTACATGCCAGCGCCAAATCCACAATTTCGTTATGGGTCTGGTTTTTGATTTCCAGACGCTGTTCTAAATGCCCTTCCGCCATTTTCTGAATAACTTTGATCATACGCTTCAAAGGCTCTGTAAACATTTTAGACATGATAATCATAATGATGATTACAATAACCAGAAGCGTAATCATCATAATATAAGCTTTGCTTGCGATATCACCAACAGTTGCGTCCACGTCCTGCAAGGAATCCGCAATAAACACAACCCCATCATGCTGACTGCCACTGCCTACAATAGATGCTGCCGCATAAACAGTGCCGTTTCTCTGTTCTCTGGCAACGTCCTTGTCCTGAAGTGCTTCCAGAACTTCCGGAACCAGATAGGTTTTGCCTACTTCTTCGTACCCAGTGTCATAAACCACCCGCGCGGAAGCATCCAGCACCAAAACCCGAAAATCTTCATCCTGACTGGTTTTCAGCACCATCTCTTCCAGACTTTCCTGATTTTCCGCATTGGTAAAAAAGTCATAGGAAGCAAGCTGCCCAGCAATAACATTGGCTTCACTGAGAAGTTCTTTTTTTCTTTCTTCTACAAAATATCCCTGAATGGAATGGAGTATGGTGTTTGCCATCAATAGTAGTGGGATAACCCCAATGATGACGTAGGTCACCAACAACACCCATCGCAGGCTGATAAAAGGTGCCTCTCGTTTCTTAGTTAAAATAGTAACCAACTCCCCATTTTGTAAAGATATATTTGGGTTCACTTGGATTTGCTTCTATTTTTTCACGCAGACGGCGTACATGTACATCCACCGTACGCACATCGCCGGGGTAATCATATCCCCATACGGTATCCAGCAGTTTTTCGCGGCTGTAAACCTTTCCGGGGTTTTCCATGAGCAGTTCCAGCAGGTCAAATTCTTTTGCTGTCAGATTTACTTCTCTGCCATTGATGAATACCCGGCGGCTGTCATAAGCCAGTTCCAGATCACGGGCTTTCAGTACATTTTTTGCCTGAGGTTCCGCTGTCACTTTCTTCACGCTGCGGCGCAGGATCGCTTTGATTCTGGCTTTCAGCTCCAGAATGTTAAAAGGTTTTGTGATATAGTCATCAGCACCATATTCCAGGCCCATAATTTTATCCATATCTTCCCCTTTTGCTGTTACCATGATGATGGGGATCTGAGAAAATTCACGCACCTGCTGGCAAACCTGCAAGCCGTCCATTTTCGGCAGCATAACATCCAGTACCACCAGATCGAAATTTCCTTCTTTAATATATTGCAGCGCTTCCTCCCCATCGTAAGCCGCTGTTACTTCCATTCCATCTTGTTCCAATGAAAACTTAATTCCTTTGACAATCAGTTTTTCATCGTCCACTACCAAAATATGATACGCCATTTTGCCCTTTCCTCCTGTTCTAAGTCTAATCTACGGTAAGTTCTCCTGCAATCTTCGCATAGGTCTTTTCTCCAATGCCTTTTACATTCTGAATGTCTTCGATTCTGACAAAGGGGCCATTTTCTTCACGATACGCCAAAATTCTCTCTGCCATTTTCTCACCAATTCCATCCAGAAGCATCAGTTCTTCTTTACTTGCCGTATTTAGGTTGATCGCATCATGAACTGCAACTTCCACTGTTTCTACCGCAGATGCCGTTTCCTGTATCACCTTTCCGTCATAATATAAATGACTGTACCAAAAACCGGATGCCAGCAGAAAAATCACAGCCAATGCCACTTTCCATCTTTCGTGTTTCATAAAACATACCCTCTTGGCAATATTTTAAGAAAAAATTGTTTTTATTTTTGGTTGTTTTCTGGTATACTTTTAAAGATATGGTATGCAGAACACATTTCCATACTTTTTTTATTTTACCACAAAAACAAAAATTATCATAGTAGGAGAATTTTATGAAGCACAAAATTTTCAGCCTGATCCTTGCAGCGACACTACTTTTCACCGCTGCGTTTCCAGCATATGCAACAGAAACAGAAAAAACGGAAACAGAAACGACTGAATCCACAACAACAAATACCGAAGGAACATCCACAGATTCCACTTCCAGCGAACTGACACTGACAGCGGAATCGGCCATATTGATGGATGCCACCACCGGAAAAATATTGTACGAGAAAAACAGCCGTACCAAGCAGTATCCTGCCAGCATCACAAAGCTAATGACCATTTTGCTGGCACTGGAACATGGCAGTCTGGAGGATGAGATCACTTTCTCCCACGATGCGGTATTCAGCATCGAACCCGGCAGTGCCCACATTGCCATTCAGGAAGGTGAAATTCTGACATTGGAGCAAGTTCTTTATGGTATCATGCTCCGTTCTGCCAATGAATGTGCCAACGCCGCAGCGGAATATGTAGACGGTTCCATGGAAAAATTCGCGGAACACATGACTGCACGAGCAAAAGAATTGGGATGTGAAAATACAAACTTTGTCAATGCCAACGGGCTGTTTGATGAAAATCATTACACCACTGCTTACGATATGGCGTTAATCGCACAGGAACTTCTGAAAAACGAAACATATCGCAGCATGATGTCCAACACCTATTATTTGATCCCTCCCACCAACAAGCAACCGGAGGAACGTCCCCTTCACGGACAGCATCAGATGCTCAACGAAAATTCCTTATATTATTATGAACCTGCCGAAGGTGGCAAAACGGGCTACACCGTAGAAGCACAGAACACACTGGTGACTTACGCCAAACAGGGAGATACAGAACTCATTGCCGTTGTACTCAAATGCAATGGCGCACAGCATTATGTGGACACAAAAACACTGTTTGAATATGGTTTTGCCAATTATCAGACTGTAAAAGCCTTCTCTGCCGCAGATCTGACACAGAATGTGGCAATCACAGAAACATACAAAGACAAAACCACCACACTGGATACCATTGCTGTGGCGCCTGCCAGTGATGTTTATGTGACCATTCCCAAAAACGCAACCATTGAAAACATCACCAAAGCAGTTGACTGTCCAGAAAGCGCTTCCGTTCCCGTTGCCGTCGGTGACAAACTGGGTATCGTTGTGCTTTCATTGAACGGAGAAGCTCTTGCTACCGTGGATCTGACTGCGCAAAAGGAAGTAAAAGCAACCACTGATGAAGAACGTGCGGCGCAGGCAGCGGCAGCCAGAAACAAAATTTTGAAACGCATTGCCATTGGTGTTGGCATTGTGTTTGGTATTTTGGTCATTGTATTCTGCTGTTGCAGATACATTGGCTACCAGAGACGGGAACGCCGTCGTGCGATGAGAAGAGCCAAACGTCAGGAACGTTTGAGACAGCATCATTCTCATACATTCCGACATAAGAGATAAATGAATTACAAAAAAAGACTCCATAATATGATGGAGTCTTTTTTATATTATCTTTTCTTTTTGATTTCATTTCGATGCAGAAATTCCCGCAATCTTTGCTGTCGATCATGGCGCAGGATTTTTCTTACATAAGCAAATGTTTCTTCTTCCCCACGTACTGCCAGCATCTTCAGCAAACGTTCCAGCAACCGCAAAGAATCTGGATGCATCAATGTATGCACCCTTCTGCTTTGCTTATGATACAACCATGGGCTGGCATCCGTATAGTTTTCTTTCTGATATACCTTGCATGCCGCAATACGGTCCATAAACATTTCCACCACGAAATGCACAGGCATTTTCATGCCGCCCAGAATTTCTCCCGGCTTCAAAGTATAGTCAATCCAATATTCAAAGTGGTGCTTATTCCGTCCTTTATGATGGAGCCAAGAGGAGGAATAGCCCTTTGCTTCTCGTTCCGCATTATTAGGACTGCGGTCTCCCTGAAAATATCTTGCACCTACCAGAAATTCTGTCGGAGAATATTTGGAAAGGTCATGCATTAGACCCTGCCGATACAAACCGACACGAAAACAATACTGCCGAACCAGTTTTCGATGGTATGTAATGGTGCAAAAATGTTCTTTGCCCTTCCAGTTTTTCCAGAAACGCATAAGCCGCCTTCTTTCTGTTTCTCATTGTTGGAAAGGACACCCCCGCAGGAGTGTCCTGAAAATTCTTTTATTTTACCAGTTTGGAAATCACTTTGAAATGAGGGGATTTCGCGCCGCCTGTCAGTTCAAAGAGAACCGCTTCACAGGTTGTCAGGTATGCGCCTTCTTTTTCCAGACGTTTGATACCCATTTCTTTGTCGTACAGTTTTCTGGAACCAATGCAGTCTGCGGGAACGAATACATTCAGACCTGCTTCCATCAGATCCAGCACTGTCTGCAGTACGCAGATATGAGCTTCCACGCCGCAAACGATGATGTTTTTCTTGCCCAGTGCTTTTGCCCAAGAAGCAAATTCTTCACATTCACAGCAGGAAAAAGATGTTTTTTCAATATAGTTAAAATCAGCAAAAGCTTCTTTTACGGCAGGAACAGTATCGCCCAGACCTTTTGTGTACTGCTGAGTCACAGCCACAGGCACACCAAATTCCTGTAAACCTTTTGCCAGAATTACTGTTTTTTCCACAATGGCTTCATTGTCATGGATGGCAGGAACCAGACGTTCCTGAAAATCGATAAAAAGTGCTGCTGTATCTTCTGCACGCAGTTTCATAAACAAATTCCTCCTTGATTCAAAAATATTTTTATTTTACTCAAAAATATTTTACTCCAAAAAAGGATGATTGTCCATAGAAACCGCATCCACAAAAAGGAAACCTTTTTCTATAAATCACACATATTTCCGCATGCGCTTCAAAGCAGATTTTTCCAGACGGGAAACCTGCGCCTGACTGATGCCGATTTCACTGCTGACTTCCGTCTGGGTTTTTCCTTCGAAAAACCGCAGTGCCACAATTTTCTTTTCCCGCTCTGACAAATGGTGCATGGCTTCCTGCAAAGAAAGATTTTCCAGCCAGATTTTATCACCATTTTTGTCATCACTGACCTGATCCATTACGAATAGTGTATCTCCACCGTCATGGTACACAGGTTCAAAAAGAGAAACCGGGTCCTGTATGGCATCCAGTGCCTGCACCACGCTTTCTTTGGGCAAGCCCATTTCTTTGGCAATTTCATCCACAGAAGGTTCTTTGGATTTCTCTGCTGTGAGCCGTTCCCGCACCTGCAAAGCACGATATGCCGTATCCCGCAGGGAACGGGAAACCCGAATGGTGTTATTATCCCGCAGATACCGCCGCACTTCCCCACTAATCATGGGACAAAGATAACTGGAAGGCATCACATCCAAATCCGGATTGAAATTTTCGATGGCTTTCAAAAGCCCTACAACGCCTACCTGAAACAAATCGTCCATATCTTCATTACGATTCTCAAACCGCTTAATGACACTCAAAACAAGACGCAGATTCCCCTCAATGAGCAATTCTCTGGCGCTTTCGTCCCCGTCATGGTACCGACGGAACAGCTCCTTTGCCTGCAATGCGCTCAGCACTGGCAATTGCGCTGTATTCACGCCGCTGATCTCTACTTTTTTATAATATCCCATTGCCTACACCCCCGCTCAGATTTCTTGCGAAATTCTATGAAAGAATTTTCCCTGCGGGCAGGCAAAATATACCTCGCAAAAACTGCCATATTCTTCTATGGAAACAGCGGCATACTTTTTTATAAAAAGGATATGCTGTTGAAAAAGGAGTTGATTTTATGCGCAGCAAAGAACAGACGGAAGCCATCACCAACTTACAGGAATGTCGAGACAGCACCAGACGCATTTCCTTTCAGAGCCATGGGCAGCCTATGCAGACATTTGAAAACGGTTGCGGCAGAACGAAAAACACAGACTTTGAGCCCCTTCATTATCTGGATACATGAAAAATCCCCCGTGCATGGCACAGGGGATCTCACCTCCTTTCTTTCTCCGTTACATCAGTTTGTTCATTTCTTTTTTCAGCCGCCCCATGATCTTCTTTTCCAGACGGGAAATATAGGATTGGGAGATACCTAAAATATCTGCCACCTCCTTTTGGGTGCGTTCCGTGGTTTCCGGCAAGATTCCAAAACGCATCTGCACGATCTGCCGCTCTCTGCCGGAAAGTTTCTCCATGGCTTGATGGAGCAGGTCTTTATTGACCTCATCTTCGATGCTTTTATAAATGGCATCGCTTTCCGTTCCCAAAATATCAGAAAGCAGCAGCTCGTTTCCCTCCCAATCCACATTGAGGGGCTCATCTATGGAAACCTCTGCCCGTGTTTTGCTGTTGCGGCGCAGATACATGAGAATTTCATTTTCAATACATCGTGAAGCATAGGTTGCCAACTTGATGTTCTTATCTGTTTTAAACGTATTAATGGCTTTGATGAGTCCAATGGTACCAATGGAAATCAGATCTTCCACATTGATGCCTGTATTTTCAAATTTTCGGGCAATATATACCACTAAGCGCAAATTCCGCTCAATGAGTACGGATTTCACCTGCAAATCATCCTCGCCGCCAAGCTGCTCCAACAGCAAAGCCTCTTCCTCCGGCTTCAGCGGCGGCGGAAATACATCGCTTCCTCCAATATAAAAAATTCCAGTGGCTTTTTGCCACTTTTTCAACCAACTTTCCAGACGATATTTCCAGAAAAACAGTTGATACTTCCATTCTTTCATATGCCTTCCTCCTCCAACAAAACAGGCGGAACCAGTGCAGCTGACCCACCTGTAAAACGATTCATATAAATGCCAATGGGCATCTGTTCATATTTCCTGCTGATTTTCCCCTGTGTTACTGTCAAACGCTCTGCCATAAACAATGTCAGCATACCGGATGATGTTCCTACTGCAGCAAATGGCATTTGAGAGAAAAATGATGCTTCTTTCTCTGGCAGAGATTTTCCCAATAGCAGACAAAGGGCACTTTCCCGCGGCAACAGAGGCACACATCTGGCAAGTTCCAAAACCACCACAGGTTTTCCCACTTCTGAACGCAATTCATTGCCTGTATCCAGAAAGCCAGTACAATTCACTGTTTTTCCGCCGGATTCAACGGTTATCCTGCAATACTGCCCTCTGTTTTTGCCATGACGTTCCAGCCATCCAGCCCCTGCTTTTAGGAGTATGTAAAACAGCAGACAGCCCCAGAGCAAACGCTGCCACGACATCATGGAAACGGAAATGGTCAGCCCTTTCCCTAGAAACCGTTGGGCATCCGTAAAGGCAAAAAGCATTTCCAGAAAACCACCCAACAGAAAAGAAGCTACACCTAACGCCACAAGAAGCTGGAAAAATCCATAGAAATTTTTGGGAAAATAAGCAATTTCCAGTCCCATAATCATCATAACAGCAGACAGTACAAATCCCGCTTTTATACCAAATACCAACAAAAGGCAAAAAAACAGTGATGGAACAAATCCTCCCAAAATGAGCCGCCACCAGCGACACCTTCTGGACAAAATCCTTCCAGCAGTCCACAGAGCCAGACAGGAACAGATGCCATTGACCAAAAACACCACATCTATGTAAAGTTCCACATTGTTCCCTCCTGTCCTTATTATAAAAAAACAGGCAGGCAAAACTTGTCACATCGGCTGAATGGCATAAAAAAAAGACTGTCAAAATACGACAGTCTTTTTGATTTCTTATTTCCAAGTAACATTGGTTTTTTTGCGAGGAACCGTACGGCGATATTTCACAGCAGGATAACCCATGAGCATACAAACCGTTACCTGTTCTCCTGTGATGCCGAGAAGTTCCTGTACTTCCGGGCTGTAAAAAATCCCTCTCTGGATAAAGCCACTGTACAAAGATCCCAGACCTTCCGCTTCTGCCATCAATTCCATACTTCTGGCAGCCAGAGGGCCATTCCACGGGCCTTCACATGTGAGCACAACCAACACAGGTGCGCCAAAGAATAATGCATCCTGTGTTTTATCCGCTTTTCTGCGGTCAATAAACCGCTGAAGCATGCCACGGTAATGGGGAATTTCTCCCGCTTCCAACATCCGTTCCAAACCTTCCCAGATCAGGTCTTTTACTCGTTCCATCTGTTCCTGCACTACGACAAAATGAACATTCTGTCCATTGCTGGCGGTTGGTGTATAACGTCCCGCTTCCACAACGCGTTCCAGTTTTTCCTGCTCCACAGCTTTTTGCTGATACTGTCTTGTGGAACGGCGGAATTTCAGGAAATTCAGGAAATTTTCCGCAGGCACTTTGAATGTTTCTGCATCGTAAGGCATCACATCTGCCATATCATAAGCGCCATCCATGGTAACTGCACCTACGGGACAGACAGCCACACAATGTCCACATTCCATACATTTCATTTTCACTTTGGCTTTGCCATCCTCCACACGAATGGCACTTGCCAGACAATCTTTTTCACACATACCGCAGCCGATACATGTTTCTGTATTGACACGAATCATATAACACACCTCTTTATTACACTTTCAAAAATACATGATATAAAAAATCCACACAAATCAGTACAAACAAGCTCCCCGACAACAGACTTCTCGTTTTCTCTGTCAATGCGCCATTGGCTTTCTCCAGCAATGGCTGTACGCAATAGAGGAAAAACATACCGCCAATGCCAAAGCGAATGCTTGGATTGAGAGCGATTCTACCTTGAAAATTCCACGCAAAGCGATCATAATCCCAAAGCCATCCCCCTGTTGTCCATTCCATGATGTAACTGGTCAAAAGCTCCAGACCCGTTGTCAAAGCCACAATTCCTAAAAACACCAGTATAGGTGTGACATTGATTTTTCCAAGGGTAATCCGTTTCTTTTTCAATGGCTGAAGCGCCAGCAAAATGATAACCGCACCAAAGCCATACACTGGAAGATACGGCCCAAACAAAAATCCTCTGTTTGAAAATCCCCAGCGGTATACCACTACTTCTAAAAAGACTTCATAAATCCAGCCAATAACAGCATAAGCCATAAAATACAAAAACAAAGCCTGTCCCTTTTTGAATGCCCCCATTTGCGCCTCCTTTTACCTATTATAATAAATTTTATATCTAATTTTCGATTATCCGCATAAACACTATACTTTCAAGTATTTTGAAGTATAGAAAAAACTCATTTTACCACGAATTTACCACGATTGAATGAGCCTTGATATGACCTATAAAATAACACCCAAAAGACATCATTACACCTAAATGGTGTCTTTTTAAAAAGCAGTCAATCCTAAGACTAACTGCTTTGTGTGTATGGATATGAAATTGTCAAACTGGGATTTATATAATTATTCCTCTAACTTTCCCCATTTTATAGGCTTTCCCGCCTGTCCATTAGTGAAATGATATGTAGTTTCCCTTATTTTTGCCCTTATGAGATAATCACAAGGGAAATAAGGGAAATTTTTTAGTCATTGCCCACCACTTTATCAAGAAGCCGAACTGATTTTCGTTTCGCATCTCTTGTGGAGTGAGCATAGACGTTCATTGTGGTACTGACATCTGAGTGTCCCAACAATTCCTGCACATCTTTTGGGGCAGCTCCATTTGCTAAAAGGTTGCTTGTATAGGTGTGACGTAACTGGTGGAAATGAAAGCCTTCAAATCCCTCTAATGTTTTTGCCACCTTTCTGCAAACAGTCCCCAAAGTAGTTGGAAGTTCCAAACAACCATCCGGTCTTAAACAGACGAAAGAAATTTCTTTATAATCTGTCGGGACTTCCTCTGTTCTGTCTAAACAATAATATTCGTAGTACACTCTGTTTTTCTCTTTGACCTCTTTGTAGTAGTTCGTGTGATAAAGTTCTCCGTACTGCATTCGATTTTTTAACTGCTCTTTCCGGGCATTACGGAAAATCTCTACCAGTGTATCTCCAAAATCAACAACCCTTACTTTTTTCCGCTTGGTTGGTCCGATGATATATTTGCGCTTTGAGCCATCATATCGGATGCTGCGTCTTATGGTAAGGCATTGTTCTTCCAGATTTACGTCCTGCCATGCCAAACCGCAGGCTTCTCCAATACGAAGCCCGGCATAATAGGCTATCTGGATTGGAAGTATTGCGGCTGGGTTCTTTTTTTGCAGATAAGCAAGCAATCTTTCATAATCTTCTCGTGAAATTGGTTGGACATTTCCGTCCATATCCTCATCGGAAAACAAATCCACTTCATCCGTCTGATACCGCAGTTTAATATACTGCATGGGATTGAACGTAATATACTGCTTTGGAAATACTGCAAAACGGAAGGACTGCTGCATGACTGCGGAAAAAGAATGGATATAATCTTTGCTGTAACCCTTTCTCTCTTTTCCGTCGGGATGAACTCCCCCGAAGGAAAGCAAATCGAAGAAGGATTGCAAATGTTCAGAGGTTACATTTTTCAGTTTCCGTTCTGCCAATGGGTGTTTCTTGATATTTCGGATTGTTCCGAGGTAATTCTCCACCGTACCATTGCTGAGCGTACCTGTTTTTAATTCCTCCTCTGCCCACACATCCAAAAGCTGTCCGACTGTGAGATTTTCCGCTTTGGCAACAAATTTCTTTTTCTCATAATCATCCATTGCCTGACGGAGCAGCTTTTCAGTTTCACTTTTGCTTTCTGTTCCAACGCATTCTTTCTGAACAAGATTGCCGCTTGCGTCCTCTACATAGAAGCGGTAGTACCATTTCTTTCCTTTTTTTCTTACAGATCCTTTTGCCATAATCGTATGTCTCCTTTCGATATTAGACAATCGGAACTGATGAAATGCTTCGTGCGTGTAAGTATATCATAACTCCGGTTGTCTTACTATACCGATTCGGAATCTTCGTATAAGACTTCTGATAAAAGATTTGCAAGCCTTTGTTCTGCTGTTTTTGGTTTCTTGGAATAGAGCCTTACAACGTCTGCCATCTCATTAAAAGCATTGATGGTGTGAGTGATTTCCCTTAAGAACATAATCTCATTATATTCCTCATTCGATTCAAACCCTATTGTTTTGGCAATATCCGTCTGACCAGCATTCCCCTTGAAGTTTTTGCAGGCGAACTGGAAGGAATCCAAAAACAGACCATATTGTTTTAACATCAGCAGTAATAAATCTTTTGAAAAAGCATCTTCTTCTTTGGTAAGGGCAAGCGGTAACTGTTCCAGAATATCTCCCATCGCATCACGAATCTGTAACTCTCTCTTATCCGTAATGTCGGTTTCATATTCATCTGTTTCCCCTTTGAGCCATTCCACAGATACATGGAGTGCTTCCGAAAGACCTTCCAGCACCATTTTTTTCGTATTGTCAATCGAACCATTCTCATAACGCAGGATTGTAGAAGCGGTAACACCCATCTTTTCTGCGACATAAGGCTGTGTCAGATTCAATTCCAGACGGCGCTGTTTTACTCTGCTGCCTATCAGCTTGCGTAGTTCTTTATCTTTCATGCTGACTGCCTCCTTTTTCGGTATGTATGAATTATAGCATTGTTTTTCTGTAATTGCAATATGCAACTTAAAAATTATTTTTAATATTTCGTAACGCTTGACAAAAAGATATGAAAAGGATATACTTACATCACAAGAATTGCATAATGCAATTTATAAGGAGGTGATTATATGACGCAAAGAAAAATTGCATTATCCATCGAAGAAGCTGCTGACTATACGGGAATCGGCAGAAACACCTTAAGACAGCTTGTAGAATGGAAGAAACTTCCAGTATTAAAGGTTGGTCGCAAAGTCCTGATTAAAACCGATATTCTGGAAATGTTTATGGAAGCGAATGAAGGTCGTGATTTGAGGGATAGAGGAAATGTAAAAGCCGTAACAAGAACTGCGGCAAATTAAAAAGGCGGCTTCCAAAGAAACCGCCAAAGGTTCTATCAGACCGAAGCCATGATATACCTACACGCAAGAAGATTATACCATGTGCTTCTTCTGATACGCAACCGAGAACTTATGTTTGTAAAAGAAAGGGGAATGTAATCATGGCAAAATCAACAAAAAGTTATGAAGAACGAATGCTTGAAATGGAAAAGAAGGAACAGGAAAGCCTTGAAAAAGCAAAACGATATGCAGCACAGAAGAAAGAACTTCTGAAACGAAAGAAAGCCGAAGAAAGTAAAAAACGAACCCATAGGCTCTGTCAGGTTGGCGGTGCGGTGGAATCCGTTCTCGGTGCGCCTATCGAGGAAGAGGACATCCCAAAGCTGATTGGTTTTCTGAAAAAGCAGGAAGCCAATGGGAAATTTTTTTCAAAGGCAATGCAGAAAGAAACACATACCGATATGGAGGAAGTGTAATGGCGGGGGGGGGATGAGTTTTTCATTCCCTTCATTGCTTTTTCATGAAGGGCGCACTTATGGA
>OFMK01000200.1_pt1 | contig 71460 bp, 62 predicted proteins | sample 1541781 | NCBI WGS metagenome assembly OFMK01 (sample SAMN04209250, study PRJEB22552) | human gut metagenome | biome: gut; material: feces | host: Homo sapiens | place: USA: Oklahoma
CTGATTCACATGTTATCTTCTCAGATGAAGCGCAGTCAGCAAGTGGAGCAGGTTATTGCAGAGGATTTGACAGTTATGCAGAAGCATGTACTGAAGTTTATCCTTTTGGAAACGCTGCACAGAGATCTTTATCAAAAGGATATTGAAGAAGAATTTCAGATTCGCAAGTCTACGGTCACAGGTATTTTAAAGCTTATGGAGAAAAATGGATTTATTCATAGGGAGTGCGCGCCGCAGGACGGAAGGCTGAAGAAAATTGTTCCCACAAAGAAAGCAGAGGCATTGAGAGCAGATATTTTAAAAAATATTCAAAAGACAGAACAGATGCTGACGGAAGGAATTTCTGAGAAAGATGTGAAAATATGCAAGCATGTGATGTGTCAGATGTTTTGGAATCTTGTACATGATAGTAAGGAGGTAGTAAATAAAGATGAATAAGACCCTATTAAAATCCGTCCGAGAATATAAGAAACAGTCTATACTGGCTCCGCTTTTGGTAATTCTCGAAGTATTGATGGAAGTTTTAATACCGATGGAAATGGCAAAAATTATTGATATTGGAATTGGCCAGGAAAATCTGGGCTATATTGTTCAGAGAGGAATCGTTCTTGTGATCATGGCAATGCTTGCGCTGGCGTTTGGAATTGCAGCCGGAAATACGGCGGCAGTAGCCGGAGCGGGATTTGCAAAAAATCTTCGACACGATATTTTTTATAAAGTACAGGAATTTTCTTTTAAAAATATTGACAGATTTTCAACCTCAGGGCTGGTCACTCGTATGACAACAGATATTACCAATATTCAGCTGGCGTATATGATGAGCATCCGTCTGCTGGCGAGAGCGCCGATTATGGTGGTTCTGTCATGGATTATGACATTGATTATTAATAAAGAAGCAGCCCTGCTGTTCTTAATTATTGTTCCGGTCTTAGGAGGAATTTTATTTTTTATTGCAAAGAAAGCGCACCCGCATTTTATTAAAGTATTTGATGAATATGATATTTTAAATAATTCCGTTCAGGAAAATGTCAATGCTTCTCGTGTAGTCAAAGCATTTGTAAGAGAGGATTACGAAATTTCAAAATTTCATAAAATTTCAAAATATGTTTATCAGTTGTTTACGAAAGCTGAAAAAATCGTTGCTTGGAATTCTCCAGTAATGCAGTTTATGATGTATGGTGTTGTAATGCTTTTGGTGACGATCGGAGGAAAAAGTATTATAAACGGAAGCATGGAAACCGGAGAGCTTACCAGTATTATTATCTACGCATTACAGATTCTTATGTCGCTGATGATGGTTACCTTTGTATTTGTTCTGATTATGATCGCAGAGGCTTCCACAGATCGTATTACAGAGGTGCTGACAGAAGTTCTGGAAATGGTTGATAAAGAAGAGGCTGTAAAAGAAGTTGCCAATGGAGAAATTGTTTTTGACCACGTAGATTTCAGCTATGGAGGAGAAGGGGGAAATCTTTCTCTAAAAGATGTGAATCTTCATATTAAATCCGGTCAGACCATTGGGATTATCGGAGGAACCGGAAGTTCTAAATCAACGCTGGTACAGTTAATTCCACGGCTTTATGATGTGACGAAGGGAAGTATCAAAGTCGGAGGAGTGGATGTCAGAGAATATAATCTGGAAGTACTGAGGAATCAGGTATCAATGGTACTTCAGAAGAATGTTTTATTTTCCGGCAGTATTTATGATAATATTCGCTGGGGAGATGAAAATGCAAGTGATGAAGAAGTACAGAGAGTTTGTAGGCTGGCACAGGCGGATGGATTTGTGCAGGAATTTCCGGCAGGATATGATACGATGATTGTTCAGGGCGGAAATAACGTATCCGGAGGTCAGAAACAAAGACTTTGCATTGCACGTGCACTGTTAAAGAAACCTAAGATTTTGATTTTAGATGATTCTACCAGCGCCGTTGATACAAAGACTGACGCGCTGATTCGGAAGGCGTTTCGTGAAGAAATACCAAATACAACGAAAATTATCATTGCACAAAGAGTTTCATCCATCGAAGACGCAGACCAGATTATTGTATTGGATGAAGGTCGGATTATGGGAGTTGGAACCTCAGAAGAATTATTGAAAACCAATGATATTTACAGAGAAGTTTACGAATCACAGATGAAAGGAGGCAGCGAGGATGAATAAGAAGCAGGGAGTTTCAAAAAATACATTAAAGACAGCAAAGCGTCTTCTGCGCTATGTTACAGAGACTTATAAAGTACAGTTTATCATTGTATTTATCTGTATTTTGCTTAGTGCGGTTGCTTCGATTTCCGTATCCCTTTCTTTAAAATTTTTATTGGATGACTTTATTATCCCGTTAATTGGAAACACCAATCCAAATTATTCGCAGTTCTATCAGGCGCTGACAGTTTTAGGCTGTATTTTTATTATGGGAGTCATTTCAACTTTTATTTATACAAGAATGATGGTTTATATTGGTCAGGGAGTTTTAAAGAGAGTCAGAGACGATATGTTTGAACATATGCAGACATTGCCGATTCGATATTTTGATCAGAATACCAACGGTTCAATTATGAGTCTTTATACCAATGATACAGATACGTTAAGACAAATGATCAGTCAGGCAATTCCGCAGGCTTTGATATCATTCTTTACCATTATTGTAACATTTATTTCTATGTTAATCTTAAGTCCGCTTTTGACGGTGCTGGCAGTTCTTATCATCGGAATTATGATTGCGGTAACCAAGATGATCGGAGGAAACAGTGGAAAATATTTTGTCCGCCAGCAAATGTCGCTTGCTGATGTGACAGGATTTGTAGAGGAGCGGATGAATGGTCAGCGTGTCATAAAGGTTTTTAATCATGAAAGAAAATCGGAAGAAGAATTTGACAAGTTAAATGAGAATCTGTTTGAAAGTGCGGCGAAGGCAAATAAATTTGCCAATATGATGGGACCTGTGATCGGCAATATCGGAAACCTTCAGTTTGTTTTGACAGCGGTTTTCGGAGGAATTTTATCTGTACAGGGAGTCGGAGGAATTACTCTTGGGGTGATGGCTTCCTATCTGCAGTTTACCAAAAGTTTTACTCAGCCGTTTATGCAGGTAGCTCAGCAATTTAACTCCATTATTATGGCTTTGGCAGGAGCAGAGAGAATTTTTGAGCTAATTGATCAGGAACCGGAGAGCGACGAAGGATATGTAACGCTTGTGAACGCCAAGAAGGATGAAAACGGAATCATTACGGAAAGTAAAGAAAGAACGGGTATGTGGGCATGGAAGCATCCTCATTCTGTCGATGGTTCCGTTTCTTATACAGAGCTTACAGGTGATGTGCATTTTGAAGATGTAACGTTTGGATACAATGAGGATAAAGTGATTCTTCATAATATTAGCTTATTTGCCAAACCGGGACAAAAGCTTGCATTTGTAGGTTCTACCGGAGCTGGAAAAACAACGATTACCAATTTAATTAACCGTTTTTATGATATTCAAAAAGGGAAAATACGTTATGACGGCATTAATATTCGGAAGATTAAGAAGGACGATTTAAGAAGATCTCTCGGAATTGTACTGCAGGATACTCATCTGTTTACCGGTACAATCAAAGAAAATATTCGTTATGGAAAATTAGACGCAACGGATGAAGAGGTGTATGGTGCAGCAAGATTGGCGCACGCCGATCAGTTTATAAAAATGCTGCCGGATGGATATGATACAATGATCAGCGGTGATGGCGAAGAACTTTCACAGGGACAGCGGCAGCTATTATCCATTGCCAGAGCCGCAGTGGCAGATCCACCGGTTTTAATTTTAGATGAAGCCACATCCAGTATTGATACGAGAACAGAAAGTATTGTTCAGCAGGGAATGGATAATCTGATGAAGGGGCGGACGGTCTTTGTAATTGCCCATCGTCTGTCTACAATTCGCAACAGCGATGCGATTATTGTTCTGGAACATGGCAAGATCATTGAGAGAGGCAACCATGATGAGCTGATCAAACAAAAAGGAACGTATTATCAGCTTTATACCGGAAAGCTCGAGCTTTCTTAAATCTAAAGGAGTCAGGAAATTCCGCAGTCAGATGATAAGAAATTTGACTGTGGAATTTTTGAAATTTATTAGAAATGTTAAGGTTTTGTAATTTAAATTCTATAGACGAAAGTTGTAAGGTGGGATATAATAATCTAAATAAGATTGTTGCAGAAAGAGGACCTTTTATGATATTTGAAACACACGCTCATTATGATGATAAGAAGTTTGACTCAGATCGAGAAGAATTATTGGCATCCATGACAGAGCATGGAATCGGAACTGTTGTGAATGTTGGTTCTAATATGGAAACTTCTCGATGGACCGTGGAGGCAGTGAAGCAATACCCTGTGATGTATGGTGCGGTGGGAGTGCACCCCAGTGATACAAAAGATATGAAAAATTCAGACTTGGAGACATTGCGAGGATATGCAAGGCAGAAGAAAATCATTGCCATTGGAGAAATTGGATTGGATTATTATTGGGATACGCCAGAGCGTGCAATTCAAAAGAAATGGTTTGCAGCACAGATGGAGCTTGCCAGAGAAGTCAAGCTGCCAATGGTGATTCACAGTCGGGATGCGGCAAAGGATACAATGGATATGATGAAGGAAGCAAGGGCCGATCAAATTGGCGGGGTAATTCATTGCTTTTCTTACTCAAAAGAAATGGCAAGAGAGTTTTTGGATATGGGATTTTATATTGGAATTGGCGGGGTTGTAACTTTTAAGAATGCAAAAACATTGAAAGAAGTTGCCGCGTATGTTCCTCTGGACCGTCTGGTTCTTGAGACAGATTCTCCTTATCTTTCTCCGGAACCCAACAGGGGAAAGAGAAATTCATCTTTCAACTTAACATATATTGCTGAAGCTGTCAGTTCCATTCGAGGAATGGATACAGAAACATTGATTGCCGCCGCAGAACAGAATGCAAAACAATTATATCGGATGAGTGAGGTGTTAAAGTGAAACTTGGAAATCCAAAAAGTACAATTGAAGTAATCCAAAAATACAACTTTGGTTTTCAAAAGAAATTTGGGCAGAATTTCTTAATTGATGAGCATGTACTGGATAAAATTATTCGAGCGGCAGAGATTACAAAAGATGATTTTGTATTGGAGATCGGACCGGGGATCGGAACAATGACACAGTATCTGGCAGAAAATGCCGGGAAAGTTATGGCTGTGGAGATTGATAAAAATTTAATTCCGATTCTTTCCGAAACACTGAAAGACTATGAGAATGTTACCATTTTAAATGCAGATATTTTAAAGGTTGATATAGAACAGATCGTAACAGAACAGCATCAGGGAAAACCAATAAAAATAGTAGCGAATCTTCCCTATTATATTACAACGCCGATTATTATGGGATTATTTGAAAGTCATGTGCCAATTGATAGTATTACAGTTATGGTGCAGAAAGAAGTTGCAGATCGAATGCAGGCGGGACCCGGAACAAAAGATTACGGCGCATTGTCTCTGGCAGTTCAGTATTATGCCAAACCTTATATTGCTGCAAATGTGCCGCCCAATTGTTTTATGCCGCGACCGAAAGTGGGATCTTCGGTAATTAAGTTGACAAAATATAAAGAGGCGCCGGTTCAGGTGTCCAATGAGACATTGTTGTTTCAGTTGATACGAGCATCCTTTAATCAGAGAAGAAAAACACTTCAAAATGGAATTAAAAATTCAAGCCAGTTAAACTTCTCCAAGGAACAGGTTGCAGCGGCACTGGAGGAGATGGGTTTGTCAGCGTCTGTTCGCGGAGAAGTTTTAACTTTAGAGCAATTTGCACAGCTAAGCAATCTTTTAGATCGGTAAAATAAAATAACCAAAATTCCCAGTCTTTTGGGATTTTACGGGAACGGTCAGAAAAGATTGGAATCCAAATAATTTTGAGATAAATGATTTCTCATTATCAAAAATTCCGGGAACGCCTAACCAAAATTTCTTTGTTTTTTTATTTTGAGCAAACATAAGATGACCGTAATTTCCATAATTCAGAAGCAGAAATCCATTGGTTTTGATATGTTCGGGAAGATCGGGAATCTGTTCAAGATCTTCTAGTTGGATTTTAATGCAAGGAGAAAAGCAATAATCAGCAGGCATGAGCAAGGAGGGATACTCCTTCCAGTCAAAGTCCGCCGATGGAGTTTCACATGGCTTTTCTTTGGCACATTTTTCAAGTTGAAGAGCTTCAATATATTCTGCCAGTTTGGATGGAGAAGAGGGAGATGCCTCCTCTGCAGAAAAAAGCGGTTGTGCCAAATCCGTGGCAGCAGAAAGTTCCGTGGCATCGGAAGGAGCTGGCTGTGGCATTGGAGGTTCTTCCATTGAAGGTTCTGCTTCCTCTGTTGGAAGTGCAGCTTCTTCGGCTGGAAGTTCAGAGATTTCTTCCGAATCAGAGGAAGTTGTTTCCTCCGGCTCCGCTGTTTGCACTGTTTGTTCTGGAATAGGTTCCGGTTCGGGAAGTTTTTGATCCAATGGTGAAAAATTTCTAATGGCAATCGGATGGTCTTTCCATTGAGAACCGAAAAAATAATCATTGGAATGATAAATTAAAAAACCGTCTATGGTATCGGGCTCCGCAATGAGCGGATAAGTATTTTTAAATTCAATGACGGTATCGCTTCTTTGAATACTGTCAAGAAGAATTCCTTCCATGGTGCCGTGACGAAAACGGTAAAAGTAAATTTTGTATTTTAGAGATTTATCATTTGTTTTTACATGGAAATAAAGACGTAGCTGTTTTTGACGTTTTTCAATTTTTGCAAAACCAACATTAGCGCCTTTGATTCCATGATGATATTCGTACAAATAAGACACAATTCTTTGATAATCAGACAATGGTCAACTCTCTTTTTGATTCATTGTATGAGATTGGGTTTAAAAATATGACACAGGAGGGGAAAGGTGGAGAAGGAAAAAAAATACATGAGGGAGGCAATCAGGCAGGCAAAAAAGGCTGCAGAGGCAGGGGATGTTCCGATTGGCTGTGTGATTGTTGCAGATGATAAAATCATTGCCAGAGCTTATAACCAAAGGAATAAGAAAAAAACTACTTTAGCTCATGCGGAATTGCTGGCAATTCAGAAAGCCAGCAAAAAGACGGGGGACTGGAGGTTGGAAGAATGTACCATGTTCATTACTCTGGAGCCATGTCAGATGTGTGCAGGGGCAATTGTACAGGCAAGAATTCCAAAAGTTGTGATCGGAGCCATGAATCCTAAGGCTGGATGTGCCGGTTCTGTTTTAAATATTTTACAAGTAGAACAGTTTAATCATCAGGTGGAAATCCAAAAGGGAATTTTGGAGGAAGAATGCAGCCAAATGTTGTCAGACTTTTTTCGTGAGTTGAGGCGGAAAAAGAAGGGAGAGGGAAGGAATGAAAAGAGTTAAAAAATTTTCGGTTATTTTGTTCAGTATGATTTTATTGCTGAAAACTCATGTGGGAGATGCAGGCGCTGCACAGAGGAGCGGAAAATATCATAAACTGGATCTCGAGATTGAAGCTCCAAAGACAGCGTCGGATTCTGTAAAAAGAGGCAGATCGTTTGAGAGATCCTATAATTCTGCAGATCATGGTATTGTGACCGGGGTTAAAAATCAGGGAAATACAGAATTATGCTGGGCATTCAGTTTAGCTTCGGTGGGAGAAACATCTATGATGAAGAGGGGATTGGCAGGACCTTCTGTAGATTTTTCGGAAAAGCATTTAGGATATTTTATGTATCACCGCACCAATGATATCCTGAACAATACAAAAGGAGACCGCACGAAGGTGCCGGGTGACTGGAGAATGGCGGGAGGAAATTCACTTCTTACCATGCTGTCTCTTACCGGATGGTACGGACTTTCCAATGAGAGTGTTGCTCCGTTTTACAGCAGCAACTGGAAATTATCTTCTTCTCTTGGTCAAAAAAATGCTGCAATTTTGAAAAACGGGTATTTTCTGGGGAACGGGCCATCAAGGGATTTGGTAAAAGCTTATATTAAGTCCTATGGATCGGTATCGGTAGTCTATCATGCGCCAACAGAAGACTGGGAAGATAAAAAATATTACAGCGATGATCGTCAGGCTTATAATTGTAATGACTATAATCAGGATGCCAACCATATGGTGACAATTGTAGGGTGGGATGATACTTACAGCCGCAATCACTTTCAGGCGGCATCCAGACCTAAAAATGACGGAGCCTGGATTATTAAAAACAGTTGGGGGACCAATGATGGAAAGGCAGGTTATTTTTATCTGTCCTATGAAGATCGGACGCTGAGCGAATTTGTTGCCGGGGAATTTACGAAAGCTTCAGATTATCAATATAACTATTTTTATGACGGATCTTCCAGTCCAGCTGTCATAAGCCTGAAAAAAGGGCAGAGCTTTTCCAATATTTATACTGCCAAAAAGGGCAGCGGAGGAAGAAAAGAACTGTTGAAAGCAGTAAATTTTGTGACATGGTCTCCAAACATGAAGTATCGTATCAGAATTTACAAGAATCCCAAAAAAGGGAAGCCGACCAGTGGAAAGAAAGTGATCAGCCAGACCGGAATACGATCAGCTGCCGGTACGCACACAGTTGACCTGAAAAAAAAAGTGGAGATGTTAAAAGGCGAGCGGTTTGCGATTGTAGTGGATATGCTTTCTTCCGGAAAGGTTGGCGGTGACATCAGCGAAGACATCCAATGGATTTCGTTTGTTAATAAAACGAAAAAGGGACAGAGTTATCTCTATCAGCGAGGAAAATGGCATGATTTAAATTCAGAAAAAGTAACGATGCGTCTGAAAGGATATACGGTAACGGAACCGTCCTCCAAGGTTGATCTGCGTTATTGTAAACCGTCTTCTGTTTTCAGAAGTTACACAGGGAAGACAATGAAACCTAATATCTCTCTTTTCTACCGAGGCAAGAAACTAAGGAAAAATGTGGATTATAAAGTTTCTGTGAAAAAAAGAAAATCAATCGGGGCATCTTATGTAAACTTCCGGGGAAAAGGAAAATACCGCGGAACAAGAAAGGTTACCTACTATATTGTTCCTAAGAAAGTTGAGAGGGTTTCTGTAAAGAGCAGTCGAAGAAGATCAGTAAACATCCGATTTAAAAACGTAAAAGAGGCAGATGGATATCAAATCATCTATAAGAAAAAGGGAGCAAAGAAATACAAAAAAGTTTCCACAGCCAGAGCTTCCAAAAAGATCGGAAATTTATCTTCAAGAAAGAAGTATTCATTTAAAGTGAGAGCCTATAAAAAAGTGAAGGGAAAACGGTTCTATGGCGCATACAGTAAAACAAAAACCATAAAAGTAAAATAAGAATGCTATTGACCAAAAGAAAAGTATTTAGTATAATAGAGTCTGCATCTTGAGAGATGCGAAGAGATTATCAAGTCATAAAGTTTCCGTGCTAGCCGGGGAGGTAGCGGCACCCTTTTTCTGCAATCCGCTATAGCAGAGGTGATGGTTTGTTTCGGGTTTTGTTCTGTGGAGCTGCCCTCTACAAGTGGCGTTGATATCTGGGTCTTACGCAATAGGAATCTATGAACCGTGTCAGGTCGGGAACGAAGCAGCACTAAGTAGAACCTCCTATGTGCCGTAAGGGCGCCTGGGTTGAGTTAACTATAGAGGTAACGTCTGTGGAGCATCGCACAAGGCAGACTGCACGGATTTTTTTATGATATAAGGAAGTTCCAGACGCACTTGTCCGCTTTGTTTTTTGAAATTTATAGAACTTATTGGACAATAGTGATAAAATAAGGATAAGATCAAAAAGGTGAGGAGTGATAAGTGAATGAGAGAATTAGAATTGCCTGAGGTAAAAGATGTGCTGGTTGAGTATAAGCAGATTCAGCTGCTTTATCGCTCTGCTTTAAAAGAGATTGGCACAAAATTGGAAATTTTAAATGATGAATTTCGGTTTGTGCACAAATATAATCCAATAGAGCATATTGAGTCGCGTTTAAAGAGCGATGAAAGTATTATGAGAAAGTTGCTGCGCAAGGGACTGGATGTTACCGTGGAAAATATTCAAAAATATATTGATGATATTGCAGGAATTCGAGTGATTTGTTCGTTTACTCCTGATATTTATCGAATTGTAGATATGATTTCGTCCCAGGATGACATTGAAGTATTAAAAACAAAAGATTATATGATAAATCCAAAGCCAAATGGATACCGCAGTTATCATTTGATTGTAAGAGTTCCTATTTTTTTATCAGACCGGGTGGTACCGACGAAGGTTGAGATTCAGATTCGGACCGTTGCAATGGATTTCTGGGCATCATTGGAGCATAAGATATATTACAAATATGAGGGAAATGCTCCGGATTATATTCGGACAGAATTAAAGGAATGTGCAGATCTTGTGGCGTTTCTTGACAGTAAGATGCTGGCAATTAATGAAGAAGTTCGCAGCATACGCAAAGAGGACAAATAAAGGAAGGAATATTTTCATTGCTCTGTCATATGATAGTATCAGTATAGAAAAGGAGTACATGAATGGGTGACAGAGAAGGATTGGGAGATCTGCCGACATTTGATACTGATATTTTTCAGGGAAGGAATATGGCGGAGGAAGAAGAAGTTTATGAAAATGATTATCAGTACATGACAAAGATGTATTCTGCTACAGCAAGAGAGATTCTGGAGTTTATTGAGGAAGTTTGCGATCAGATGGAATACGAGGGAAGTATGATGTTTGATGAATATATGGATCGAACCAGTGTTTTTGCTATGGCAGATAAAGTTTATGATAAAGTGATGTATCATGAAAAAGAAGAGTGTCAAAAGAAGGATCGGATGTTATACCAGATGGTTCTTGCACTGCTTGGAGGAGAGATGTGTCACAGGCGGTGCCGTCATCGCAGAAAATTAAAAATGTTTCAGTAAAGGATGAAAAGGAATGCAGAAGGCATTCCTTTTTGTGATATTAGGAGAGTTTTTCTTTTATCCATTGGGAGGAAGAAATAAACCGAGGGAGGGCGGCTGATAGGTGAAAAGACAAAAAAGGAAGGAAAGAAGGAGGAGAAGAATTGGAGCAGCAAAACGATTGTGATTTTTTGCGGAAGAAGATTTTAAAGCATGAAAGATGTAGGAAAAACCTGCGATGACGCTGCATCCAAAAGTCAAAAGATCCAGAAGGAAAACATGGAATCCAAGAATTCCTGTGTAGGTATAAAAAAGAACAGGAATCAAAAAGGTACCGATGAGAATCCCTTGTGCGAGCACGTGAAATTGTGGACGGAACTGATTTTTCCATTTTATACATAGAAAAAGAGAGTAGAAAAGCATCGGAAAAAATACCAGTTTCATATGCTCCCAAGTAGATTCATTTACGGGACATAGAAGACCGATCCAATGTTTTTTTTCACTCCACTGATAGAGAAAATGAGCCAGTGATCCTGCAGCAAGCACAAAAATGATTCCGATTATGGAACTGCTTTTTATTGTTTTCATAAATATCACCTCGGTTTAGTATACACGAAAGATGGAAAATTAATTCCGGAAGATTTGGCAGGAGTTTTAGCAAAGATTGTTTGCATGGATAAACCACAAGTGACTAAAATGCGAGAAACCACGGGGAATAGCCATTCTTAGCGTGGCATATCCTTAAAGATTTCTTAAAATGGTTGTATAAAAGGTAAAAAACGGATAAAATGATGGGGAAGAGGCTTTGTCCGATATCGGAAAAAAGGAGAAACAAATGAGGCATAGTAAGACAATTGAACTATCTATTTTTGGAGCTGTTTTTATCGCTTCCCTGCTGATTTGGAATTATGTTTTAGTAGGGAGCCATAATAAGGGTGTTACAGAGACTTCACAGGCAAAGCTGCCGCTTTTGACGTTATCTGCAGACGGACAAGAAATAAATCAACTTCATGGATATCAGGGTGATGTAGATGCCTCCTTACTGCGTGACAGTGTAACACCCGTTTATAAGAATCAAATGAAAGCGATTTTAACGGAAGCTGAGGAGAAGGTGGAGGCTCTCAGCTATAAAATTTATGATACGGATAACAAAACTGTTCTGGATAAAGGTGATACAGGCTTTCAAAAGATCAAAGGAGAGACGGCTGCGAATCTTACGATTGAAGAACGTTTAGATTCCGGAAAGACGTATTTAGTGGAATTCTCACTGAAACAGGATGGAAAAACAATACGATACTTTACCAGAATTCAATATGGCACCAGTTTTCATTTAAAAGAATGTCTGAATTTTGCAGAAAAATTTCATGCAGCGGCATTATCGGAAGGGAACACAGAATTTATCAGTCAATATTTAGAGACAAAGGAAGGTACAACATCCAATGATCTTTCTCAGGTAAATTTAAAATCTACACCGGAGGCGGTAGCCTATGCGAGTTTAAAACCTCAGGTGGAGTGTATATATCCGGCTACGGTAAAAGAGATTTCTGAAAATGTGACTTCCTTAGAATTGCGGTATATTTTGTCTGTGGAAAATACCGATGGAACCAAACAATATTATCAGGCGACGGAATATTTCAGAATTCGGTATGCCAAAGACCGAATGTATCTTTTAAATTATGAAAGAAATATGGAAGCCTATATGCGTTATGATACCATTGATCGGGCAAACAACAGAATTTTGATTGGGATCGGCAGCAGTGATAAGCAACTGGTCAGTCAAAATGGAGGAAAAAAGGCGGCATTTGTGGTGCAGAATGAACTTTGGTATTATGATTATCAGAATTCCAATATGCATAAAGTGTTCTCTTTTGTAGGAGAGGATTATCGGGAAGGACGCAGCAACTATCAAAAACACGGGATTCGAATTATGAATATGGAATCAAATGGCGATATGTCCTTTCTTGTCTATGGATATATGAATCGTGGAGCTCACGAAGGGGAGAATGGAATTGCAGTGTACCGTTTTTCGGCAGATGATCAAAAGATTGAAGAATTGGCGTTCATACCTACAAAAATTCAGTATGAGATGATGAAAAATGATATTCAAAAAGGCGCGTTTCTAAGTGAGGATGATCAGTTCTATTTTTATTTGGACGGAGCAGTTTATCATGTGGATCTTGATTCCGAAAAAAGCAGTGTTTTACAAAAGAATGTGACAGATGATATGGCAGTGGTTTCAGAAAATGGAATGCTGGCAGTGAACCGATGCAAGAATGCTCTGGAGATGATTGATTTGTCACAGGATAAGAAATATGAAATCAAATGTGAGGATGATGAGGTTCTGCGGCCGATTGGATTCATTGAAAAAGACTTTGTATACGGAATTGGAAAGAAAAGTCAGATTGTCCGCAAGAAAGACGGAACCTATCTGTATCCTCTGGAAAAGGTTTTGATACAGAATCAGGATAAGATCTTAAAAGAGTATGAACAAAAAGGCGTTTATATTACGGAAGCAAAGATTGATGGCACGACCGTCATGCTGACCAATTCTGTGAAAAAAGGCAGCCGTTATCAAAAGAAAGATACAAGCTATGTGCGGTATAAGAAAAAGACGGAGAATAAGGTTGTATTTGTCTATGGATATACCGGTACAAGATTGAATCAATTGTACTTGTCATTTCCGGATAATGTCTACATTCAGTCAAGACCGAATTATTTATCGACCAACGTGATGGAACAGGATGAAAATATTTCGGTAAAATTTGCAGAAAATAATTTTAAATATCAGGATGCCTATGTTTATACCGGAGGAAAACTTTCTGGTGTGTACAGTAATATGAAAGATGCGGTAAAGGATGCGAAGGATGGCGGCGGAGTGGTTGTTAATTATCATCAGATGTATTTATGGGAAAAGGGAATTGCGAAAACTTACGCAAGATGTTCTAATATTCCTATGGTGAAAGCAAAATCGAAAGATGAGACAGATATTGCGTGTATTTTAATGATGGCGCAGGCAGAGAATATTGACACAAGCTATGATAAGATAAAGAAGATGCGTGGTTCTGCATATGATAAGCTGTTTGAGGTGTTTGACCGAAATGCCGTGAATTATTCAGATTGCAGTATGGAAGATCTTGTTTATGCGATCAGCAAAAACAGATCTGTCATGGCAAAGAGAAAAGATGGAACCTATGTGTTGCTTATGAGTTATAATCAATCAGATCTGAGATATTATGATCCATTGACGGGAAAATCTGTAAAAGTAAATAGAGCTTCTTTGGAAAAAGAATTGAAAGCTGCCGGAAGTATTTTTTACAGTTATACGAATTAGAATTGTCTGGAAAAAGCGAAGTATGTCGAAGTAAAAAGTGTAGCGATCATATATTTTATGTTACAATTACAATTAGATGTTGGGATCAAAATCAAACGAAAGGTGAAAGGAATATGGCTGAAGAAACAAAGGAAACCAAGAAACTGATTCCCGAAAGAAAGAAAAAGAGAAAGAAAAAAGGAAAGAAAAGAAAGATTCTTTTGAAAGTTTCGATTGTCTTTTTATTTCTGGTCGTTGTCGGCTGGTTTACTTTCGGAATTAAGGTTATGAAACTTCGGAGTGAGGCAAAGAAGTTGGTTGCTAATGCGACGGAAGAAACATTCCGGGCATCTCAGACGAGCATTGTTTATGATACCAATGGAAAGCAGTTAACGAAGTTTAAAGGTGAGAAAGATGCATACTATTTGAAGTATAAGGATCTGCCGGTATATGCGGTGGCCTCTATGATTTCGGTGGAAGATCGAAATTTTTATAAGCACAGCGGCGTAGATTATAAGGGAGTCTTCCGGGCAGCAGTATCTTTTGTCGTAAAGAAAGGAGAGATCACACAGGGAGGAAGTACCATCACCCAGCAGCTTGCCAGAACTGTCTTTCTAAACAGAGAGGTTTCATGGCAAAGAAAAGTAAAAGAAATGTTTGTGGCGGTGGAACTTGAGAAAAAATATTCCAAAGATCAAATTATTGAGTTCTATTTAAATAATGTATACTTTGCCAATGGATATTATGGTATCGAGGCAGCCAGCAGGGGATATTTTAATAAAAGTGCGAAAGATTTGACAATGGCAGAGGCGGCGTTTTTGTGTGCCATTCCAAATGCGCCTACAATGTATAATCCACTGGAACATAAAGAAAAAACAATGACAAGGCAGAGAAAGATCCTGAAGGATATGTATGAGCAGGATTTAATTCGCAAAGATCAATATGAGGAAGCCCTGGATGAAGAAATTAAAATCAAGACTTCTCAGCAGAAGGAAGAAAAGAAAAATTATATTGAGACTTATGTGATTCACTGTGCTACGAAAGAAATTATGAAGCAGAAGGGCTTTGAGTTCCAATATGACTTTGATACGGATGCAGAGAAAGAAAAATATGAGGATGAATATGATAAGATGTATGCAGAGTGTAAAAGAACGCTTTACAGTGCAGGATATCATATTTATACATCCATTGATCCTGAGGTACAGGATGAGCTGCAAAAAAGTGTCGATGATTCTTTAAATGGCTATACAGAGAAAGATAAAAATGGAATTTATAAGACACAGGCATCGGGAACCTGTATTGATAATGAGACGGGTAAGGTTGTGGCAATTGTCGGAGGAAGAGAGCAGGAGAACATCGGTTACACGTTAAATCGGGCATATCAAAGTCCAAGACAGCCGGGAAGTAGTATTAAACCATTGCTTGTATTTGCGCCGGCATTGGAGCATGGATGGTCTGCCAGCTCTGTTGTCAATGATTCGCCGATGGCTTCCGATGACAAACATCGTGTGCGAAATTCCGGAGGATCTTATTCCGGTCAGATTTCACTGCGAAGAGCTGTGGAGAAATCAAGTAATGTTGTGACAATGCGTCTTTATGAGCAGATGGGACCAAAGACCTGTTTGAAATATTTAGAAGAGATGAACTTTAAGTATCTGACCGATGAAGATTATACGTATTACACAACGTGTATTGGTGGTTTTACAAAAGGAACAACGTCGGAAGAAATGGCATCAGGATATGCCGCACTGCAAAATGACGGAGTTTACCGGGAGCCTACCTGCATTACCAAAATAACAACCTCTGATGGAGATGAGGTGATGTCCAGTTCTGCAAAGAGACGCAGAATTTATTCTGAAAATGCAGCCAATGCTATGACGGACATTTTGCAGAGCGTTGTAACTTCCGGAACAGGTGCGGGGGCAAAGGTTCCGAATGTGGATACTGCCGGAAAAACTGGTACGACAACCAGCAACCGTGATGGATGGTTCTGTGGTTATACTCCATATTATACAACTGCAATTTGGGTTGGACGGGATGATAATAAGATCATGCCGGAACTGAGCGGAGGTTCTTATCCAAAAACCATTTGGAGTAACTTTATGAATGAAATTCACTCTGAATTCTCTTCCGATAAAACCTTGGGGGGAAGTTATACGGATTCAGGAAGTTCTACGGAAACAACGACCGGTCAGGATACGACAACGACAGAGGAGACCACAACAGAAAAAACGGAGAAGGCCACAACAACGACGACGGCAGCTCCAACCACAGCAGCGCCGACGACCACGGCAGCTCCGACAACGGCGGCGCCAAGCACGACGGCATCGCCTTCTCAGGACGGTCGGGAATAAAAAAAGGAGATCTACAAGTATGAAACTGTAGATCTCCTTTTTGTAATATAGGGAAGAGAGAGCTTTATTTTACATTCTTTTTTTCTAAATACTCTTTGATGCGTTCCGTAGGATTTAATAATTCGCTGATGGAAGCGTCATGATTCAGTGTATCAATTAAGAGTGCTACATATTTGGATACATCGGAAGATGCATACCAGTCGCGGGATAATAATTCCGGAGTCTGATATATCAAATTGGTCGTAATAACTTTGGCAATGGTACCGTCTTCGATAGCACGATCAAAAACTTCCAGACCGTTTGTAAAGAGACCGAATGTGGAAAGACAGAAAACGCGTTTTGCATTTCTGCGTTTCAATTCTTTGGCTACGTCAATCATACTTTCGCCGGAAGAAATCATATCGTCAATGATCAGAACATCTTTTCCATCTAAGGAATCACCGAGAAATTCATGAGCGACAATCGGATTGCGTCCGTCAATTACTTTCGTAAAATCACGACGTTTGTAGAACATTCCCACATCCACGCCAATGACATTTGCCATATAGATCGCACGCTGCATTGCTCCCTCATCGGGACTGATTACCATTAAATGGTCTTTGTCGAACTTCACATCATCACATTGCTCTACCAGAGATTTTACAAATTGATAAGTCGGCTGTACATTATCGAATCCACTGATTGGAATAGCATTCTGTACACGAGGATCATGGGCATCGAAAGTAATCAGATTATCGACACCAAGATTAACCAATTCCTGCAGCATCACTGCACAGTCTAAGGATTCACGGGTACTTCTTTTGTGCTGTCTGCTTTCATAGAGGAACGGCATAATGACATTGACGCTTTTTGCTTTTCCGGCAGCAGCACTGATGATACGTTTTAAGTCAGCGTAATGATCATCCGGTGACATGTGGTTGATTTGTCCGTTTAAGGAATAGGTAATGCTGTAATTCAGTACGTCCACAAGAATGTATAAATCCATGTCGCGGACAGATTCACGAATGAGTCCTTTTGCTTCTCCGGATCCGAAGCGGGGACAGCTGGCATTGAGCAAATAGGTGTCTCTCAGGTAGCCGTCGCATGCAACAGAATCTTTGAAAGCTCCATGACTTTCTTTTCTCCATTGAATAATGTAATGGTCGATGGCTTCGCCAAGTGCCTCACAGCCTTCCAGGGCGATGATTCCAAGTTTTCCGTCGGGAATCTTTGTAAAGTTACGGTCAGATCGTCTCATGATACTATCTCCTTCGTATATTGTTCTATAGTTTTTTATATCATTATAATTTGATTACGTCAAGTTTGATTTCTTAAAACGAATGTCCTCGCCATATATTTGATGCCAGGAATAATTCTCAATAATCCTTGAAAAGATTCTCTCAGAATAAATATTTCGGAAATCCTGAAGAGATAAATTTGTGGAAATAATGGTAGATTTCTCTTGAATCAGGCGTTCATTCAGGCATTGAAATAATTGAGAAATTACAAATTTGTTCATCATCTCGGTGCCTAAGTCATCAATGATCAGAAGATCGCACTGAAAAATAAGATCGGCGGATATTTCCTGTTTCGGATCTTTTTCCTTTCCAAATGTATGTTTTGCCAGCGTATCAAATAATTGGAAAGCTGTCATATATACACAAGTATAGCCAAGATCCATGATTTCTTTTGCAATGCAGTGGCTTAAAAATGTTTTGCCGACACCGGTAGACCCTTGAAAAAGAATGTTCTCATGGTTTGGAAATCTGGAAATAAATGCTTTGCAGTGATTTACAATTTTCTGAATGTTCAGCCGTGGGCTTGGAAGTCCGCTGGCAGTAATTTCATCAGAATAGTAGTCTTCCCGAAATTGCTTGAAATTTTCGCGGGCAAGAATTCGATCCATATTTGAACCGGTATACAAAAGATCGATCATAGCCTGACGAAAACAGGAACATGGTTCCTGTCCGATATATCCGGTATCCTGACATTTGCCGCAATGATAAATCGGTTCTAAATAATCTTCCGGATATCCTGCGTCTCTGAGGAGGCAGAGTTTTTCTCGGGCAAGGGCTGCATTCTTTGTCCGGCATTCTTCTCTGAGGACCGGATCATCTTTCAGAATTAGTTTCTTTCCCAGGGCAATCGAATTATGAGTCATTTGAAGATCCAGCTCTTTGATGCGGGGAATTGCAGCATAAATATCCTTTTTTCTCTGTTCCTGTGTGTGATAATTGGAAAGTCGTCTGGACTCATACATTCGCATAATTTTTTGATAATCGGTATTGGATAAAGGCATAGATTAATTCTCCCTTATTTCATCAGAAAATTGTTTTTGCAGAAGCTGCTGTTCCAGTGCGTCAAAATCATAATCTCTCTGTTTAAAATTATGGAGATTTGCATGGTTGTTTTGGTTGACGAATGTTTTTGGAGCTCTGGAAGGCTGTTTAAAAATGCGTGCCTGCTCCAGAGATACGATATGGTTATCTTTCCAATGTTTTAAAATAGTATCCGCATAAGGAAAGCTTGGCTTATTAATAGCGTTGATTGTGCGGTTGCAGGCTTCAAGAATCAAGGCCAGATCGAAACCATCGGTTTCCAGCCAGCGCTTCATGTACTGTTCCTGAATCGGCGCAGGATTTTGATTTAACCCAAAAGCGCGCATGATGGAATAATATTCTTTTCGGAAGTTCTGGCTGTGGGATTTTGCTTCTTCCGGAGTTTTTATATTGCATTCATACCAGTTGATTGCAACGGTCTGCATATAGCGAAAACTTTTTTTGCCGTTGGAGACACAGTGCTCAACCAAATATTCAATGAGTTCACAGGACATGGACAGATCTTCATACATATACAGAAGAGTATTCATATCTGTGCAGGTCAGAGGCTTGCCCAAAAACATTTCACAAACATAGAGAAGATAAGAAAAACGTTCATCCTCGCTTTTTTTCTGTAACTGAGCCGGGGATAGTGTTTTCATAGCGGGAATTGCCTCACTGGCTACGGAATTTTCCTGAACATCCGACGGTTCGGATACGGCAGAATCAGAAGCATCCTCCGTCTGAATCGGAGGAACCGGATGTCCGGGAATCGGAAGAAGTTCAATGGATTGAATTTCTCTTTGATTCATCTCAATCTTCAGAAGAGATTCTTTTTCCCAGTATTTTAATGCGCGGGTGACATCGCGTTCGGTGAGCTCTAAAACATCAGCGAGGCACGGAATACTGAAATTTGCCCCGTCAGAAACCATGCGGAGGAGATAAATATAAACTTTGATGTACTCTCCGTTGGCACGAATCATATAGTTATCAACAAAAGCATTCGGAAGCAGTGTTCCTCCGGTTGGATATGTAGTTGTGACCTGAATATAGTTCATGGCAATGTCCCCTTTTTTATTTTATATCATCTAATGTGACTATAACGCAGATGAGGAAAATTGTAAATAGAGGCAGAATCCACAGAGGATTTGTGGAAAAACCTGTGGATAGTGTGGATAATGTGGATAAGAAAATAAGAAATACGAGAATAAGCCATTTACATAGATTTTACAATTGTGGAAAAAAGAAAAAGAAATCCACAGGTCTATTTTTCAACAACTGTGTACAAACCTGTGGATAATGTGGATAACTATCTGCTGACCAGATGATTTCCGATAGAATCGACGTTTCCAGCTCCCATAGTTATCAACAAATCATTTTTTTTACAATTTTTTAAAATAAATTGTTCAATGTCATCAAAATCTTTAATATAGTGGGCATCCACATCATATGCTGCCATGCGTTCTACAATATTGCGGGCGTGGACAACCCCGGTGTTTTTTTCTCTTGCAGCATAGATATCCGTAATGATTACATGGTCACAGAGACTCAGGGCTTTGGCAAAATCATTGAGGAATGCCAAAGTCCGCGTGTAGGTATGAGGTTGGAAAACACACCACAACTCATTATGAGGATAATTTTTACAGGAAGTCAAAGTAGCGCGGATTTCTGTGGGATGATGCGCATAATCATCAATCACGGTGAATCCATTGCAGGTTCCTTTGAATTCAAAACGGCGTTTTGCGCCGGAGAATCCGAGAAGACCTTGTTTGACAGCACTCATCGGAAGATCAATTCTTTTTGCGGCAGCAATCGCAGCCAAAGCATTTTTGACGTTGTGTTCTCCATTGACATTGAGCTGAATGGTATCAACAAATTCCCCACGAAAATAATAATCAAAATGTGCATGTCCAAAAGCATCATATCCGATATTTTTTGCAGAGAAGTCAAAAGAATCATCGTTGAGCCCGAAGGTTGCATAATCTGCTTCTAAATCGTGGACAATGTAGTCGAGATTGTCAATTTCTCCATTGATGATCAGATATCCGTAATCGGGGAGTTTGTGAGCAAATTGCCGAAAGGAATGTCGAATATCGTCAAGGTCTTTAAAAAAGTCCATATGATCTTCTTCAATATTTAAAATTATGCTGATTTTCGGGAAAAATTCCAAAAAACTGTTGGTATATTCACAGGCTTCGGTAACAAAGGTATCGGAGCGACCCACACGGATGTTGCCGCCAATGGCGTCTAAGATTCCGCCAACACTGATGGTCGGGTCTGTTTCACCGGCAAGAAGTATGTGAGAAAGCATAGAGGTTGTTGTGGTCTTGCCGTGGGTTCCGGAAATTGCGATTGCATTTTTATAATTATGCATAAGCTGTCCAAGGAGCGCTGCGCGGCTCATCGTTGGAATTTTCAACGATGCTGCGGCCTGATATTCTGCATTGGTATCAAAATGGATTGCGGCAGTGTAGACTACAAGATCAATATCCGGTGTAATATTTTCAGCAGTTTGTTCAAAGAAAATTTTTGCGCCCTTTTGCTCCAGACGGTCGGTGATTTCTGTGGAGCGAATATCAGATCCGGATATGGTAAATCCTTCTTTTAAGAGAATCTCTGCCAGTCCGCTCATGCTGATCCCTCCGATGCCCATAAAGTGAATATGAATTGGTTTCTTAAAATCTATCTGATACATTTTCATGTGTCCTTTCTATATCAATATCAATGTTATTTTTTACTTTCCTTATTATAAGTCACAGATATAAAAGTTGCAAGAGTGGTGGTTCTGGAAAAAATTTCATGTCACAATAGAATCTGGAATAAAAAATAGTAAAAATTAATAATAAGAAAATAAAAATAAAAAAGAAATTTGTTCACATCTACCGAAAAAAGTGGTATAATTAAAAATAGCAGAATCGGTCAGAAAAAAAGAAGAAGTTGCAGACAGGAATGGACCGGAGAGCGAGTTTCAGCTATATTTAAAAAAACTAGGAGGATGACAACATGCAAATTACAGATGTACGAATCAGAAAAGTAGCCAAGGAAGGCAAGATGAAGGCTGTTGTGTCAATTACCATCGACAATGAGTTTGTAGTACATGATATTAAAGTGATCGAGGGAGAGAAAGGATTGTTTATTGCAATGCCGAGCAGAAAGGCAGCGGATGGGGAATATCGTGATATTGCACATCCGATTAATTCGGATACGAGAAATACAATTCAGAAATTGATTTTGGAACAGTATGAGGCAATGAAGTTTGGTGATATTGACGCCACAGAACCCGAAATGTAGATCAGAACTTCTTCTTAATGTGATGTGAAAAAAGAATCAGGAGATTACCCTGGTTCTTTTTTCTGTTATAATCTTATCCAAAGCAAACACTTAAGGTATTTGTTTTGGATAATCAGAGAAAAATTATTTTTTAGGAGGTGTCTTAGGTGGAATTTCAAGTCGGTGATGTTATCAAACTGAAAAAAGCGCATCCATGTGGGGAAAACCAGTGGGAAATTTTAAGAGTAGGAATGGATTTTCGGCTTCGGTGTCTCGGATGTACAAGACAGGTTATGGTATCAAGAAAATTAGTGGAGAAAAATTTTCGGGGATTTATAAAAAAAGCTTGCGAATTATAAAGATCTATGATAACATGAGTATTCGTGGTATATGAAAATATCCTTGCTCTTTCAGAGGAAAGAGCCACTAGACCAAAAGGAGGTGCAAAGTAATGATGAAATATGAATTAGCATTAGTTTTAAGTGCAAAGATCGAAGACGAAGAGCGTGCAGCTATGATTGAAAAAGTTCAGGCAATGATTACTACAGCAGGTGCTGCAATCACGAACGTCGATGAATGGGGTAAGAAACAGTTAGCTTACGAAATTCAGAAGATGAAAGAAGGATACTACTATTTCATCCAGTTCGAAGGCGAAACTACAGTTCCGGCGGAACTTGAAGAAAGACTTCGTATTGAGGAAACTGTATTACGTTTCTTATGCGTGAAACAAGATGCGTAATTAGCAGGAGGGATCCGAATATGAATAAAGTAGTATTAATGGGAAGACTGACCAGAGATCCGGATGTGAGATACTCACAGGGAGACAGACCGATGGCAGTTGCCAGATATACGTTAGCAGTGAACAGAAGGTTTAAGAGAGACGGCGATCAGGATGCAGATTTTATTAACTGCGTGGCATTCGGACGTGCAGGAGAATTTGCAGAGAAGTATCTGAAACAAGGTACAAAAATCGTTGTTTCCGGAAGAATTCAGACAGGCAGCTATACCAACAAAGACGGAATGAGAGTCTATACAACAGATGTTGTAATTGAAGAGCAGGATTTTGCAGAAAGTAAAGCAGCGGCATCCCAGAATCAAATGGGAATGGGCGCTCCTGCACCGAGCGCACCGCAGCCAAGTGCCGCGGTCAGCGATGGGTTTATGAATATTCCGGACGGGTTGGAAGAGGAACTGCCGTTTAGTTAAATAGGAGGTAGAAATCATGGCTTATACAAAAGGCGATTCTCCAATGAGAAGAAGAGGCGGACGCAGAAGAAGAAAAGTATGTACATTCTGTACAGAAGCTGACGCTGTGATCGATTATAAAGATGTAGCGACATTAAAGAAATATGTATCTGAGAGAGGTAAGATCTTACCTAGACGTATTACAGGAACATGCGCAAAGCATCAGAGAGCTGTCACAGGAGCAATTAAGAGAGCTAGACATTTAAGTTTAATGCCGTATACAGCAGAATAATTTTCAATGAAAGTGCCGATAAACTCTAAACTTAGGGTCTATCGGCTTTTTTGTAATATAGGAAAGTTTTGACTTTCCTATATTACAAAAACGCTTTGTGGAATGCACACGATGAGCAGAGGAAAGCTTTGTCCTCTGGTCGCAAATTGTGTAAAATTTCTGATGAAACAGGCTTCTGCCAGCAAATGCCTGGCTAAAAAAATCGGGTTCTTTAAATTCGGTGTACAAATCATTTCAAGAGAGGTATAATAGAAGATATTTAAAATCTGGTAACAGCTGAATCAGGAGTAAAATATGGACATTATAAAGAAAACAAAAATCGACCAATATCTTCAGGGACCGTTAAAGGCAATGATTTTGCTTATGCCGGTGGATATTCTCTTTTTTTGGATTGATATTCGTTGCGGCATTATTTTGGGATTCGTGCTGGTGGTATATCTTGCGCTTCAGTGCTTTTTATATTCAAGCAGCAAGAAAGAGATCGTGAAGGAATGCATGAATTTTGTCTTTGAACAGGGACAGGTACAAAACTATCTGATTCATGATCTGCCGATTCCCTATTCGCTGCTGGACGGCGATGGAATGATTATCTGGTCGAATGCAGCATTCCAAAAAATTGCAGGTGACAACAGAGGGAAGAGTTTACAACAGATTTTTCCCAATTTAAATCGAAATTTACTGCCTTCGGACGTGAATCATACAATTTCTCATATTGAATACAAAAAAAAGGATTCAGAGGGTAAAAAACAAAAACTTTTTTATAAAGTCGAGCTGAATCGTATTCGTGTAGAAGATTTTCTGGGAGAACAGGATGAAAGCTGTTCGCAGCAGATGTTAAAGGATCATTGTTTGATTGCCGCGTATTTCTTCGATCAGACACTTCTGAAAAAGTATATGGAGCAGAATGAGAACCAGAGAATGGTTATCGGATTGATTTATATTGATAATTATGATGAAATTTTAGATGATATTGATGAGGTCAAGCGCTCCATGCTTATTGCGGTGGCGGACCGCAAGATTAATAAATTTATTCAAAACGTATCTGGAATTGTAAAGAGAACCGAGAGAGATAAGTATTTTGTCGTGTTTGAACAGAAATATTTGGATAAAATTAAGGCAAATAAATTCTCGATTCTGGATGAAATCAAGACCATCAACCTTGGAAACTCAATGCATATTACGCTTAGTATTAGTTTTGGAATCAATGGAAACACCTATCAGGAAAATTATGAGTCGGCGTGTACCGGAATGGACCTCGCCTTGGGAAGAGGCGGCGACCAGGCAGTCATCAAAGACGGAGAAGATATTTCTTACTATGGCGGAAACTGTGAAGTTATGGAAAGAACAACCAGAGTTAAGGCAAGGGTAAAAGCACATGCGCTGAAAGAGCTTTTGGAATCAAAAGAGAATGTTGTGATTATGGGGCATAAGATTCCTGACCCGGATGCGATGGGCGCGGCAGTTGGTCTGTATCGTCTGGGGCTTTCTCTCGGCCGCAAGGCACACATTGTAATGAATGAAATGACAATATCCGTTCGCTCCATGCTGGAAGCTTTACTGGAAAGTGGAGATTATGACGAGGATATGTTTATCGACAATGAGAAAGCCATAGAAATTACCGATGAAAATACACTGTTAATTGTAGTGGATGTCAATCATGCAAGTTATACGGAGTGTGAGAAACTGTTAAGTCAGACAAAAACGACTGTGATTTTAGATCATCATAGAAAGAATAAGAATATGATTAAAAATCCAGTGCTTTCGTATGTGGAACCATATGCATCTTCCACCTGTGAGTTGGTTGCGGAGATTTTGCAGTATGTGGCTTCTAAGCCAAAGCTGGAACCGATGGAAGCAAATGCGATGTATTATGGAATGTTGGTAGATACGGATAACTTTGTGAATAAAACGGGAGTCCGCACCTTTGAAGCCGCGGCGTATCTCAAACGTAGCGGAGCAGATTTGACAAAGGTCCGTAAGATGTCCAGAGAGAGCATGGATACCTATCGAATCCGCGCAAAGGCGATCAGCGAAGCAGAGATTTTATATGATGAATTTGCCATTGCAACTTTGGTGGGAATTGGCGTGGACAGCCCGACGGTTATTGGAGCGCAGGTAGCCAATGAATTATTGGACATTAAAGGAATCCAGGCGTCGTTTGTTCTGACAGCGGTGAGAGAAAAGGTTTATATCAGCGCCAGATCTATAGATGAAATTAATGTTCAGAAAATTATGGAGGAATTTGGCGGCGGCGGGCATCTGACCGTTGCCGGAGCCCAGTTGGTGGATGTTTCCCTGGAGGAGGCTAAGATTGTCATCCGCGAAACCTTAAGAATTTTAAAAGGAAAAGGAGAAATATAAAGATGAAAGTTATTTTGTTGGAAGATGTAAAATCTGTTGGGAAAAAGGATGAAGTTGTAGAAGTCAATAATGGATATGCGAGAAATGTGTTATTCCGCAAGGGGCTTGGAATTGAAGCTACAAAAAAGGCTTTGAATGACTTGAAATTAAGAAAAGCCAACGACGACAAGCTGGCTGCGGAGGCGTTGGAGGATGCAAAAGTTTTTGCAAAAGAAATCGAGGAAAAACAGCTTGTATTAAAAATGAAAGTGGGAGAGGGCGGAAGAACCTTCGGATCAATTTCTACGAAAGAAATTTCGGCGGAAGCAAAAAAACAGCTGGGATTTGATTTGGACAAGAAAAAAATGCACTGTGAACCGATTAAGAATCTTGGATTTCATGATGTGGCGATCAGAGTTCATCCAAAAGTAACGGCTACATTAAGAGTGAAAGTGGAAGAGGCTTAAGGGGACACAATTTATGGATGAGGCATTTGTAAAAAAGATACAGCCCAATAGTCCGGAAGCTGAGCAGTCGGTTATCGGTGCGATGATTATGGACAGAGATGCCATTGCAGATGTTATTGACATTGTCGGACCGGAAGATTTCTATCAAAAACAAAATGGAATTTTGTTTGAGACAATGTCCGAACTGTACCGGGAAGGAAAACCGGTGGATCTAATCACTCTGCAGAATAAACTGAAAAAGAAAGATGTTCCGGAATCTATGAAAAGTCTGGAGTTTATTCGGGATCTTTTAGAGTCGGTTCCCACGTCTGCAAATGCAAAGCAATATGCAACCATTGTCCGGGAAAAGGCAACACTGCGGAAATTAATTAAAGTCAGCGAAGAAATTACCACAGAATGTTATCTTGGGAAGGATGATGTGTCTGAAATTTTAGATCACACAGAAAAAAATGTGTTCGGTCTTTTGCAGCAGGCAAGCGGCAGGGAGGAATTTGTACCGATTGATAAGGTTGTATTAAATACTCTGGATGCCATTGAGGAAGCTGCCAGCTCGGCAGGGAGAGTTACCGGGATTGCTACCGGTTTTACAGACTTGGATTATAAATTGTCCGGTCTGCATCCTTCAGAACTGATTATTGTCGCGGCACGTCCGGCGATGGGAAAAACAGCCTTTGTCTTAAACATTGCGCAAAGAGCGGCGGTTCGTGATCATGTCCCTACGGCAATCTTCAGCCTGGAGATGTCAAAGGAGCAGCTGGTGACCCGTATGATGGCAATGGAATCTATGGTTGATTCACAGTCAATCCGTACCGGAGATCTGCAGGAAACCGACTGGGAAAAAATTATGGAGAGCGCAGGAACCATCGGCCGTTCACCGTTGATTATTGATGACACCCCGGGAATTACAATCGCAGAGCTGCGGTCCAAATGCAGAAGATATAAGCAGACCCATGGCTTGAACTTGATTATTATTGATTATTTGCAGTTAATGTCCGGCGGAAAGCGTTCTGAGTCAAGACAACAGGAAATTTCGGAAATTTCCAGATCCCTAAAAGCGCTTGCAAGGGAGATGGATGCTCCGGTAATCGCATTGTCGCAGCTAAGCCGAAGAGTGGAGGAACGAAAGCCGGCAAAGCCGATGCTTTCCGATTTGCGAGAATCCGGATCAATTGAGCAGGATGCTGACGTTGTAATGTTTATTTATCGTGATGAATACTATAATGAAGATTCAGAAAAAAAAGGAATTGCCGAGATTATTGTAGATAAGCAGAGAAACGGTTCCACAGGAACCGTGGAACTTGTCTGGCTGGGGCAATATACGAAATTTGGGAACAAGGAGAGAGCGCCGCATTAATTTGCGTGCTCTTTTTGTGATAGCGATGAGCCAAAGTCCGGGCTTGCCCGCTTTGTTATGATAGGAGGGGGTATCTATGTTATCATTTCTTTATCCTCCGGTTTGTCCACTGTGCGGGAAAGCGCTGTTGGATCAAGGGGAGCGTGTCTGTAAAAAATGTGAGAAAAAAATTCAGTTTTTGGAAGAACCGACATGTTATTCTTGTGGAAAGCCATTATCGGATGCGGATTTGGAATTTTGTGAAGACTGCCGGGAGCATCCAAAGGATTTCAAGAGAGGCATGGGATTGTGCATATATCAAAAGCCAGTGACAGATTCTCTGGCAGCGATTAAATATAAAAATAAGAGAATCTTTGCAAAGTATTATCTGGAAGAAATTCGGCGGCGTAAAGGACAGCAATTGCAGAGACTGCAGCCGGATTTGATTCTTCCGGTACCGATTCATCCGAAAAAAAGAAGGAGGAGGGGATTCAATCAGGCAGAACTTTTTGCCGATGGAATCGGTCAGATCGTCGGACGTCCGGTATGCTGCCAGTTAGTGTCCCGGATTCATGAAACAAAGCCGCAGAAACAGCTGAATCCTGTTGAGAGAAGAAAAAATTTAGAACATGCGTTTCGGGGGAATGATAAGCTTTACCGGAAGCTTAATTGTCCCAAAAAGATTTTGGTAGTTGATGATATTTATACCACAGGTGCCACTGCTCAGGCGGTGACAAAGATTTTAAAACGTCTTGGGGTCCGGGAAGTCTATATTTTCTGTGTAGCCGTTGGCAGGGGATATTCTTGAGATTTCTTCCATAGCAATTTTTGATACCTTTTGTTATAATAAAGCGTAACTGCGTCGGAAATCAATTCGATGAGTTTAGAAGGGAAATGAGATGGAAAAACGATACGACTTAGGAGAATCCTTGCTTCATTGGTATGATTATAATAAAAGGCTGCTTCCGTGGAGAGAAAATAAAGATCCTTACCGAATCTGGATTTCAGAGATTATGCTGCAGCAAACCAGAGTGGAGGCTGTGAAGCCATATTTTGACCGGTTTATGGAGGAATTGCCGACCGTTGCCGATCTTGCAGAGGTGGAGGAGGATCGGCTTATGAAATTATGGGAAGGGCTGGGCTATTATAATCGAGCCAGAAATTTAAAAATAGCGGCGCAGACCATTATGGAAAAATACCATGGAGAGCTTCCCGCAGATTATGACGCTTTGTTATCACTGAAGGGTATCGGCATGTACACGGCAGGAGCCATTGGTTCGATTGCCTTTGAATTGCAGGTTCCGGCAGTGGATGGAAATGTACTTCGTGTACTTGCAAGACTTTGGGCAGATGATTCCGATATTCTAAAGGATAAAACAAAAAAGGAAATGGGGAAGAAAGTTCTTGCATTGATGCCGGAAGATCGGGCAGGAGATTTTAACCAGGCATTGATTGAACTTGGAGCCACGGTCTGCGTACCCAACGGCAAACCAAATTGTGAGCAATGTCCGTGGGATACGGTATGCCGGGCATACAAAGAGGATCTCATTGATCAGCTTCCGGTAAAAACAAAGAAAAAGCCAAGAAAAATTCAAAATAAGACGGTATTTTTACTGGAAACAAAAGATCAGGTTGTCATAAGAAAAAGAGAAACGAAAGGTCTTTTAGCAGGGCTTTGGGAATTTCCGAATCTTGATGGAAGGATGGATTCTGAAGATCTTAAGAATCAGATGGAACAATGGGGAATTCCAAACTGCCCAATGGAGCAGGCAGGGAGGGGAAAGCATATTTTCAGTCATGTGGAATGGCATATGGAAGGGGTTCGGATTTTGCTGGAACATCCCATTCCGCTGGAAGATTTTTTGTGGGTGCCCAAAAAGGACCTGGAAACGGTTTATGCATTGCCTTCTGCATTTGAAATCTTTCGCAATATATTGTAAAATACATGTTATGTGTAGGAACTATTAATGAACTATAAGAGAAGTTATAGGATGAGAAAAAGGAGAACATTATGAGGTTAAAAAAAGTATTAGCGGTTGCGCTTTCCGCAGCGGCATGTTTGGGTCTGCTGACCGGATGCGGCGGAGGAAATGACAAAAGCAGTGAAGACTCCAAGAAACTTGTAGTTGGCGCAAGTCCATCTCCTCATGCAGATATTTTAAAAGCTGCACAAAAAGAGTTGAAAAAAGAGGGCTATACTTTGGAGATCAAAGAGTATTCGGACTATGTACAGCCAAATACAGCGTTGGATGCTGGAGATTTGGATGCAAATTATTTTCAGCATAAGCCGTACATGGACAACTTTAATGAAGAAAAAGGGACAAGTTTAGTAGCAGCGGCAACTATCCACTACGAGCCTTTTGGAATCTTTCCGGGGAAGACAAAGAAGATAAAGGATCTAAAAAAGGGCGCGGTCATTGCAGTGCCGAATGATACAACCAACGAAGCAAGAGCGCTGCTGCTTCTGGAGACAGAGGGACTCATTGAGTTAAAAGAAGATGCAGGGCTGACTGCCACAAAGAAGGATATTGTAAAGAATCCGAAGAATTTGGAGATTAAAGAGATTGAAGCAGCACAGATCCCAAGATCATTAAAAGATGTAGATCTTGCTGTAATCAATGGAAATTATGCACTGGAAGCAGGATTAAAAGTCAGCAAAGATGCACTGGCAATCGAGGATACCGATTCTGTGGGAGCAAAGAACTACGGAAATATTCTTGCTGTTCGCGACGGAGATCAGAAGAAGGACAGTATCAAAGCTCTGATCAAGGCGTTAAAGAGCGACAGTGTAAAAAAATACATTGAAGATAAATACGACGGAGCGGTCGTTCCATTATTTTAAGAAAGAGGAGAAAAAAGATTATGAAAAAATTATTAGCGGCAGCATTGACAGGTGTTTTAGCGGTATCTATGTTGTTTACAGGATGCAGCAAAAAAGAGGAGGCAACAATTCCGGATACTTTAAAAGTCGGAACAAATGCAGAATTCCCTCCGTTTGAGTATGTAGACAATAATAAAGAGATTGATGGTTTTGATATTGCAATGATGAAAGAGATTGCAAAACGTATGGATGTGAAGATTGAAATTCAGAATATGGAATTTAAGTCCCTGATCGGAGCGATGGAATCTGAAACAATCAATGCAGTTGCGGCGGGAATGACAAAAACAGCAGATCGCAAAAAAGCGGTAGATTTTTCTGACAGCTATTATACAACCAGCCAGGTGCTCATCCTGAAAAAGAACAATGATAAAATTAAAAAAGTGACAGATCTCAAAGGCAAGAAGGTCGGAGTTCAGGAAGGAACAACCGGAGATCAATTAGTATCCGGAGATCCGTTCGGTGAAAAAGAAGAGCCGGTAGTTGCAGCAGGAGATGTTGATGTAAAACGTTTCCCAAAAGGCGTCAATGCCGTTATGGATTTGAAAAACGGTGGAATTGACGCGGTTGTAATTGATGAGAAAACTGCGCAGGAATTTGTACAGAAAAATAAAGGGTTAAAGATTGTCAGAGATAAAGCGGCAGAAGAGTACTACTGCATCGCGCTTCCGAAAGGAAATGATAAGCTGCTGAAGGAAATTAATAAGCAGCTGACGGCAATGAAAAAAGATGGTACATTTAAGAAGCTGAGAGCCAAATACATTGATTAGATGCTGGAAGGAAAGGTAAGATTATTATGAGTTTAGATTCGTTTTATACAGCGTTTATCGCGGGGAAGCGTTATCTGATGTATCTGGATGGGTTGAAGATGACGATTCTCGTTTCCTTTTTGGCGGTCATTCTTGGAGTGATTCTCGGAACTTTGCTTGCGTTGATGCGTCTGACGGCAGAAAAGAATGGAAAAAGTACCATTCTATCAAAAATTGCATATGTGTACATTGATATTATCAGAGGAACTCCAACGGTTACCCAGTTGATGATTATGTTCTTCATTATCTTAAAAGGGGTAGACGGACTCATCGTAGGTACTGTAACCTTTGGGTTAAACAGTGCAGCCTATGTGGCAGAAATTATTCGTGCCGGAATTCTGGCAGTCGATCAGGGACAGATGGAAGGAGGACGATCTCTTGGATTATCCTACGGACAAACGATGAAAGATATTATCTTACCTCAGGCGATTAAAAATATTCTTCCGGCGTTAGGGAATGAGTTTATTGTTTTGGTGAAGGAAACATCCATCTTAGGATATGTATCCATAGTAGATTTAAGTAAAGCGGCAGATTTTGTAATTTCAAGAACTTATGAGGCAATGACACCGCTGATTGGCACGGCATGCATTTATTATTTGCTGGTAAAAATTTTAACTCTGGGATTAAACGCAGTGGAAAGGAGATTGCGGCAAAGTGATAAGCGTTAAAGATTTACATAAATATTTTGGGTCTCTGGAAGTTTTAAAAGGCATTCACTGCGAGATAAAAAAAGGAGAATGTGTCTGCGTGATCGGACCATCCGGTTCAGGAAAAAGTACGTTTTTAAGATGTTTAAATCTTTTGGAGACTCCCACAAGGGGCGAGATTGTCATTGATGATATGCATTTGATGGAGAAGAAATTCAATGTGGATGCTCTCCGAAAACGAGTGGGAATGGTGTTTCAGCATTTTAATCTTTTTCCGCATCTGACGATTCTTGACAATGTAACGCTGGCGCCGATCCGCCACAAGATGATGAGCGAGGCGCAGGCAAAGGAAAAGGCAATGGAATTGTTAAATCGAGTTGGTGTCGGTGACAAGGCAGATAATTTTCCAGTACAGTTATCCGGAGGTCAGAAGCAGCGAGTTGCAATTGCCAGAGCTCTTGCACTTTCACCGGAAGTGATGTTGTTTGACGAGCCCACCTCAGCGCTGGATCCGGAGATGGTCGGCGAGGTTTTGGAGGTTATGAAACAGCTTGCCAAAGAAGGTATGACCATGGTTGTTGTAACTCACGAGATGGGATTCGCAAGAGAAGTGGCAGACAGAGTACTGTTTATGGATGGCGGAGTGATTTGCGAGCAGGGAACACCGCAGCAGATTTTTGAGCATCCAAAGGAAGAGCGAACAAAAACATTTTTAAGCAAGGTATTATAAAAATACGAAGGAGTCAAGGGGTTCCCTTGGCTCCTTTGCCGTGTCTGTGTTTGCTTATTGATGCGTTGTTCCCTCGTTGTGGAAAATAGAGACTAAAATAAAGTCGGCATAAAATACATGATCTTTCATTGTTCCTTTGACAGAAACGAAGCTGTCAGCTGTCAGGTCATCAACAGTTCCTTTTCGGTCTTCGTAGCTGCTTCCGCTGCCGTAGACATCTCTTACCGTAATCGGCACATTTTTTTTGTAAGAGATCGGAAGGTAGATTTTTGTGCTTGTAGATACGGAGCCGCCGTCTTTGGTCTCAAAAGAGTCGATTTTATTTAAGGTAAAGGTTTGAGAATCATGTCGTGTGGAAGTGATATAGCCGGTCAGTTCTGTTTTAGAATTTGGAAAAGACATTTTTTGATCCTCGGATGTTTCGGAGGCTATGGGATCACTGAGTACAATAACGCTCGCTGTTTTTTGTCTGGCTGTTTTATCAAACCAGACGGAGACCCGGGAATTTTTTTTCACAGACTTTAGCTGAGACGGAGTGTAGAGCTGATAGACTGCTTGAGTTTTGTAGGGCGTCCATTTTTTTGATGTATATTTTAAATAATAGATGGTCGTATTTTCTTTAATGCGGATGGCTGTTTCTTTCCCAAAGGATGGGTCCAGAGAATTCGCTGCAGTGAATTTACAATCATTGCCGGATATGAAATATCCTGAATAATCCTCCGGATCTTTCGGTACTTTTTCACCGCCAATTACTTCTTCTTTATATTCGATTCCAAGACGATTTCCAAATTCAAAGTATCCGATGGAAGCGGCTCCTAAAAATGCGGCGAAGCTCAGAACAAGACTGACTTTGTAAATGACGGTCTTTTGATGCCCTGCAATGACAGACAGAATCCGAAAGCATAGAATACCGAGGAACGCCCCGAAAACATTTAAAATGATATCATCAATGTCGGCGCTGCCGAGATAGAGAAAAAACTGCAGACACTCAAAGGCAAGGCTCAACAGGAGAGCGCTGATTAGAATTACAAAATTTTGAAATTTGGTGGAGAACCGCAGGGACAGCAAATATCCATAAGGAAGAAATACCAGCGCGTTTCCGGCGATGTTTGAAATGCCCCAGAGAAAATTTCCCTTTTTGGCAATGGCGAAAAAATCCTGAAAAGTTCGGAATGGAACCAAATTTAAGGAACGAAATCCGTTATAGTCTGGGGAGAGATGTTTGGGCAAATCCGCCAGAGCTGCATCTTTTAATAATATAATTTTTATTAAAATAAGTAAATAAATGAGAAACATTATGGAAAAAATATAGGGAAAGACACGGTTTTGAATTTTGAATTTCATTGAAAAATCTCCTTTGTTTAAATTTATAAAAGTATCGAATCAAACGCTGTGTGAAATATAGTATAAAAGAAAAAAGGCAAGAATCCATAAAAATACCCTGAAAATAGAAAAGAGAGCATAAAGTGTCATGGAGTCTTAACGTTTGGGCCAAAAAGATATCCAACAAACCGCAGCAGAAATGTCTAAATATGTCTGCAAATTGTGGAAAGTGTTAAAATTTATGTAAAGAATGAATGAAAAAGCTAGTAAAGATCATGAGAAGGGGATAAAATAGGTGTATCCGAAATAGGGGAACCTATTTTATAAGAAAGGGGGATTTCTATGGAGCGAATTGCAAGTCAGCTTTTGGAAATCGAGGAGTCTGCCAGAGCAATCGTAGAAAACGCCGAGGAGGAAAAGCATGTACTGGAAAGAAAGATGCAGGAGCGGCGCGATCGGTTCGATAAAAAAACGGAGCAGGCAACGAAGGAGAAAATTCAGCAGATTCGATCCGATTTGCAAAAAAATATGGATCGAATGCTTCAGGAACAAGAACAAAAGAATCGGCAGGAAATAGAGTTTCTAAAGAAGGACTTTGAGCAGAATCATACCATGTACGCGGAAAAGATTTTAAAAAACATTTTGAATGCACAGTAGAAGCTTGAGAGATTTGGGGGTGGTATGATGAGAGATGTTATGCGCTACAGCGGAATTGTAACAAAAGCCGCTGCAATGCGTGCGAAGCTGCTAAAGCAAGCAGATTATAAAAGACTGGCCGGCATGAGTACAGTCACAGATATCATTGAGTATCTGAAGGAAACCAGATCGTATGGAAGCTTAATTGAGCAAATGGATGAATCCTTATATCACAGGGGAAGCATTGAAAAAATTCTGGTACTGTCGCTCTATGATGATTACAGCAGACTTTATCGGTTTGCGGACATGGCACAGAAAGAATTTTTGAGAATTTTTATGAAACGGTATGAAGTGGAGCTGCTAGAATATTGTTTCCGAATTGTATTTAACCACTATAATCCGCCGTTTGACATCAATTATAAACGTCCGTTTTTTGATCGTTTTTCAGATCTTAGAATTGAATATCTGATGACTGCACAGAATATAGAGCAGTTGGTGGAAAATTTAAAAGATACGGAATATTATGCTCCGCTGAAGAGAGTTCAGGAAATGGGATCATCCAGTCTTTTGGATTATGATTTGGCGTTGGATCTATATTATTTTTCTGCTATGTGGAAAGCAGGAAAAGGGTTAGGGGGATCCAATGATCGAAAATTTATAAAAAAGGAGCTGGGAACGAAAATTGACTTGTTAAATCTGCAGTGGATTTATCGGTCAAAAAAATATTATCATATGCTGGCTCCGGACATTTATAATTTATTAATTCCGATTCAATATCGAATCAGAAATGAGGAATTGAAGGAGCTGGTGGAAGCGCCATCGGCAGAAGAATTTGGGCGGCGGTTTGAGGATACTTTCTATGGACGAAAATATCAGTTGAATGGAGACACATCCATTGAATCCATTGCAAACCAGTGTTTGGAGAAGATTTTGCGTGCAGCCTATCGAAATCATCCGTATTCCTTGGCAAGCATTTATTATTATCTTTTTCAAAAAGAGGAAGAGATTTATAAAATTACGACGGCATTGGAATGTGTGCGCTATGGATTATCAGAGCGGGAAACCTTACAGTATTTCATACAGGAATTCAGACAGAAAGGAGGTAACGCCGGATGATTGTAAAGATGAAATTTTTAAGTATTTCCGGTCCCAAAACGGATATAGACCGGGTAAGCAGCAAATATTTATCAAAATATGAGATGCAGCTTGAGAACGCATTAACAGAACTGAAAACAACAGATAATTTAATGCCCTTTATGGATATTAATCCTTACAAGGAGCCGCTCTCCAGAGCAGAACAGTATGTTGGCATGCTTCCAGATGCTTCAGCGAAGATGGATCTTTCGCTCTCTGAAAGTGAAATCTTAGATTTGATTCGGGAAATTCATCATGATTATCTGGATCTGAAAACGAGGGAGGAAGTCTTAAAAAAGAAGCAGGAAGAACTGCTGGAGAATCTTCATGAATTAGAGCCTTTTCTGCCGCTGGACTTAAACCTCAAAGAGATTTCTCAATATCAATACATTAAAGTTCGGTTTGGACGGGTGAGCATTGGCTATTTTCAGAAGCTTGAAAAATATTTATTTGACGATCTCAACGCCGTTTTTCTGGAAGGCACCCGTGATGAAAATTATGTTTACGGATGCTATTTTGCGGCACACAAGGAAACCGGAAAAATTGATTCGGCATTTCAGTCTCTTCATTTTGAAGTCATGCATCTGCCGGAGGGATACAATGGAATGCCTGCGGAGATTTGTCATAATCTAAATCAGAAAATTGATGAGATTGGCAGGCAGATGCAAGAAGCGCAGGATCAAATCGGAAAATTTTTATCAGCGCACGCAGCGAAAATTTTAGGCGCCCGATATCGGCTGGAAGAATTAACAAGAAATTTTGATGTGCGCAAAATGGCGGCACGGATGGAAAATGAACAGGAAGATTATTATATTCTCTGCGGCTGGATGAGTGAGGAGGACACTCAGGCTTTTATGACGGAGGCAAAGGAGGACGACCGAATTACCATTGTAGTAGAAGAAGGACGGGAGAAATTCTTTGGAGATCCGCCGACAAAGCTGAAAAATCCTAAATTTTTTAAACCGTTTGAAATGTTTATTCGTATGTATGGATTGCCGGCTCATAACGAGATGGACCCCACAATTTTTGTGGCGCTGACTTATACATTTATTTTCGGCGCGATGTTTGGCGATGTCGGGCAGGGCTTATGTCTCTTTTTGGGCGGTGGAGTTCTTTATCTTTGGAAGAAGTGGAACCTGGCGGGAATTATATCCATAGCAGGAGTTTTCTCAACCTTTTTCGGATTCATGTACGGAAGCTTTTTTGGGTTTGAGGGAACGATCATTGAACCGATATGGCTTTCTCCGATGGAGGCAATGACAAATCTTCCGTTTGTAGGACAATTAAATACAGTATTTATTGTTGCGGTTGCATTTGGAATGGTGTTGATTCTTCTTGCAATGATTTTTCAGATGATCAATGCAAAAAAGAGGGGAGATACAGAAAATATGCTGTTTGGACCCAACGGGGCAGCGGGATTTATTTTTTATGGATTTCTTGTGCTTACCATTGTTCTTTATATGACCGGACATAAGACTCCCGGAAATATCATGATGGCAATCTTTTTGGGGATTCCGGTTTTGATGTTTGTTTTTAAAAAACCGCTGACACAGATGATCAAGGGGAAAAAGCCCAAGGCAGAAGATGGGGTCGGTATGTTTTTTATTGAGGGATTCTTTGAATTATTTGAGACCTTATTAAGCTTCTTTTCCAATACCATTTCATTTGTGCGTGTGGGTGCTTTTGCAGTCAGTCATGCGGCAATGATGGAGGTTGTACTAATGCTTTCCGGAGCCACAGAAGGTCATCCCAATTGGATTGTCATGATTCTGGGAAATCTTCTGGTTTGTGGATTGGAGGGACTTGTGGTTGGAATTCAAGTACTTCGTTTGGAATATTATGAAATGTTCAGTCGGTTTTATACAGGCTCCGGAAGGGAGTTTCATCCGTTTCGTCATCATGTAAAAAAGTAAAACTAGGAGGGTAACATTATGACATTAGCGATAAAATTAACAATAATTGCAGCATTTATTTTCAGTGTTTTGATTCCTTTCGGATATTTTTTCAGAGGGGAAAAGACGAGAAAGCGTTATAAAAAAAGTATTCTTTCCAATGTTGTCTTATTTTTTGGCGTGGTTGTCATTGCAGGAGTGATGCTGTTTGTGACCAGTCCGGTAGAAGCGGCACAGGCAGCTGCGGACGGAGGAATGTCTACCGGATTGGGATATTTGGCGGCAGCGCTTTCCACCGGTCTTTCCTGTGTCGGAGGAGGAATTGCCGTTGCCAGTGCAGCCAGCGCGGCGCTGGGAGCAATCAGCGAGGACCCCGGCGCGCTCGGTAAATCCCTGATCTTTGTAGGTCTGGCAGAGGGAGTCTGCCTGTATGGATTGATTATTTCTTTTATGATTATTGGTAAATTAGGCTAAATCGGGAAGTGATTGATATGAAAATGTATTTGATCAGCGATAACGTTGATACGCTGACGGGGATGCGTCTGGCAGGCGTTGACGGCATTGTAGTTCATGAAAAAGAAGAACTTTATCAGGCATTGGAAAAAGCAATGAGCGATTCATCCATCGGCATTGTTCTTTTGACAGAAAAATTTGGAAGAGAATTTCCGGAATTGATTGATGAGATGAAGCTGAAACGGAAAATGCCGCTCTTAGTTGAAATTCCTGACCGGCACGGAACCGGACGGAAGAAGGATTTTATTACATCCTATGTCAATGAAGCCATTGGATTAAAATTGTAATGCCGGATGAAAGAGGGTGACAGAATTGACGATTGAAGAGAAAATTACGCATATACGGCAGGCTGCGATGGAAGAGGCGAGAGATCTTGGCAATGAGATGATAAAGAATCATCAGAAAACGCTGGAGAATCTTTTGGAAACGCATCGGCAGGAAATTTTGATGCAGTCCAGAACCAGAATTAAGACAGAGACGGCTTCTGCAAGACAGCAATTGAATTCTGCAATATCCAAGGGGCAGCTAAAACTCCGAAAAGAATTAAGTGTTGTGAAAAACACGTTGAAAAATGATCTGTTCAAGGAAGTGCATCAACTGTTAAAGAATTATATGGAAACAGAGGCATATCAAAAGCTTTTGATTTCTTATATCATGGGAGCTGCAAGATTTGCTGACGGGCAGCCTCTGACAATTTATATGAACCAATCGGATGAAGATAAGAAAGCTTTTCTGGAACAACGGACGGGAATGACAATCACGATCAGTGAGGAAGAGTTTCTTGGAGGAATCCGGGCGGTAATTCCTGGACGTAATATTCTGATTGATCACTCTTTCCAGGGAGCTCTGGAAAAAGAGTATGAAGATTTTATCTTTAAGGGAGGTGCGTCAGGTGCATAGAACCGGAAAAATTTATGGAATTAATGGTCCTGTAATTTATCTGAAAGGAGATACAGGATTTAAAATGTCAGAGATGGTGTACGTTGGAAAAGAGAAATTAGTGGGAGAAGTGATTTCTCTTGAAAAAGACCGGACAACAATACAGGTTTACGAAGAGACCAGCGGCCTGCATCCCGGAGAAATCGTGGAAGCCACCGGTGAAGCTGTGTCTGTGACGCTGGCTCCGGGAATTTTGGACCATATCTTTGACGGAATTGAGCGTCCGTTGGAGACAATCGCAGAAAGTGCAGGAGCCTTTATTACTCGCGGAGTTCAGGTAGATTCACTGGATACAGAAAAGCTCTGGAAAACCAAGCTCATTGTGAAGAAAGGCGATTTTTTACACGAAGGCGATATATTTGCCGAGGTTGAGGAGACACGCGCAATTACTCATAAATGTATGGTTCCTCCGGGAATCTCGGGAACTGTTGTATGTGCAGCGGAAGATGGAGACTATACCATCAAAGATCCTTTGATAACTTTGGAAACAGAACAGGAGGCGAGGAAAGAACTGACAATGATGCAGCGGTGGCCGATTCGAGTTCCCAGACCGGTGCACAATCGCATTCCTGCCAGCGTCCCACTGGTGACCGGTCAGAGAATTTTAGATACGATGTTTCCCATTGCAAAGGGAGGAACTGCGGCAATTCCGGGGGGATTCGGCACCGGAAAGACGATGACACAGCATCAGATTGCCAAGTGGTCCGATGCGGATATTATTATTTATATTGGCTGCGGGGAGCGTGGGAACGAGATGACACAGGTGCTGGAGGAGTTTTCAGAACTGGTAGATCCGAAAAGCGGGAATCCATTGATGGACCGAACAACATTAATTGCGAACACTTCCAATATGCCTGTGGCAGCCAGAGAAGCTTCTATTTATACGGGACTGACCTTGGCAGAATATTACCGGGATATGGGATATGACGTGGCAATTATGGCAGATTCCACCTCCCGATGGGCAGAGGCATTGAGAGAATTATCCGGTCGGTTGGAGGAGATGCCCGCAGAAGAGGGATTTCCGGCATATCTTGCATCTCGGCTTTCTGCATTTTATGAGAGAGCAGGAATGATGCATAATCTCAACGGAACAGATGGATCGGTGACAATTATCGGCGCTGTCTCCCCTCAGGGCGGAGATTTTTCGGAACCTGTAACACAGAATACAAAGCGTTTTGTCCGCTGTTTTTGGGGGCTAGATAAATCTTTGGCATATGCAAGACATTTTCCTGCAATTCACTGGCTGAGCAGCTACAGCGAATATCTGGTGGATTTAGGAGGATGGTACCGGGATCACGTATCTCCTAAATTTGTAGATTACCGAAATCGTCTGATGGCGCTTTTAAATCAGGAGAACAGTTTGATGGAAATTATAAAACTGATCGGAGGGGATGTTCTTCCCGACGATCAGAAATTGGTGCTGGAAATTGCGAGAGTGATTCGTTTGGGATTCTTGCAGCAAAATGCGTTTCACAAGGATGATACCTGTGTGTCAATGAAAAAGCAGTTTAAAATGATGGAAGTTATTTTATATCTGTATGAGAAATGCAGAGAGCTTGTGGTTAGAGGGATGCCCATGAGCGTCCTAAAGGAAGAAGGAATCTTTGAGCGGATGATTGCGATCAAATATGATGTGCCAAATGATAACTTACAAATGCTTGATTTGTATCAGGAAGAAATTGATACTTTTTACCGTACTGTGTTAGAAAAAAATGCATAGGAGGGATAACGTATGGCAATTCAATATTTAGGACTGAGCAGTATCAACGGTCCTCTCGTAGTTTTAGAGGGGGTGCAGGATGCATTTTTTGATGAAATTGTGGAATTTACGGTAGGCGGCAGCACGAAAAAAATCGGAAGAATTATAGAGCTGTATGAGGATCGCGCAGTGATACAGGTGTTTGAGGGAACCGAGAATATGTCCCTTAATAATACCCATACAAAACTGACCGGTCATCCCATGGAGGTAACTCTGGCGCCGGATATGCTTGGCAGGACGTTTAACGGAATCGGAAAGCCGGTGGACGGTCTGGGAGCGTTGGTATCTGACGTGAGAAGAGATATCAATGGACTTCCGCTGAATCCGGTGAGAAGAAAATATCCGAGAAATTATATTCGGACCGGAATTTCTGCAATTGATGGATTGACCACCCTGATCCGGGGACAGAAGCTTCCGATCTTTTCTGGAAACGGTCTTCCGCATGATCAGCTGGCGGCGCAGATTGTAAAACAGGCATCTCTGGGAGACGGATCAGAAGAACCATTTGCGGTTGTATTTGGAGCTATGGGAGTCAAGCATGACGTCGCTGATTTTTTCAGAAAAACCTTTGAGGAAAGTGGTGTTGCAGATCACGTGTGTATGTTTTTAAATCTGGCAAACGATCCGGTCGTTGAGCGTTTGATTACGCCAAAAGTTGCTTTGACAGCAGCAGAATATCTGGCGTTTGACTGTAATATGCATATTTTGGTAATTTTAACTGATATGACATCTTTTGCAGAAGCAATGCGTGAAGTATCTTCATCCAAAGGGGAAATTCCCTCCAGAAAAGGGTATCCGGGGTATTTATATAGTGAACTGGCGACGCTTTATGAGCGCGCGGGAATTATTGAGGGAGCGGAGGGGTCTGTGACACAGCTTCCGATTCTTACAATGCCGAATGATGACATTACGCACCCGATTCCCGATTTAACCGGATACATTACGGAAGGTCAGGTTGTGCTGGATCGTAATTTAAACGGTCAGTCCATTTATCCGCCGATCAGTGTATTGCCGTCATTGTCACGTCTGATGAAAGACGGAATCGGAGTAGGTTATACGAGAGAAGACCATCAGGATTTAGCCAATCAGCTGTTTTCTGCCTACGCAAAGGTAGGAGAAGCGAGAAACTTAGCCTCTGTCATCGGTGAAGATGAACTCTCGCCGATTGATAAAAAATATTTGGAATTCGGAAAACAATTCGAGGAACGCTATATTGGTCAGGGACATGAAGAAAATCGTTCGATGACAGAGACGCTGGATCTTGGCTGGGAGCTGCTGAAGATCCTTCCGAGAGAAGAGCTGGATCGCATTGATACGAAAATTATTGAGAAATACTTACCGAGAGAGCCACAAGAGTAAGGGGGGAATCGTATGGATCCAAGAGAGTTCCCAACCAAAGGAAATTTAATTCTTGCAAAAAATTCTCTGAATCTTGCCAGACAAGGTTATGATTTGATGGATAAAAAACGGAATATTTTGATTCGTGAGCTTATGGAGCTCATTGACGAAGCAAAAGGGATTCAAGAGCAGATTGACCTTACGTTTACAAGAGCCTACGCCTGTCTGCAAAGGGCGAATATCCAGCATGGGATCAGTAAAGTGGAGCAGTTGGCTTACACAGTGCCCATAGAGGATTCAATACAGATACAGACGCGAAGTATTATGGGAACAGAAATTCCTCATGTAAAATATGATGCCGGGGAAAATAAGCTTACCTATCCGATGGACGGAACCCTGGAGTCCATGGACATTGCAAGAGAGGCATTCCGTCAGGTTAAAGATTTGACAATTAAACTTTCTATGGTGGAAAATGCCGCGTATCGTCTGGCGACCAGCATTAAAAAGACACAAAAGAGAGCCAATGCGCTGAAAAACATTACCATTCCCACCTATACGGCATTGGTGTATAAGATTTCCAATGAGCTGGAAGAAAAGGAAAGGGAAGAGTTTACAAGATTAAAGGTGATAAAACGAATGAAGCAGAGGAAGCAATCTTAGAAAAAAAGAGAGAAAATCAAACAAAGACGTTTTTTGATCCATATCAAAAAACGTCTTTATGGAAAGTAAATACTATGAATCCAGTCTCAGACAACATGTGCAGATCTTTAGACTTCCAAATTGCCAATAATATCTAAAATTTCCTGTTTTGTTTTGGCACGGCGCATTTTTTCAATATTTTCTTCTTCACAAATGATTTCTGCAAGTTGTGTAAGGATATCCAGATGGGTACCGTCTTTTCCGGCAATCCCCATGACAATGTAAGCAGGTTCCTCGCCGTACATTACGCCCTCCGGAACTTGAAGCAGTGAAATTCCGGATTTTTTTATGTATTGTTCCGAACCGTCGATGCCGTGAGGGATTCCAACGTTATTTCCCACATAGGTGGAAATCACCCTTTCGCGCTGATGCATACAGGAAATGTATTCCAAAGCCACATAGCCTTGCTCGAATAATACTTCACCGGCTTTCTGAATCGCATCGGCCTTCTCCTTTAGAGAAACATTTAGTACAATGTTGTTTTCGTTAAAAATTTCGTTCATAATAGTCTCCTTTTCGGTTTAAAATTTCAAGTCTTCGTCGGGTCTCTGCCTTTTCTTTTTCATTGAGCAAGGGAGAAACACATAAATATTTGGATTCATCCAGATCCAATGGAACGGTTGAAATGATAAAATCATAATCTTCCAAAGTTTCGTCGTGCAGCTTATGAAGAGAAATAATTTTTTTTACATCAATTTCTGAAAATTCCCGTTCCAGGCGGCTGCGCAGCATTTTGGAGGAGCCGATTCCGGTGGAGCATACAACAAGCACTGAAATCGAGCGCTTGCTTAAATAATCCATGGAAGCGATAAAATAGATTACAATATATCCCACTTCGTCTTCCGGAATGGAAATCGAGTGAAAGATTTCCAGAAAGCTTTGTTTCACAATTTCATAAAGCTTTGGATTGGATTGATAAATTTCATCTAACATAGGGTTGGTAACGTTAATACCGCTTTGAATTCGCTCCATTGCCATGCTGATGTGAAGAAGCAAGTTTTCTGCAAGGTTTTTATCGTGGCTGAATGGAAAGCGGAATTTTGTTTCAACATCTCCAATGAGACAACTGATTTTATCAAGGCTTTGGAATACACTGACTTGCTGATGGCGTTCATAATGTGTTCGTCCCACATAAAGATGGATCATCCATTGGAAATACTCCTTCTCACTGTCATAAAGTGCGATTTCAAAATCATTCTTTAAAATACTCAAAATATCTGTTTGAAATTCCTGCTCGTAATCCTGATAATCCAGGGAAATATTCAGCTGAAGAATATTGGTTTGATTTTGCGTCAGCGGATGCCGTTTTATAAAAATGGAAATCAGGAGAAGAAACTCCTGAAGCTCCTGATCGGAAATATTAATATGCCGTTGATGTATTACTGAGCGAACTTTTTGATATAAAATTCGCAGAGGCTCTTCAAAGCCCCATCGGTTTAAAAATTCAATCAGAAAATTGGAATGATGTTTTTCATTTTTCATCCAGCCAAAGAAATTATCCGGAGATATATTTTCCAAAAGGACATTCACAAATAAATGCCGTTTGGGGATTTCATTTCCTGAAAGCCGCACGCCATAACTTTTCTTAGTTTCAAATGCAACATCATGGGTACGAATTTTTTCCTTTAAAATATGATAATCATTTCGGATGGTCTGGGCAGAGGTATTTAAGTCGATGGCAAGGGCCTTGGTTTTCATATAATCATCTTCGTTAATGAGCATAAGGAGCATAAGATCTACGCGTTCTTTTCCAGAATAAATCTGTTCGCTTTTTACATCTTCAAAGGCTTGGCTCAGTCTTTTGATATTGTAGAGAGAACCAAAAATCATCATGCCTCTTCCGGAGGAATGATCCAGTGTTAAATCAAAGGATTCAATGATGTCTGTGACCTCCGGCATTTGACGGTAAATCGTCCGCTCAGTGACTTGAAGGTTTTTTGCCAAGTCGGAGATTGTCAGTGGTCCATTGGCATTCATCAAATATTCAATTATAGCTTTGGAGCGGTCAGAAATATACATATACACCTGTTCTTTCATTTTTTATTATACAATCATCCCTCGAAGCTTTGCTTGATACGCTGTGAGTTCATAGATTAAATTGTTCAGAGATAATTGTTCATTTGTAACTTTATCATAAAAATAAAGAATGTGCTCAAAAAGTTGTTCATTTTTATAAATTTTACATGTTGCTTCCAAAAGCTGCTGAGGATTTTGATCCTTCATGAAGGAAAGTGCAAGGGCAATGGCAAAGGAAAGATAAACAGGAGAGATGTTTTCTTTCTCACAGCTTCTTGCAGCGCCCACCAGACGGTCAGAAGGCTGTAATTTGCGCAGAGGTTCTCTTGCGACTCTTTGTATGGTATCTTTGAGATACGGATTTTGAAAACGATACAGCAGATCTTCCATATGTGCCTGTAAATCAATAAAATCAATGTTATACCTTCGTGCAAGCATGAGAGCGCTTTCTGTCATGCACCCCTGAACAATTTTTTGAATTGCAGGATTTTGGGCAGCTTCATGAATATAAGACACTCCTTCCCGCTGACCAAGAAAAGCGGTGGTAAGATGTGCCATATTGTGAAGATACAATTTTCGTTCTAAGTAGTAGTGAAAAGGTTCGTACGGAATGATTTTTTTGCAGTTTGGCAGTGCGCCTTTAAAAGCGGATTGATCAATTGGCAGGAAATCATAAGGCTCTACCCGGACGGCCAAAGGGTGCTCCCGGTTGGAGATGGAGGCAGGATCCGATGGAGGAACCATGCGTCCGATGGACGTTTCTACGAGCCCCAGGTTTTCTTTCAGCAGCGGATGATATTTGTCAGGAAGAGCATTCAGAAGATCTTGCCGTAGCAATACATCTGCATCCATCAGATTCTCACAAATCAGAAGATTCACAATGGCGGATGGATCTTTGTCCCATCTTTGGATAAGTCCCTGTGCGAGAACCGGGGCAATTTTTGGAAGAACAGAGGCTCCGACAGATGTAGCGATGATATCGGCATCAGCGATTTCACAGGCGGCCGCCTGCACATTCTTGCCGTCAACAGCCCGAACGTTTTGAATCCAGTGAATGGATTGTTCCGGATTCATTATAATTTGGGGATATTTTTTTTCTATATTGATTGTATGAATGACATCGTCGTTTACATCAATGAAAGTAACATCATAGCCGATTTCTGAAAATAATGCTCCGATAAAGCCTCGGCCAATGCTTCCGGCGCCATAGATAACTGCTTTCATAAATTTTTTCCTTTTCAAAGAGTTGCCAAAGACTAAGAATAAAAATTCTTAGTCTTTGAAAGTTATAACGATCTTAAAGTTCGTTTTTGAAGCGTTCCACCAGTTCGTCATATTCCGGAGCCTTCAAATAATTTGAGATCGATAAATGCTGTTTCTTCGGCTGTGCCGCCTTTGCAGTTCCGGTAAGTTCAACATGTGTAATGACCAGATCCGCATCTTCCGGAATTTTTGAAATTGCAGTATTGATAACTTCAATCGGCAGGTCTGCAGCTTTTACTTTTTTCTTTAAAGCAGCGGCGGACATTGCAGAAGAGCCCATACCGGCGTCGCATGCAACGACAATTTTCTTAATCTTTTTAATGTCCACACCGGCAACTCCGAGACTGCTGTCATTTGTTGCAGCGGCAGACTCGTTTTTGGTACTGCCTGAATTTCCCATAGCTTCTTTTGGGATGACAGACTCTCCGAGAGAAGTATCTCCGCCTTTGGAAACCATACGTTTTACAAAAAATGCATTTAATACAAAAGATACCGCACAGGACAATACAACGCTTAAGATGACACCGAGCATACAGCTTTTTGGTGACAGAGCAAGTACGGAGAAAATACTTCCCGGAGAAGGCGTTGCAACAGTTCCGGCATTTAAGACGGTTAAGGTTCCGGTTCCGACAATTCCTCCGCCGATCATACCTATGATGGTCAGTGGGTTGGCAAGTACATAAGGGAAATAAACCTCATGGATTCCACCGAAGAAATGAATTAGAATCATTCCCGGAGCGGCTTCCTTCATTTCTCCCTTCCCAAAGAACCAGTAAGCCAGTAATAATCCAAGACCGGCACCCGGGTTTGGCACAAGCATAAACAGTGCAGAATGACCGAGCGTTTTTACCTGCTCGTAACCGATTGGTCCGAAAATACCGTGATCTAAGGCATTATTTAAGAACAGTACCTTTGCCGGTTCTACAAAGATTGCAGAGAGTGGTAATGCATTATGATCAACAATCCAGTTAACACCGCCTGTTAAAACAGAGGTAACAGTTTCCATTACCGGTCCGAATACCAACATTGCGATACAGCAAAGAATGGCTCCGATAATACCAAGTGAGAAATTGTTAACGATCATTTCAAATCCAGAAGGGATTTTCCCGTCTACTGCCTGATCAAATTTCTTGATGCACCATCCGGAGACTGGACCAAGAATCATAGCGGCTAAGAACATTGGAGTTCCGTCAACTGCAACAATCGCACCCATTGTAACCAAAGCACCGATAACGCCGCCTCGGTCGCCGCCGGTCATTTTACCGCCTGTATGTCCGATCAAAATCGGTAGCAGGGAGTTTAAGATCGGGGTAATTAATTTTGCCAGTTTGGCATTGGGGGTCCATCCTGTTTCAAGGAAAAATGCGGTAATTAATCCGAATCCGATAAAAGCTCCGATATTTGGGATAACCATTCCGGCAAGAAAAGCGCCAAATTTTTGGAGTTTCTGAGAAATACTAGTTTTTTCTGTCATTTTATAGCTCTCCTTTTTCCATATAGTTTTCATTAATCATATCGATAAATTTCTGTTTGGAAGAAGCATTTAGAAATTGCTGTCTTTTCAGAGGATTGAGCAGGATATCTGTAACCTGCATTAATTCTTGAAGAGGATCATCCTCCCGACCGGAAATTCCAATGACAAGTTTGACAGTTTCACCCTGATAGCAAATGCCATTGGAGAGCTTGACGATACTGATTCCGGGATGGAGAACATAACAAAGCGAATCTTCTGTTCCGTGGGGAATCATAACTCCAAGTCCAATGTATGTAGAATGTTCCTGTTCTCTTTTTAGCATGCCATGAATATATTCCTTCTGAATGTACCGGTTTTGCTCTAAAAGATCTCCAGCTTTATAAATTGCTTCTTCCGGTGTCTGACATGAAAAATTCAGACAAATGTTTTTTTGAAATTCATCGGTGAGAAGTTTGCCGGCCATGCGCCCTTCCTTTCTGTTGCTTATAAACGTTTATAATACCTGATGGAGCGAATTTTATCAGCCTGCAAGGCTGTAAGTTTATGAACGCTCTTGAAGTATGGATTTATGATAACGTAAAATTTGTATGAAAATCAATGCACATTAATGTCATATTTTTCAGAGACCACTGTGACAAAATTTTGTTTCGGGCTGAAATTTAAGATGTTTTAACAAAGAATTAACCCAAAGAAAGAAAATGTAAAATACTTTACACACCCGAAAAACAATGGAAAATTCTGCTGTCTTGGTGTAAGAAAATTACAAACGTCAAAAGGGCGGAACAAGGTTAACGGCAGGCGCTGAAATTCAGGGAAGAAGAGGACGCTTTCGCTGAGCTGTGTAATTTTGTTACATGAAGAATTGGTGAAAGGAAAGTAAAGTTTACATGGACGTTACAAGCCCATGATGTTTCCATGATGTTTTTCAAAAAAAGGCCGCTATAATGAAACATGTATTCAGACAGCGTTAAGAAAATCTTTATAAGATTCAGACAGGATATGAAGAAAAGGAGAAGACATGAGAAAAAGGATGGTCAGCAAAATATTGGTGTTAGCTATGATGGGGATGCTGGGAGGAACCCCGGCGATACAGTCGGCAGTTCCGGCAAGGACTGTATCAGCGGCGGCTGTGAAGCAAAAGAAAGAGGAGAAGACTGTGATTCCAAAGGCTGATGTCATGGATGTAGACTTTGCAGACGGAACAGCGAAGGATACATCGGAGACGGCGAATACCTATACCGTTGTGGGAAGCCCGGAAATTAAGGAAAGCAGTGAATTGCATAAAAAGATTGCAGTGTTTGACGGAAACTCTGCATATAAGTACGGGTTTGACGCTGCGAAGTATGGAAAAATGACGCAGAACGCCACCATTGAGTGTATGTTTAAGTATAACAGTCTTCCGTCGGGAGAATCTGATATTTTCTCAAATCAGCAAAGCGGCGGTCTCGGTCTGGGGCTGGATAACGGCACATTAACCTTTTTTGCACATGTGGGCGGCGGGTACCGCCAGCCCACTGCCAAAATAAAAGCCGGACAGTGGGTGCATGCAGTGGGAGTCGTTGAGGGTACTTCTGTAAAGCTTTATGTAAACGGAGAACGAAAAGCAACGGTAACGGCTCCGAGCGAAGGAATTAAGTTTACTTCTACGGAAGCGGCAAGGAACTTTCTGATTGGAGCAGACAGCAGCAGTAGCGGAGGCGCAGAATATTTTGCAAAAGGTTCCGTAAGCTTTGCAAGATTATACAGCGCTGCTTTAAGTGACGAGCAGGTGAAAGAGCTTAATGACAAAGCCTTTGAAGGTGCGGATCTTGACCAGACCGGTGTTTCCAAAGTCAATTTAAATCTGGTTGCGTCTGACACTGCGGCAGAATCAGCTCAGATGAATGTAAACCTTCATGCAAATACAGAAGATGTCAGCACAATCAATAAAATTACCTTTGATGTGAATTATGATCCATCCTGCGTAACGTATGCCGGTGTCCAGCATAAGATGAGCGGTGTGACCATTGACAATGACACCGAAGGGAAATTGTCTGTGACAGTAAATAAAGAATTGGCGGCGGATAAAGTCAATGAGTTTCGTACCACAAGACTTGGAAAACTGAATTTCAGGACAAGAGGTGTGAAGGGAAATCGCAAAGCTGAATTTACAACATCAAATTTCAGAGCGTACACCGGGGATCTTGAGGTTACCGAGGATGCGCAGACAGCAGATGCAAAAAAAACTGTGACGATCTATGATAAAGATGCAATGGATTTAAACGGAGACGGCGTGATAGGAGCAGGGGATATTGCACTGGCAAAAACGGAGTCTCAGAAAACAGCGATTGCCCAAAAGGCAGCAATTTATCCGTATAAACACGCAGTCGTGCTCACTGTGGACGGGGGCGGACAGATTTGGAATCCTGATGAAATTTATTACACCACCTCCAACAGTCAGCTGCCAAAGAAGACCTCTGACCCGTCCATTATGGCAAAGCGGAAAAATACCTATGCAATGAACTTGATCAATCAGCAGTTTGCAGCCAGTTATACAGCACAGTCAGTGACTCCTTCTATTTCAGCACAAAATTACAGTTCTATCCTTCATGGGGTGCCATGGGGAGATGTACCTTCGGAATATCAGGTAACTAATACGATTGCAGGACAAAAATATTATGCAGACTACGGAAAATCCCAAGCAAAATATCCGTCTGTATTTCGAGCAATTCAAAAAGCATATCCGCAGCGGGAGATGGCAGCATTTGCTGAATGGACGGAGATTTTAAACGGTATTATAGAACCGGATGCTGCAGTGATCGGCAAAGGCTCCGCATCCAAACAAAGCTTCTATGATGTTGCAAAATATATTCAAAGTTCTGATTTTGAGAAGACGGCGCTTGTTTATATGCAAAGCGACTGGATGGATCATGTGGGCCATAGTACCGGATACTATAATGACAAATACTGGTCTGAACTTGCTCAGTATGACGACTTTTACAAAGCCGTCATGGATGCATTAAAAGAATCCGGACACGAGGATGATACGCTGATTGTGACCAATGCAGATCACGGAGGAAGCGGAACCAATCATGGCTCCCTGGATCCTTCCAATATGGATATTTTCATTGGAATCGGCGGACAGACCGTAGATTCCGGCAAAAAATTATCCGGAGGAACCAATGCAGATATTTCTCCGCTGGTACTGAATGCTCTTCGGATTGAGAAGCCTTCTTCTATGACAGGAAAAGTTTTTGACCAGAGTGCATTCTTAAGACAGGAACAAATGTCAAAGAAAAAAAGAGAGGTAGAGAAGGTTACGTTTGAACGTCAGGGCAAAAATGCGGTAGTATCTTTGAGTAATCAAAAGCAGAAAACAAGAGCTGCAGATTTGGTTGTAGATCTGGATGGAAATAAGGTAAAAAGCATTCAGGTTCCGGATGGCGCAAGTGTTGTGAGAAATGTAGAAAAAAATGGAAAGCAGTATATTACACTTTCTTACGAAGAGCAGCCAACACAGATGGCAGTCCTTCATTTTGAAAAAACAGCGTCTTCAAAGGTTAAAATTAATGAAATTATGCTTGGTATGGAAAACGGAGACGAGGTATACTCTGATCTTGAAAATAAACAGGGACAGGCGCAGACAAAGGTAACTCTTGATAAAACAAGTATCACCCTTGCGAGAAATAAAAAAGTGGCGCTGACTGCGAAATTAGATGGTGAGAAGGCAGCGGCAAATGCTGTGACATGGAAATCATCCAATGAAAAGGCAGCGGTGGTAGACGCCAATGGAATTGTTACAGCAAAAGGAAACGGAAGTGCGGTAATCACAGCATCGGCAAAGGACGGAAGTGTTTCATCCGCTTCCTGTAAGGTAACCATACCTTATGAAATTCGTTATGTGCTCAATAAAGGAACCAATGCCAAAACAAATCCCACAGCATATTATAATCAGTCGGTTACCCTGAAAAATCCAACCAGAAAGGGATATGCCTTCCAGGGATGGTATACCGACAGCAAGTGGAAACATCCGATCAAGTCAGTGAAAAAAGGTATGGCAAAAAATTATACGGTTTATGCAAAATGGAGCAAAATCCGCGTTGGAAAACCAACGTTAAAAAGCCTTACGAAACTTGGAAAAACACAGGTCTATGTTCGTGTGAAAAAGGTTTCTCATGCGAAAGGATATGTGATCAAATATGCGTCCAATAAGAAGTATAAAAAAGCAAAATATCTTTATACAACATCTGCGGGAACGGTCTTAAAACGACTGAGTAAGAATAAGAAATATTATATCAAAGTCAAAGCCTATGCGATAGATTCCGCAGGAAAAAAAGTATTCGGCGCATACAGTAAGACCAAGAAGAAATCCTTAAAATCCTAGAATTATTTTTACAGGTTTAATTTCAGGTATCACTTATTTTCCCCCTTTCCAGGTCCGGTGAAAGCCGGTCATGGAAAGGGGGAATTTTTATGCAACCTTGGCGCCGCTTACAATCCCGGAATGTGTCTTTTGGAAATTCTGATGATTCTATAGCAAGAGCTTTGCTTTGCCGGTGGAGTTTCTGACAATTAACTCCGGCTCATATTCCATCCGCATAATATAGTGATGTTTGGAAGAGGTGCTCTTTTGAGCATTTTTTCTGTAAATAATATCCACGGCCTCCTGTCCTTTATAAAGAGATGCATGTTCAATGGTTGTCAGCGAAATCTGAGGCATAGAAGACAGGGCGATATTGTCAAAGCCGCAGACAGAATAATCATTGGGAACCCTGCAGCCGTAATCGGAGATGGCGGCCATAATTCCAAAAGCAGTCATATCATTATTTCCCACAAAGGCAGTAGAAGAAGTATGCTGCTCTAGTTCCTGTGTCGCAAGGTCGTATCCGTTTTGATATTCTGAGTTGTCAGCCGGATAACGTCCGTATGCTGCCAGTGTCGGAGATTTTACTTTAATTTGTTCCGGGTCCAGACCGTGGTCTTTAAAGCAGGAGCGAAGGCCGTCCAGACGATGGATTCTACCGACTTCTTTTGGTCGAATCGGCGTTGATATGTAAGTAATATGCTGATGCCCCAAGGAAATTAAATGTTCTGCCAGCATGTATCCCGGTTTTTTGCTGTCCAACTCTACCGCATCGAAGCGGCAGGCATCCGGCTTATCTCCGATGGAGACTACGGGAACCTGCTTGGATAAAGCGTTGGCTTGTGTAATTTTGGTCGGGGGATACAAAGAAATTACCCCGGCAAGCTCAAACCCGGATAAAAGGTTTAAATAAAGCTCCTCCTGAGAGACATCCCGCAGAGTATTAACCGTAAAAACCGTATATCCGTAATCTCTGGCGCGTTCTGTAATGGAATGAATGATCATGGAGTAGTATCCATTGGAGAGAAGGGGACAGATGACAATGATACTTTTAGACAGTGCACGCTCCTTTTTTTTGGCGCCGGCAATGGGCTTTTTATAGCCCAGCTCTTTGGCGCCTTGTTTTACTTTCTCAATGGTTTCCTTTGAAAAAGATACGTGTGGTTTATTGCTTAAAATCATAGAAACGGTGGATTGTGATACTCCGGTATATTCTGCCACATCTCTTGTCGTAACTTTATTTCGTTTTCCCATAAAATCAAACCTCATTTCTGTTATAAGCCGTCATATTTTTCTAAGCACAGCTCTGCCGGTGAAAAGCTATATCAATCAAAAAAATATTTTGATTACTTCAAAGCGTTAATTGAATTATTTCTTTGATTATTAATATTATACAAATGATTAATTGGAAATTCAAGGGATTCGGCACTTTGCGGTGCATGAAAAAAAATACATAGAAATCAGGGGGAATTAATCAAATAAAACGATTAATTAAAAAGCTTTGAAAAGCGCATGAAATGGGCGTTTGAGAGGTTTGACAAGGGGTAAAAAGTATGATTAGATTAGGGCAGAACGAAACAAACACGAAAAGAAAACGGAGGGCAAAACAGTGTATGATGTAGCAATAATCGGTGCGGGAATCACAGGCTGTTCTATCGCATATGAACTTGGAAAATATAATGTGAAGGCAGTTGTGATTGAGAAAGAAAATGATGTTTCCGTGGGAACAACAAAAGCAAACAGTGCAATTATTCACGGAGGATATGATCCGATTCCGGGAACAAAGATGGCAAAGTATAACATCAAAGGGAATCAGTATACAAAAGAATTATGCAAAAAGCTGGATGTTCCATTTCAGCAGATCGGAGCGCTGGTCGTTGCTTTTAGTGAAGACGAAAAGAAAACATTGGAGGAGTTGAAAGAGCGGGGAAAACAAAACGGTGTTCCGGATATGGAGATCTGGGATCAGGAAAAGCTTCGCAAAGAGGAGCCTAATATTTCAGAAGAAGCGGTTGCCGCTTTAAGCTCACCAAATGTTGGAATCGTAAGTCCTTGGGAGCTGGCGCTTGCGTTAGCGGAGACTGCAGTTTTAAATGGAGTGGAAATTCAGCTGAATACAGAAGTTACCGGAATTGACAAAGAAAATGATACATATAAGATTCAGACCAATCAGGGTGAGATCGAAGCAAAATATATTTGCAATGCAGCCGGAGTTTTTGCAGATAAAGTAAATGAAATGTGCAATGAAAAGACCTTTGAGATTACTCCAAATAAAGGGGAGTATTATTTGATGGATAAAAGTCAGGGCACTCTTGTCAATCATGTGATTTTCCAATGTCCGAATGAAAATGGAAAAGGTGTTTTAGTATCTCCGACCGTTCATGGAAATCTGATTGTGGGACCGGATTCACAGCCAAGTGCCGGCGATGATGTTTCCACAACAAAACAGGGATTGGACTTTGTAAGAACAAAGGCTTTGAAGTCTGTACCGGGAATTAATTTCAGAGAATCCATCCGAAACTTTGCAGGAGTCCGCGCAAGAACTGCGGAACATGATTTCCATATTTATGAGGATCCGAAAAATAAAGGATTTATTAATATTGGCGGTATGGAATCTCCCGGATTATCCTCCGCATGTGCCGTCGCACTGGATATTGTAAAAATGCTTGCGGCTTCCGGGCTTGCACTGAAACAAAAAGATCACGTGACGGATGAGCGAAAAATTGACCGGTTTAAACATTTGAGTCATGAAGAACGTGCAAAATTAGTAAAACAGAATCCGGCGTATGGAAAGATTATCTGCCGATGCGAGACAATTACAGAAGGTGAGATTGTCAACGCACTGCACCGGCCGATTCCGGCTACATCTATTGATGCAGTGAAAAGAAGATGCAACGCAGGTATGGGAAGATGCCAGGGAGGTTTCTGCGGACCAAGAGTTCAGGAAATTATTGCTCGAGAGCTGAAGATTCCGTTGGCGAAGGTTCCTCAGGATCGTGTAGGAACAGATATTATTACAGGAGAAACAAAGGACGGAGGTGCCAGATAATGAAATATGATGTGATTGTAGTCGGCGGGGGTCCTGCAGGATTGGCAGCGGCAGTGGAAGCGAACAAAAACGGCGCCGAAAAAGTATTAGTTGTAGAAAGAGATCAGGAGCTTGGGGGAATCTTAAATCAGTGTATTCATAACGGATTCGGACTTCACTATTTTAAAGAGGAGTTAACAGGTCCGGAATATGCAGGAAAATTCATTGACATGCTCAATGAAACCAACATTGAAGTGATGTTGGATACTATGGTTCTGGATGTAGATGAAAAAGAAAAATGTGTGCATGCCATGAATAAAAAGAACGGTTATATGAAGCTGGAGGGAAAATCTATTATCTTAAATATGGGATGCCGTGAGAGAACCAGAGGAGCCATTGCAATTCCGGGAGATCGTCCGGCTGGAGTGTTTACCGCAGGTGCGGCACAGCGCTATGTGAACATCGAGGGATATATGGTCGGAAAGAGAGTTCTGATTCTCGGTTCCGGGGATATCGGATTGATTATGGCAAGACGTATGAGCCTTGAGGGAGCGAAAGTTGTGGGATGCGTAGAGCTTTGCCCTTACTCCAACGGATTAAACCGTAATATTGTACAGTGTTTAAATGACTATGATATTCCGCTGTATCTTTCTCATACGATTACGGATATTCAAGGGGATAAGCGTGTGGAAAAGGTCATTGTTCAGAAGGTAGATGAGAAAAATCAGCCGATTCCAGGTACAGAAATGGAATTTGATGTGGACACAGTGTTATTATCTGTAGGATTGATACCGGAAAATGAATTAACACGGTCAGCGGGAATTGCCATGGACCCTGCAACCAGCGGACCGGTTGTTTATGAAAATATGGAAACCTCTGCAGAAGGTGTATTTGCCAGCGGAAATGTAGTGCATGTTCATGACTTGGTAGATTTTGTAACAGCGGAAAGTCAGAAGGCAGGAAAGAGTGCTGCGGAATATGTGAAAAACGGTGAGACAAAAGATCAGACCTGCATAGATCTGAAAAACGGAGACGGAGTAAATGGTATTGTGCCTCAGAAAGTGCGTCCTTCCAATGTGGAGAAAATGGTGGAAGTGATGTTCCGGGCAAGAAATGTGTTCCAAGATGTTCAAATCAAAGTAACATCCAACGGAGAAGAGCTGGCATCGTTTAAGAGAGAACACATGGCGCCGGGAGAAATGGAAAAGATTGTGATTCCAAAAGCATTTTTAGATAAGGTTGAAAACGGAGAAATTACAGTATCTGTAGAAAAGGTAGGTGCATAAGAATGACAGAATTAATTTGTATTGTTTGTCCGAAAGGATGTCATTTGAAGGTCGATGAGGAAAATGGATATAAGGTGACCGGAAACGGCTGCCCGCGAGGAGCTGCTTATGGAGAAAAAGAACTGGTAAATCCTACCCGTGTCATTACTTCTACGGTAAAAGTGGATGCAAAGACAGCCAGAAGAGTCCCGGTAAAGACAGCGGGAGATATTCCGAAGGGAAGAATCTATGATATAATGGAAGAGTTAACAAAGGTTACCATGAAGGCGCCGGTACAGATTGGAGATGTAGTGATCTCTGATGTGCTGGGATTGGGCGTCGATGTAGTGGCTTGTAAAAAAGTGACAGAATAATAAAAATTATCAGGAGGATATAAAAATGAGCGTTATAACATTTGTATGTGCAGGTCAGATGAACTCTGCAATCACATTTCCGGCATTCGAGAACGGACATGAGGTGCGTCTTGTGGGATCACCTTTGGATCGGGAAATTATTGATGGATTAAGAAAGGATAATTTTCATATTACCTTAAAGAGAACTCTGCATGATGGTATTAAATATTATCAAATTGAAGAATTGGAAGAAGCTTTGGAAGGAGCAGATTTGATTCTCGGCGGAGTCAGCAGCTTTGGACTGGATTGGTTTTGTGATGAAATCCTCCCGGTACTGCCGGAAGAGGTTCCGCTTTTAACAGTAACCAAAGGAATGGTGGATTTAGATGACGGAACGCTGGTTCCATATCCTCACATTTTTGCGCAAAGACAGCCGGAAGGCAAGAATATTAACTTTAATGCAATCGGTGGACCGTGCACAAGCTATGAACTGGCAGACCACGATGACAGTCACGTGGCATTCTGCGGAAAAGATATGGAAACATTAAAATTTATTCGATCTCTTTTAGAAACAGATTATTATCATATCAGTCTTTCTACGGATGTGGTTGGTGTGGAATGCGCCGTTGCAATGAAAAATGCATATGCATTGGGGGTATCTCTGGCAGTCGGTCTTGCAGAAAAGAGAGACGGAGAAATCGGCGCAGTTCATTATAACTCTCAGGCAGCATTGTTTGGCCAGGGCGTAAAAGAGATGATTCATTTGTTGGAGCTGATTCACGGAGGACCGGAAAATATTATTCACGGTGCAGGAGATTTATATGTTACGGTATTTGGAGGAAGAACCAGAAAGATCGGTACTCTGCTTGGAAGAGGATTAACCTTCGATGAGGCGATGGAAGAGCTTCAGGGCGTTACCCTGGAATCTATTGTGATTGCCACAAGAACTGCCCGCGCGGTAAGAAAACTGGCGGAAAGAGGAGTTGTATCCTTAGAGGATTTCCCACTATTAATGCATGTGGATGCAATTATTAATCAGGGAGCAGAAGTGAATATTCCTTGGAAAGCGTTTACAACGGCTGTAGAATAAGGCACCTTTACAGTAGAAAAGTCTTTGCCGAATTTTAAAGAGGCAAGACTTTTCTGCTGTTGCAATTATTTTTTATCAGGAGGTAATGTCAATGAAAAAGTACATTATGGCACTGGATGCAGGGACTACCAGCAATCGCTGTATTCTGTTCAATGAGCAGGGAGTCATTTGCAGTGTGGCGCAGAAGGAATTTACACAGTATTTTCCACATCCGGGATGGGTGGAGCACGATGCGGATGAGATTTGGTCTTCTCAGCTCGGAGTTGCAGTAGAAGCGATGAATAAGCTGAACATTACAGCGGATCAGATCGCTGCAATCGGAATTACGAATCAGAGAGAGACAACGATTGTATGGGACAAAAATACCGGAGAACCAGTGTATCATGCCATTGTCTGGCAGTGCAGAAGGACATCTGAGTTTTGTGATGAGCTGAAGGAAAAAGGGTTTACAGATCAGTTTCGCGAAAAGACAGGATTGATCATTGATGCGTATTTTAGCGGAACAAAAGTAAAATGGATTTTAGATCATATTCCGGAAGCAAGAGAAAAAGCAGAAGCAGGGGATCTGCTTTTTGGTACGGTGGAGACATGGTTAATCTGGAAGCTGACCAAAGGAAAAGTTCATGTCACAGATTATTCCAATGCGGCACGTACCATGTTATTTAATATTAATACGTTGCAGTGGGATGATGAGATTTTGCAGGAGCTGGGAATTCCAAAATCCATGCTTCCACAGGCAAGACCATCCAGTGAAGTCTATGGAATGGCAGATGCTTCTTTTTTCGGAAAAGAAATTCCGATTGGCGGAGCAGCAGGTGATCAGCAGGCGGCATTGTTCGGACAGACTTGCTTTACTGCGGGAGAAGCAAAAAATACATACGGAACCGGTGCATTTCTCCTTATGAACACGGGAACAAAACCGGTCTTTTCAACCAATGGACTGGTAACAACCATTGCGTGGGGACTGGACGGAGAAGTCAATTATGCGCTGGAAGGCTCCATTTTTGTGGCAGGAGCAGCAATTCAGTGGCTTCGTGATGAAATGCGGCTGGTGGATTCTTCTCCGGATTCTGAATATATGGCATCAAAAGTGAAGGACACCAATGGATGTTATGTGGTTCCGGCGTTTACAGGACTGGGCGCGCCTCATTGGGATCAGTATGCAAGGGGGACCATTGTGGGAATTACCCGCGGGGTAAATAAATATCATGTGATTCGTGCGACACTGGAATCTCTGGCATATCAGACTTATGATGTTTTAAAGGCGATGGAGGCAGACAGTGGAATTCAGCTAAGTGCTTTAAAAGTAGACGGAGGCGCCAGCGCCAATAACTTTTTAATGCAGTTCCAGTCTGATATTTTAAATACGCAGGTACGCCGTCCGAGATGTGTGGAGACAACGGCGATGGGAGCAGCTTATCTGGCAGGTCTTGCAGTGGGATATTGGAAAGATAAGAACGATGTGATTGCAAACTGGAATATTGATCGTGAATTTGCTCCGGCAATGGAAGAGGCGGATCGGAAGAATAAGCTTGCCGGATGGGAAAAAGCCATTCAATATTCGTTCGGATGGGCAAAAAATTAGAACGTTAGCGATATTATAATTGAATAAAGGAAGAGAGATGGGAAGGATTGACAATGTTACCATATATATCAGAATTTTTAGGAACAATGATTTTAATCTTACTGGGAGACGGCGTGGTTGCCAATGTAAATCTTGAGAAATCGGGAATGAAAGGGGCAGGAGCGACGCAGATTACGTTGGCATGGGGATTTGCGGTATTAATTCCCGCATTTATTTTCGGAGCGGCATCCGGAGCTCATTTTAACCCGGCTTTGACCATAGCCCTTGCGGCAATCGGAAATTTCTCATGGTCTATGGTGCCGGGGTATGTGGCGGCTCAGATCGCCGGGGCATTTGCAGGCGGCATACTGGTGTATGTACTATTCGCAGGGCAGTTTGAAGCAACAAAAGATCAGGCTGCAAAATTGGGTGTTTTTTGTACGGCACCATCGATTTCCAATACCTTATTAAATTTGTTGAGCGAAATGGTCGGAACGTTCGTTCTTGTGTTTGCGATTTTGGGAGTTGGAAATGTAGAGAATGCAAGCTCCATGGGATTAAATTATTTCTTTGTGTTTTCCATTATTGTGGCGATTGGTATGTCTCTGGGAGGACTTACTGGATATGCCATTAATCCGGCAAGGGATTTTGGACCGAGGCTTGCACATGCGGTTCTGCCGATTCCGGGAAAGGGAACATCAAACTTTGGATATGCATGGATTCCGGTGATTGGACCGATCCTTGGAGCATTGATTGCGGGTGGACTTTTTACAGTGATCCCGTGGTAGTGTTACGTTCCTTAATGGGGCACAGCACATGGTAATTAATTATTAGAACGGTTATGATCACAATCAGATCAAAAGGAAAGATTATTTGATGAAGGCGTCAGCGATAGAAACAGCTGGCGCCTTTTCTTTGATCTTTCCCCTTGTTGAACAGATCAGCTTGTTTTATAATCAAAGAAAACACACAGAAAGGATGAATCAGCAATATGGAATACAGAAAATTTAATCATCAATATGTTCTTCGGATCGACCGGGGAGAAGAAATCTGCGAGCAGTTAAAAATTGTAGCAAAAAAAGAAAATATCAAACTGGCATATTTGACAGGGATTGGCGCGGCAGGCAAGATTACAGCCGGTGTGTTTGACACACAGGAAAAGGCATTTAAGGGTCAGACATGGAAGGGTGATTTAGAGATTGTTTCCATTGCCGGGAATATTAACACCATGGATGGGGAAACTTATACACACTTTCATATTAGTTTTTCCGATGAACAGGGAAATGTTTTCGGAGGACATCTGACAGAAGCAGTGATCAGCGGAACCGGAGAGCTTGTATTAACAGAGATTGACGGCAGCGTAGATCGCAGGTTTGATGAAGAAACCGGGCTGAATCTATTTGAATTTTAAGAATGCGGAGGTATCCAAATTATGGATATGATAACAGGAAGACAATTATATAAAAATGCCAGGACATATGATCAGAAAGAAGTAGAACTTTGTGGCTGGGTAAAGAATAACCGGGGATCAAAAAACTTTGGATTTCTGGTAATCAGCGATGGAACTTTTTTTGAGCCGATACAGGTTGTTTATGGAAAGGAACTTGAGGAATTTTCAAAAATCAGCAAACTGACGGTGGGATCATCTGTGATTGTCCGGGGAATTTTGGTTTTGACTCCGGAAGCAAAACAGCCTTTTGAAATCCAGGCAAACAGCGTTGTAGTGGAGGGAGAATGCCCATCCGATTATCCACTGCAAAAGAAACGTCATACGTTAGAATATTTAAGAAAGATTTCTCATTTGCGTCCGAGGACCAATACCTTTCAAGCTGTTTTTCGCGTACGTTCTCTCACCGCCTACGCGATTCATAAGTTTTTCATGGAAAGAGATTTTGTTTATGTGCATACGCCGATTATTACCGGACAGGACTGCGAGGGAGCGGGAGAAATGTTTCAGGTAACGACCATGGATCTTGAGAATCTTGCAGGACAACATGTAGATTATGAGGAAGATTTTTTTAAGAAGCCGGTAAGCCTTACCGTCAGTGGTCAGCTGGCAGGAGAAACCTTTGCTCAGGCATTCCGGAATATTTATACCTTTGGTCCCACGTTTCGGGCAGAAGCATCCAACACCACAAGGCATGCGGCAGAATTCTGGATGATTGAACCGGAAATTGCCTTTGCCGATCTGGACGACAATATGATACTGGCAGAGCAGATGATCAAATATGTTATTGGCTATGTTATGGAGCATGCACCGGAAGAGATGAGATTTTTTAATCAGTTTATTGACAAAGGACTGATAGAACGGTTGGAACATGTAGTTTCTTCCGATTTTGCACGGGTCACATATACAGAAGCAGTAAAACTTCTGGAAGAGCATAATGATCAGTTTGAATATAAGGTATCCTGGGGAACGGATCTTCAGACAGAACACGAGCGCTTTTTAACAGAGGAGATTTTCAAGAAACCGGTGTTTGTTACGGATTATCCGAAAGAGATTAAGGCTTTTTATATGAAAATGAATCCGGATGAAAAGACGGTAGCAGCGATGGACCTTCTGGTACCAGCGATTGGAGAGATAATCGGAGGAAGTCAGAGAGAAGATGATCTGGACAAGCTGAAGAAACGTATGGAAGAGAATGCGATGAATCCTGAGGATTATGAATTTTATCTGGATCTTCGGAAATATGGATCGACGCGCCATGCCGGATTCGGTCTTGGATTTGAACGAATGGTAATGTATGTAACAGGAATCGGCAATATCAGAGATGTGATTCCATATCCGAGAACTGTCGGGAAATGCCAATATTAAAAAAGAAAATGCATATACTACTTAAAAAATGAGGTGAAAGTTATGCATTCAATCTGGCAGGAAAAAATGGAATTTCCCGACTATCCGATTCTGAGAAGAGATCAGAAAGCAGACATTGTCTACATCGGAGCAACGCTGCGCCACGGAATTGAGGCGCATTTCCAAAAGGAACAGGGAAAAGCAGTGATGATTCTTGAGGAACAGTCAGTTGCCAAAGTATCCAAACTCGGAGGCATGGGGATTTTAAAAGCAGGGAATCGGGAAGAAAGAAAAAGCCTTCATATGCTGCGAGACTATATTTGCGGCCGCGGAATTCCGTGTGATATGAAAGTCGTTTCCGAGGACTGTCTCTGGGTACATCCGATCAAGTTGTTTTTATTTATGACAAAAGATATTTTGGTGTATGAGCAGACCGAAATCTGCGGACGAAAGGGAAAAAGACTGGATATTGGAAGTGCTTATATTGATGCAGGGCAGATTTTTGAGGAGGAGCGAGTGGGAGATCCGGTTTATGTCCATGTTTTTGAAAAGGATCTGTTCTTAAAGGAGAAGAGCGAGTCTTTTTTGGAAGTTCGTACTTACAGGGATGTATGGCTCGCAAGTTCTTATCGGCGGGAGATAGAAGGAAGTTTATATTACTGGGAAATTTAACAGAAATAGAAAATTGGAGGAGGACAATACGATGAGTATGATTGATGTAATTCGCAGAGAAATGATGACTGCAATGAAAAAGAAGGAAAAAGAGAGAAAAGAAAGTCTTTCCATGCTGTTGAATGCGTTAAAAAATGCACAGATTGATAAAAGAGAGGATTTGACGGAGGCAGAAGAAAATTCAATTATTGCAAAGGAAATCAAGCAGACAAAAGAAACCATGGAGTCCTGTCCGCCGGACCGGACAGATATTATAGAAGAATGCAGGACAAGGCTGGCTGTACTGGAGGAATTTGCACCGGAGCAGATGAGTGAAGAGCAGATCAGGGCTGAGATTGACTCTGTTTTAAGCGAGCTGGGCATATCGCATCCATCAATGCAGGATAAGGGAAACGTGATGAAGAATTTAATGCCGAGAGTCAAAGGAAAGGCAGATGGAAAGCTGGTAAATCAGTTAGTGGGAGAAAGGCTGCAATGAAGAAACTATTAGTGGCAATCGATTTACAAAATGACTTTATTGACGGCTCACTGGGAACGGAGGAAGCACAGAAGATCGTATCTTATGCAGCACAGAAAATTCTTGAGTTTCAGGGAGATATTTACGGAACCTTAGATACTCATTCCGAAAATTATCTGGAAACCCGGGAGGGGAAAAATCTTCCGGTTCTGCACTGTATTTGCGGTGAGGACGGATGGGCGTTAAATTCGGAAATTATGGAAGCGCTTGTCAAAACTAAAGGACGGGTTCATACGTTTTGCAGGAAGGGAGCATTTGGCTCGATAGAACTGGCAGAGCAAATCAAAGAGGATTTTGTCGGTGAGGATCTTGAGATTCAGCTGATTGGATTATGTACGGATATTTGTGTAATTTCCAATGCCATGATCCTAAAGGCGGCATTTCCGGAGGCGAGACTGATGGTGGATTCCTTATGCTGTGCGGGGGTTACGCGGGAAAGTCATGTTCGCGCGCTGGAAGCCATGAAGGCGTGTCAGATTGAAATAATGGAATCAAATTGACGGAAGTGTAAATACATCATGGAAGGAAAAGCGGAGTGAGTCCCTCAAGGATTGAGGGATTTGCTCCGCTTTGTTTCGTTTCGCAAGGTCTTATTGCATTACCTTGTTGGTTATAGTCTATCACTATAACCAACTATTTTTTTTCGGTATTTCACAACAGGATTTCTTTGAGGTAAACTAAGTGTACGTAAAAAAGCACCGGTTATGACAAGTGGTGAGTAAACAATAAATTTAGCTTTGCAGGAGGATATAATATGAGTACATTTCGTACACCGTTTCGATATGATTTTGTGGGAAGTTTTTTAAGACCGGAACGTTTAAAGAAAGCGAGAGCAGCATATGAAGATGGGAGCGTCAGCAGGGAAGAACTGACAAAGACAGAGGATGAATGCATCCGGAATTTGGTGGAAAAACAAAAGGCGGCAGGGTACCATGTTATTACAGATGGTGAATTTCGCAGAGCCACATGGCATCTGGATTTTATGTGGGGATTTGAAGGTGTTGGTCACAGTAAAACCCAGACGGGACTTCCGTTTCACGGTGAGGCAGCCATGATTGATGACACTTATCTCACCGGAAAGGTTGCTTACAAAGCACATCCGTTTGTAGAAGATTTTAAATTTGTAAAAGCTTTGGAAGATGAGAGTACCGTAGCCAAACTTACAATTCCGGCGCCGGCACAGTTTATGGAACAGATGATTATGCCGTTTGCATGGGAAAATTCTAAGAAATTTTACGAAACCAAGGAGGAATTGGCAAAAGATATTACAAAAGGATATCAGCAGTTTATTCAGGATGTTTATGCGGCAGGATGCAGAAATCTTCAGTTTGATGATTGCTCCTGGGGAATGTTAGTGGACCCGAAAGCCTGTGAATTTTTTGGAACCGATGCGGCAGGACTTGAAAAAATCAAGAATGAATTGTTGGAACTTAACAATGCAGCTATCGAAGGAAAACCAGAAGATCTTGTGATCAGTACGCATGTATGCAGAGGTAATTTCCACTCCACCTATGCAAGCAGCGGAGCTTATGACAGTGTGGCGCAGACATTGTTTGCGAAAGAAAATGTGGAAGCTTATTATCTGGAATTTGATGATGAGCGGTCCGGAGGTTTTGAATCTCTTGCAAAGGTATCCGGTGATAAAAAGGTAGTTCTTGGGTTAATTACGACAAAAACACCAAAACTTGAGGATAAGGAGACTATAATTCAAAGAATTAAAGAGGCAGCGAAGTATCTTCCGTTGGATCGCCTGTATCTAAGTCCACAGTGCGGATTTGCATCCTGTGAAATCGGAAATAAACTGACGGAAGAAGAACAGTGGGCAAAATTAGCCCTAGTAAAAGAAATCGCAGAAGAAGTCTGGAAATAGAGATTCGACTTTTATCGAAAGAGAAGATCAACCGGAGCCGTTTTTAAGTTTGTACAATGGCTCCGGTTTGTTAAGTTTTAGAAATTATGCGTCACAGCAATACGACGGTCACGCCCAGATCGCCTTCTCCGTATTCGCCATCGCGATATCCGGAAATCCTATGTTGCTTTTTCAATTGCTTGAAGTAGGTGTGAAGACCCTTTCTCAGAGCGCCGGTGCCTTTTCCGTGCACTACGGTTATCTGATTTAAATTGGCAAGGCAGGCATCGTCAATATATTTATCCAGCTGGGAAACGGCCTCATCGACAGTCATTCCCATAACATTGATTTCCGGCTTGATGGAAGCCGCTTTTTGAATGGAAGTTCGTCCGCGGTTTCTGCTTTCATTTCGTTGATTTTCTTTTTTCACTTCCTGTATTGTTTTTGTTATCTCAAGATCTTTGATGTTGACTAAGGAACGCATCATTCCCATCTGTACATAGAGATCCCCCTTAGCGTTGGGGAGAGTGGAAACAGTTCCCGCCAACGAAAGACTGGTCACATAAACCTCATCTCCAATATGAAAATCCACAGGATCATGATGGCGTTTCCGGCGTTTTTTAGATTTGTATGCCATCTGGTTTTCCAGTTTGCTCATATGACCGCGGAGATCGCTACGCATATGTTCCATTTTCTTGTTAGTATCAGGGTGATTGCGTTGTTTTTTCAGTTGATTGTATTCCCTGATGGTGGAATCTGCGATTTCTTTTGCTTCGGAAATAATATTATGAGCTTCTTCTCGTGCCTCCCGGAGCATTTTTTCCCGTTTTTCTTTGAGATGATCCTGCTTGGATTTTAAGCTTTGTCGGAGGGATTCTATTTCCTTTCGATACTCTAAAATTTCCTCTTGTTCCTGTTCAATGGTCTGCTTACTTTGTTCCAGATCCGTAAGGATACTTTCAAAATCTTTTACGGACTGGTCGATCTGACCGGAGGCGCCTTCGATAATATGTTCATCCAATCCCAGTTTTCTGGAAATTGCAAAGGCGTTGCTTTTTCCGGGAATTCCGATCATCAGCCGATAAGTCGGGGAAAGCGTTTCCACATCAAACTCACAGGAGGCATTTTCAATATCATCGGCAGACAGGGCAAACATTTTCAATTCACTGTAATGTGTCGTTGCCATAGTCTTGATTCCTCTGTCATGGAGATCCGTCAGGATGGATATGGCAAGAGCGGCTCCTTCGATGGGATCTGTTCCGCCGCAGAGCTCGTCAAGCAGTACAAGAGAATCACCATGTGCCTGTTGTACAATGGAGACAATATTTGTCATATGAGAGGAAAAGGTACTGAGATTTTGTTCGATACTTTGTTCATCTCCGATATCGGCAAAAACTTCCCGGAAAATACCAAGGGATGATCCCTGAAAAGCCGGGATATGCAGTCCGGACTGTCCCATCAAAGTCAAAAGTCCAACGGTTTTTAAGGAAACCGTTTTTCCACCGGTATTCGGACCGGTTACAATCAGCATGGAAAAATCTTTTCCAAGAGAAACATTGATCGGCACGACTTTTTTTTGGTCTAAAAGCGGATGGCGACCATGTTTAATCTGAATAATACCGTCTTCTCGAAAGATGGGCTTGGATGCGTTGAGATCTTTTGCATATTTTGCTTTTGCAAAAATAAAATCAAGAAGGACTAAGGTTTTCTGGTTGGATGCAAGATCGTCAATACCATAGGAAGCCTGTTCACTTAACAGAGATAAAATTCTCTCAATTTCCGTCTGCTCTTTGCCTTCCAGTTCTTTTCGTTCATTGTTTAGAGCAACCACAGCCATCGGTTCAATGAAAAGTGTACTGCCGGAGGCAGATTGGTCATGAATCATCCCCTGAAAGGAATTGCGGTATTCTTGTTTTACCGGAATACAGTAACGTCCGTTTCGCATGGTCACAATGGCGTCCTGAAGCTTGTCCTGATTGGAAGAAGCGCTTACCATAGCCGTTAGCTGAGAATGAATTTTCTGGTTGGTTTGTTTGATGGCACGACGAATACTCTTTAATGAAGAGGAGGCATCATCACTGATTTCTTCTTCAGAGATAATACAGCGGCGAATTTCACGCAGAAGGTCTTCCATTGGAAGCAGGCTTTCAAACAGATCATCCAGAGAATCCGCTTCCGTTTCATCGTCAGTCCGAACGCCGTAGGAAACAGCGTTTTTTACAGTTTCTAAAAGCCGGGCGATATCAAGAAGTTCACCGATTCCCAGGGTTCCCTTCATTTTTAATCTTGCCAGAGAGGCAGACAGATCATTTACGCCAAAAAAAGATACATTTCCACGCTGATAAATTCGTGTCAATGCATCCTGTGTCTGGTCCTGGGCATTTAAAATATGAGATTCTTCAGTCATAGGTGTCAGAGCCGAACACATGGCTTTGCCAAGCTCCGTTGTGGCATATTCTGTTAATATTTTTATAATTTTATCAAATTCCAAGGTTTGTAATACTTTTTGATTCATGAGTTTTGCTTCCTTTTACAGTTTATATCTGGTTCCATTTGAGTTTAACATAGATTTTTCCCGGTGTAAACGGATAGAAGAAAATCCAGAATTAAGAAAGAATTTTACAAAAACTTAACATAGCGTGTCTTTATTTTTAACGGAAGGATCGTAAAATATAAGAAAAACCTAAACAGATGCCGTCTGTCGATGTGAGACGGGATGCGTCTTCAGCATCCCGGAAAGATAATGTGTCAAAAAGCTTTTTGGAGGATAGAATGAAAACAGAACAGAAGATATTTATGAATCGGGAACTTTCGTGGCTGAAATTCAATGAGCGCGTACTGGAAGAGGCAGAAAATAAAGAGGTTCCTTTATGCGAGCGTTTAACCTTTGCTTCGATTTATCAGAGCAATTTGGATGAATTTTTTATGGTGCGTGTGGGATCTTTGATTGATCAGATGTTAATTGACCGGGATATGAAAGAAAATAAAACGAAGATGACGCCAAACGAACAGCTGGAAGCGATCATGCCCGCGGTGAGGAAATTAAACCGCAGAAAGGACAGTGTTTATGAAGAAATTATGGAGCAGGTGGAAGATTACGGAATTAAGCTGGTAAACTTCCAAAAGATATCCAAGAAGGAAAGTGAATATCTTCGAGCATATTTTCAGGCAGAGATTGCTCCGTTAATTTCGCCTACGATCATAGGAAAACGACAGCCGTTTCCTTTTTTGAAAAACAAGGAGATCTATGTGGTTGCGGTATTGGAGACAAAAAGCGGAAAGGAAAAGCTTGGCATCATTCCATGTGGAAATCAGGTATTTCAAAGATTGATTAAATCGTCAAATAACGGAGATTATATGTTGTCGGAGGAGATGATTCTCCACTATGTTCCAAGGGTTTTTAAAGGATATCATGTAAAAGCAAAAGCCTTGATTCGGGTTACAAGAAATGCAGATATTGATGCCGATGCTCTATATGATGAAGATCTCGACTATCGTGATTTTATGATTCAGTTAATAAAGAAACGAAAGAAGCTGGCGCCGGTTCGTCTGGAATTATCCAAGGAAATGGACGGAGAAATCATTGATTTATTATGTGAATATCTGGATTTAGATCCGAGATACGTCTTCTACAGTCAGGCGCCGTTGGATTTATCCTTTGTATTTGGGGTACAGGACATTCTTCGGAGAGAAAACCATTTGTTCTTTGAGAAGAGAGTTCCACAGAAATCTCCGCAGTTTTCCGAGGATGAGCCGATCATGGACCAAATTGCCCAAAAAGATAAACTGCTGTCTTATCCTTATGAGAGTATGCGTCCGTTTTTAAGCTTGCTTTCGCAGGCAGCAAACGATAAAAACGTAGTTTCCATTAAAATGACGTTATATCGTGTGGCAAAGCAGAGTAAAATTGTGGAGTCCTTAATTGAAGCGGCAGAAAACGGAAAGGACGTCACCATTTTAGTGGAGTTAAAGGCTCGTTTTGATGAGGAAAACAACATTGAATGGTCCAGAAGACTGGAGGATGCCGGATGCCGTGTGATCTATGGATTAGACGGTTATAAGGTTCACTCTAAATTATGTCTGATTACAAGAAAAATCGAAGGGCATGTAGAATATATTACCCAGATCGGAACCGGAAATTATAATGAAAAAACCAGCCGATTGTATACCGATTTATCGTTGATGACTGCCAATGTTGATATTGCAATGGAAGCGGCAGATGTGTTTCAGGCGCTGTCAATGGGGGACACGGTAGAGTCATCCAATCATCTTCTGGTGGCGCCCAACTGCCTGCAAAATCGAGTTCTGGAAATGATTGATCAGGAAATAGAACATGCAAAAGCCGGAGAGGACAGCTATATCGGCTTAAAAATGAATTCTCTTACAGATAAGAAGATTATGGATAAGCTGACAGAGGCGTCCTGCGCGGGAGTGAAAATTGATATGGTGATTCGGGGAATTTGTTGTTTAATTCCGGGGATCAAAGGGAAAACGGAGAATATTCAGGTAAGGAGCATTGTGGGTCGGTTTCTGGAGCATTCCCGCATTTATATTTTCGGAAGTAGAGGAAGAGAAAAAGTTTACATTGCTTCTGCAGATTTTATGACCAGAAATACTCTGCGCCGGGTAGAGGTTGCGGCACCTGTTTATGATCCGGAACTGAAAATGCAGCTGACGGAAATGTTTATTACGATGCTCAGTGACAATCAAAAGGCGCGGGAGGAGGATTTCAGGGGAAATTATAAAATTCCGAAGAATCAGGAAACATGTTTAAATTCGCAGGAATTTTTCTATGAGCAGGCGTATAAAAACGCAAAGGAATCGTAGCGGCGAAGCAAAAGATGAAAATGCAAACAAGAAGAGACGATATTTTGCAGTGCCTTTGGTTTTCAAAGGATACATTTAGAATATCGTCTTTTTGCATGTTTTGGGTATGGATTTTATAAATGAACTGTGGCATAATAAAATGTGAAAAATTGAAGAGGATTTAAAATTTTAAACTAGAAAGGTTTCAAACATGAGATATATTAGCGATTTACGTGAAGGAGATCAAATTACGGAGATCTATTTATGTAAAACAAAATCACCGGGAACTTCAAAATTCGGAAAATCTTATTATTCCCTGACTCTTCAGGATAAAACCGGTATGATTGACGGAAAAGTGTGGGAGCTGACCAATGCCATTGGTCATTTTGAGGCGATGGATTACATACAGGTTCGCGGACAGGTGACCAGTTATCAGGGCGCCCATCAGTTAAATATTCAGCAGATCCGCAAGGCTTCCGAGGGAGAATATCAGATGACAGATTATATGCCGAGTACCAAGAGGGATATTGACGGCATGTATCAGGAATTACTGCGGATGATTCAAAAGACAAAAGAGCCGCATCTTAAAAAACTGGCAGAGAAGGTTTTTGTGGAGGACCAGAATTTTGCGAGAGAGTTTAAAGTGCATTCTGCGGCAAAGAGTGTGCATCATGGATATATTGGAGGGCTTTTAGAGCACAGTCTTTCGGTTGCAAAGGTATGTGAAAGCTATGCTGCATTGTATCCGCAGATCAATCGGGATTTGATTGTCATGTGCGCTCTGTGGCATGATATGGGAAAAGTCGAGGAGCTGTCCGGATTCCCTGAGAATGACTATACAGACGAAGGACAGCTTGTGGGGCACATTGTGATGGGGGCGATCAAGCTGGACCGCTTGATTCGGGAGATCCCTGGGTTTCCGCCGAAGCTTGCCAATGAAGTAAAGCACTGTATGCTGGCTCATCACGGGGAGTTAGAATTCGGTTCCCCGAAAAAGCCTGCGCTTTTGGAGGCAATTGCACTGAGTCAGGCGGATAATCTGGATGCCCGTATGGAAACTTTTGCGGAGATTATGGAGAAACAAAAAGAAGATCAGGAATGGTCCGGATTTCAGCGGCTTTTGGATACAAGGATTCGTAAAACATCAATTTAGAGGTGCATATGGAATTTAAGAAAAATCAGATAGTAGAACTGTATATTGATGACATTGGAAATGAGGGAGAGGGCATTGGCCATATAGACGGCTATGCCCTTTTTTTAAAGGACGCGGTGATCGGAGATAAGGTTCGCGCTAAAATTATAAAGACAAAGAAAAATTATGGATTTGCAAGGGTGGAGCAGGTGCTGGAGCCATCCAAAGACAGGGTGGAGCCCAGATGCCCGAAAGCACGTCA
>OFMK01000201.1_pt1 | contig 71058 bp, 63 predicted proteins | sample 1541781 | NCBI WGS metagenome assembly OFMK01 (sample SAMN04209250, study PRJEB22552) | human gut metagenome | biome: gut; material: feces | host: Homo sapiens | place: USA: Oklahoma
TCAGTGAAGAGGAAGCGGCATCCGTTTGATATAGCAATTATTTAATATTCGTTATACTAGCGTATACGGGTTTGATTTCTTACACACCTCATACAGATTTTTTTCACTCACAAAGTTTCCTTGTTTTGTCCCACACAAAACTTCAAAATTACATGATATCGGCAATATGTATTGTTTCCCTTGATACTGTCCTGCCTCTAAAATTTCTTTTTTATACGTTCTTTTTTCCCAAAACTTATCTTTCTTCATATAAGAATCAAGGGGCGCAAACGCTCCGTTTTGTATTGTTTTAGTCACATCTTCAATTAAAATTTCTTCATTCGTACTCTTGTATTCCGATGGTGCAGACAATAAATATATATCCGGTCCTTTCCCTGCTATTATTTTTGTAGTCCACTGCTGCAGGTAAGCGCTCCTATCTTCCGCAGGTGCAGCTGGCGGAGTTTCTATTTTAATCGTTACATCTGGATGTTTTTCTTCATAAAAAGCAACCGCTATTTCCACATTTTTTCGAGCAAACTCTTCTGTCATAATAATCAATTCTTTCTTTTCCGTTTTCACATTACTTTTACATCCTGTCAGAAGACTTCCAAATATGATGAAAATACAGCAAGCAATTATGTTTTTAGATAATTTTCTCATCCTCACTCCTCCTTTTTATATCTCGTAAATGAAAAGCGAGGATGTCGATTATCTGTGTATTACCTTCTTACGACATCCTCGCCATTTTACTTATTATATTTTAATTGTATCCCTTACAACTCCATTTATATAATGTTTCAACATCAGAGCTTGAAAAACCACAACTTCCACATCTGTGTGTTGTTACAATATGATTTACCAAATATTCATCTACACCTTTTGAATAATGAATGCAATCTCTATAAGTTCCTGTGGATTCCCATCCTTGGTCTTTAACAGTCGTAGTTATTCTCCCGTTTGAACAATTCGGACAAGCTGGCGGTCTTCTTTCATTTTCAGCCTGAACAACCATTGCACTTCCTGCAATCATTACTACCGCAAAACCTGTGGCTAAAAATTGTTTCATTCTTTTCATACCTTTTCCTCCTTTTTTTGAATTTTACCTGTTTGTTTTTTGTTATTATCCCGCAATTCTCGGTAAAAGAAAAGCAATCATTCGTTTCATAATAGAAATCAATGATTGCTTTTCTTTATTTTTACTATCCTGTATACTTTATCTAAAGATTCAAAGGAGGTAATTATATGAAAAAACTATGCAAACAAATTTTTATCTGTATTATCACTTTCACTATTTTTTCTTTCCCTCAAAGCGCATATGCATCCAATCAAATTTATGAATCTTCGGATGTTATAGAGTATGACTTATCGTCAAATGAAAGAGCGGATTATGCTTTAAAGAATAAAAACGGTGAAATTTATTACTTGTCAATTGAACCATTAGATACCACACATCGTATTAATAACGGTACTCACAATATTACTGTTACAAAGTCAAATTATTGGAAAGCTGGATTTATTGCAACCATCTCATCCAATAAATTTATTTCCATTTCCTCACCATATGTATCGACCATTCGAGGCAGTAGTAAAAATGTTACTTTGAAAAAAAGAAGTTCTACACACGCTAAACTTACTTTTTTATACACTTATCTTCAAACATCAACAAATGATGGATTTAATGCCAAAATAGAAAATGGTACCATGAAATATTACATGATTTAATTAATTTGCTCTATCGTCCCTTCAATCGGTGTAAATTTTAACATTAAAATATGATAGCTGTTTGAAATCGATACGATGAAAACGATAACACATACTACTTGGATAAGTCGAATGAACAATTTACTCTTTATCAATTTTTTTACCGCAAAGAACAGACAAACAGAAAGCGGAATTGCCGCAAACGGAAGCATACAAGAGCAAACCAACATCGTAATGATTGCACATGCCAGTATAATTTCCGAAGATTTTTTCTCTTCTTGTATCGGGGACTCTATCGGAGTCCCCTTTTCTTCCTCATATACTGTTTTCTTTTCTCCCAGAAGTTCCTCGATAGACACTTCATATAGCTTACTAAGCACTACAAGATTGTCAATATCCGGCATAGCCAAATCATTTTCCCATCTTGAAATTGCCTGTCTGGAGATATTCAATCTCTGTGCCACCTGCTCCTGAGACAGATGTTTTTCTTTACGGATTCTTTTTAGATGAACACCAATCATAATAAACTTGTACTCCGCTTATACCGTCTCAAGCGCCTGCTCCAAATCTGCGATAATATCGTCTGCATTTTCGATTCCCACGCTGAAACGAATCAAATCCGGCTGTACGCCAGCTTCGACTAATTCCTGTTCGTTCATCTGACGATGTGTATGGCTTGCCGGATGCAGTACGGATGTACGCGCATCTGCAACGTGCGTTACGATTGCTGCAAGTTTTAAGTGGTCCATCAATGTGACAGACGCATCTCTTCCACCTTTGATTCCAAATGTCAGAACGCCGCATGTACCGTTTGGCATATATTTCTTGGCAAGTTCATGATACTCATCCCCTTCCAAATCCGGATAATGTACCCATGCAACTTTCTCATGTCCTTTCAAATACTGTGCAACCTTCAAGGCATTCTCGCAATGTCTTGGCACGCGGAGATGTAACGTCTCAAGTCCGACATTTAATAAGAACGCATTCTGTGGAGACTGGATAGAACCGAGGTCACGCATCAACTGAGACGTTGCTTTCGTGATGTAAGCGCCTTTCCCGAATTTCTGTGTGTATACGATTCCATGGTATGTCTCATCCGGCTCTGTTAAACATTTGAACTTATCGTGGTGTGCTTCCCAGTCAAAATTACCGCTGTCTACGATACATCCGCCTACGCTCATCGCGTGTCCGTCCATATATTTTGTAGTAGAATGCGTTACGATGTCTACCCCCCATTCAAACGGACGGCAGTTGATTGGCGTCGCAAATGTGTTATCCACGATAAACGGAACGCCATGCGCATGTGCAACTTTTGCGAATTTTTCAAGGTCAAGAACCACGAGCGCCGGATTGGAAATTGTCTCTCCGAATAAGGCTTTCGTATTATCCTGGAATGCTGCGCTCAATTCTTCTTCGCTTGCATTCGGGTCTACGAATGTCGCTTCCACGCCCATCTTCTTAATTGTGTGCGCGTAAAGATTGTATGTACCGCCGTAGAGGGCAGATGCACACACGATGTGGTCTCCCGCCTCACAGATGTTCATAATCGCATAGAAGCTTGCCGCCTGACCGGAGGAAGTAAGCATCGCCGCATACCCGCCTTCTAAATCACAAATTTTTGCAGCCACACAGTCATTCGTCGGATTCTGAAGACGTGTGTAAAAATATCCCGAATCCTCCAAGTCAAACAGTCTTCCCATCTGGTCGCTTGTGTCATACTTAAACGTTGTACTCTGATAAATCGGAAGGACTCTCGGTTCTCCCTGTTTTGGCTGCCAGCCTGACTGAATGCATTTTGTCTCGATTTGATAATTCTTGCTCATAGTTCTTTCCCCCTGTCATTCATCTTACATCTGGTATAAATATTTCTGCTGAAGTTCACACACCATATTGCTGTAAACTTCTTTGCATTCTTCCATTTTCTCTTCCTCTGCCAGTTTGATACAAGGCATCAGATATTCTTCGTAAATATCCTGATACACTTCCTTCGCCTGAGCAGACTGGTCGATATGTTTTACGATAGTAGGCGCAATATCATAGTATTTTTCCACTATCTGCTTTCCTTCCTCGCTGGACATCAAGTATCCATCCCGGTAATTCCGAAGCACCTGAAGCTCATGGCAATCGTCCGGTTTTCCGAGACTTTCACATACCGCTGTCGTAATATAACACAACCTTTGGCTGAATCCGCCGTCAATGGCTTCATACGTTGTGTTCTTAATCGGAGTCTTGGATATCTTCTGATTCCACAGTCTTACCATCTCATCGGAGACCTTCTTACAGTTTTCCCGCCTGTTATAATTGATAAGCGGAAATACATAGGTCACCATGGTATAATTGTAGTCCATCACGATATTCTCGGCTTTTCTCTTCGTAGCCGCAGCAGAAAGTTTCCCTTCGACATAGTCCGGAATCATGGATGCAATCTCCGTAATCACCGCGTCTTTCTGTTCTGCCTGTTCTATCTTGCGGTCCACCTCTTCCATGAGCCCCGCATATTTTTCATACTGGTTCTGAAAACCGATTTCATAACTTTTCTTATTAAACTTTTTAATCAGTATCTGCGCTTCTTCAAATAACTGAATGAATTTTTCTTCCATGTTTACTCATCCCAATTGTGGTATACTTCCTGAACATCGTCGTCTTCATCCAGAAGGTCTAATGTCTTCTGAAGATTCTTAATATCTGTCTCGTCTGTGAGCTCTACCCATGTCTGCGGAATCATTGTCACTTCTGCGGACGCCATCGGAATCCCCGCTTCCTCCAAAGCAAGACGCACGTCGCTGAAGTCTTCCGGTGCAGTCAGAATCTCAAAGCTCTCTTCCTCTTCTGCAAAGTCTTCTGCTCCTGCGTCCAGCGCCATCATCATGAGTTCATCCGCATCGGCTTCATACTCTTCCTTATCAACGATAATCTGGCCTTTCTTATCGAACATATAGGAAACGCATCCTTGTGTTCCTACGCTTCCGCTTCCTTTCGTGAACGCATTACGCACGTTGGAAGCTGTACGGTTCTTGTTATCCGTAAGGGCATCTACGATAATGGCAACGCCGCTTGGTCCGTATCCTTCATATGTAACAACCTCATAGTTTACCGAGTTCGCGTCTCCTGCTGCCTTCTTGATTCCACGTTCAATCGTATCGTTTGGCATATTGTTAGCCTTTGCTTTCGCAATGACATCACGAAGTCTGCTGTTGTTTGCCGGGTCCGGTCCCCCTTCTTTTACCGCAACGGCGATTTCTCTACCGATAATTGTAAAAATCTTTCCTTTTGCCGCATCATTTTTCTCTTTTTTATGTTTAATATTTGCAAATTTTGAATGTCCTGACATCTTTTTCTCTTTCTCCTATCTTCCTAAAATCACTTTTTTATTCTATCACCATTTCCAAACCATGACAAGATTAGTTTTTTTCGATTCTTACGCTTTGAATGACATTGTTGCGTACAGATACGACATGGAAAAGGTATCCTTCATACTCTATCACACATTTCTCACCTTCCGCAGGAATCTTATCCAGGATATGTATGAGGAATCCGTTAATCGTTCCGTAATCCTCCACATCAAATTCAATCTCCAGAAGTTTCTCCAAATCCTCCAGCTCCGTCACTCCGCTTACGAGGTAGGAGCCGTCCGCCAATTTCTTAATCAGCTCTTCCTCCTTATCGTATTCATCCTGGATATTCCCCACAATCTGCTCGATGATATCTTCCATCGCAATGACGCCGGCAGTCTGACCGTATTCGTCAAACACGACGACAAGCTGTGATTTTTTCATCTTCATTTCCTTGAAAAGCTTATCGATTCGTTTGCCTTCCGGCACAAAGCTCACCGGATGCAAATGCTCTTTCAGTTCTTTGACCGGCTTCCTTCTCAATTCCTCATCGAAGTAGCACCGCATCGCATCTCGAATATGAAGAATGCCAATGACGGTATCTATATCTCCATCGTACACCGGAAATCTGGAATGATTCTGTTTCAGGATAAACGCAAGCGCCTGTTCCAGCGTCTCGTTCCCGTCAATCCCAATCACATATTTCCGGTGTGTCATGATATCTTCCGCTTTCTTCTCGCTGTATGCGAATACGTTGCTAATCAATTCGCCTTCGCTTCCCGCGAAGAATCCCCGCTCCCGTCCTTCCTGGACAAGAGACAGAATCTCCCGTTCCACATCTTCCTGATTCTCCGTTTCATCTGCAAAATTATGCATCAGTCTTTCCCATAGACTACTGCCTTCTTCCATGTTCCTTCTCCTTTACTATGTATGAAGCTCAAAGCTTACCTTCAAGGCCTCATCGATTTTTCCCATCAGCTGCCGGTCCACATGACAGACGAGTTCCCGTAACCGCTTCTTGTCAATCGTCCGAATCTGTTCCAGGAGTACAACTGAATTTTTCACAATATGATACTTTCTCGCATCGATTTCTACATGTGTGGGGAGCTTTGCCTTGTTCATCCGCGACGTGATGGCCGCGCAGATGACAGTCGGGCTATGCTGGTTCCCAATATCATTTTGTATAATGAGTACCGGACGGATTCCTCCTTGCTCCGAGCCGACAACCGGACTCAAATCTGCATAATATATATCGCCACGTTTAACCTGCACTTCTATTCACACTCCGATTTCTTTAAGATAAAATCAGTATTTCCATCTTTTTCGGATGTATTCTGAATAGAGTTATCTTCTTAGGCGAAATAATCGACCTGTTCCGCTATCTTTCCGTTTTTTACATACACACGCGGGATTCGTTTGCCGAGGTCGCAGATAAATTCGTAATTGAATCTTCCGGACAGCTCTCCCAGCATATCGACAGACAAGTATTCGTTCCCGTCTCTTCCTATCAGAGTGACTTTGTCACCGAAGCTTACCCCGTCGATATCCGTCACATCTACCATAAACTGGTCCATGCATATTCGCCCGAGAATCGGCGCTCTCTTTCCGCGAATCAGCACATATCCCACGCCGGACAGCGCCCTTGGATATCCGTCTCCATAGCCTACCGGAATTGTCGCTATCTTCATCTTCTCTTCTGCGACAAACGTGCCGCCGTAGCTGACCGGAGTTCCCGGATCAATCTCTTTCACAAACGCCACATGACTCTTTAACGCCAGGGCAGGTTTTAAATGCACCGCCTCTTTATCGACTTCTTCTGACGGATATAAACCAAACGTGGAGATTCCCGCTCTTACAATATCGAATTTTGCTTCCGGAACATCGATAATCGCCGCGCTATTTGCACAATGTTCATATTCGAATAACACGCCTTTCTCTTTCAAGGTCTCTGTCATGTACTCAAATTCACGAATCTGCTTCTTCGTAAACGTCTTATCTTTCTCATCCGCCTTCGCAAAATGGGTGAAAACTCCTTCCATTTTCACATGAGACAATTTGCTAATCCGAGTGATTGCCTCCACGCTTTCCTCACCGATGGAAAATCCGAGTCTTCCCATTCCTGTATCCAATTTAATATGAAGATACGCCGTCTTCCCTTCCCGCCTTGCCATATTCGCAATCTCTCTCGCCATCTCTTCCGTATACACATTCATACGAATCTCATTGTCCAGCATCTCCATATACTGGTCCGGAAAAATACAGCCGAGAACGAGAATTGGTTTCCGGATTCCTTCCACTCTCAGGACAACCGCCTCATCCAGTGTTGCGACGGCAAATCCCCAGATGTAATCATACTTCTCCAGCATCTGCGCCACCTGCACAGCTCCATGCCCGTATGCGTCCGTCTTAATCACCGCCATAATCTGTGTATGTCCATCGATTCTCTGCTTCATCTGTTCCATGTTATATGCGATGGCATCCAGGTCGATTCTCGCATATACTCTGCTATAAGTTTTCATCATCCACTCCCCTTAGTACCGCGCCAATCGCATCAATCAAATCACTGGCAAGGACGCTGTAACTGCCTTTTTGTTCTCTTGCGTAATCCCCGCACAATCCATGGAGAAAGACTCCTGTCTCGCAGGCCTTTCTCAGACTCATTCCCTGCGTCAGTAATCCGGTAATCACTCCGGCAAGCACGTCTCCGGAACCGGCCTTTGCCATCGCCGAGTTTCCCGTTGTGTTGACATAGACGCCTCCGTCATCGGATGCAACCATCGTCCGGGCATCCTTCATCGCGCAGACAACCGGATAATCTTCCACGAATTCCTGCAGATAGCGCATCGCGTCTGCTTTTAATTCTTCGATGCTGTACTGCGTCAAACGCGCCATTTCTTTCATATGCGGCGTCAGGATGATGTTCTTCTTATGTTCCAGAAGCGTCATCTCCTCCGATAAAATATTCAATCCGTCTCCGTCAATGATACATGGAGACTTGGCATACTGCATCGCATACGTCACAATTTTCTCTGCGGTCTCCGACCGTCCAAGTCCCGGACCAATCGACACCACATCCGCCCAGTCGAACAATTCCTTTAATTTTATCTTGTCGAATCCCGTATAAGTCGTTACGATGGCTTCCGGAAGAAGCTGCTGCAGAATCATTCGGTTCGTCTCATCCGTATATATCTGTACAAGCCCTGCTCCGGTACTGTAAGCGGCCTTCGCACTTAAATACGCAGCTCCCGCCATCCCTTTGCTCCCCGTAATCATGAGGACTTTTCCGTAACTTCCCTTGTGGGAATCCGGTTTCCTCTTCGGAAGCAATGTGCGGAGGTCTTGTTTCTCATACGTATAAATCTTATCTTCTTCCGCAATCTTCTTCGCCTGAATCCCAATCTCCTTGACGATTCGTTTGCCCGCATACCCGGTTCCCGGGTACAATACGGTTCCCAGCTTCTCGTAAGCAAGACATACGGTCACATCCGCATGGAACGCTGTGCCCCAGATTCTTCCTGTTGTATCGGAAACTCCGGACGGTATATCGATGGACACTTTCTTTCCTTTCCGCGCATTCAATGTCTCAATCGCTTCCCGATAAGCTCCCTCGACTTCCCGGCTCAATCCGGTGCCGAAGATAGCGTCTATAATAACACTATATTCTGTTTCGCACAATGTGTTTCTGATTGGGATTCCGTAATTCTCCACAATCTGATACTGGATTTTATTCTCCTTGCTCGCGTGTTCCGGATTCCCTACATACCAGATGTCCGGCTGACAGCCTTTTACATGCAGCAGGCGCGCCAGCGCAAGACCGTCTCCTCCATTATTCCCGGAACCACACACAATCAGCGGCCGTTTCAAATTCATCTCTTCTTCCAGCGCTTCCATCACTGCAAGCGCGGCGCGTTCCATCAGCACAAGGGATGGAACTCCCATTTGGTTGATAGTATATGCATCTGCTTCCCGCATCTGCTCCCCGGTTACGATAATCTTCATATTCCCTCCTGATTTATGGAAAAAACAACGTATGCGGTCAAGCCTCACGCTACGTTGTTTCTCGAATTATTCTTTATGTTCTTTGTTATAACGACTAAGATTATACGACAATCTCATCAGACTCTCTGACAAATGAACATTCTCCACAATAATATTCTCCGGCAGATTCAAGTCTGTGTGTGCAAAATTCCAGATTGCACGCACTCCATTCTCTGCAAGAAGGTCTGCAACTTCCTTTGCCTTCGCCTTCGGTATCGTAAGTACCGCAATATCGATATCATTGTCTACGATGAACTCTTTCAATTCGTCCATCATCCGAATCTCCACTCCTCGAATCGCAATTCCCTTCAACCGAGGATTCACGTCGAACATTCCTTTCAATATAAATCCACGCTTTTCAAACGAAGCGTAGTTTGCAAGCGCCTGTCCCAAATTACCGGCGCCGATAATCACCATATTGTGGTCCGAATCCAATCCAAGAATCTTAGCAATCTCTGAATAAAGATATCTCACATTATACCCGTATCCTTGCTGCCCGAAACCGCCAAAATTGTTCAAATCCTGGCGAATCTGAGAAGCTGTTACCTTCATTCTTCTGCTAAGCTCGTTCGATGATATTCGTTCCACATTCTCTTCAATCAGTTCTCCAAGATATCTATAGTACCTTGGAAGCCGTCTGATTACTGCCTGTGAAATCTCTCTTTCTTCCATTGGTATCACCTTCCATTATTTTCTACGCTATATTATATAGAATTGTTTCTGTAAAGTCAATTTTTTGTTGTATTTTGTTCTATTTAAGGTATAATATTATATATTTACAGCTCACACATCTGTTCGTAGTAAATGAGTTTATGTAATACTATAGGAGGTTACTATGATTTTAGCATGTCACAATTTGCAAAAGGCATTCGGCGAACAACTCATCGTGAAAAATGGTTCGTTTCATATAGAAGAGCATGAAAAAGCAGCGTTAATCGGTCCTAATGGCGCCGGAAAATCTACCATACTGAAGATGATTATGGGCGAAGTTTCACCCGACGGCGGGGAAGTGATTCTTGCGAAAGGCAAGACCATCGGGTATCTTTCCCAGCATCAGGAATTGATGAGCGGCAACACTATTTTCGAGGAAGTGAAAACTGCCAAGACCGAGATTATCCGCATGGAAGAACAGATTCGCTCCATCGAATTAGAGTTAAAGCATCTGGATGGAGAAGAACTGGAAAAACGGTTACATACTTATCATAATCTGACCGCTCTTTTTGAACGTGAAAACGGATACGCATATCAAAGTGAAATTGTCGGTGTCTTAAAAGGGCTCGGCTTCACAGAGAAGGATTTTAAAAAACAGGTGGACACCTTATCCGGAGGGCAGAAAACCCGCGTTTCCCTCGGAAAACTTCTTCTCACGAAACCGGACGTCCTTCTTTTGGACGAGCCGACGAACCATCTGGATATGAATTCCATCGCCTGGCTGGAAACTTATCTGATGAACTATTCGAGCGCCGTATTAATCGTGTCCCACGACCGGTATTTCCTCAATCGCGTCGTGACGAAGGTCGTCGAAGTCGAATACGGGGAACTTCTGATGTTCCAGGGCAATTATTCTGATTTTGCCGAGAAGAAGAAGCTTATCCGCGAAGCAAAACTGAAAGAATACTGGAAGCAGCAGCAGGAAATCAAACATCAGGAGGCGGTCATCAAGAAACTTCGCTCCTTCAACCGGGAGAAGTCCATCCGGCGCGCAGAAAGCCGAGAAAAGATGCTGGATAAAATGGTGCGTATCGAGAAACCAATGGAAGAAACCGCAGAACTCCATTTTACGCTGGAACCTTCCTGCGTCAGCGGGAACGACGTTCTGAAAGTAGAACACTTATCCAAGTCTTTCGGTTCCCTGCAGCTATTCGATGACGTCAGTTTTGAAATCAAGCGTGGGGAACACGTTGCAATTATCGGTGATAACGGAACCGGTAAGACAACACTTCTTAAAATATTGAATGAAGTCGAGTCTGCCAACAGCGGTTCCTACACCCTCGGAACGAACGTCCACATCGGATATTACGACCAGGAACACCATGTTCTTCACATGGAAAAAACAGTTTTTGATGAGATTTCCGATGATTACCCACATCTTACGAATACAGAAATCCGCAATATGCTTGCCGCATTTCTGTTCACCGGCGACGATGTGTACAAGCAGATTAAAGATTTAAGCGGTGGGGAGCGCGGTCGTGTTTCTCTCGCAAAATTAATGCTGTCGGAAGCAAACTTCCTCATTCTCGACGAGCCGACGAACCATCTGGATATTGCATCCAAAGAGATTCTTGAAAAGGCTCTGAACGACTATACCGGAACGATTCTCTATGTGTCTCACGACCGTTATTTTATCAACCAGACCGCAAGCCGTATTTTAGACCTTGTCAATCATACGTTTGTCAATTATATCGGAAACTACGATTACTATCTGGAGAAGAAAGAGATACTCACCGCAGCTTATACGACTGCCGTCCCTTCCGAAATTCCTTCTTCCTCTGCCGGCACATCGGAGACGAAGCTGGACTGGAAAGCACAGAAGGAAGCCCAGGCAAAAGAACGCAAGCGTCAGAATGAATTGAAAAAGACGGAAGAACGCATCACTGCCCTGGAAGAAAGAGACGGGGAAATCGACGAATTGATGACCCACGAAGATATCTATTCCAATTCTGTGAAATGCCAGGAACTATCGAAGGAGAAAGCTTCCATTGCCGAAGAACTGGAAACACTCTATGAGAGATGGGAAGAATTGGCAGAATAAATTAAAAAAACCGTACTTCATATCTGTTCATCTTACAAGATATGAGGTACGGTTCCTTTTTATAATCTTTTTGCAATTGCCTGAATGAAGGCTTCACTATTTAATACTGTCGGATTCGGAATCGTCGTAATGAGAGCAAGGTCTTTTGTCATCTCGCCACTTTCAATCGTATCCAACGTCGCTTTTTCCAATCTGTCTGCAAACTCCATCAATTCCCGGTTGCCATCCAATTCCCCGCGTTTTCTTAAAGCGCCTGTCCACGCAAAAATCGTGGCTACCGAGTTCGTGGAAGTCTCTTCCCCTTTGAGGTGTCTGTAATAATGACGCTGTACGGTTCCATGAGCCGCTTCATATTCATAATATCTATGCGGAGACACAAGAACCGAAGTCATCATGGCAAGAGAGCCAAAGGCAGAGGATACCATATCGCTCATCACGTCTCCGTCATAATTCTTACATGCCCAGATAAAGCCTCCCTCCGCCTTCATCACGCGGGCGACGGCGTCATCGATGAGGGTATAAAAATAGACAATCCCTGCTTCTTTGAATCTTTCTTTATACTCTTTCTCATAGAGCTCCTGGAAAATATCTTTAAACGTATGGTCATATTTCTTGGAAATCGTGTCCTTTGTCGCGAACCAAAGGTCTTGTTTCCTGTCTAACGCATACCGAAAACAGCTTCTTGCAAAATTCTCAATGGAGTCGTCTAGGTTATGCATGCCTTGTACAACACCGGCTCCGGTATAGTTGTGAACCAGTTCTCTTTTTACTGTACCGTCCTCTGCCGTATAGACAAGCTCTACCTTTCCCGGACCCGGAATTATCATCTCTATGTTTTTATACACGTCACCGTAGGCATGTCGTGCAATCGTAATCGGTTTCTTCCAGTTCCTTACGCATGGCTCAATCCCTTTGACTACAATCGGAGTCCGAAAAACCGTTCCGTCTAACATTGCACGAATCGTTCCGTTTGGGCTTTTCCACATTTCTTCCAGATTGTACTCTGTCATACGCGCCGCATTCGGTGTGATGGTCGCGCATTTGACGGCTACTCCGTATTTCTTCGTCGCATTCGCCGCGTCAATCGTCACCTGGTCTTTCGTCGCATTCCGCGCGTCAAGCCCCAGGTCATAGTACTCCGTCTTCAAATCGATGTATGGTTCCAAAAGGTATTCTTTTATCATCTTCCAGAGAATCCTTGTCATTTCGTCCCCATCCATCTCAACCAATGGTGTCGTCATGATAATCCTGCTCATTTTCCTGCCCTCCATTAGTGTTTGTCGGCTCCGTCTGTGTAGAACAATGCATTTACAAATTCATCCGAATCAAACTTCTGCAAATCGTCAATAGTTTCTCCTACTCCAATATATTTTACCGGAATCTTCAGTTCCGATTGGATTGCAACTGCAATTCCTCCTTTGGCGCTTCCATCCATCTTCGTCAGGACAATTCCTGTAATGTCGGCTACGTCATTGAATTCTCTCGCCTGTGAGAGCGCATTCTGCCCGGTTGTTCCATCCAATACAACCAAGGTTTCCCGGTAAGCTTCCGGATATTCCCGCTCCAGTACCCGGTTAATCTTCCGAAGTTCTTCCATCAGGTTCTTCTTATTGTGAAGTCTTCCCGCCGTATCTACAAGAAGAACGTCCGCATGACGCGCTTTTGCCGCCTGTACCGCATCATAGACGATAGCCGCAGGGTCTGCGCCGTCCTGGCCTCCAATCAACTCGGCATCCGCACGATGCGCCCATTCCACGAGCTGTTCCCCTGCCGCCGCGCGGAACGTATCCGCCGCAGCCAGCACAACTTTCTTGTTCTGTGCCCGGAGTTTTCCGGCAAGTTTTCCAATCGTCGTTGTCTTTCCTACTCCATTCACTCCGATGATAAGCACAACGGAAGTACGCTGTTCAAATTCATACGCCGTCTCTTCCACACGCATCTGCTCTTTGATACTGTCAATTAAAATCTGCTTACAATCTGCCGGGTCTTTGATGTGCTGTTCTTTTACTTTCTGACGCAGTTCTTCCAATACCGCATATGTGGCATTCACTCCAAGGTCTCCCATAATAAGAACCTCTTCCAGCTCCTCATAGAACTCCTCGTCGATTTTCGAAAATCCGCTGAAAATACTGTCAATACTTGAAACAATGCTGTTTCTCGTCTTTGTAAGCCCTGAAACAAGCCGTTTAAAAAAGCCTTTCTTTTCTTCGCTCATATCTCTCTCCTACTTTGTCAAATCTTTTTCTAATAAGTCTACGGAAACAAGAGTGGACACTCCCTTTTCCTGCATCGTAATTCCGTAGAGTCTGTCTGCCGCGTTCATCGTTCCGCGTCGATGTGTGATAACAATAAACTGGGTATTCTTCGTCAACTTATGAAGATATTGTGCAAAACGTCCGACATTGGAATCATCAAGCGCCGCCTCAATCTCATCCAAGAGACAGAACGGAGACGGTTTCAGATTCTGGATGGCAAATAACAAGGAAATCGCAGTCAACGCTTTCTCCCCACCGGATAACTGCATCATATTCTGTAGTTTCTTTCCCGGTGGCTGCGCGATAATCTTAATTCCTGCTTCCAGTATGTCTTCATCCTCCATCAACTCCAATGTTCCTTTTCCACCGCCAAACAACTGTTTAAATACCTTATCAAATTCTGCCGCAATCTCCCGGAAACGTTCTGTAAACTGTTTTCGCATCGCCGCGTCCAGTTCTTCGATAATTCCAATTAAGGTTGCCTCTGCCTCCACAAGGTCGTTATGCTGTGCCTTCAGGAATTCATAACGCTCCGACACATTTTTGTAGTCTTCAATCGCGTTGACATTGACGGTTCCAAGTCCCTTGATTTCGTTTTTTAATCTCTGAATCTGCCGCCTTATCTCTCCTAAGTCGTTGAGATTCTCATTCCGCATCTCTCTTGCCAGACTCAACGTAATCTCATATTCTTCCCACATATAATTTATTTGCTTTTCCAGGATTTCCTCACAGCCTTCTTTCTTGCTGTTCAAACGGAAGCACTCCTTGTCAAGCTCTGTCATATGCTTGGAAATCTCTTCTCTCCTGCTTAAGAATCCTTTGTTCTTCTGCGCCAGTTCCTCTTTTTGAGCCGTCAGTTCTTTGATATTCTCCTGAATTTCTCCGAATACCTCTTTGGAACTTTCTACGGTTCGGAGAATTTCTTCAATCTTTGCCTGGCGCACCTCTATTTCCGCCGAAGAATTTTTCTTATTCTGCTCCAGCTCCCGAAGTTCTTCTCCTAATTTCTGAAGTTCTTCCTCGACACGTTCTGTGTTCTCCACCGCAAATTCGTACTTCTGTTCAAAGTTTGCCAGGGAAAGTCTCTGTGCCTCCGCATGCTGCATCGCAGTCTGTTCTTTTTCTCTTTCTTCTTCCAGATTCTTCTGATATTCTTCGATTTTCGCAGACAATTCCTGCTCTAACTGTTCTGAAAATTCGAGTTCTGTGCGGATGGATTCCTTATTCTCTTCAATCTCCGCAAATTGAGAGGTATATTCTTCCCGCTCTCTTTGAAGCGCCGCAATGACATCTACCGCTTCCTTCTTCTTCGAGCGGAATTGCTGAATACTCATCTTCAATGTATTTTGCCGTACATACAGTTCCTGAAGCTTCGGGTTCAAGGCGTCAATCTGGCTGTAGCAGGATGCGCGCTCTTCTTTTGCTTCTTTTACTTCCGCTTCCAGTCGAAGCATCTCCTGCTGCAACGTCTGCACCGTCTTCTCGAATTCTTCTATCTCTCTTCTTCTGCTCAACAGATTGCTGGAATTCTTGAATGCACCTCCGGTCATGGAACCTCCCGGATTCATCAGCTCTCCTTCCAGAGTCACGATACGCAAGGACTGCTTATATTTTCTTGCGAGAGCGATTCCATGGTCGATATGTTCCACTACAATCGTCCGTCCGAGCAGGTTCTCTGCCAGACAGCGGAATCTCTCTTCCACCTTCACAAGGGTACTGGCAAGTCCTATCACTCCCGGTTCCTGAAGCGCTTCTTTCTGGCGAATCCCCTGATTGCCACCCATACTTGTCAACGGCAAAAATGTGGCTCGACCAAATCGATTCTGCTTTAAGTACGCAATCATGCGTTTCGCAGTCTCTTCGTTGTCCGTCACGATATTCTGGATGCTTCCTCCTAAAGCCGTCTCGATTGCAACTTCATAGTCTTTTTCTACTTTAATAATATCTGCAACTACGCCGACAAGTCCCGGTTCCTTGTCCTTCTTCTCCATGACTTTTCGGATGCTGTTCCCGTACCCATCATATCGTTCCGTCATATTTTTCAAGGATTCCAGGCGGGAAGCTTCCCTGTGATAGGAAGTCTGTCCGATACGCAGCTGTTCCGTCTTCTTCGCAAGCTCTGTCTGAAGATTCTGAATGGTTCGCTCCTTCTCTTTGATTTGTTCCTGATATCCTGCAATCTCCCCGGAAACCGCCTCCAACACTTTTGCCTTCTCCGCAATGGCCTCGTCTTGAATACTGGCGTCGCTTCCCGCTTCAATCAGTTTCTTGCTCATCTCGGATTTCCGCACCTGCATCTGCTCCAGCATAGTATCGAAATGCTGAATTTTCGCTTTCGTAGAAGCGCGATTGTTCAGAATCTCCATAATCTCATTCTTACACCGCTCCACCTCCTCACCGAGACGGGCAATGTTCATCTGGACGGCTTGAAGCGCCTGCTGCGCCTCGTCGCTTTGCTGTCTTCCTGCATCGAAATCCATCTTCAAATGTTCTTTCTCCGCCTCATACGACTTTTTCTGTTCCTGACGTTCCCTGATAGATTCCTCAATCGCCTGCGTGCGCTGTGAAAAATGTTCATCGCTCATTTTTGCGCTGTGAATCTGCTCTTTTAATAGTTCAATCTGACCTTCCAACTGCTGCTTCAAGAGGTGCGTCTCATTCAACTGGCTCTTCGTCCGTTCCAGAGAATCTTCTACTACTTCTAATTCCTCTTCTACCTTCTCATATTCCGTTTTCGCCGCTTCGTACCGGCTTCCTGCTTCCGTCAACTCTTCCTTCGCATTGGAAAGCTTGGATTCCAAGTCCCGAATCTGCCCGCGCATGTCCTCATTTTCCAATAAGAACATATTGATATCATATACTTTCAGCTCTTCTTTCTTCTTCAAATACTCTTTGGCTGTCTCCGATTGTCTCTCCAACGGCCCAATCTGTTTCTCGAGCTCGGATAGGATATCGGTAACTCGCACGAGATTCTGCTTCTCTTCTTCCAGTTTTTTCAAAGACATGCTCTTTCGGCGCTTAAACTTCACGATTCCGGCAGCCTCGTCAAAAAGCTCTCTTCTCTCTTCCGGTTTCCCGCTTAGAATCCGGTCAATCTGTCCTTGTCCGATGATAGAATATCCTTCCTTCCCGATACCTGTATCATAAAACAATTCATTCACATCCTTCAGACGGCAAATCGTTCCGTTAATCAGATACTCGCTCTCACCGGAACGGTATAGCTTCCTCGTGACGGTAACCTCATTGTAATCGATGGCAAGCTGATGGTCCGAATTATCCAATGTGATGGCAACCGAAGCGTAACTGAGCGGCTTACGGTTCTCGGTACCTGAGAAAATGACGTCCTGCATCGTGCCCCCTCTAAGCTGCTTCACACGCTGCTCCCCGAGCACCCATCGGACCGCGTCTGCAACATTACTCTTCCCGCTTCCATTAGGACCTACGATTCCGGTAATCCCATTATGAAAATCAAACACGATTTTATTTGCAAAGGACTTAAAGCCCTGTACTTCAATGCTCTTTAAATACATAGACCACCTACTCTATCTTTCTCTTCCTTAATTCTAAGATTGCCTGGTATGCCGCCTGCTGCTCGGCTGCTTTCTTCGTTCTTCCCTGTCCTTCTCCGTAAGGCGTCTCACCAATGTAGACCGCCGTACAGAATGACTTATTATGGTCCGGCCCTTCTTCCTTCAAAAGCTCATAATGAATCTTTTCCTCGAAATGTCCTTGTACCATTTCCTGCAGGATAGTCTTGCTATCATAAAAGAGCTTCTTGTTCTCCAAGTCATTCAGGACAAATCGATGGATAAACTCTTTTGCACTAGCAAAACCACCATCCAAATAGATGGCTCCAATCAGAGCTTCCAACGCATCTGACGTAACCGAATCTCTCATTCTTCCGCCGGTGCGCTCCTCTCCTTTTCCGAGAAGAAGATATTCTCCTAACTGAATCTCTCTTGCACAAAACGCCAGCGAAGGCTCACAGACCATGCTTGCTCTCGTTCTTGTCAAATCGCCTTCCGGCATTTCTTCATTCTCGAAGAAAAGAAATTCGCTGGACACCAGTTCCAATACTGCGTCGCCTAAAAATTCCAGACGCTCATTGCATTCCGACTTCTTCATATGCTTCTCGTTCGTATAGGAGCTATGTCTCATAGCCCGACTTAACAATTCGGGATTCTGAAACGTATAATTGATTTTTCCTTCTAATTCTTTTAATTTTTTTCCCATTTATGTTCCTCTTATCCAATAACGAAAAAAGCCCATACGGGCTTTTTCGTCTTATTTAACTAGTTCAATGCGTTTTTAATCTGTTCTACGGCATCTCCGACTGTTACAATCTTCTCTGCTTCTTCATTGTCGATTTCGATATCAAATGTCTCTTCGATTCCCATAATAATCTGGAATACGTCCAATGAATCCGCTCCTAAGTCATCAATAAATGATGAATCCATTGTAATCTCCTCTGCATCAAGATTTAATACCTCTGCAATAATGTCTCTGATTTTTTCAAATTCCATGATATTCCCTCTCTTTTACATTCTATTCTTTGTTAAATTGAATACTTTCTCTAATCTTACCGCTAATATCCTGCTCGTTGAACGTCACGCACTGGATGATGGAGTTCGCAACTTCCTTCGCTGTAGAATTTCCATGCGTCTTCACCACGAGTCCGTTCAGCCCGAGAAGCGGCGCTCCGCCATATTCGCTTGCATCGAAGGACTTCATCGTCTCCTTCAATGCCGGCTTAATCAGCAATGCCCCTATCTTGCTTCTTAGTGTCTTCATCAAGCCCTTCTTCACTTCGCTTAACAGAACGGCTCCGACACCTTCAAACAGCTTCAGTATCACATTGCCTACAAACGCCTCGCATACGATGACGTCTGCCCCTCCATGAGGAATCTCTCTTGCTTCAATACTACCGATAAAATTAATGTCCTCACATTCTTTCAGAAGCGGGAACGTCTCCTTCACGAGTGCATTTCCCTTCTCTTCTTCTGCACCGATATTTACAATGGCGACTCTCGGATTCTCGATTCCGACTACATTCTTCATATAGATGGAACCCATCTTCGCGAATTGTACGAGATGTGATGGTCTGGCGTCTACGTTCGCCCCACAGTCGATTAACAAGGATACCCCTTTCTTCGTCGGCAGAAGCGGTGCGAGAGGCGGTCTCTCTACTCCTTTGATTCTTCCGACAATCAACTGTCCTCCTACCAGAATTGCTCCGGAACTTCCTGCTGAAACAAAGGCATCGGCTTCTCCTTTTTTCACCATGTTCAGTGCTACAACAATGGAGGAGTCCTTCTTCTTGCGAATCGCCATCACTGGCGGCTCCGCCGTTTCAATCACTTCAGACGCATGTACCACCTGGATGCGCTCCTTCGGATAGTCGTATTTCTGAAGTTCTGCATGTACCACATCTTCCTGACCTACCAGAAATATATGAATATCCTCCCGCTTCTTAGCAACCTCTACAGCTCCTTGAACCATAGCCTGCGGAGCATTGTCGCCTCCCATAGCGTCAAGCGCTACTCTTGTAATCTCTGACATTTTAAAACCTCCTAATTGCTACTGATAATTTTACTAAACATCATGTCAAAAAGCAATACCTAATATTTCGATTCCATGCCAACTATCTATTTGTTTCCTTTCGAATCTTATGTCTAAGATACCGTTTTGCCACAATACAGATTATCACTTGCAGCAAACATGCCCCAAGCAGAATCCATACATACTGCCTTGCAAACCATATCACATCCTGTAAATGGAACAGTCGTGTCTTCCATGTTGTAATAATAAACGCCATGCTCAATAACAAAGCGATTCCAAAAGGAAGGAAAAATGTGCTTTTCAGCCGGCGAAACCAGATTGTTTCTCTCTCTTTCTCTTTTAAACCAAATACCCGATAAAATCTATCCTCTTTCAAAATCTCCTCCTGGTCTGTATAAACCTTTATCCAGGAAAGAAACAGAACAATAAAAATGAACACCCCATATAGAACAAGATTCGTCACATTTTTCAGAATACGCTCTGAAACCATCTTATCATGGGCAATCTCACTATCATAGTACAGACCCACCCGGCTGTCATATAACTTTTCTGAAATTCCGTTTTCATACTGTTCTTGAAAACTTTTGCTTACCATTTCTTTCTCTTTTTCCGGAACTCGAATCAGCACAAGGCGATTTCTCAATCCTGCTATCTCCGCTTCCTCTCCGAAAAAGAATTCCTCAGATTCTTTTTTCTCATTTTCTGTCTGATAAAGAATCAAATCTGTAACGTTATCTATTTCAGAAGCCGCTTCAAAATCTTCATCCGAGAAAACAACAAGATTTTCATTCGTTCCGCTACCGTATATTCCGATTAAGTTCTTAATCCGTACTTCTTTCACATGATATCGATTCGTAAAGGTTTCCGCTGTATGGTAAAAATCTACCGCTAAATGCGCCGGACCAAAATGAAGATATGTACTATTCGATTCGTAAAAATCAAGCGGATGTCCCGGCTTATCCTTTCCTTGCTGCAGTACAACAAGAAGTTCATTCTTTTTAAGCGTCACCTTCTCACCGGTCATTTTCTCATAGGACGTTTCCGAAATTCCGATATGCTGTCCTTGTCGATATGGCTTCGGAATATCCATTTTTGCCTGCTGGTCCATACAAGGCGTCGTCACCATCACCATCGGAATGATATCGCACTCCGCCCCATACTTTTCTGTCAGATTCTTCAAGAACTCCTTGTCTTTCTCGTCATGGCTGTTCATCTTCCAAAGATAATCATACGGATATTCCTCTTCTGTCAACATCGTCGTCTGGCTTGTTAAAATCTGAACCGGATAATAGAATAAAATCATAAACCATAATCCTAAAAACAGAATGATATATACGCTGTTCGACCAAAATTGATAAAACAACCGCTGTCTGGAAAGCAGATACTTAAAATAACTTTGTTCATGTTCTTTCATCTTTTCAAGAAGCAGACTCCCTCCATAATAGACAATCAAAGCCACTCCCGCTAAAAACCAGAACAAAATACTTATCTTTTCCGAACCTTCTTTTGCATATCGAATAAAATTCCAAACTGCCAGAATCATTCCGACAACAAAAAAGCCTTTTGCTCTTTTCCTCTTAGGCCTTCTCTCCATTGCTTCTGCGCCATTCAAAAAATTTGTCTCCACAAACACTTCTTCTGTCACCGCCATGCAGAAGATAAAAATAAGAGAGCATACAAGAACCGTACAAATATAAGTCAAAATATCAGGTTTTGGAAGATTCGCTTCCGGAAAATAATGGAGAATACATGTTCCGAACAAAAATGAAAACAGATTCCCAAACGCCATGCCAATCAATAAGGCGGCTGTCATTCCGCCGACATATTCCAAAGCCTTTAATTTTCTTGTGACTTTCCATGACATTCCCAATGTATGGAATATCGCATAGTCCGAAGCTCTGGACATCTCATAATGGCGGATTGCAAAGACGGTTAGTAAGATAGTCAAAACTCCCATTAAGATAGCCGCATTAAATACAAGCGCACCGATTCCTATCGTATGATTGAATATCTTGACATTCTGTAATACCGAAGACATTTGATACGCCGAAATAAACGTAAAAATAACGGAAACACACAGCACGAAACAAGAAAACAGTACCATGTAATTTCTAAAATTCGCTAAAAAAGATTTATAGAAGATGTGCGCTCTCCTGTAAGCTGTTTTTCCCATGAGTCAACCTCTTTTCTTGTTTTTTGACTGAATCTTGTATCATATTAAGCAATATTATACTTCTTATTCATTATATTTTGCAATAGTTTAGAGAAGTCATTTTGCGCTTCTTATAAAAAGAACTCTGTTCCATTTTTACTATTTGACTTTCGAGAATATGTGATATATGATATATTCAAGAATAAATACGAAAGAGGCTCAAAATGGATAATTTTGAAATTGTATTTTATGAAACAGAGGATGGTTATACACCTGTTGAAGAATTTCTTGATAGTTGCGATATAAAAATGCGTAATAAATTATTGATGCTTTTAAAAGTATTGCAGGAAAAAGGAAATCAGCTTCGTGAACCGTATAGCAAACATTTACAAGATGGGATATTTGAAATCAGAGGGAAAGTAGGCACAAATATTTCTCGTGTATTATATTTCTTTTATATTAATGGAAAAATAGTTTGTACCAATGGATTTATTAAAAAGACACAAAAAACGCCAAAAGAACAAATTTTATTAGCAAAAAAGTATCGGCAAGACTATTTGGAAAGGACTGGTGTAAATAATGAAAACATTTAATCAATATTTAAATGAACAATTACAAGATGAAGAATTTAAAAAGGAATGGGAAAATTCTCAACCGGAATTGAATGTGATAAGAGCAATTGTTGAGGCGAGAACATCTCAGAATCTAACTCAAAAAGAATTATCAAAAAGAACCGGAATTACACAGGCTGATATTAGTAAATTAGAAAACGGAACAAGAAACCCATCACTTAATCTTTTAAAACGCCTTGCAGATGGTATGGATATGGTTTTAGAATTAAAATTTGTACCTAAGACACCTCTTCAGCACAAATAATTCATAGAAAAAGTGGTAAGAATGTGGTAAATCACCCAATCTTACCACTTTTTTGTGGTAAATAAAACAGGGGCTTTCCTAAGAAAACCCCCGTTCTACGGCATTTTATAAATGCTTCGTTTCATTAGTCAACAGAAACGATTTCTTTTTTGTTATAGCTTCCACAAGCCTTGCAAACTCTGTGAGGCATCATTAACTCGCCGCACTTGCTGCATTTAACAAGGTTCGGAGCGCTCATTTTCCAGTTTGCTCTTCTCTTGTCTCTTCTAGCTTTAGAAGATTTATTCTTTGGACAAATTGACATGGGTTACACCTCCTTAAAATTCTTAAACACATCGCGGATAACTGACATTCTGGGGTCAAGACTCGTATCTTCGCAGTCACAAGTCCCCTCATTTAGGTTTTGACCACACACACTGCAAATGCCTTTACAGTCATCGCTACATAGAACTTTTGTCGGCCATCCTATCAAAATCTCATTATAGAGTAATTTGTCTACGTCTAAATGATATCCGTCAATATAATTTTTTTCATCTAATTCGTCTTCTCCTGCATCACTTGACGCATCTAAATCGACATTCTTCTTAAATTCCAATTCAAAGCATGTAGGCACATCCTGTAAGCATCTGTCACATGGAATTGTAATTGTAAGCTCTGCCGACCCACTGATTAAAAGTTCTCTCCCTTTTACATGTTCTACGACAATATGGGCTTCCTTTTTTTCAGTAATTGGAAAACTGCCGAATCCACCCTTGAATTCTTCCATATCTGGCATGCAGTCTTTTACAATGGTCTTATGTTGTTCGGATAAGACGTCGGATAGGTTGATTAACATATTGTTACTCCTATTCATACCTAAACTATTATATCATGCAAAATAGATTTGTCAACCAATAATTGTAGGATTTCTTTAATTTTTATACTAATGCTACTGTTTCGCGAGCGATTGCTAATTCTTCGTTTGTCGGAATTACCATAACAGTTACTTTAGAATCCGGTGTAGAGATTGCGATTTCCTGTCCTCGTTTTCCGTTTGCTTCCTGGTCTAATGTAATTCCAAGGTATCCTAAGTATTCGCATACTTTTGTACGAACAAGTCCTGCATTTTCACCGATACCTGCTGTAAATACGATTGTATCTACACCGTTCATTGCAGCTACGTAAGAACCTACATATTTTGCTACGCGGTAGCAGAATACATCAAGGGCAACCTGTGCCTGTTTGTTTCCTTCATCTGCCGCTGTTTCAAGGTCTCTGAAGTCGGAAGAAAGGTTGTTGGAAAGTCCGTATACACCAGATTTCTTATTCAGCATATTCATAAGTTCTGTAATGTTCATGTCCTCTTTCTTAGCAATGTACTCTAAGATAGCCGGGTCGATATCTCCGGAACGTGTTCCCATTACAAGACCTTCCAGCGGTGTAAGTCCCATAGATGTATCTACGCATTTTCCGTTTAATACCGCGCTGATACTTGCGCCGTTTCCTAAATGGCAAACGATTGTCTTCATATCATCGTAAGATTTTCCGAGAATCTCAGCAGCTCTCTTAGATACGAAGCTGTGGCTTGTTCCATGGAAGCCGTAACGTCTTACCGCATATTTCTCATAGTATTCGTATGGAAGTCCGTACATGTAAGCTTTCTCAGGCATTGTCTGATGGAACGCTGTGTCGAATACTGCTACCATCGGTGTTCCAGGCATCAATTCCTGACATGCATTGATACCAATTAAGTTTGCAGGGTTGTGAAGCGGAGCAAGGTCGTTACATTCTTCGATTGTTTTCTTCACTTCGTCTGTAATCACAACAGAGTTTGCAAATTTCTCTCCGCCATGTACAACGCGGTGTCCAACAGCGCCGATTTCAGAAAGGTCTTTTACAACTCCTCTTTCTGCATCTGTAAGCGCGTTGATTACGAACTGGATTGCCTCTGTATGTGTCGGCATTGCAAGTTCTTCTGTCTTCTTCTCTCCGCCTTCCGGCTGGTAAGTAAGTCTTCCGTCGATTCCGATTCTTTCGCAAAGACCTTTTGCAAGTACTCCTTCTGTCTCAGAATTGATTAACTGGAATTTCAATGATGAACTTCCACAGTTGATTACTAATACGTTCATTTTCTTTTCCTCCATGATTAAGTATTCATTTATAACACACTTTGTGTGAAATATACCCATGCGCGCAGTCTTTCTGATTATTCAGCCTGTGCCTGTACTGCTGTGATTGCAACAACGCCTTCGATATCTGCCGCGCTGCATCCACGAGATAAGTCGTTCACCGGTTTTGCGATTCCCTGTGTAAGCGGTCCGTAAGCTTCTGCTTTTGCAAGTCTCTGAGCAAGCTTGTATCCGATATTTCCCGCATCAAGGTCAGGGAAAATGAGTACGTTAGCCTGTCCTGCCACATTGCTTCCCGGAGCTTTGGATGCGCCGATTTCCGGAACGATAGCTGCGTCTAACTGTAATTCGCCGTCTAATAAAATCTCTGGGTGTGTTTCTTTTGCAATACGTGTTGCTTCTACTACTTTATCTACATCCGGGTGTTTTGCGCTTCCCTTTGTAGAGTGGGAAAGCATAGCAACTTTCGGTTCTTCTCCTACTAAGAGTTTGAAGGATTCCGCAGAAGAAACTGCGATTGCCGCAAGTTTTTCCGGGTCTGGATTCTGCTCTAATCCGGAGTCACCGAAGATAAAGGTTCCGTTCGCACCCATATCGCAATTCGGCACTACGATAACGAAGAAAGCAGATACTAATTTTGTACCCGGTTTTGTCTTCAGAATCTGAAGGCATGGTCTTAATGTGTCTGCTGTTGAGTGGCATGCTCCGGATACCATTCCGTCTGCGTCGCCCATTTTTACCATCATAACACCATAGTATAAGTAGTTATTCAGAAGAAGCTCTCTTGCCTGTTCTTCTGTCATTCCTTTTTTCTGTCTTAACTCTACTAATTTTTCGATATATGCAGGTGTTCTGTCATCTGTTGCAGGGTCAACAATTGTTGCTCCGCTGATGTCAAATCCTGCTCTGTTCTTTTCGATTTCTTCTTTGCTTCCGACTAAAATCAGATTGGCTGTTCCCTCTCGTAACACTGCTTCTGCAGCTTCATATGTTCTGATATCTTCTGTCTCAGGAAGGACAATCGTTTTTTTGTCAGCTTTTGCTTTTGCTTTGATTACGTCAATAAATCCCATGATTTAAGACCCCTTTCATTTGTTCTCATATAGTTTCATTATAACGCAAAGGTGTATTGTATACAAGGAATTTTATGTGCATTTTGAAAAACAATTCCTCTTTAAAGATTGAAAATGCGAGTCACGATTGTAAAATACACAAAAATCGTTCCCGTATCTACCAGCGTCGTGATAAGCGGAGCCGCCATAATCGCCGGGTCCAGACCGAGCTTCTTCGCGACAAGCGGAAGCATACAGCCAATCGTCTTCGCCAGCATAACCGTACAAATCAAAGTGATTCCAAGGGCAAAGGCTAAAAGCGGGTCATGGTACATAATAATCACTCGGATTCCGTTGACAACCGCCAGCATGAAGCCCACAAGCAAAGCGACTCGGATTTCCTTGAATACGACTTTGAATATGTCGCCAAATTCAATCTCGTCTACCGCAAGTCCTCGAATCACCAATGTAGAACTCTGGGAACCGCAGTTTCCACCGGTTCCGGTCAGCATCGGGACAAAGGTATTCAGAAGAGGCATCACTGCCAACGCGTCTTCATAATGCCCTAATAGCAGTCCGGTAATCGTCGCTGACAGCATCAGGAACAGAAGCCATGGGAAACGGCTCTTCGCATGCTGCCATACAGAAGTCTCAAAATAAGAGTCTTCGTTCGGTGAAATACCTGCCATCATTGAGATATCTTCCGTCGTCTCTTCCTGCAAGACGGACATCGCATCGTCAACCGTAACAATCCCGACCATGCACATCTCATAATCCACAACCGGAATGGCAATCAGATTGTACTTGTTAATCGTAGATACTACGTCTTCCTGGTCGTCATGTGTGTGCACATAGACCATATTCGTCTCCATGATTTCTTCAATCAGACGGTTCTCACCGGTCGTCAGAAGGTCTTTGACGTCCACAACACCAACTAGTTTTCGCTTCTCCGTTACATAACAAGTGTAAATAGTCTCCCGATTGATACCGACCTGCCGAATCTTCAGAATCGCATCTGCCACCGTCATTTCTTTTCGCAAAGCGATATACTCTACGTTCATAATGCTTCCGGCGCTGTCCTCCGGATACTGGAGTAATGTATTAATCTGAAGTCTCGTCTCTTCGTCGGTAGACTGAAGGAGCTTATCTACCAGGTTTGCCGGCATCTCTTCCAGCACGTCCGCGATATCGTCCAGATACATCTCTTCCATGACTTCTTCGATTTCCGCATCCGTCAATTGGCTTACCAGGTCTTCCTGCATCTCACTGCTCATGTAGGTGAACGTCTCTGCCGCCTCTTCCTTCGCCAGAAGCCGAAATACTAAAATCCGCTGTCTTTCATTGAATTCTTCGAGAAGGTTTGCAATATCTACCGGATGCCAGTTTTCGAATTCAGCTTTCAGATTTTTATAGTCTCTGTTCTCCAGCATCTGCAAAATTTCTTCTTCTGTCATTTCCTTCCCTCCTCACACCATACTGTTATCATTCTAACCCCCTCCTGCAATCTTTGTCAACAATTCGTTTTGCGCGCCGCTTCTCTTTATAGTATAATAGAAATCAGAATTTTTATCAGGAGGAACTTTATGAAAATCGTCGGATTGATTACAGAATATAATCCGTTTCACAACGGACACAAATATCATATCGAACAGGCGCTCAAACTGACGCAGGCTGACGCCGCAATCGTCGTGATGAGCGGAAATCATGTGCAAAGAGGTACGCCCGCCATTCTTCCAAAACACCTGCGTGCAACGATTGCCCTAAGCTGCGGTGTAGCAGCCGTCTTCGAGCTTCCTGTCTGTTACGCAACCGGAAGCGCGGAATATTTCGCCCTCGGGGCAGTCTCTTTTCTCGAACGTCTCGGCTGTGTGGATTGTATCTGCTTCGGAACGGAAACGTCTGAACTGTCCACACTAAAAGAAATCGCCCGCATCCTTTCTGATGAACCGGAAGCCTATCGGACGTTTCTTCAGCAAGCGTTAAAATCCGGCGATTCCTATCCCACAGCAAGGCAAAAAGTGCTGACACAGTTTACCGGTTCTGACCTAGACGCTTCCTTATTGGAACTTCCAAACAATATCTTGGGAATCGAATATTTGAAGGCTCTCTACCGCCTGCACAGCGACATTGTCCCTTATATATTGCCGCGTGCCGGCGCCGGATACCACGACTTGTCTTTAGATACGGAATACGCCTCCGCCTCCGCTATCCGAAACGTTCTCTCTGACATGACAGGATTCGAATCTCCACAGTTAAAACGTCTCGTTCCGGAAGAAGCATACGCGATTCTTACCGAGTCTTATGGGAAACGTTATCCAATCATTGCAGACGACTATTCGCTGCTATTGAAATACAAGCTTTTGACTTTAGATGCAGCCAGACTAACCGAATACGTAGACGTCACCCCCGATTTAGCCAACCGGATTCTGAAATGCCGGAATCAATTCATTTCCTTCCGTCAGTTCTGCGAACTTTTGAAAACAAAGCAGCTTACTTATACGAGAATCAGCCGCGCGCTCTTACATATCCTGCTTGAAATCCGGCAGACAGATGTGGACGCCTACCGTCTGCATGGCTTTCATGGTTACGCAAGACTCCTCGGTTTCCGCAAGGATTCCTCCTCCCTGCTCTCGATTCTAAAAGAGAAAAGCGCCGTTCCTCTTCTCACAAAGCTGACGGCCGTCTCCTCCATCGAAGAGCCGTTTCAGACGATGCTGGCGCAGGATATCTTCGCCTCCGATTTATACGAGTCTGCCATCACTGATAAATTCCATACCCCGTTCAAAAACGAATATGAGCACCAGATTGTCCGTTTCTAGGACTCTGGTGCTCATCATTATTTCATCTTTTATCTCATCTTTCTTGTACATGTTACAGCTAAAGCTCCCGGTCCGATATGACACGCCACGCTGAGTGAAAGCGGGTCCATCTCCACTTCTGCCCCTGGAATTCTGGCTTCTATTTCTTCTTTCCATTTTTCCACATCTTCTCTCGAAGAAGTATAAGCCGCCTGAATGTAAACCGGCTCTCCACCGAATCGCTCTTTCATATCCTGCTCTATTGCATCGAGCATCGTCTTCTTCGCCTGTTTCCATCCCCTTGCTTTCGCAAATGCATCCAGTTTCCCGCCTTGAATCTGCAATACGGGTTTGATATTCAACACCGCGCCGATTGTCGCCGCAGCCGGAGTGATTCTTCCTCCCTTTTTCAAATACTTTAACGTATCTACCGTAATATAAATACTGGATTCCTTCCCTTCTTGTTCCAGAATCTCCCGCACTTCTTTCGCGCTTTTCCCTGCATTTACAAGCGCAATGGCTTCCAGGACAGATTGTTTTAACGTAACAGATACCCTCTGATTATCGACAACCTGTACTTTTTCTCCATACTCTCTTGCAAGCATCATCGCATTCTCACAAGCGGCGCTCAATCCGCTGGACATCGGAATATAGACAATCTCCTCGTATTCTTTCAGAATCTCATCCCACATATCCATCAAATCTCCCGGCGCAGGCTGTGATGTGGATATATCCGCATCTTCCCCCAGTTTCTTATAGAATTCCTCCTGCGTCATCGTGATATCTTCCAGATACAATTCTCCATCGATAAAAAACGGCATCGGAAATACCCGGATTCCTAATTCTTTTCCCTTCTCCTGTGTAATTCCACTATTGCTGTCTGTCACAACCGCTGTTTTTCCCATCATTACCTCCTCATTTTTCCTTTCATTTCTATACTTCCACGACTTCTGAAACTTCATCTCTCTTCGCTACCATAATCTGAATATCATCTCCGGTATAAGGATTGTCTCCCAAAGCCACCTCAAGCTTCACCGTCTCATAGGCAAGACTTTCATAATTGTTATCTTTGCTCAAGTGTCCGAGCATGACACATTGCAGGTTATCATGAAGTATATCACAGAGAAGTCTTCCCGACAATTCATTGGATAGATGTCCCCTGTTTCCCATCACGCGCCGCTTAAGCGGGTACGGATACGGTCCCACCTCCAACATATGAATGTCATGGTTCGCCTCCAGGACAAGGGCATTCACATCTTTCAAATTCTCCACTATGTATTCATCATAGACACCCAAATCCGTCACGACGGCAATCATCTTCTCGTCCTCCTCCACGCGGAAGCCGGAAGGTTCCATCGCGTCATGGGAAATCGCAAAGGGGAGAACAGAAAGGCTTCCCAGGGAAAACACTTCATCTATCTTCACAGGATGCAATAGTCCTTCCGGCATCTTGCCAAGCCCTTTATACGCCTCAATCCCCCGAATCGTTCCTTCCGTCGCATAAACGGGAACTTTATATTTTCTGCTGAACACGCCCAGTCCTTGGATGTGGTCCGAATGTTCATGGGTCACGAGAATCCCATCCAGGCTTTCGCATGACACCCCGATTTCTTTCAAGCCTTCTTCAATACGTTTCTTACTGATTCCTACGTCAATTAGAATATTCGTATCGCTGCCTCCGACGTAAATACAGTTTCCACTGCTTCCACTGGCAATACTGCAAAGTTTCATACTATTCTCTCCCGTCACTTTCTCTTATCGTTGTTTCTATCTGTCTCTTCGTCTCTTCGAACGTCCCGCTATTGTCAATCGTCACATCACAATATGCCCGATATGCAGCCTCGTCTGCCTGCTTCTCCATAATCTGCCGAATCTTCTCGTCAGACAAAGGCCTGGATTCCTTCAATCTTGAGAAACGTATCCGACGTTCTACGAAAATATACCACAATTCGTCACAGAGTTCTTCGTAATGGTCTTCCATCAAAAGCGCAGATTCCAGGAGAAAGATGGATACTCCTTCCTTCCTCGCTCTTGCGATTTCCTCCCGAACGTACTGTTTGACTGCCGGATGCACGATTCTATTCAATCTCTCCAATTGTCCGGCATCAGAGAATACGAGATTCCCCAGATTGGTCCGGTTAATGCTTCCATCCCCGTCTAATATCTCTTTCCCGAATGTACGAATTATCTCATCATAGCAGGAATGTCCCGGCTCCTGCAGTTTGTGCGCCACTTCGTCTGTCTTTAGAACGCGCGCATGATAGGACGCTTCCATCTCATCGAGAATCCGGCTCTTTCCGGAGCCGATTCCCCCTGTAATTCCAATCACTTTCATCTATTTCGCCTCATACCATGTGGAACCGGTCTGCATATCAATATCGAGCGGAACGTCAAGCGATGCCGCCCCTTCCATTTCACGCTTCAAAATCTCCTTCACCTGCTCCACTTCTGAATCATGGGCCTCAATGAGAAGTTCATCGTGTACCTGAAGCACCAGTTTGGACTTCATATGGTTTTCCTTCAGCGCCCGGTTCACACCTATCATCGCAATTTTCATAATATCCGCCGCCGTTCCCTGAATCGGCGCATTCATGGCAACCCGCTCTCCAAATGCACGCTGCATGAAATTGCTGGAGCTAAGTTCCGGCACCGGTCTTCTTCTTCCGAATAAAGTCGCCACGTACCCCATCTCTTTCGCATGTGCCACCGCATCGTCCAGGAAACGTTTAATTCCCGGATACGTAGCAAAATAACTCTCGATATATTGCGCGGCTTCTTTCTTTGTGATGCTCAAATCCTGGCTCAAACCGAAGGAGCTGATTCCGTACACGATTCCGAAGTTCACCGCTTTCGCGTTTCGACGCTCCAAATCCGTCACTTCATCGAACGGAATGTGGAAGACCTGGGAGGCGGTCATTCTATGAATGTCTCTCGCCTCGCGGTACGCGGTAATCAGCGCTTCATCCCCGGAACAATGCGCCAGAATCCGAAGTTCTATCTGCGAATAGTCCGCATCCACGAACGTATATCCCTCCTGCGGGATAAATACTTTCCTTATCAATCTTCCAAGCTCCATGCGTACCGGAATATTCTGAAGATTCGGCTCGGTACTGCTGATTCGTCCCGTCGCCGTAATCGTCTGATTAAATTTCCCATGGATTCTGCCATCCTCCCGAATATAATTCGCAAGCCCATCCGCATACGTAGACTTTAGTTTTGCAAGCTGCCGGTATTCCAGAATCTTTGCCACAATCGGATAATCCGGAGCCAGTTTATCCAGCACGTCCGCCGCCGTCGAATATCCTGTCTTCGTCTTTTTCCCATTCGGAAGCTGCAAGTGCTCAAAGAGAATCACCCCGAGCTGCTTCGGAGAATTGATGTTAAACGTTTCCCCTGCTTCCTCATAAATCTCCTGCTCCAACTCCACGATTTTGGCGCCAAGCTGTTCCCCGTAAGCCTTCAAAGCCTCCGCCTCGATTCTTACGCCGGCCTGTTCCATATCGAAAAGTGTGAATACGAGAGGCATTTCAATCTCATGGAAAAGATGGTACATCTCTTTCTCCTTCAACTGCTTTTCCAATACGTCCGCCGCCGCAAACGCTGTGTATGCCATATAACACACTTTCTTCGCTCCATCCATTTTGTCATCCAGCATCAAATTCAGATATTCTCTTGCGATATCATCATATTCGTAGTCATTTTTCAGCGGATTCAGAAGATATGCGGCTACAATCGCGTCAAACGCGTTCTCTTCGTTTCCAAATGAAATCCAAGATAACGCCTCTTTTATGTGGAACATCGAGACACGCGCTACATTTTCCGTTAAATGCCGTATCTTTTCTTTGAGATAGGACAAGGAAATCTCTTCTCCAACCTCAATGGCATACGTCCGGCTTTCTCCAAAACAGAGACCAATCTTCCCGATTCCCGCCTGACTCGCAAAGAGAGGAAGAACCCGCTCTTCCTTCGCGAGAACAAGGCCAACCGTATCGGACTGTTCCGCTTCCCGAAAGATTCTTTCCACTTCGCTCCTACCGCTCACTTCCCGGAAATCCTCTTCTACCTTGTTGCCCGGCGTAGCAATTTCAAATCGTCCAAGCAGATTCTTAAACTGCAGACGCTGGAAAAACGCATATGCTTCTTCCGTATATAAGTTCCCAAGTCTCGCCTCGGAAAGCTCATACGGAATCTCAGCGCCCACGCAGATTGTCGCCAGCTCCTTGCTCATCTCTGCCATATCGTAATGCTCTTTCAATGCCTTTGCCGCTCTTGGAGGTTTCAACTCCTCCACATGTGCAAACGCATTTTCAATCGAACCGTACTCCGTAATAATCTTCGTCGCCGTCTTCTCGCCGATACTCGGAACTCCCGGAATGTTATCCGAAGTGTCTCCCATTAGCGCCTTCAAATCAATGAATTCTTTCGGAGTGACCTGATATCTTTCTTTTACATCTTCCGCATAATAATCTTCGATTTCCGTCTTCCCTTGCTTCGTCTTCGGAATGCGGATTTTTACTTTTTCCGTTGCCAGCTGCAGCAAATCCCGGTCTCCGGAAATCACAGAGACGTCCATGCCTTTTCTCTCGCACAGGCAGGAAATCGTTCCGAGAATGTCATCGGCTTCCAGTCCTGCCTTCTCCACTGTCTTCACGCCCATCGCTTTCAGAACTTCTTTCATAACAGGCACCTGTTGGCGCAGTTCTTCCAGCATCGGTTTTCTCGTTCCCTTATACTCCTGATACATCTCATGACGGAATGTAGGGGCATGTACGTCAAATGCAACCGTCAAATATTCCGGTTGTTCTTCTTCCAGAATCTTGAACAGAATATTCAGAAATCCATAGATTGCATTCGTGTGAAGTCCTTCCGAGTTCGTCAAATCCGGAACCCCATAAAATGCCCGGTTCAAAATGCTGTGCCCGTCAATCAAAACAATTTTTTCGCTCATCTTTTCTCTCCATTCTCACACTATCACTGTGCCATCAATTTTGCAATCGTTTTCTCCAACGCATCAAACGCCTCGCTTGGAGAGTCGATATGAAGAACCGTCTCCTCCATCGGGCATCTCCCATCTCGTGTCCGGTTTTCAATATAAGGAACTATCTCCCCATACGCGTACTCCATCTTTTGTTTCTCAAGAAATTCTCTTGCATTCTCACTCATAATCTTTCCGTAAACGGCATCCGCTCCTCCAAGCATAGCCATCAGAGCCGCCGCCTTTCCAATCACTTTATCTGCGATGACGCAGCCGCGAAATGCGTCTTTTCTTACACGCAGTTCCGTCATCAACGGTTTAATCCCGATTGCATCGGACTGCCGAGCCTCTCCGTTTTCAGACAAAATCACGCAGCTCGCCCCCAACGTCTCCAATTGTTCTACCGCGCGTCTCAATCTATCGTTCAAATGCGATTCCTCCTTTTTTCAGCGCTTTATAAAGCGCCGGCAATATCAAAAACTGTAACAGGATTCCAGGAATCCCTGTGACGATTCCCCCGAGAAATGCTGCCTGATTTGCAAAAGGCGCCGTAAGATGCAAAATCTTCACCCCAACAACCAGAGAACATCCGTATAGAATCCTTCCGGAAATCATAGCCACCAAAAGACTGATGTAAACATTGCTTCTTCGAATCATCACTCCGATAACGATTCCGTATGTGATAAGTTCCACCAACATAAAATACACTTTCGGTACCGGAGGCATCCCCGTCAGCAAAGAACTCAGAATCGGTACGAGAAATCCGATAATTCCGCCATAATACGGCCCCAAAAGCATTCCTGCCATCAGAACTGGAATATGTATCGGCAAAAACATGCTTCCGCCGCTCGTTCCGAATATATGAAACGCCTGCGGCAAAAGAATCCCGAGGGCGACAAGAAGTCCCCCAAATACAAGCTTTGCCACATTTTGATTTTTCTTTTCTACGAATCCCATCTTTTTCTCCTTTCGTAAAAAAGAATCTCGCTTGCGAGATTCTCTGCGCGCGAGCGGTGTCTGAAAGACTAATTTCATTGCCGCGAGCTGCGCAACTTTGCACAAAGTGCATTTTTTGAATTATAGGATTCCAAAGGAATTTCCTATAATTCAAAAAAAAATGATAGCAAGAAGTATTCCCTGCTATCACTTTCAAAATGCCGATGACCGGACTCGAACCGGTACGTAGTCGCCCACGTCAGATTTTGAGTCTGATGCGTCTGCCAATTCCGCCACATCGGCACATGTGGAGAATGATTTCTCCACCTCTTGCAACCGAAATCTATATTATCACATTTTTATTCATTATGCAAGTGAATTTTTTTATTTTTTTCATTTTTTTCTTTACTTCCAACTATTTTTTACAAAGCTTCTCTCCGATTGAAAAGCAATCCAATGTGGCAAAGTAATCTTCCGGCTTCTCGGCGCGCCGAATCAACTGTGTCGTTCCGTCTTCGCGAAGAAGAACTTCCGCCGAGCGGAGCTTTCCATTGTAATTGTATCCCATAGAATATCCATGCGCCCCCGTATCATGAATGACAAGAAGGTCTCCCACTTCTATCTCAGGAAGCATTCTGTCTATCGCAAATTTATCATTGTTCTCACAAAGGGAGCCTGTAATGTCGTATTTGTGGTCGTGCGGCTCCTCTTCTTTTCCCATCACCGTAATGTGGTGGTATGCCCCATACATCGCCGGCCGCATAAGATTTACCGCGCAGGCATCACAGCCGATATATTCTTTGTGCGTATGCTTCTCGTGAATTGCCGTTGTCACGAGGCACCCGTAAGGTCCTGTCACAAATCTTCCGAGTTCTGTATAAATCGCCACATCACCCATTCCTGCCGGAACGAGAACTTCTTCATATACCTTTCGAACTCCTTCTCCAATCACCCGGATATCATTCGGCTCCTGCTCCGGACGATACGGGATTCCGATTCCTCCGGAAAGGTTGATGAACTTGATATGTGCGCCCGTTTCTTCCTGAAGTTTCACCGCAATCTCAAATAATACCTTCGCTAACATCGGATAGTATTCATTCGTCACCGTATTGCTTGCGAGAAACGCATGGATTCCAAACTCTTTGGCTCCTTTCGCTTTTAGCGTACGGAACGCCTCGAAGAGCTGTTCCGTTGTCATTCCATACTTCGCATCTCCCGGATTATCCATGATGTCATTGCTGATTTTGAAAAGTCCACCCGGATTATACCGGCAGCTAATCGTCTCCGGAATATGTCCAATCGTTTGCTCCAGAAAATCAATGTGGGTAATATCGTCCAAATTGATAATCGCGCCAAGCTTATCCGCTAATTCATATTCTTTTGCCGGAGTTGCATTGGAAGAAAACATAATATCCTCTCCGGATGCGCCGATTGCGTCTGATAAGAGAAGCTCGGTATAAGAAGAGCAGTCGCAGCCACAACCATACTCCTGCAATATGTCAATCAAAAACGGATTCGGATTCGCCTTGACGGCAAAGTATTCTTTATACCCGTCATTCCAGGAGAAAGCCTCCTTCAAAACTTTTACGTTCTCGCGAATCCCTTTTTCATCATACAGATGAAACGGCGTCGGATATTCTTTTACTATTTCCTCTAATTGTTCCTTTGTTACAAACGGTTTCTTCTCCACGTCTCTCATTCCCTTCGTATTCTTTTCTCTTTCGTTATTCAATCGTCACAATCCGCATCATGTTGCTGACACCATCCCGGCTCTTCGGAATGACTGTCGATGGGATTCCTGCAGTCAGCACGACAATGTCTCCCGTCTCGACGAATTGTTTCGCTGTGGCAAGCTCGATGGCTTCATTGCAAATATCTTCTGTTGTATGGCATTCTACCGATTTTGCAGGACAAACTCCCCAGAAAATCTGCATTTTCCTCAAAATCTCTTCATTCGGAGTCACGCCGATAATATCTGCTTTCGGCTTAAACTTCGATACGACACGCGCAGTCGCTCCCGACATGGTCGGAGTGAGAATACATTTTGCATTCAAATTGGCTGCCGTTGCCACCGAAGAGTATCCGATAGCGCTGGAAATACTTTTCCTTCTGTGCGCCTGGGATTTCTGCAGTAGTGTATCATAATCGAGATGCTCTTCCGCATTTTCCACGATTTGCACCATCATGCGGAGCGCTTCCACCGGATATTTCCCCTGTGCAGTCTCCCCGGATAACATAACCGCATCTGTCCCGTCATAGACCGCGTTTGCGACATCCGTCACTTCCGCTCTTGTCGGTCTTGGGTTACGAATCATGGAATCCAGCATCTGCGTCGCCGTAATAACCGGTTTGAAGTTATCGTTACATTTCTGAATCAACATTTTCTGAAGATACGGCACTTGTTCTGCCGGAATCTCCACTCCCAAGTCTCCTCTTGCAACCATGATTCCATCTGCACAGCGAATGATTTCGTCGATATTTCGGATTCCTTCCGCATTCTCAATCTTAGCAATCACCGGAAGATACGGCGCGCCGCACTCCTTTAACAAGGCTTTGATTTCCAACACTCCTTCTACGGAACGAACGAAAGACGCCGCAATAAAATCAATCCCCTGTTCCACTCCGAACCGGATATCTTCTTTGTCTTTCTCTGTAATCGCCGGAAGGCGCACCGCCACATTCGGCACGTTGACGCCCTTTCTCTCTCCAAGCTCTCCTCCGTTCAGGACAGTACATACGATGTCAGAACCATGGATTCCTTTCACTTCCAGTTCAATCAGCCCGTCGTCAATCAGGATACGTTTCCCGATTTCCACGTCTTCCACAAGGCCTTCATAAGTAACGGAAACGCGATGCACGTCTCCGACAATCTCTTCCGTTGTGAGAACAAAAGAACTTCCTTCCTCCAGCAACACTTTCTGTCCGTCTTTCAATACTCCGGTACGAATCTCCGGCCCTTTTGTATCCAGAAGAATCGCAATCGGTTTCCCGACTTCTTCCCGCACAGATTTCAATAACTCCATACGTTTCTTCTGTTCTTCATGCGTTCCATGAGAAAAATTGAAACGAGCAACATTCATCCCGCCTTCTACTAATCTCTTCATCACTTCTCTGTTGTCTGCATTTGGTCCCATTGTGCATACGATTTTTGTTTTTCTCATTCTTTTTCCTCTTTTCATATCGGTTATCGTTTTATTTTATGTGTTCATGTGTGAACAAATGGTCCTGACAATATTCGTAGGCGCCATTACACTTCGAACAATATCTGAACTCCAAATTCGGGTCGTCCAACTCTGTCCTTCCGCAAACCGCACATTTGTGCTTTGCTCCTACCGCCGCCGCTTCGCGATTCACATGCGCTTTCCGCACTTCTCTCTGAAACTGCTTTCTCCGATGGACTTCCTTCGGCGAATAAGCTTTGAAATTTCTGGAAGAGAAGTAAAAAATCAGGAAATTCAGGATGGATACCGCTGCCGCAATCGCCCTTGCCTGATAGATAACGCCGATGTAAGGCGAACCGCCGTATGCCGGCAAAAATGCCTGCAGAATCGTATATCCGAAGAATACCCCGTCAAGGAGCGCCAAATATTTGACCTTCACCGGAATGATGAAGAACAAAAGAAATTCCACATTCGGATATAACGCCGCAAAGGCAAAAAACAATGACAAATTCAAATAAGTCGTTCCTATCGGCATGGAAACGCCTGTCACAAAGTAGACAACAAATGCGGCGATAATATGGAACAATACGCCGGCGAAGAAATACAGGTTGAAGCGAAACGCTCCCCACTGCGCTTCCAGATGTTGTCCAATCATATAGTAAAGATACAGGGCAAATGCAAGAAAAATCAGGCTCGACTCCATCGGCTGCGCCAGGAATGTGACGAGTCTCCACACTTGTCCATGTAGAATCGCTTCTACATTCAATGACAGATATGCATTAAAAAATCCGGGATTTAACATATCAATCAAGTAGCCGCCAATGTACAAGATAATGATATAGTACATCAGATTATGAATCGCATAGCGGCCAAATTTCCGTTCCAGTTTCTGAATCCAGTTCATAAAAAGTGCATCCTCCAATATAATTAATTAGCATATGTGTAATTCTACAGTTTCTCCATAAGTTTGTCAATTCTACCACTCAACTTTACAGCATTTTAACATTTATAAAAATTGCCCTCATTTCATCAAAAATCCGGAGACAGAATCTACAAATTTGCAATTGTGTTTTCGAAATGATTGTCGTATAATGTAGATTGCTAAAAAATGTTTATTACGCATTTAATAGGAAGTAATTCATATACTTACAGACCAGGAGTTAAAAAAATGAATGAAAAAACACAATATACATTAGGAATCGATATCGGTTCCACTACTGTAAAAATTGCAATTTTGAACGAGGAACACGAGGTGCTCTTCTCGGATTATGAACGACATTTTGCCAATATTCAGGAGACTTTGTCAGACCTTCTCGGCAGGGCGGTTCATAAGCTTGGAATGATTTCCGTCTCTCCGGTCATCACCGGTTCCGGCGGATTAACGCTTGCCAAGCATCTGGAAGTCCCGTTCGTTCAGGAAGTCATCGCCGTATCTACCGCCCTGCAGGATTACGCCCCGCAGACAGACGTGGCAATCGAGCTCGGCGGCGAAGATGCGAAAATCATCTATTTTGAAGACGGGAACGTGGAACAACGCATGAATGGAATCTGCGCCGGAGGTACCGGTTCCTTCATCGACCAGATGGCTTCCCTTCTGCAGACCGACGCTATGGGGCTGAATGAATATGCCAAAAACTATCAGGCTTTGTATACGATTGCCGCACGCTGCGGTGTGTTCGCAAAATCAGATATCCAGCCGCTTATCAACGAGGGGGCGACAAAGGAAGACTTGTCCGCTTCCATTTTTCAGGCAGTTGTCAATCAGACGATTAGCGGTCTTGCCTGTGGAAAGCCGATTCGCGGCCACGTTGCTTTTCTGGGAGGACCACTTCACTTCCTCTCCGAGCTTCGGGTTGCCTTCATCCGAACGTTACACTTGGATGACGAGCATATTATCGCGCCGAATCACTCCCATCTATTTGCGGCGATTGGCTCTGCCTTGAATTCCAAAAAGGATGTTTCCTTCCCGATTCAGATGCTGCAGAACCGGCTTGCAAACCGCATCCATATGGATTTTGAAGTGGAGCGTATGGCTCCTCTCTTCCAGAGCAAAGCCGAGTATGAAGCTTTCGAAAAACGGCATGCAAAGCATCAGGTTCCGGTGAAAGACCTTGCTACTTATCGTGGGAAATGTTTCCTCGGAATTGATGCAGGCTCCACCACGACGAAAGCCGCTCTTGTGGGGGAGGACGGAACACTCCTCTATTCCTTCTATCATAATAATGACGGAGACCCGCTCGGAACGACCATCGCCGCATTGAAAGATATTTACAGCCAGCTTCCGGAAGGCGTGGAGATTGTCCACTCATGTTCCACCGGATACGGCGAAGCGCTCATAAAAGCCGCCCTTCTTCTGGACGAAGGAGAAGTGGAGACGATTTCCCACTATTATGCAGCAGCTTTCTTCGACCCGGACGTGGATTGTATTCTGGATATCGGCGGACAGGATATGAAATGCATCAAGATTAAAAACCATACCGTTGACAGCGTGCAGCTAAACGAAGCATGCTCTTCCGGATGCGGTTCCTTTATCGAGACATTTGCCAAATCCTTGAACTACTCCGTCGAAGATTTTGCTCACGAAGCGCTCTTCGCCCGGAATCCGATTGACCTCGGCACCCGTTGTACGGTATTTATGAATTCCAAGGTCAAACAGGCACAGAAGGAAGGGGCTTCGGTGGCAGATATTTCTGCAGGACTCGCGTATTCCGTCATCAAAAATGCGCTTTATAAAGTCATCAAAGTATCCGACGCGTCAGAGCTTGGCAAGAACATTGTCGTACAGGGTGGAACGTTCTATAACAACGCAGTACTCCGCAGCCTGGAAACGATTGCGGGATGTGAAGTAATCCGTCCGGACATTGCAGGAATCATGGGCGCATTTGGCGCCGCCCTCATCGCAAGAGAACGATATCGCGATTGTAAAAAGACCACCATGCTCCCGATAGAAGAAATCGAGCAGCTGGAATATACCACTACGATGGCAAAGTGCAACGGCTGTGCAAATCATTGCCGTCTGACTATCAATAAATTCAGCGGGAACCGAAGATTTGTGACCGGAAACCGCTGTGAAAAGGGTCTCGGAAAGGAAAAGAAAACTTCCGACCTTCCGAACCTCTTTGCATACAAAAACGAAAGATACTTTGGATACACGCCGCTCACAGAAGAAGAAGCAATACGGGGCTCCGTCGGAATCCCACGCGTATTGAATATGTATGAAAATTACCCATTTTGGTTTACCTTTTTCCATACGTTAAAATTCCGCGTCGTCCTGTCCCCGTCCTCTACCCATAAGATTTATGAGCTCGGAATCGAGTCCATTCCAAGCGAGTCCGAATGTTATCCGGCAAAGCTTGCGCATGGACATGTGAAATGGCTAATTAACCAAGGACTTTCCTTTATCTTCTATCCTTGTATTCCATATGAACGCGAGGAATTTAAAGAAGCCAACAATCATTACAACTGCCCGATGGTGACATCTTATGCGGAAAATATCAAGAACAACATGGATGAGATTACAAGCGGGAACATAGACTTTATGAATCCATTCATGTCCTTCCAAAGTGAAGAAACCCTATCATCCCGACTCGTTGAGGAAATCGGGAAGAAATTCCAGATTCCTTCCGAGGAAATCAGACACGCCGTCCATCTTGCGTGGGAAGAGCTCGCAGCCTGTCGCGAGGACATCCGCCGGAAAGGGGAAGAAACGATTGCCTACCTTGACAAAACAGGCAAACGCGGCATCGTTCTCGCCGGACGTCCCTACCACATCGACCCGGAAGTACATCATGGGATTCCGGAATTGATTAACTCCTACGACATTGCGGTATTAACGGAGGATTCCATTTCCCATCTGCATAAGGTGGAGCGTCCACTGATTGTAATGGACCAATGGATGTATCATTCCAGACTCTATGCTGCGGCAAATTATGTGAAGACGAAGGATAACCTGGATTTGATTCAGTTGAATTCCTTTGGATGCGGTCTGGACGCGGTCACAACCGATGCGGTTTCCGATATTCTGACAAAATCCGGTAAGATTTATACTTCCTTGAAAATCGATGAAGTCAACAATCTCGGAGCCGCCAGAATCCGTATCCGCTCTCTTCTTGCCGCAATTCGCGTTCGGGAAGAAAAGGAAATGAAGCGCGCCATCGTGCCATCCTCAATTACGAAGATTCCATTCACAAAGGAAATGCGGAAGAACTACACTATCCTCTGTCCACAGATGTCTCCGATACATTTCGACATCGTGGAACCGGCTGCCCGCTCCTGCGGTTACAACATCGAAGTGTTAAAGAATGACAGCAAATCTGCCGTAAACGTCGGATTAAAATATGTGAACAATGATGCCTGCTATCCGTCTCTTATCGTAGTCGGACAGATTATGGAAGCCATCCTCTCCGGCAGATACGATAAGGATAAACTTGCCGTCATCATCACGCAGACAGGTGGGGGATGCCGCGCATCCAATTACATCGGCTTCATCCGCCGCGCGCTGAAAAAAGCCGGATTTGAACACATCCCTGTTATTTCCTTGAATTTGAGCGGTTTGGAGGAAAACCCAGGATTCAAGTTCACAGTTCCGCTTTTCATGAAGGCAGTCTATTCGTTGATTTTCGGAGACATTTTCATGCGGGTACTGTATCGCATGCGCCCATACGAACTCACCCCGGGTTCCGCGGATGCGCTCCACGAAAAATGGAAGGCAAAATGTATTCAGTTTGTCCAGAAAAAATATCCAGGCAAACACGAATTTAATCAATTATGCCGCTCGATTATTGAAGACTTTGACAAACTTCCGATTCGCGATATCAAAAAACCACGTGTCGGTATTGTAGGAGAAATTCTTGTAAAATTCCATCCGATTGCAAACAATCACCTTGTGGAGCTTTTGGAACAGGAAGGAGCAGAAGCGGTCGTTCCTGACCTGCTGGATTTCTTCTTATATTGCTTCTTCAATGCCAATTTCAAAGCTGAAAATCTCGGAATGAGCAAAGCCGCAGCTAAAAAAGCAAACTTAGGAATCAAAGCCGTAGAATGGTTCCGAGCTCCTGCTGCAAAGGCATTTTCCGAAAGTAAACATTTCACACCGCCTGCAGATATCCATAATCTTGCATCTATGGCGAAAGAAATCGTTTCACTCGGCAATCAGACCGGAGAAGGCTGGTTCCTCACCGGAGAAATGCTGGAATTAATCGAAAACGGGACAAAAAACATCGTATGTACACAGCCATTCGGATGTCTTCCAAATCATATTGTAGGAAAAGGTGTTATCAAAGAACTCCGCCACAGACACCCGGAAGCCAATATTGTCGCCATCGATTATGACCCAGGCGCCAGCGAAGTAAACCAATTAAACCGAATCAAACTCATGCTCTCCACAGCAAATAAAAACATGCGCGAAAACAATTAGCTGTGCAAAGCGAAAAGAAGAGTCTGCAGATTGTACTTGTACAAAATCTGTAGGCTCTTCTTTTTGATTTATAGGGCGAATGCCCGCGACTTCGAATTTTCGTCAGAAAATTCGAAGTGCACAGCTAATTTGTTCTATGTGCTTGCACATTTGTTTGTGGCTGTTCTTTTTATTTTATAGGGCGAATGCCCGCGACCGAATGACCTCTAGGTCATGAGGTGGCTGCACAGCGTTTATGGCTCTTCTTTTACCTATTTCCCTTTCCTTCTCCCAGCTTCGCAGAGAAGTAAGCATATGTCACCGTCATAGCCACATTGCACGCTGTCAGTAATACAACCGCCGTCAGTCCTCCATGGAAGAATTCTCCTCCTAATATTGCTATCAATGTTGCAGCTAATAGAAAGAGTCTCGCCATCTGAAATGTTTTGTAACCGGCTTCGAAAATCATCTGCCGTTCCCCTTCGTCACAGCTATTCAGCCATACTTTCTCAAAATTCCTGTCTGAAGCATCGCCTTGCTTCAACGGTTCCTTCCTTTTAATCTGTTTCACCACAGCAATCTGATAGAAAATACATCCTACCACAACAAACAAAAAGATTCCGCATGAAACGAGCATTGTCTTCAAATGCTTCACATCATCATATATCTGAAATGCAAAAATCGCCATCGCGATATAGATGATAACGGAGCTTCCTGTAAGACCGATGTTCCCCCAGAAGTCAAACTGCTTATCAAACTCATCCTGCGCTTCATCATCCTTGTTCTTTTCTGATGCATGTAAAATTTTCTCGCTCTTTTTATAGCAACATACAACAAGAAAAAGCATGATAACCGCAACAGTTATAAGCAAGAAGATTCCCTGTTCCCTGATATATTCCGTCATATACCGGAACATCTCATCTGCTCGTTTCCCGAAAAACATACTGCCGATACCGATGAACGCGCCAATCACACCGCCTCCAATCATCCAGCAAATCATTTTCAAATAAGAATTACTTTTTCCAGATTGCTTCATATTATTCGTCCTCCTCGTAGCTAAAAATTTCTTCGACTGATACACCAAATATCTTCGCAAGCTTTAATGCCAGTGAAACCGACGGTGAATAATCCCCTCGCTCTATCAGACTGATTGTCTGTCTTGACACATGCGCAAGCTCTCCTAGTTTCGATTGATTGATGTTTAACCTTGCTCTGTGCTCCTTCACTCGATTTTCTAATCCCATAAGCACCTCTCCTGTAAATTTGTCATGACAATTAAGATTTACATTTTGACAACTTTATTTGTCACAATCAATATACCATTTGACAACTATTGTTGTCAATACAAAAATTCATTTTTTGTGGAACAGGATTCCGAAGGAGTATCCTATTATTAAAAAAAGACATCCCGAAGAATGTCCTTTTCCTTATTTCCTATTACTGTTTAAACACGAATACCGGCATCGGAGGTTGATTCTTCCGATTGTAATATTCATTGACAATCACAGTATAGTTCTTTGCCGGAAGTTCTTTCAAATAAGCTAAAATCCCTTCCTTTTCTTCAAAACCGGTGTCTCCGCCACTGTAAATGCACAGGCTCATCATCCCGCCGCTTTTCAATATGCGAAGACCTTTTTCTATCGCCTCGATGCTCGTATGAAGTCTGGTAGCAATCTGATGGTCTCCGCCGGGCAGATAGCCGAAATTAAAACAAATCGCATCCGCAAAATTCTCATCTGCATATGCATCCATATGTTCATGGCCGTCTCGGATTAAGGTTGCCTGTTTCTCATACCCATGTGTCCTCAAGAGATTTCTTGTGGCAGAAAGCGCCTCCTCCTGAATGTCGAATGCGAGCACATGCCCTTTTTCTTTCGCCAACTGACATAAAAATAACGTATCATTTCCATTCCCCATGGTCGCATCAATGTAGTATCCTTCCTGCTTCACCTGCGAGCGCATGATTTCATGGCACCACTCTGTAATCTGTGACTGTTTCATCGCTAAACCCTCGTTTTCGTTCCGGTTCCATCCCGTTTTGCTAATTTCAACCTGTTCAACGTCACTTCTTTTTTTTTGTACGGTACTTTTGTTTCTGTTCCTTCTTCAAACAGATATACATTCGCTAACGTATCATTCTTCTGAAGCTTGACGCCGCGAATACCTATCGCCGCTTTCTTCTTTTCCGCAACCTCTTCCGCAAGGAACCGCAGGAAATATCCGTTTTCTGTCTGAAGAACAATGTTCTGTGTCTCCTGAATCTTCTGTACGTTGACAACTTCGTCCCCTTTCTGGAGCTTTGTCGCTGCAATCGTACGCTTACTTACCTGAAATTCGCTTCCATCCACTTTCTTAATCATTCCCTGCTTTGTGGCAAAAAGGAATTTTGCCGAAGCAAATGCTTCTTCGCCGCACAGATACACAATCTCTTCTTCCGCGCTCGTATAATTGCAAAGATTATCTATCGGAGTGCCTTTATCGCGGAACTTTCCATAAGGGATATCCAATACTTTTACCTGGTGCATCTTTCCGGTATTGGTAAAAATACACATCTTCCCTAGATTCATGCACTTGAGAATATATTTACTTTCCGCATCTGCCGCTTCCTTATTCCTCTCATACGTTGCCGCATCAACCGCGCGGGTGTAGCCGAAGCGGTCCATCAGTACTACTACTTCCTGCTCTTCAATCTTCTTCTCTTCAAATACGGCTTCCTCTGCATTTTCCACAACCGTACGTCTCTTTCTGCCATACGTTTTCTTATAGGAATCCAACTCCTTGATAATCACATCCGCCATCGAATCATAATGATTTAAAATATCTTCATACGTCGCAATATGTTTCAATGTCTCCTCATGTTCTTTTTGCAGAGCCTCGATTTCCAGCCCGATTAATTTATACAGACGCATCTCCAGAATCGCTGTCGCCTGACGTTCTGTGAAGCAGAGAAGCTTCGCCATCTTTTCGGAAATTTTTGATTTGAATCGAATATTCTCGGTCACTCCGTCTGTCAGACACGCTTTCGCATCTTTGATGGATTTACTTCCGCGCAGAATCTCGATAATCAAATCAATGACGTCACACGCCTTTATCAAACCTTCCTGGATTTCTTTCTTATCCTGCTCCTTTGCAAGGAGATTGCGATACTTTCTTGTCGCAAGGTCAAACTGAAAATCTACATGGTGCTCGACAATCTTCTTAAGCCCCATTGTCTCCGGCTTCCCATTCGCAACCGCAAGCATATTGACACCGAACGTATCTTCCAGACGGGTTTTCTTATATAACATGTTTTTCAGATTTTCTACATCCGCATCTTTTCGCAGTTCCAAGACAATCCGAATTCCCTCTTTGGACGACTGATTAGAAATATCTACGATATCGTTTGTCTTCTTTGTCTCCACCAGAGCAGCCACATCGTTCAGGAATTTTCCGATTCCGCTTCCAATCATCGTGTACGGAATCTCCGAAATAACCAGGCGTTTCTTCCCGCCTTTTCCTTCCTCAAGTTCCACTTTTCCTCGAATCTTAATCTTTCCTGTTCCGCTCTCGTAAATCGCCGGAAGGTCATCCTTATTTACGACGATTCCTCCCGTCGGGAAATCCGGACCCTTGATATATTTCATCAGTTGTTTTGTTGTGATGTCTTGATTCTTCATATATGCCTTTACCGCATCAATGACTTCACTTAAATTATGCGTCGGAATGCTTGTCGCCATGCCAACCGCAATTCCTTCCGCTCCGTTCACAAGCAGATTCGGAATCCTGACCGGAAGAACTTCCGGTTCTTTCTCCGTCTCGTCGAAGTTCGGAACAAAGTCTACCACATCCTTGTCCAAGTCCGCCAGATACACTTCCTGCGTCAGTTTTGCGAGTCGAGCCTCCGTATAACGCATCGCCGCAGCCCCGTCTCCTTCGATGGAACCGAAGTTTCCATGCCCGTCTACAAGAATCATTCCCTTTTTGAATTCCTGCGCCATCACTACGAGAGCTTCGTAAATCGAGCTGTCGCCATGTGGATGATACTTACCCATCGTATCTCCGACAATACGCGCACATTTTCGATATGGTTTATCATATTTGATACCGAGCTCATGCATGTCGTACAAAGTTCGCCTCTGAACCGGCTTCAGCCCATCCCGCACATCCGGCAGGGCTCTCGCGACAATGACGCTCATCGCATAGTCGATAAATGATTTCTTCATTACTTCCGAATATTCGGTTCTGATAATCTGTGAATCTTCCATGTTCATCGCCTCCTATATATCCAGTTCTGCTTCCGTCGCATTTTCATAAATGAATGCGCGCCTTGGCGGAACCTCCGTACCCATCAACAATTCCGTTACGCTGGACGCCATTCTTGCGTCTTCAATCTCAACCCGCTTCATGATACGTGTCTCAGGGTTTAACGTCGTCTCCCATAGCTGGTCCGCATCCATCTCTCCCAGACCTTTGTATCTTTGGAGGGTAAATGCTCCGCTGTGCGTCTTTCGATACCGTTCCAGCGCCTTATCGTCGTACAGATATTCTTCTTTCCCCTTCTTCGGCATCGCTTTGTAAAGAGGAGGCATTGCGATATAAACATGTCCTTCGTATATCAATTCCGGCATGAAGCGGTAGAATAAAGTTAACAATAATGTAGAAATATGAGCTCCATCCACATCCGCATCCGCCATGATAATAATCTTATCGTAACGAAGCTTTGTGATATCAAAGTCATTGCCATACCCTTCCGAGAATCCGCACCCGAATGCATTAATCATTGTCTTAATCTCCGCATTTGCAAGGACTTTATCGATGCTCGCCTTCTCCACATTCAGAATCTTACCGCGAATCGGAAGAATCGCCTGATATTGACGGTTACGCGCCGTCTTTGCGGAACCTCCCGCCGAATCTCCCTCCACGATAAAAATTTCGCACTTGCTCGCATCCCTGCTCTCGCAGTTTGCAAGCTTTCCATTGCTGTCAAAGGAATATTTCTGTTTTGTGAGAAGATTCGTTTTCGCCTTCTCTTCCGTCTTTCGAATCTTGGCCGCTTTTTCCGCGCAGGACAGTACTTTTTTCAGCGTTTCCAGATTCTTGTCAAAAAATAAGGTAATCTCATCGTTTGTCACCTTGCTTGTCGCTTTTCCCGCATCCTGATTGTCAAGTTTTGTCTTTGTCTGTCCTTCAAAGCGCGGGTCCGGATGTTTGATGGACACGATGGCCGTCATTCCGTTTCGGATATCTGCCCCTGTGAAATTCGCATCCTTTTCTTTCAGGATTCCGAGTTCCCTCGCATACTGGTTCATCACCATCGTAAAGGTGGATTTAAACCCTGTCAGATGCGTGCCGCCTTCCGAATTATAAATGTTATTACAAAATCCAAGCACATTCTCGTGAAATTCATTGACATACTGGAATGCAACTTCCACTTCGATTCCTTCCGCGGTTCCTTTGAAATATACCGGTTCATGAATGACTTCATTCTTCTGATTCAAATCACCGATAAATCCAAGGATTCCGTTTGGCTCATGATATTCGATATGCTCCGTCTCCGCCATTCTTCTGTCTTCAAACAGAATCGTAAGAGAAGGATTCAGATATGCCGTCTCGTGGAGTCTGCTCTTAATCTCGTCCGCTTTGAACCAGGTCTTTTCAAAAATCGTGTCGTCCGGAAGGAAATTGACCGTTGTTCCCGTCTTCTTCGTCTTCCCAATCACCGGAAGAAGCCCGTCCACAAGTTCAACTGTCGGGATTCCTCTCTCATAGTGGTCATGATGAATCGCTCCGCCGCTGCAAATCTTGACATCCATATAAGTGGAAAGCGCATTTACAACAGAAGAACCGACACCATGAAGTCCACCGCTTGTCTTATATGCGGAATCATCGAATTTACCGCCCGCATGTAACGTTGTGTATACAAGACGCGCCGCCGGAACTCCTTTCTGATGCATTCCCACCGGAACACCTCGACCATCATCTGTAACCGTAGCTGAACCGTCTTTTTCCAAAATCACTTCAATTGTATTACAAAATCCTGCGAGATGCTCATCCACTGCATTGTCTACAATCTCGTATACAAGATGGTTCAACCCTTTTGTGGATACGCTTCCGATATACATTCCCGGTCTGACACGTACCGCCTCAAGACCTTCCAACACCGCAATACTATCTGCATCATATGTATTTTTCTTTGCCATTTATATGTGTCCTTTCTGCTTTTTTGCTCAAACTATTCCTATTCTAGCACAAAGACCGCCCCGATACAAATATATTTTTATCCAACCACTTCATTTAAGATTTCCGCCAAAACTTCCATCGCATTTCTCATCTCCTCTACCGTATTCGTCTGTGCGCCCCCTTCAATCAACATATTTTTCGGTTTAAAATGCATATTGTAACGATACCCTTTCAGATAAATATTCCGGGTAAATCCGGGATACATCTTCTCCGCAGCGACCTTCATCTGCAAAGAAAGGGCAAGGTTATTCTGAATGTACGGATTTTCCAGCACCGTCACTTTCCCATTCGTCCTCGTTCTGCTCAGTCCGTTAAAAAACATAATTTTCGCCGTCGGTTTTCCGTTAATTTCCGTTACGAGATGCGTATCCTCTCTGACTCCATCCCGGTGCAAATCTATCACCATTTCGATGCTTGGGTTCTCCTCTAAAATTTTCCGGATGGCAGGTTTCGCCCTCTCATAAGCTTTACTTCGGTCTATGTGTCCGTTCTCCATATCGTAGATTCCTTCATGATGGAGCGTTTCGATTCCATATTTTTCATTCAGAAGCTGCGCCAGTATCCGTCCCATTCCTACAATCGTCGTATTCACATCTCCCGGCACAGAATCTTTGAACGCCTCCTGTGAATGTGTGTGATAGAGAAGAATCTTCGGCCCTTCTTTCGTTTTATCAATCTTCATGTCTGCCTGCAGCAATTTCTCTGCCTGCAAATCTTCCGGATTTACAAACGTAGAGCTGTCCACCGTATAGAAATGACTGACAAGGTAGTCAAAATTCTTCAGTTTTTCCATCGACAAATCCATACTGCTCTGATTCGTCTTTTTCGCTTCTTTCTCTGCCTGTTTTGCCGACTCTGTATTTTCATCCTTTTTGGCAAGCTTCCCATGTTCATCCACTTCGTTTTCATCCGCTTCCTGCATGGCAAGAATCATCTCATTCGTCATCTCATCTTCCAGTTCCGACGTATAGACGCCTTTATCCTCTATGTAATGTCCCAAAGGAACGAGATTCCACGCGCATTCCACAATCGTTTCTTTGGGACTTCTTCTCTCCCGGTTCAAATATGTCAGGCTGGTTAAATATGTTTTCTCTGTCAGACTCTGTAAATCTTCATGAAACTTTATCTTCCATTCTTCCGTAATTTTCGTACCGCTTGTACATAATACATAAAGTCCGATGACAACGGTCACCGTCCCCATTGTAAACAGACTCCTGTAGTCTTTCTTCTTCATACTGCCACCTGCCTAATATTGATATCTCAATATTATATGAAGAAATTACTCCTTTTATTCGCCTGTCCCATTGTCGAATAAGAGATTTAACGCTTCCGATATCGTAAAACCAATCCGCTTTATCGTCTCATCAATATCCTTCGGTGTGACGAACATTCCGTTCAGATGCGGAGAAATCAACTCCTTGATTAATTCATACTTTTCCGTTGCGTTATATCCTTGCAGTACCACACCGACTCCTTTTAACATCTCGGATGTTTCCAAAGCCTGCAGCAGATTCTCCATCGTATCGTTCACGATAGTTGCCGCATCTACTACCGTCGGAACCCCGATTGCAATTACAGGAATCCCCAGAGTCTCTTCTGTCAGGGCATTCCTGTGATTCCCCACGCCCGAACCCGGATTGATGCCCGTATCTGCAATCTGTATCGTACGGTTTAGTCTCTTCGAATTGCGGGCAGCCAACGCATCAATCGCAATCGCAAAATCCGGTTTTATCTCTTCTACCACACCCTTGACGATTTCCAGTGTTTCCATCCCTGTCTGCGCCATCACTCCCGGAATCAGGGCGCTCACCATATGTGCTTTCTCTCCACCCATCGCATATTTTCCATATTCCTTTACAATATGTCTTGTAATCACAAGATTCTCAACCGCATCCGGCCCCAGAGAATCCGGCGTGACAAAACGGTTCCCAAGACCTATCACAAGCACATTGTAATCCTCTTTTTCTTCTTTTATCAAAGTTTTCAGAACCCGAAAGATTTCTACAGATACTTCCCGGTGATAATCTTCGTCCGGAACGACAAGATTCGGCGCCTCAAGCGTCACATAAGTCCCCGCCGGTTTTCCCATAATTTTCGCTCCGTTTTCTGTCTCAATCACAACCCTCGTTGTCTTTATCTCGTGCTCCTCGTCATACTCCTCTTCCACTATGACTCCCGGAACTTCCACATGGTCGGATTCAAACCGTTCCTTTTGCTCCAAGGCTAAGTCCGTTCGGATATTATATTTCTCTATCATCGCATATTCCTCACTTTATTCTTTCTATTGTCTTAGTTTTTACATTTTTTTTGGAAATATGTATTGACAAGCGCCAATTCTTGACATACAATAAATGAGTATGTTCCGTTAGAACGTTCCGTGTCCGGCTCTAACGGGAAAAACTATTGATAATTCATGATTGGGAGGTGTTCAGATTGGCTAATATCAAATCTGCAAAAAAGAGAATTTTAGTAAATGAGACAAAAGCTGCTAGAAATAAAGCAATCAAATCTAAAGTTAAAACTTACGTTAAAAAAGTAGAAGCTGCTGTAGCTGCTAACGATAAAGCTGCTGCTTCTGAAGCTTTAAAAGTTGCTATCGTAGAGATTAACAAAGCTGGAAGCAAAGGTGTTTACCACAAAAACACATGTGCTAGAAAAGTTTCTCGTTTAACAAAAGCTGTTAACGGAATTGCCTAATCAGTTAAGACTATACATGAAATCAAACCCGACCATACCGTCATGTGGTCGGGTTTTTATATTTCGCTTTTGAGAATTAGATTAATTTTTCTATCAGTAGTTTTCAGAATACACTTCCATCACCATATCCAAGAAAATATTTACAATCTTTTCTTTATTTCTCCTAAAAATATGTTATAATTGAACAATAAGGAATCGGAAACTATCTTGATATAAGGAGGAATATTTATTATGGAATTGAAACTTCAGGATTTAAGGTCATCGAAAAATCCAAAAGCAAGAATCAAAATTTTAGAGGGACATTTTGCAACGAGCAACTCTCATATCAATACCTATATTGACATGTCAACCGTTAAGACAAGACATAACAACGCGAGAGAGACTGCCAAAGTCCTTGCAAAAGAATTCTTAAATACGACGCCGATTGATTCTATCGTGTGTCTGGATGAAACAGAGGTCATCGGAACATTTATGGCAGAAATACTGGCAGACAGCACTTCGATGTCGTTAAGCCACAAAAACAACATCTCCGTCATCACTCCGGAATTCAGTCAGGCCGGACAGATGATGTTTCGCGATAACAAGCAGCGTATGATTAAAGACCAGCAGGTTTTAATTCTTGCGGCCTCCATCACAACCGGAAAGACTATCTTGAAAGCGATTGATACTATTTTATATTACGGCGGGCGAATCTGCGGCGTGTCTTCCATTTTCAGCGCTGTCAACAAGATTGCCGGCATGGAAGTCAAAACAATCTTCACGAGCAAAGATTTGCCGAATTACCGCGCTTACGCTCCACACGACTGTCCAATGTGCAAAGAAGGAATGCGCGTAGAAGCATTAGTCAACAGCTACGGCTATTCCAAACTATAAACCATCTTTTTCAAAAAGGGGTAACGCAAAATCATTCCATACGGTGATTGAGCGCTGCCCCTTCTCTCTTTCCTAATTCTTTCGTTCTTCTGTTAACATCTCATATGTAACTCCATATTTTTTCGCAATATCATTTGCGTAGGACATTCCTTCCGGTTTTGCAATTTCCACCTGATAAGAACGGGTTCCATCATGCGATTTCATGACAAGGGAAACCGCCTTGCAGTCTTTCCCTGCATCATTGATTTCCTCGATATCATACGCCAGCTTATGCATATGCGTGTTATAGAGCGTGCGGACACCCTTATCCAGAATGGCTCTTACCGAGTCTTTCGCGATATAATATCCTTCCTCAAAAGAAGTGGTAGAGAACGTTTCATTTAACAGAATCAGGCTGTCTTTTGTGCTCTCAAAATAAAGTTCCCGAAAGCGCTTACATTCCTCTCCCAATCGTCCCAGATTCATTGTTTTGTCCTCATCTGCCGGGAAATGGGTATAGATGCAGTCTACCGGATAAAAAGAAAAGGATTCTCCCGGCACAAAAATTCCTCCTTGTGCCAAGACAAACAGAAGTCCAACGGCCTGTGTAATCGTCGTTTTCCCTCCTCGGTTGGCTCCTGTCAGTATGTAAACAAGATGTTCCTTATCAAAATCCAGATGATTCGTCACAATTTCATCCGCATGTTCTACCGTAGACGCCAATTTCAAATTATAGATGCCTTTGGCACACATCGTCTGTTCTTCTGTTTTTACTTCCGCCTTACAGAAACGAAAACCGCGTTTGCTTATCGTTTCAATATATTCTGCCAGACGGACATAATAGATAAATTCCGGAATCAAATCCGTAATCTCGGTAATCGTAACAGACACGTATTTATTCAAGCTGTTTCGCAGCGTTTTCACAACGTTCGACAATAATTGATTCGTCACCCTGCTCATATAACGCGGAATATCCTCCGTCATATCTCCTCCCGGAATCATCGCCAGGCCGGCGCGAACCCCGGCTGCTGCTTTCGAGGAATCCTCTGCAGAGAACGGTTGATATTTATACGTTTCTTTCCACTCCGTATCCGGATGAATCACGCCTTTTGCCGCAATCCGGTCACAGAAATTCCCGAGCAGATTCGACTTTGTAAAGTATTTGCTGTTAATTGAAATCAATCCCACGCTCTCCGCTTCAAAACATTCGTTTAAGTTAATTCCAACGGTAACGCTTTTCAGATTCGACGTATCTGCTTTCAACGCAGAAATATCTTTTTTCAACTCTTCAAAGCCTCTGTCATGATACAAATCGTTGACATACTCTTTCAGACGGAGTAAGCCTTCCGAATGAATGTCTGCTTTGGAAAGGCTCCTGTAAATCGCCTCAATGCAATGGATATAATCATTCAACTCGTCCAGACGATGCAGCAAATCCCAGACGCCTGCCGCCTCGTCGTATGTTTTCAGAAGACTCCCGTAATCGCGCAGGAAATTAATCTTATCCAGAATCTCCAATATCTCCGCACGCATCGCCGGATTCCGGTAAATATCATCGAAAATATCTCCGCGATATTTCGTAACCCGAGGCTCCTTCGTCATCTTGGAGAGCACAGAAATGATATAATTCTGTTCCGCCTTCTTCTCTGTAATCTGCGCGCAAAGAAAATCAAGCCCCAGGTCATGGGCTGCCACATCCGACAATGTTTTGTAGTTTTTCGTCCAATTTTCCGGAGCCAACAGGCTGATTGTTTTCTGCTTTATTTCCATAAAAATCCCCCTTTGATTCTGTTCCTATTCTATTTTTATTATTTATCCATAATTTCATACAGATATAATTCGTGAAGCGCCCGCGTGGCGCAGATATATTTTGCCTGACCGGAGAAACTACAGTTCCACATCTTCGATATTCCGAATACCTGGTCAAATTCTAACCCTTTTGCCATATAAAAGGTCGTGACGGATAATCCTTTTTTGAAAGAGGTGCTGTCCCTGTCAATGTATGACGCTTCCTGACCGGCTGACCGGATTCTATGATACAGTTCCTTCGCCTCTTTTTCCGTCATGGCAATCACTGCCGCCGTCTCAAACTGCTCTTCCTTTCCTACTCTCAGATTCCGGAGCACCTCGGATACCGCCTCATCAAACGAATGATAAGCTTGCTCCTCCACTTCTTTTCCATGCCGCTCGAAGAGTTCCATCTCTTCTGCCCCTGCAATCTTCTCCGCATAGCGGGCAATCTCCACCGTATTGCGATAACTCTTATTCAGAATGATTTCGCGAATTTCTTTTCCGAAAATCTTCGGGAGAAAGCGAAGCACGTCCCGACTCTTTTCACCAATCGTCTGCGCCTTATCTCCGAGAATCGTCATCCTGCAGGAGAACATCCCTTCCAAAATCACATATTGCAGGTAACTGTAATCCTGCATCTCATCAATCACAAGATGTTTGATATTCTGTCTCGCTTTTGTACCGTCCAACCGGTGTTTCAAATATAGCATCGGATACACGTCTTCATAAGCAAGAACCCGCTTCTCATAAGGGACTTCCGGAAGAAGCGGATACCCGGCTTCTTCCATCAGCCAGTTATAGATTTCATACAAATCCCTCGTCACATACATGCCGAAAAACTGCTCTTTCAAGACTTCCTGTTCTTCTTCTGAAATATTTCTCCGGTACAACGTCTCATATTCATCGATAACATATTCCATCACTGCTTCCATACGGGACAGAATCGGAACATGCTGGAATTTAAAATAGAATAACGCAATCATTTCCTGTTCTGTTTTTTGCATTCCTTTCCATTCTATCTCCCGCAAATCTATCAATCGGTCTTCCAGTTCCGCCAGGAATCCTTCTACAAGACCGACAAACTGCGCCGACTGTTTTTCCCTGCTTCTTCTTTCCGCCTCCTGATTTTGCTGCTCCATACGTTTTTCAATCTCATGGAAACGGTCTTCACAATCCATGACCGTTCTTTTCAGTTCTTTATAGGCAAAAATATCAAAGCTCATCTCCTGAATATTCTCTTCGCCAAGCTCCGGCAAAATATGGGAAATATAATCCGCAAAGACACTGTTCGGAGATAGCACAAGAATGTTGGAGGATTTCAAGTTCTTCCTGTCGTGATACAAAAGATATGCGATTCTGTGGAGTGCAATCGACGTTTTTCCACTCCCCGCAACTCCTTGAATTACAAGAATCTTATCCTTCGTATTGCGTATAATCGCATTTTGTTCCTTTTGAATCGTCCGGACAATATTTTTAAGCTGGACATCGCTGTTGCTTCCCAGTTCTTGCTTCAGAATCTCATCGTCAATCATCATGTCGCTTTCAAATCCGTAAATCATCTTCCCATCTCGAATCTTATACTGCCATTTCGATTCAATCTCACCCTCTATCTGCCCTGCCGGAGCTTCGTAATGTGCCGCCCCCTTGTCGAAATCATAAAAGAGTCCGCTGACCGGAGCCCGCCAGTCATAAACCAGAGGAATGCTTCCGGCTTTCTCCGCAAAATTCCCGATTCCGATATAAAAAGTCTCCGCCTCTTCTTCCCCTTCAAACAGAAAATCCACTCTTCCGAAAAAAGGAGAATCCTGCATGCTTCGGAATCTGTGAATCAGTTTTTCATTCTCCAGATTCGCGCTCGCCTGCCTCAAAAGAGCCTGCTGGTTATCATAATTCTCATAACCGTACTCATCCATCTCCGTATAGTTATCCCAGTAATATTCCTGCATGCCGGCAATATCATTCTCGCCTTCTTTTAATGTGCGGGAAAGCTCGGCAATCCTACGACTCAGTTTTTCTTTTATCTCTTCCAGAAATAATGTCCCGTCTTTCTTTTCCATACATCCTCTTTCCATCTACTTTTGTTTCTTCTGCTCCTCTATTCTCTCCGCCAGGTCGTTCAAATATACCCAGCGTTCCATCTTCTCCTCCAGCTTCTGTTCGATTTCTTCCTTCTCCGCTGTGATTTCCGAAAGCTTGACAGAATTGGTGGCATATTTCATCATATCCGCATCCAACTGCTCGATTTTCTCCTCCAAAGACGCGATATCTTCATCTATCGTCTCATATTCTCTTTGCTCCATATAGGTAAATTTAAGCTTCGTCGGCTGATTCTGCTTCCATTCCTTTTTCCCTGACGTTTTCTTTTCTGTACTTTCCGTCTTTTCTGTCCGGCTCTCCCTCTGTTTTGCCTCTACATAGTCCGTATATCCGCCTTCATATTGCTTCAAATGTCCGGTTCCGTCAAATTCAAAAATCCGGTCCACCACATTGTCCAAAAAATATCGGTCATGGGAAACCGTAATGATAATTCCCTGAAATGAGTTTATATAGTCTTCCAGAATCGTCATCGTCGGGATATCAATGTCATTGTTCGCCTCATCGAAAATCAGCACGTTCGGCGCAGACTGCAGCACACTCAACAGATACAGTCTCTTCTTCTCTCCACCAGATAAGTTTCCAATCTGTCCATACTGCATCTCCGGGGTAAATAAGAACCGTTCTAACATCTGGGAAGCCGTAATTCTTCCGTCTCTTGTCGGAATATATTCCGCGATATCCTTCACATAATCGATGACTTTCTGTTTCGTATCAAGTTCCGGAATCTCCTGCGCAAAATAGCCAATCCGAATCGTCTCTCCGATTTCCACAGTTCCGGAATCCGGTTCCACGAGTCCTGCAATGATTTTCAGAAGCGTCGATTTCCCACAGCCGTTCGGGCCGACAATTCCAAGATTCTGATTCTTTAACACAATATAATCAAAATCTTCTATCATCTTCTTCTCCCCATAGCTCTTACTGATGTGATGGAGTTCAATTGTTTTCTTTCCCATACGCGTCTCTACGGAGTCAATCTCCGCCGTCTGCTCGACAGACGGAGCCACTCCGTTCTTCAGCGTCTCTAACCGCTCCAATCTCGCTTTCTGCTTCGTCGTTCTTGCGCGGCATCCTCGTTTCGCCCATTCCAGTTCCATGCGAAGCACGCTTTGACGCTTTCTCTCCGACGCCTGTTCCATTTCTTCCCGCTGCGCCTTCATCTCCAGAAATTTTGTATAGTTCGCCTCATAACTATAAAGGTTTCCCCGGCTGATTTCCAGAATGCGGTTCGTCACTTTATCCAGGAAATACCGGTCATGGGTCACCATAATAATGACGCCTTTGTATTTTCTCAGGTAGTCTTCCAGCCATGTAATCATCTCATTATCCAGATGGTTCGTCGGCTCGTCCAAAAGCAGCACATCAAAAGAAGTGGCTATCGTCTTCGCAAGCGCCACTCTTTTCTTCTGACCGCCGGATAACGTCTCAATCTTCGCCTCATGGTCCGTAATCCCTAGCTGGTTCAAAACACTTTTCACTTCACTTTTCGCCGTCCAATCCGACTCTTCGATTCCGTCAAATGCATAGGAAAGGACGGTGGCATCCTTCGGGAATTTCGGATTCTGCGGCAAGTATGCTATCTTGATTCCATTCTGCCTGATAATCTGTCCTTCATCCGGCTCCTCTTCCCCTGCAATCATCCGAAGAAGCGTCGTCTTTCCCATTCCGTTGATACCGATGATTCCGACCTTCTCGCCTTCCTGAATCCCGCAGGACACATCGTCGAATATCACCTTTTCTCCATATGTTTTGCTGATATGCTCTATATTTAAAATATTCATGTTCTTCTCCTACTATGCGATATATTTTCCTTTGCAAATTGTAGCACACCTTATATGTCGTATCAACATTCCGGGAAAATATTTCTATACTTCTTTCGGCATCCGAATGATAAACCGAATCTCTTCATTCTCACTCTCTGCCCGAATCACTCCCCCATGCAGTTCTATAATTTCCTTAGCAATCGCAAGTCCGAGTCCGGCGCCGCCGCTTCTCGTCGTACGCGCAGAATCCAGACGGAAAAATTGCTCAAAAATACGATTAAGCTTCTCCTCCGGAATCGTATTGCCATGATTCATGCAAACCATATCCACCTCGTCTTCCTTCTCTTCTACTCGAAAAAGAATCTCTCCGCCTTCAAAGCTGTAATTGACTGCGTTCCGCAGAAGATTGTCAAAGACTCTCTGCATTTTCCCGACGTCAAATTTCATATACAATTCTTTCGGCGCATCCAATGTACAAACCAATTGCTTTTCATCTAACACCGGTTTAAATTCATAGGTAAGCTGTTCCAACATTCTCGTCACATTCACACGACTTGTCTCCAATGTAAGTGTCGATAAGTTGAACCTCGTAATCTCAAAAAATTCATTGATTAAGTCTTCCAGATGCTCTGCCTTCTCCAAAGAAATCGACAAGTATTTTGTCCGAAGTTCTTCGGATATCTGCCCTTCATCCCGAAGAAGTGTCAGGTATCCGATGACAGAAGTCAGAGGCGTCTTCAAATCGTGCGCCAGATATACGATTAAATCATTCTTTCTCTGCTCTGCCTCTTTGGCCGCTCGGATATTTCTTTCCAACTGGAATTTCACCTGATTCAGATGTCCCTCCACCTGTTGAAGCTCCGGCTGCAATTGAATCTGCTTCTCTTCCTGTATATAGATGCTTTCCGTCGCTTCCAACACAGACTCCAGGTATTGATAGGATTTCCTTAATGTAAAAAATGCCGCAAACACCATACTCACAATCAAGATTCCGGCAATGGATAGCGTCAAGTGGTCCCGAATCCAGCTCCAAATCACCCACAGTGTCTCTTCCCCATACCAGGTAACCTGATGCGCCTTCCATCGAACCGCGATGCCTAAAATCACCATAGCAATCGTTACCAGAAGCGGAATCGCTGCAAATTGCAAGAACTGTTTCCAGAACATTTGCCGTACCATTTTTTTCATCTGTTCTTTCTCTTTACTCAATTTTATATCCAACTCCCCATACTGTTTTAATAAATTTCGGTTTCCTTGTCGGCTCCTTTAGCTTTTCTCTAATTTTCCCGATATGCGCCATTACCGTATTGTTATTGTCATAATATTTTTCCTGCCACACCGCTTCGAATAATTTCTCGGAAGAGACTACCTTCCCTTTCCGCTCACAGAGATACCAGAGAATCGCAAATTCAATCGGTGTAAATGCAATTTCCTTTCCATATAGCGTACAGCGATGCGTCTCCTTATTAATCACCAGTCCATGAATATCAAACTCTGTAATCTCTTGCCTATTCTTTCCCTCCGGTTGATTATATTTCTTATAACGGCGAAGCTGTGTTTTCACACGCGCTACTACTTCCAGCGGGTTAAATGGCTTTAGGATGTAATCATCGGCTCCTAATGTCAACCCCATAATTTTATCGGTATCTTCGACCTTCGCAGTCAACATAATCACCGGATAAAAATACCGTTCCCTTATCTTCTGGCAGATTTTAAATCCATCAATATCCGGCAGCATTACATCCAGAATCGCTACGTCCAGTTTTGTATGTTCTATACACGCAAGAGCCTCACTCCCATTATAAAACTTATGTACCTGGTATCCTTCCCCCTTCAAATACAACTCAACTAAATCCGCAATCTCTTTCTCGTCATCTACAATTAAGATATGCTCATTCATACGTTCCACTCCTCACTTTACGATATACGCAATGGCATCATCTGCACCCTGCGCATATTATACCATCAAATCTTTTGAAATGCCCACAGATTTTTAATCTGAGGCTCCAATCTTTCATACTCCCACAATTTTTCACTGTTTTCTCTGCTGTTCGGGTCCAAAACACGAATTTTCCCATCTTCTACTCCGGCTAACACGATAAAGTGTCCTGCCATCGTAAAATCTCCCGGACGCATACTACATATTATCGGTTTTCCGGATTGCAGCATATCCATCACTGTGCCTTTTGTCAAAGAAATGGCCTCCCCTGCCACGCCAAACGCCTCACAGCCTTGATTGAATAATTCCCAGCTCGTTCCAGTTCCCGCTACATAGTAACCGTTTTCTTCCGCATACCTGGCAATCGTATAAGGTGTCGCTGTATTTTCACCGGTCAGTCCGGCGATTACCATAGAAAGTGCTGTCGGCGCACATCCATTCACAGCAATGCATCCGTCCCCATACGCTCCGTATCCCCATCGCTCATCCCATTGAAGAAGCAAGGGATAGTTTCCTTTCTTCACGTCTCCGACGGTGTCTGCATAAACATGTCCCTTTTTCTCCGGATAGTTTCGAACAAACTCCTCCATCTCCGGATTCCGGGAAAGCATCTCCAGAAGTTCTTTCGGATATTCTTCCTCATCCAGCAGCATCGATGGTTTTTCCATAAGTATTCCAAATACCGGAATCCGGGTTCCCACAAATTTTGCCGCCCCAAGCATCACACAAAGAATGCTCCCTGCCACTACAATCTTTTTCATCAGCCTATTTTTTCTTTTGTATCTTACTTTCTTATAGTCTGCTCTTCGGCTTCTCACTTCTCTTCTCATAAAAACAGCACCTCCATCTGATAGTCATTCTATCAAAGATGAAGATGCTGTTTTTCTGTTTTCTCTCTCCAAATTATTATGAATTTCTTAATAATACGCTAAATCTGCGATAAGTCGATATAGAAATCTTCATACATTCCGACATTGATACATTCAGACATCGTGTGTTCTTCCAAAATATCCTTCTCAAAATTATATACCATCACTCTATTTTTTGCTGTATCTACAATCCAATATTCACGAACGCCTGCCGTCCTGTATTTGAATAATTTCACCATGTAATCCATTCTCTGACTGCTTGGCGAAACAACCTCTATTATCCAATCCGGCACGCCATCACAGCCATTTTCCGTCAGCTTGCTTTTATCACATATCACAGAAATATCCGGTTCTACATAATTCTTATCATCCTTATTTAAAAATACAGCAAAGGGAGAAATATATACTTTACACTCCCCTGCATTTTGTTCAATATAATCTGCAATTTTCCGGGACAAGTTGAAAACAATTTCCTGATGTCTCCGGCTTGGCGGAGCCATAAAGTAGATATTCCCATCGATAATCTCAGCCCTTTTCCCTTCCGGCAAATTATAAATATCTTCTATCGTATATACTTTCTGTTCTGCTAATGCCATGATACCGCTCCTCCTTTTCTTCTTATTATACATGATTTTTCATGCAGTTCCAAGATGTTTTCCACTGTTTTTAATATCAACTGCCAATTTACAAAATCATCCCCATGAAATATAATGAAGAACATACGAAGTAAACAGAAAGGACGATACCATGCAGAATTTACGAAAAACTTTATTATCCATCCATCGCAAAAGTTACCCTGCCTACAAATCTTTGCGGGGAAGCTATGATTTTAAGACTTATACATTATCCATCGACCATGTGCAGGGAGACCCGTTTGCCTCTCCTTCTAATTTAAGCGTCAGAATTCCTTTGACACGCGCCGCGTTTCCTCCGGCTTACTATAACTGCTATGAAAACAAAGTGGCGCTGCAGGACTACTTGACAAGAAAGTTTTATTCTCAGATTGAAAAATATAACTTCAAGGCGAAGGGTTCCGGAAAAAGTGGTCTGATTTCCACAAGTCGCTGCGGACAGGAAATATTAGAACGTACGGCATGTGAGATTACAAAGAATGAAATCATCGCCCGCTTTGAAGTCGGATTTCCGGCGAATGGAAGAACCATCAACGCACCGGAACTCGAGAAGATTCTCTTTGATTTTCTTCCAAAATGTGTGGAATCCGTATTCTACTCTAAAAGTCTCCCGGCAGAAGAGGTGGAATCTGTCATCCATCTTGCGGAAGACCAGCATTATATTCGTGAAGAACTGAACCGTCTCGGTCTCGTCGCTTTTATTGCGGATGGCTCCATCCTTCCCAGAAAGTCAGGCGTTTCCAGTCTTCCGCTAGGCAGCGCGATTCCTTTTCACTCTCCGGACACGCTGTCCATACAATTACAATTACCACATAAGGGAAAACTATCCGGCATGGGTATCAAAAAAGGAATCACCCTGATTGTCGGCGGCGGATATCATGGAAAATCCACTCTGCTTAACGCATTGGAGGACGGCGTCTACAATCACATTGCCGGAGATGGACGGGAATATGTTATCACAGACGATACCGCATTGAAGCTTCGCGCCGAAGACGGACGCTGTATCAAAAACGTGGATATTTCCCTCTTTATCCAAAATCTTCCAAACAAAAAAGATACGCGCTCTTTTTCTACGGAAAACGCCAGCGGCAGTACTTCCCAGGCTGCGAACTTAATAGAAGGAATCGAGGCAGGAAGCCATACGTTTCTGATTGACGAAGATACAACCGCTACGAATTTCATGGTTCGCGATACTCTCATGCAGCAGATTATCGCAAGAGATAAGGAACCGATTACACCATTTCTGGAAAGAGTGCGGGATATCTATGAGAAAGCGGGAATTTCTACGATTCTTGTTGCCGGAAGCTCCGGCGCATATTTCCACGCCGCCGATACGATTTTACAGATGGATTGCTACCGGACTCTGGATATTACAAAAAAAGTCAAGGAACTGTGCGAACAGTTAGAAGCTCCTTCCCTGACGGCTCCCGGATTTCGGATTCCTGTTTTCCAAAGGCCTGTATTATCCAAGGTTTCCGGACATGCACAGAAGGTGGCTCACAAAGGGAAGGCTTCAAACGAGCGGCTAAAAGTAAAGGTCATGGGAAAAGATGCTTTTCTGATTGACCGCCAAACAGTCGACTTACGGTATGTGGAGCAGCTTGCAGATTCCGAACAGACCGCTTATCTCGCCCAGCTATTAAAATATATCAAGGAACAAGACTTCGGAGAAATGTCGATGACAGATGCGGTACATCTGTTAGAAACGCAAATAAAAAACAGAGGTCTCTCCTCCGTTCTTACTTCTTCCTGCATCCCTTGCGGCTATGCGTTGCCTCGGGTTCAGGAAATCTACGCATGCTTTAACAGATATCGAGGCTAGGGTATTACCCCAGCCTCATTTTACCAAACATCGCATTCTCTAAAGAATATTTTTTCCTTCTACATATTTGGCTATTATCCGGCTTTCTTCCGGCATGTAAATCAGACGCTCCAGCCTTTCATACAGCGACATCGTCTCATCCGCCAATCGGCTGTCATCCATGACAACTGCGTCAAATGCATACCCTTCCTCAAAGGTTCCTACCTTGCCGAAGAAACTTCCGCCGCCGACTGTCGCCAGATAGAATATCTCCGGAATCGTGAGCGGACGTTCTGTCTCTTCTACGTAGCGCCACCGCATCTTCGATGCCTTAATTGCTTCTGCCATAGCGGACAATAACGAAAGCTTAGAGCCTGCAGCCACATCTGTTCCAAGACCGACGCGAATGCCTTCCCGCATCATTTTCTTAATCGGTGCGATACCGCTTGCAAGATTCAGATTCGATTCCGGACAATGTGCAACCCACACCTGATTCTTCTTCAGAAGTTCCATCTCCTTTGCACTTTTATCCGAATAGACGCAGTGCGCCATAATCGTCTTTGATACAGAGCCGCACATTCCATATTTCTCATAAGCTTCCGCATAGCAGCTCGTATCCGGGTGAAGTTCCTGCACCCACTCGATTTCCGACTGATTTTCTGACAAATGAGACTGCACCGGAATGCCTGTCTTACGGCAAATCTTTTCCAGGCCTTCCATCGCTTCATCCGTACAACTCGGAATGAATCTCGGCGTCAGGATTGGGAATACCCGTCTATACTTTCCTTCAGTCTCTGCAAGCCATCTCTTCGTCTCTTCAATCGTCTCTTCCGTTGACTCTATCAGATTCTCCGGCGCATTCCGGTCCATATTCACTTTCCCGACTCCCGCAATGATTCCGGATTCCTCAAGAAGCTCCATCAAGTATTCGGTACTTTTCACATGGAGCGTCCCGAAGATTCCGGCTCTCGTTGTCACACTGTTTTTCAAATCATCGACAAACTTCGGGTATACTTTCTTCGCATATTCAACGTCCGCATACTTCGCTTCCTCCGGAAATGTATACGTATTAAGCCAAGGAAGCAGCTCCATATTCATTCCAAGCCCCCGGAAGGTGTACTGCGGAGCATGTACATGCAAGTCTATAAAACCGGGCAGAATCAATTTCCCCGTATAGTCCTCTACTTCTGTTTGTCTGTATTCTTCCGGCAGTTCCTCACAAACTCCGACAATCACATCTTCCTTTGTAATGAGGAATCCATCTCTTATCATCTCAAGCTCTTCCTGTGATTTGTTGAAAATAATGTCACCTTTTAAGATTTTTATTTTTTCCACTCGTTTTCCTCCTTTTGACGCTTAATTCTTCGGAAATAGGAGCTCATCTCATCCGCCATCCCAGACAAACGATTCAAAAGCCCCGAAAAATCCTTCAAATCTGCATCATTCTGAAAATAGGGATACACAATGTCGTGGTCTACCTCGCTCCATCCTTCTTCAAATAATGTCCTTCCCTGAACCTCTACGTAATATCCCTTGTATTTTATAATGTAATGAAGAGACCGGTAAATCCCATCCGTCTTAATATCAATCAGGCTTCCATCATAAATTTTGCTGTCGCCGGAACGCTTATATACTTTCGGGCGCTCTGCAATATAAAAATGATTCTCATCCTCATCGAAATCTTTGAGTCGGTCTTTCACATAAATCTCCGGATTGTTTTCAAACATACTTGTAATATAATTATGGAAATAAATCCAGTCCTCCCGATATAAGAAAAACACTCGGATACCGATTAAATCCGTACAGAATTTATAATAATTGGTCCGGTCAATCTCTGCAAATTTCTCCGGATTCTCTCTTCTCTTACGGATAACCTTCTCCACCAGATGCCCCGGCTCTTTTGTTCGATATCGGTAGGAATGAATCCCGGCACGCTCAATATCGTACAGGTAATCATCGACAAAGTCTTTTCCGATTCCCCGAAGCTTTCCTTCGATTCCTTTATAATCTTCATAGATAGCTTCCAACTCTTCCCAGGCAATGTCCGCCTCCTCAAAAGCGCTTTCTTCTATATTATATTCCCTTAAAAATTCTTTTTTATCCAGCATATTCATCCCTCTGTTCCGGTTATATTCTTTGTATACTTTATCATTATACATAGCATTCCCCGATTTGAAAAGAAGAACTTAAAAAGGATATGGCTTTCTACACCATATCCCTTTGTCTGCTTATTGTTCTTTTTTATAAAGGATGAAAGAATATACTGCCGGAATCACTACTGTCAGAACAAGCGCGCCAATTAAAATCACATCGCTTCTTAAAAAGATGTTAAGAAGAAACACAATTCCTGCAGCTACCCACAGCTTCGATGCAAGACGGTGCGTCTTATTCCAGTTCTCTTCGCTATTCAACGTCCAAGGAAGTCTGATTCCTACTGTATAATTCTGCTGGTTCTTCGACATATAGTTGCCAAGCACAAGGAATAATATTCCAAGCATGCCTCCGACAACCAAATTAAAATCCACCTGGATACCCAATGCATAAGCAAATGTGGAGCCATTTGCAATGATAGAGCATACCGGGACAATCCAGAAAATCATAGTGAGCATCATCTTTCCGATATTCCGTTTCTTCGGGTCATTCAATGTCACTGCAACACAGAATATATGAACCACAAACAGGAATGCCGGAAGACCGAATACGGCAAATGCCTTGCTGCTCCATCCGTTCGCCTCCCCGTTGCTTCCGAAATGGGTTGCAACCGTATCCGGAAGCTTGTTCCAAAGCAGTACCCCTACCAGCATTGGAAGCAGTGTAATGATGCTTGTGAGAATAATTTTACCTTTATATTGTTTCATTGTCTTTTCCTCCCTTTAAGTCACTTAACCATAACATAATATCTTCTACAACCGAAGTATTCAGATGGTAATATACATAATTCTTTTCTTTTGTCTCCCATACCAAATCCGCTTTCTTCAGCACGCTTAAATGGTATGATATCGTCGCATTGGTCATATCGAATTTCTCCGCTATCTCTCCCGCCGACAGTCTTCCTGTCTTTAGCATCACAAGAATCTCTCTTCGAACCGGGTCCGACAACGCTTTAAATGTTGCGCCAAAACTCATTACGTCACCTCTTTCACATCTATTTAGAAAATTTTCTAATTACTTGATAATCAAACTATATCACATTCGCCCAAAAAGTCAAGAGGTATTTAGAAAATTTTCTAAATACCTCTCCCCCACTTAATATCCTATTTTTTTCTGCCGAATCAGGTTGAATTTGATAATGGACGTATTGAAATATTCTTTCGCATAGATAAGCGGCTTGTCCTTCGAACTGTAGTTCAAAGTCTTCAAATACAGATACGGCTTCTCACCCAATTCCTTTTGCGATACATGCTTTGTCAATCCCTCAATCGCCTCCGGTTGAATGGTATCTATCTCAACCTTATCCCACTCCGCCTTCTCCCCGGAGAGATTATAAATATACTTATAGATAGAGTCTTCATATTGCGAAAAAGATTCAAACGCTTCTTCTCCTCCAATCAAATCCATTCCGAAATAGTCCCGGCAAAACGCACAGATTTTATCGTCTGCAAGAAATAGTTTCTCCGCCACCACAAGCTGCTCTCCATCCCGCATCTGCAAAATCTTACACACTTCTTCGTCTCTCTTGATTCTGCTGATATTCAGGAGGCGCACCGACGGTCTGTATCCACTGTTTTGAATCATCTGCGTCAACTCCATGCATGGGCTGAATGTCACTTTGATATTCAAGGAATCTACATTGACAAAGGTTCCCTTCCCCTGACGTCGAAATATGATACCTTCCGCCGACAGTTCATTCAACGCCTGGCGAATCGTGATTCTGCTTACTCCAATCATCTCAGCCAGCATTTCTTCCCTCGGAAGTTTATTCCCCTTATCAAAATCCATATTTTCGATATATCTTAATACTTCCTTCTTCGCCTGCTCAGATAGCGACGTTACATTTAATTTATGTGTACTCAAAAAAATATCCTCCACTTCATCTTCTAAAGAAGATGATAGTAGAGGATGTATTGTTTGTCAAGACAAAGCTTTTTTCCCATTTAACAGCAGATTCAGAAGAATCGCGCTTGCACTTACCATGAAAAGACCATTGCTCATCACCATCGAAAGCGTCTCCGGCATATTTACGAAAATCTCCGGCGCAAAAGTTGCCCCAACTCCAATCGCAATACTTGTTCCGATGATTTTAAAATTGTTGTCCGCTCCAAAATCAAGCTTGGACAGGATAGAAATTCCGGATGCGGTGATGACGCCGAATAATGCGAGCGTCGCGCCTCCAAGCACACATTTTGGAACTGCAGTAATGACTGCCGCAATCTTCGGAAAAATTCCAGCAATGATAATCATGACTCCAGCTGTCACGACGACCGAACGGCTCTTTACCTGTGTCAGGTCAATCAGACTGACGTTCTCGTTGAACATCGTGGACGGAACCGAGTTGAACGCTCCTGTAAAAATCTGTGAAACCGCCTGTCCGCGGATTCCTCTCTCTTTTATCTTGTTGTCCGTCTCTGTTCCGATACTCTCATCCATTACGGAAAAAACACCGATACACTGAATCATATTGATAATGCAAAAAATCGTCATCATCAAAATCGGTCCTACGTGAAATTCCGGCATCCCAAAATGGAACGGAAGAACCGGCTGGAAAAGTTTCGCTTCTGCTATCGGTGCAAAATCAACCATATGCATGAAGCTTGCGATAACTGTTCCCACAATGATTCCAAGAAGCAACGACATACTTCTCCAGATACCCTTTGCATATTTCTCAATCAAAATGATAATAAGCAATACGACAAGTCCCAGAATCAGATTCGGGATTGCGCCGAAATCAGCGGCTCCTTCTCCCCCTGCAAGGTCGCGGATTGCCGTCGGCGCCAAGCTGATTCCAATCAGAGTAACAAAAGTTCCGACTACCACCGGAGGAAATAGTTTTAATATCTTATCCATGAAGAAGGATAAGATAAAAATAACGACTCCTGATGCGATGATGGAGCCGAAGAGCGCTCCCATTCCATATTTCTCTCCGATAATAATCATTGGACTAAGCGGCGCAAACGAAGACCCTAATACGATTGGGTACTTTGAACCTACCCCTTTGCCAATTCCGATTACCTGAATTAAAATTGCCACTCCGCTTGTGAAAAAATTGGCAGATACGAGGAATGCCGTTTCCTCCGGACTTAAGTTCAATGCGCTCGCAAGAATGAGAGGTACTGCAATCGTTCCCGGACACATCGTCAATACATGCTGAAATCCGATAATTAATGTTTTCTTCCAACTTACTTTTTCGCTAAATACGTCTTGATTCATGTTTTTCTCCTGTATCGACCTTAGTCCCAATATCCCTCGTGTACTTTCGCTGCTTCTACTTCCACTTCCGGAACCGGTCCGATTACCTGGATATCTTTCTGTCCTCTGGCAAATACGTCACGACAAGGAAGGTCAAAGGTTGGATTCTGCTCATGGCTTCCTGTAAGCTCCAGAAGTCTTCTCTCTGTCATTCCGTATACGACTCTTCCGATATTCGCCCAGTAGATTGCTCCGGAACACATCGCGCATGGCTCTGCAGTCGAATATAATGTACAATCCCAAAGATATTCTTTCGAATATTCATGAGATGCTCTCGCCGCTAAAGTTGCCTCCGCATGGCCCGTACAGATTTTCTCTGTAATCTCAATATTTCCCTGCTCCATAATGATTTCACCGTCTTTATTGACAAGCAACGCTCCGAATGGAGTGTTTCCTGATTCTCTGGACTCCTTTGAAATCTCAATTGCTCTTCTCAAATAGTATTCGTGGCTCTGATACATGTTCTCTTCTCCTTTTTTCTTCTAAATGTGTAATATGTCTTATGTAATAGGTATTACCTTTTATATTTGCATTGTAACACAGAGAATCAAAGGTGTAAAGACTATATTTAAAAAAAGAACAAACAAGCACTTCATTATGAAATCCTTGTCTGTTCTTCTCCACTTTATAAGTTACATCTTAAATAAATCTGAATGTGTTCCTGTATCAACCAATGTCAAAGTTAAAATATCATTTTCAATCAAATATATCAATCAAGTCATACATCATATATCCATATCCTCTAATGCATCGGCAAAACTACTGTATTTTAAAGTATTTGGATTTTTACTAAGTTTTTTTGCTTCTTCCACTTCTGGTTTATATTGAGGATATTTTATCTGAAATGGAAGTCCACCTTGCATCACAACTTGCTTTAAAAAAATATTCACCGCACTACTCAAATCAAGCCCTAAATCATTTAATAAACTCGTAGCTGCCTTTTTAGTTTCGGAATCTATACGAATGCTCGCTGTCACATTTTTTTTCATTGTTTCGCCTCCTCTTCTATAGTTTCATATTATTGCATTTTATATACATTGTCAGTCTTTATATTCCACTTTATACAACTTGAAAGTGCCGCTTTTTAAAACGGCACTCTTCTCATTCATTTATTCTTCGTAGTTACTCTTATTTTCTTTTCAACTTAATCACTACAATCGCTCCTATTACGACGACTGATGACACCAGTATTCCAACAAGCGCTCCTATTGGAGTATCATCCCCTGTCTTTACCGGAAGAATCTTTTCTGTAACAACCGTAAAGTCTAGATTCTTCACATCCATTTCTTTTTGATTTATCCAGCTCTTACCATCAAAGACCTGTTTTTGGAAATACACCTGTAATCTATATTCCCCCGCATCTTTTATTTTGAAAGATGCCTCATACGGAGATTTTTCCCATTTTGTATAGTCGGTAACTTTCCAGCCGGCCGGAACATAACGTACATCGTCGGCAATAGGCTCTTTGATATTCATGCCGTCACCATAAGCAGAAATAGCGATTACTTCATTGACTTCATAGATTCCGCCGTCTTTGATTCCTTTTACCGTATTATTTTCTGCCTTCCCAATCAGATTCATCCTTGGAACTTCTCTGCTTTCTGTCACTTTACAACGTGTACATCTTCTCTCTTCCTGACCGCCTTCCGTAGTTGTTGGTTTCTTAGTAACTATCCACTTATCCCAAGCGTGACCTAATGCTTCGCCTTCTGTCATTTGACATCTTACACATCTCTTTGGTTCCGTACAGGTTGCCTCTTTCCAGTCATGTCCTAGTGGCTTGCCTTCCGTTATCTCACATCTCGCACATCTCTTTGGTTCCGTACAGGTTGCCTCTTTCCAGTCATGTCCTAGTAGCTTGCCTTCCGTTATCTCACATCTCGCACATCTCTTTGGTTCCGTACAGGTTGCCTCTTTCCAGTC
>OFMK01000204.1_pt1 | contig 70351 bp, 76 predicted proteins | sample 1541781 | NCBI WGS metagenome assembly OFMK01 (sample SAMN04209250, study PRJEB22552) | human gut metagenome | biome: gut; material: feces | host: Homo sapiens | place: USA: Oklahoma
TTTTCCGGGCTTTTTGAACCATTTTGATACGGTTTGAACAGCAGATTATCTCTTGCTGAACTGAGGCGCGCGACGAGCTGCCTTGAGACCGTACTTCTTACGTTCTTTCATACGTGGGTCACGTGTTAAGTATCCAGCTTTTTTAAGAACTGGTCTGTACTCAGCATCTGCCTGAAGTAAAGCTCTTGAGATACCATGACGGATAGCTCCAGCCTGTCCTGTGTATCCACCACCGCGAACGTTTACTAATACGTCAAATTTATCTGCTGTTTCTGTTGCAACAAGCGGCTGACGTACAACAACTTTTAATGTCTCAAGTCCGAAATACTCGTCGATGTCTCTTTTATTTATTGTAATTTTACCTGTACCTGGTACTAAGTATACTCTTGCTACTGATTTTTTTCTTCTTCCTGTTCCGTAGAATTTTGCATTAGCCATTGTAACTTCCTCCTTTCAACCTTTCCTTAAAATGTTAATACTTCTGGTTTCTGAGCCTGCTGTCCATGCTCTGCTCCAGCGTATACATGTAATTTTTTAATCATTGCTCTTCCTAAAGGTCCTTTTGGAAGCATTCCTTTTACTGCAAGTTCAACAACTTTTTCAGGTTTTTTAGCCATCATCTCTCTTAATGTAGTTTCTTTCATTCCTCCTACATAGTCAGAGTGATTGTAGTAGATTTTCTGATCTAATTTCTTACCTGTCACAGCCACTTTAGAAGCGTTGATTACGATTACGTAATCACCTGTATCGATGTGCGGTGTATATTCCGGTTTATTTTTTCCTCTTAAAACTTTTGCAACTTCAGATGCTAAACGTCCTAATGTGCATCCTTCAGCGTCAACTACATACCATTTTCTTTCAATCTTATCTGGATTAGCCATGTAAGTTTTCATTGGTCGACCTCCTAATTAATCTCATTGTTATCATTATTTGTTTATGGAAAACAATTCACTCCGGGGCTTTGGTGTAAATTGTTTCTTCTCATGTCATACTGTATTATTATATTATAAGGCTGTACTGCTGTCAACCTCTTTTTCCCTCTTTTCCGCAGTTTTTCACCGCATTTTTCAGGAATCCTAACGGATTTCCAGAAGTTTCTGCTTCAGTTCTCCTTCAATCCGGTTCAGCTCCAGTTCTGCCGCTCTTCTCTTCTCCCGACCTTCCGTCTGTATCTTCATCACCTCATCCAATGTGGATATCAGGCTTTCATTCGTCGCTTTCAGAGTCTCGATATCCACGATTCCACGTTCCGCTTCTTTCGCAGTATCAATCGTTGCCATTTTAAGCTTCTCCGCATTTCTTTTCAGAAGTTCATTCGTCATATCCGTCACTTCCCGCTGCGCCTTGGCAGCTCTTGCCGAGTTTTCCACACCAACCGCAAGAACCATCTGACTTTTCCACAATGGAATCGTATTGACAAGCGTAGACTGGATTTTCTCTGACATCTGCGTATCATTTCCCTGTACAAGCCGAATCTGCGGCGCCATCTGAAGCGAAATTGCTCTCGTCAGTTCCAAATCGTGAACTTTTTTCTCAAATCGATTGCATAGCGCGGAAAGGTCGCTTGCTTTCTGCGCGTCCTCCGGAAGCCCTGTCATTCTTGCACGAGATTCAAGTTCCGGCAATTCTCTCTGCTGCACGTCTTGAATCTTTCGTTTTCCTGCCTCGATGTACATGGACAGTTCTTTGAAATATGTAAGATTCAACTCATACATCTTGTCCAAAAGAGCGATATCCTTTAACAGCTGCATTTGATGGCTTTCAAGCTCTTTACAGATTCGTTCTACATTCGCCTCTGCCTTGTCATATTTTGCCCGCAGATTCGCCAGTTTATTGCCGCTTTTCTTAAAGAATCCTAAGAAACCTTTTCCCTCTTCTTCCACATCCATTTCCCGAAGTTCCGACACCACATCCGTAAGCATCTGTCCTACTTCTCCTAAATCCTTTGTCTTTACATTTTCAAGGGCTGTTTCTGAAAAGTCCGCCATCTTTTTCTGGGCGCCCGCTCCGTACTGAAGAATCATATTAGAACTTGTCAAATCGATTTTGGATGCAAAGTCCGCAACCTGTCGTTCTTCCTCCGGTGTCAGCACTACTTTTTCCGGCTCCGGTTTCACTTCTGCTTCTTTTTTCTCTTCAGCGAACGGTTCAAATGTAAGAACCGGAGATTCCTGCATCATATCGTCTATATTCTGTGCCATAAGTTTCTTCTCCTTCTACCTACTTAAAGTCTTTTTCTTTATATCCTTCTCTGGCAAGCATGGTCTGCAATACCGAAATATCCGAGGAAATATCAAACGCCGCATCCATGAATAAATCATCCAAAAGCTGTTCAAACGCATGTGTAATCGTATCCAGCGTATTTTCAATCTCCTGCATGGAAGCTGTCACATTCTCCCCTTTCACAGGTAATGCATCAAATTCTCTGTATGCATTCACAAGTTTCTCAGTGGTCGGAAGATAGTATTCCATGAACCTGTCCATTTCATCCATCTGTTCCGGATGCTTCTTCACCGATTCAAAAATTTTCCGCACAATCATTTCCAGCCTATCCAGTTTCGCGGAAATCACTGCGCCGGGAATCGCATCGTTGGCTTCCCGAATCGTGCGGATATAGTAATCGCCTTTGGCAATCATCTCTTCCACCGCCGTTTTCGGAACCTCTGCCCTTTGTTTCTGTTCCCGCTCTTCTTCCTCTCTTTGTCTCCTTGCCTCCTGTGCCTGACAGTATAGTTGATACGCATCTTTCGTCACGATAAAGCACGTTCCTTGTTCATCCAGAAATCCTTCCGGAAACATTCCTCTTTTGATTAATTTTTTTAATCTTTTTCGGACTTTTGAACCGGATTCTCCCGTTTTCTTTGAAATTTCTTCTACGGAACAGAATTCTCTTCCATCTAAAATCTGAAAATATTGACGAAACGTTCGATATCTTCCCCATTTTTTCATTCCGATTCCGAACAAAACCAGTGTACCCGCTGTCGCCATTCCGAAGAATATCAACGTCAACAGCGCCGCTATTCTTCCGTTTCCCCAAGAAGAAAACAGCATGACGGCGGAAGCAATCGTTATCATCATTCCGGCGGCCGTTCCGAGACCTCCGAAAATCGTCAGAAGCGGCCCCGCAATTTTCCCTTCTGTTTTTACGGGAACGCGCACTTTCGCTGCCTTTGCATGCGTCTGTTTTTCGTGTCCCGTCTCCCTGCGAGGCTGCGTGGTAGGCGGCGGTTCCACATGCGGCGCCTCGACATGTGGCGGTTCTACATGCGGCTCATAATTGGAATGATATCTTCCAAACTGACGTCTCGCCTCATCCATCGCCATATTCACCGTCTGATTAATTTTTTGATTCAACTGTCCATAGTCCATCGAATTCATCGCATCTTCTACGGTTCTTCTAATCTCTTCCCCTATATTTGAAAAATCTCTGTTATTCATTTACTGTCCCTTTCTTATCCGCTTCTGATGATGTTGTTCAAAAAGCCGTTCGATTCTCTCCACCAATCTCACAAGCTGGGTAAATACCGGCAGGGTGGCGATTGCGAATATAACGAGAAGCAGTCCGCTTTTTAGCGTCACTTCTTCCACACCGAACCACTGTCCCGCAAATACCGCGCTAAGCAGTAATCCTGCCAGCATTCCACACCACACAACCCAGCGGAAGGCATTCATCGGCTTCGATAACTGGAATAGAATCTGAAGTCCCACAATCGCAAGGAGCAGGGTGGCTGTTACAGAAATCTCTTCGGAGCTGACTCCGAATACGATTCCAAATACCATCAGCATTCCAACCATAACCACATCTGTAAGTCCTGCCGGAAGCGCTTTTAAGAACACATTCGTCAGGAAATGCCCCTTAATCATCTTCTTATTCGGCTCCATCGCCAGCAAAAACGCCGGAGTCCCTATCGTAAACATCGCAATAAACGATACTTGCGCCGGACGGAGCGGATATGTGATTGCAAATATCATAGAAATCACCGACAGAAGGAAAGAAAATATATTCTTCACAAGGAATAAGCTTGCCGACCGTTCGATATTATTAACGACCTGTCTTCCCTCTCCTACGACAAACGGCATTCTGGAAAAATCCGATTCCAGCAATACGAGCTGAGATGCCTGGGATGCCACATCGCTTCCGGATGCCATTGCCACACTACAATCCGCATCCTTTAACGCAAGCACGTCGTTCACTCCGTCTCCTGTCATTGCAACCGTTCTTCCTGCCCGCTTCAACGCTTTTACAAACATGCGCTTCTGCTTCGGAGTCACACGCCCAAATACCGTATACTTCTGTACCGCTTTCGCAAGTTCCGCTTCATTCTGTAACGTTCTTGCATCTACATAGTTTTCTGCATTTCTAATTCCTGCCTCCACTGCCACCTTGGATGCAGTCACCGGATTATCTCCGGAAATCACCTTAATCTCCACTCCCTGTTTTGCAAAATAGGCAAACGTCTCTTTGGCATTTCTACGAATCGGATTGGAAAGAGTCACTATCGCATACGGTGTCACTTCCTCCGTCAATTCTTTCCCGTCTGCTTCCCCATCATATACACCAAACACAAGGACACGATAACCTTTTTCACTCTGTTCTTCTATCCGCTCTTTGTAATCTTCGAACTTTTCTCCAAGCACCACCTCCGGTGCTCCTAAAACGTACTGTACACCGTCGATAAGCGCTCCGCTGTATTTATACGCAGAAGAGAAAGAAAGAACTTTGTCCGCTTTCTTCCCATAACCTTTCATATTCCGAAAATATTTCTGTAATGCTTCCATCGTACTGTTGTCACAGGACATGTTGAATACGAAGTCTGCCAGTTTCTCCGAGAGTAACGGCTCATCTTCTTTCAAAGAAATCACGCTATGCACTTTCATTGCATTCTCCGTAATCGTTCCCGTCTTATCCACACAGAGTACATCGACTCTTGCGAGCGTCTCGATACATTTCATATCATGCACAAGAACTTTCTGCTTTGCAAGTTTCATGACGCTCACAACAAGCGCTACGCTGGCGAGAAGGTAAAGTCCCTCCGGAATCATTCCAATCACAGCCGCAGTCATGGAAACCACGCTTCCGCGCAATGTATTTCCGCCGAGAAAATATTGCTGATACAACAAAATCAGTCCGACCGGAATGATGATAATTCCCACCGCTTTTACTAATTTATCCAAGGAACGAATCATCTCAGACTGCTCCCCTTCTCTTACTTCTTTCGCTTCCAGAGTAAGTTTCGACGCATAGGAATCCGCACCGACTTTCGTGAGCTTCGCATAACATTTTCCGGACACAACGAAGCTTCCGGATAACAGCTCCGTTCCTGCTTTTTTCGTAATCTCGTCCGACTCTCCGGTGATGAGCGACTCGTTGACCTGCGCCTCGCCGTCCACGACAACCGCATCTGCCGGAATCTGATTGCCCGCAGTGAAAATCACCAAATCATCCAACACAAGCTCTTCTGCCCTCACAGTCTTCTCCTGTCCATCCCGGATAACCCGCGCTTTCGGCGCGTTCAGGACAGACAATTTATCCAGCACGCTCTTGGAACGCAGTTCCTGAATGATTCCGATACATGTATTCAATATAATTACCGGTAGAAATGTAAGTTCACGAAACGCCCCTACCACAATCAGCAATGCCGCAATCCCGATAAATATGAAGTTAAAATACGTAAGTATATTGCTAAGAACAATCTCCTTCACCGTCTTAGACGGAGCCTCCACCGGAGTGTTCACCATTCCTTTTCGGACTCTTTCTTCTACTTCCCTGGAAGAAAGTCCTCTATCCATTTTTTCTTCCATAAGCACCTCCGTTAATCTATGTTATTATGATACCGTTTTGTGATAGAAATGTAAATTCTTTTTACAGATTTTATGGTATAATATGCACAATGTGCATTCAGCGCTCGTCTAATTTAGAATATTTTGAACTAAGGAGATTTCTTATGTGGGCTTATCATCAAATTTTTTATCAAATATATCCTATCGGTTTCTGTGGAGCTCCGGTTTCCAACGATGGCATCACCGTTCCGCGTATTCGCAAAATCATAGACTGGTCGGACTATCTGCAGTCTTTTGGCGTCGGTTCTGTGCTCCTGAATCCGATTTTTGAATCCGATAATCATGGATACGATACTCGGGATTTTCAGACCATCGATTGTCGTCTCGGGACAAACGAAGATTTTCAGGATGTCTGTCAAAATCTGCACGCGCATGGAATCAAAATTGTCCTTGACGGGGTATTTCATCATGTAGGTCGTGGTTTCTGGGCATTCAAAGATGTTCAGGAAAAGAAATGGGACTCTCCGTATAAGGATTGGTTCTATGTGAATTTTGATGGAAATACATGTTACAACGACGGATTCTGGTACGAGGGATGGGAGGGACATCTGGAACTTGTCAAATTGAATTTGCAGAATCCTGCCGTAACAGACTATCTGTTGGAATGTGTGAAATTCTGGATTGAAACTTTCGATATCGATGGGCTGCGCCTGGATGTGGCATACAGTCTGGACAGAAACTTTATGAAGCGTCTCAGAGCCTTCACTCAAGAGCTCAAACCGGAGTTCGTACTTGTCGGAGAAGTACTTTTCGGCGATTACAATCAGATTGTCAACGAGGAAATGCTTCACAGCTGTACAAACTATGAATGTTATAAAGGGCTGTACTCCAGTTTTAATTCCATGAATCTGTTCGAAATCGCCCATTCGCTTCACAGGCAGTTCGGGCCGGAACCTTGGTGCATTTACCGGCAGAAACATCTGATGACGTTCGCCGACAATCACGACGTCACACGACTTTCCAGTATTCTCACGAATCCGCGCCACATTCCGCTTGCCTACGGGCTTCTCTTTGGTATGCCGGGAATCCCATGCATTTATTATGGAAGCGAGTGGGGAGAAGAAGGCGTCAAAGCGCCGGACAATGATTATGCGCTTCGTCCTTGCTTTGACGAACCGCAGCCAAATGCGCTCACTGAAAAAATAAAACGGTATCTCTCTATTCGCAAGGGAAGTGAAGCACTCTGTGACGGCTCCTATCGAAATGTAGTCATCCAGAATCATCAGCTCATCTTCGAACGCAGGACAGAAAACGAGAAAATTTTCGTAGCCGTCAATGCTTCCGATGAGCCATACACCGCCTATCACGAGGAACTGCGGGGCACTTTCACAGAGCTCATTCAGAACCAAACTCTGGAAATGAACGGAAATATTACTTTAGAGCCATATAGCGTGAACTACTATAAATATCAACCGTAGTTCTTCTATCTTCGCTTATAAATATGGAAAGGAATTTTAAAAATGTTGCAAAAATAACCTCTTTTTTCAAGCGGGAAACTGTTCTGGCAGTCTCCCTGATTCTGGCTGCCCTGTCCTGCTTCCTCGTAAAGCCGGATGCCGCCTACGCCGGATATATCGACTTTCACACATTGGCTCTCCTTTTCTGCCTTATGGCAGTGATGGCGGGTCTTCAGGAAATCGGTCTTTTCGTCTATATCGGCGGGAAACTTCTGAATAAAGTGCATACGAAATATTCTCTCGTATTTCTGCTTGTATTCTTATGCTTTTTCAGCAGTATGCTCGTAACGAATGACGTAGCGCTTATCACATTTGTCCCGCTCGCCATTTTAATTTTACAGTTATCAAAGCAAGAACATCTTCTTTGCACAACCGTCATCTTACAGACGATTGCAGCAAATCTGGGAAGCATGATGACGCCGATTGGAAATCCGCAGAACCTGTATCTGTATACAAAATCCGGACTTTCCACCGGGGATTTTCTCCTTCTGATGTTCCCGTACACCGTTCTTGCCGGAGCCCTGCTCGCACTCTCCATCTGGATGCTTTATCACAAGCAAGGTTCCTTTGAACGTGTTCCAATCAAAGAAACGAAAATAAAGACTAAGCCGCTGATTTATTATTCGATTCTATTTTTGCTCTGTCTTCTGAGCGTGGCAAAACTTCTGCCTGTTTGGATGCTCCTCGCCATCATTGTGATTGCACTCCTCCTTGGAAACAGGAAATTATTCACGCAGATTGATTACGGACTCCTCCTGACTTTTGCCGCATTCTTCATATTTATCGGTAATATGGGACGTTATCCGGCGTTTCGCAATTTCCTCACCTCCATCATTCATGGGCGTGAGCAATTGACCGCCATTCTTTCCAGCCAGGTTATCAGCAATGTACCCGCCGCGCTTTTGTTATCCGGATTTACGAATCGCTGGAACGACTTGATTCTCGGAACCAATATCGGAGGTCTTGGAACCCTGATTGCTTCCATGGCAAGTTTAATTTCCTACAAACAAATCTCCTCCTCTTATCCGGAGCAGAAGAGAAAATATCTATGCCAGTTCACATTATGGAATGTAGCATTCCTTGCGGTATTTCTTCTCATCACAATCGTATCATAAAATACAAAAACGATACTTTCGAGCGACAAAAGGTGCAGCCATCTCATCCATCGGATAACTTAGCTGCACCTTTCTTTCCCACAAATCTCTATTATTTTGCAATCACTTTTCTAAAGTGTTTCTTTCCTTTTTTCACAACCACGCCTTCACCTTGAAGTGCATCGCTTGTAAATTCGGCATAAATGTCCGTCACTTTCTCACCGTCAACGGCAACGCCACCCTGCTGAACAGCACGTCTTGCTTCTGATTTTGATGGAACGAGACCACTCTTTACAAGTATGGTCAGAATGTCAATTTTGCCATCGCTGAAATCCTCTGCCTCTAATTCTGCTGTCGGCATATTTGCGGCATTTCCTGCACTAAATAATGCTCTCGCACTTTCCTGTGCCTTTGTCGCTTCCTCTTCGCCATGCACTAATTTTGTAAGTTCGAATGCAAGGATTTCCTTTGCCTGGTTCAACTGGCTTCCTTCCCATGCATCCATCTTATCGATTTCCTCTAATGGAAGGAATGTAAGCATACGGATACATTTCAATACGTCCGCATCCGCCACGTTTCTCCAGTACTGATAGAATTCGAATGGTGATGTCTTATTCGGGTCAAGCCATACAGCGCCGGACTGTGTTTTTCCCATCTTCTTTCCTTCTGAATTGAGAAGAAGTGTGATTGTCATGGCGCTTGCGTCTTTTCCTAACTTACGGCGGATTAATTCTGTTCCTGCCAACATATTGCTCCACTGGTCATCTCCACCAAACTGAAGGTTACATCCGTATTTCTGGAACAATGCGTAGAAATCGTATGCCTGCATAATCATGTAGTTAAACTCAAGGAAGCTGAGTCCCTTCTCCATACGCTGTTTATAGCACTCCGCCGTCAACATACGGTTTACAGAGAAGTGTGCTCCTACTTCACGAAGAAGTTCCACATAGTTCAAATCCAATAACCAATCTGCATTGTTTACCATCAAGGCTTTTCCTTCTGAGAAGTCAATGAATTTGCTCATCTGCTCTTTGAAGCAGTCGCAGTTATGCTGAATCTGCTCCGGCGTCATCATAGAACGCATATCTGTTCTTCCGGATGGGTCTCCTACATATCCTGTTCCACCGCCGATGAGGGCAATCGGCTTATTCCCTGCCATCTGTAAACGTTTCATCAGGCAAAGCGCCATAAAGTGTCCAACGTGAAGGCTGTCTGCTGTCGGGTCAAATCCGATATAAAAAGTTGCTTTCCCATTATTAATCAATTCTTTGATTAACGGCTCGTCTGTTACCTGGGCGATAAGTCCTCTCGCCTGAAGTTCTTCATAAATTCCCATGTTCTTTTCCTCCAATTTCTTTCATTCTGCTTTTTTAAAGGACGAACAAGATTGAGCTATTGCGCATCTTGGCACGAAGTGCATTTTTTTAATGATAGGATTCCGAAGGAATTTCCTATCATTAAAAAAACCTCGTCCTTAAACGTTCGTTTAAAGGACGAGGATATCAATCTCGCGGTACCACCTTTATTCATATCCGACTCACATCGGATACCTCTGCGAGTATCTAGCAATACTCGTGACACGATAACGTGTGTCCCTCCGTCACAGCCTACTCGGCTTCTTTCGGTGTGAAGCTCCAAGATGTATTCATAATTGATATTCCACGCGCCTCTCATCATCCGGCTGCTTTCTGTCTGGCATTTTCAATTACTACTTGTTCTTTTCTCTGCCTTTCTCTATCTGACTGCAATGTTATCCTATCTTCCACCGTTTGTCAAGATAGAATCCCTCGATTTAATCAAGTATTTTTTCCGGTTTGAATCCCAGATAATCTCCGGAAACAAGTCGATAATCAATTCCATTCACCAATCCGAGAAAACTGTCCTGATATCGTTCCTTCCCATGACAATGAGAATAAATCACCTTCTCCGCCCCATATTCTTCCGCCATCTTTGTAAAAACACTATCTTCCTCTCCGATACTGGTCGGCGGATAGTGAAGAAACATCACATAGTTCCGATACCCGTCTGCTTTTGCCTTTTCAAAAGAAATACGAAGTCTTTCAGCCTCCCGGTCTATCAGCTTTTGGAAATGTTCCAACGTATCTTTTCCTTCGTAGGCATAGCCTTTTGTTCCAACAAGAGCATACTCCCCATAGGAAGCATAGTTATTCTGCAAAAAGAACAGACGATGTTCAAATTCCTTGTTGAGTCTGGCCGTTTTGCCTGCATCCCAAAACATGTCGTGATTTCCGCGAAGCAGTATCTTAGTTCCCGGCAAACGCATGATAAACTCTAAATCCTCCATGCATTCTGACAGATTCCTCCCCCAGGAATGGTCCCCAGTCAACACGACGGTATCCTCCTCCTTTATTTTCTTCCTCCAGTTTTTTTCTATTCGCTTCACATGATTTTCCCATTCCGGTCCAAACACATCCATCGGCTTATTCACCGTAAATGACAGATGCAAATCTCCTATCGCATATAGTGCCATTATTCCACCACCTTACAACTGATTCTTGTAATATAATCTTCCTCCCGTTCCCGGGTCAGGCTGTCCAATATACTATCTTCATAACAATACGTTCCCAGACGTAGACCTTGCTCCTTTGCAAACGCCAAAATCTTCTTATAAGTTTCTCCAAATTCTGTCCAGCTTCCCCGATGATAGGATACGATATAATTTCCGGCTTCCCGCACAATATAATTGGCTTTCGCAGGTTTCTTGTCCAGCATCTCGTAAAATACCGAATACGCATCGTAAATCCCCTTTCGAATATTTGAGCTTTCCTGACGGTATCCGATGGAATACGGGCTTTTCACCCCATGTTCTGCACAGTAATCATACAGAATCCCGACTTCCTTCGCCCAAATTCTGTCATCCATCACATCCGCTTCCCGACAAATCAGATATCTTTCCGGCTCCCGTTTCAGAAAAACCTTCTCCCGCATCTCATCCATCCCCATCTGAATAACCATCTTCTTATCTTTTACCCACTCTCTTGTTTTCTTCAACTGTTTCAATTTCTCTCCGATAATCTTCTCCTCCTCTTCCAGAAGATTCAGGAATTTAAGTGGTGAGCGGTTCTGCATGTATCCTTTGATTTGTTCCAAAGACATGTCCAGTTCCCGCAGAGTGTAGATGACGTCAAAGGTATCAAGCTGTGCATACGAATAATAGCGGTATCCTGTTTTCTCTTCCTTCCATTCCGGAGAAAACAATCCAATCTCATCATAATAGAATAATGTATGTTTTGTCGTTCCGACAAGCTTTGCAAACTCTCCCGTACTCAAATATCTTTCTTTATTCATTTTCAAAACTCCTCTTGACTATTGGGTAACCCGATACTTTATCATATCATTTGCACGAAAAAAATACAAGAAACGGAGGGGTTAGATTTGTCAAATTCTATCTCAAAAGATTTTAAATTTCTTTCCTTATTACATTTTGCCTTTCCTACAATGGTCATGATGGTATTCATGTCCTTATATACGATTGTGGATGGTATCTTTGTATCCAGATTAGTAGGGACGAGCGCATTATCCGCACTCAACATCGCATACCCGATACTTAGTCTTCTCATTGCCGTAGGCGTCATGTTCGCAACCGGAGGAAGCGCGATTATCGCGAAAAAATTAGGAGAAGGAAAAGGAAAAGAAGCCCGCGCCGATTTTTCTACTCTGATACTGACAGGCGCGATTCTCGGAATCCTGTTTCTCATTTTGGGAAACGTATTTGCAGAACCGATTTCCAGAATACTCGGAGCCACAGACGCGCTTCTAGCCGACTGCATGACATATATGAGAATCTCACTCTATTTCGCTCCTGCCTGCATTTTGCAGCTCTTATTCCAAAGCTTCTTCGTTGCAGCAGGAAAACCGAACCTGGGGCTAACACTTACCATTGCAGGCGGCATTGCAAATATGGTATTGGACTATGTATTTATGGGACCGCTTCAGATGGGTGTGGGTGGAGCCGCGCTTGCCACCGGAATCGGGCAGCTTATCCCTGCTCTTTTCGGATTATTATATTTCCTGTTTATGCGAAACGGTTCTCTATACATCGTAAAACCACATTTTTATGTATCTCTGCTTACAGAGAGTTCTTTCAATGGTTCATCCGAGATGGTGACGAACTTATCCAACGCCATTATCACTTATCTCTTTAACGTTATGATGTTAAAATTCTTAGGAGAACCTGGCGTTGCCGCAATTACAATCGTATTATACGGACAATTTTTATTTAATGCGTTATATATGGGATATTCCATGGGTGTCGCGCCGGTCATCAGCTTTAATTATGGCAAGAAAAATACTGTGTTGCTGAAGAGAATTTTCAAAATCTGCATCCTCTTCATCTCAATCTCTTCCGTTGTGATTACAGTACTGGCTTTGATTTCTTCTCCGCTCATTGTGGAAATATTTACACCGCGTACAACAGAAACATATGAGATTGCCAAAAACGGATTTTTCTTATTTTCCATCAATTATATTTTCGCGGGAATCAATATTTTTGCTTCCTCTATGTTTACCGCATTTTCCAACGGAAAGATTTCTGCAATCATTTCCTTCGTCCGTACGTTCGGAATGATTGTTGCGAATATTTTGCTTCTTCCAAAGTTCATCGGTGTAAACGGAATCTGGCTTGCGGTACCGGCCGCAGAATTCCTGACGATATTCCTGTCCATCTATTACTTCTATAAAATGCGGAAGGTATACCAATATATGTAGTAAAAAGAGATTGCGCAAAACACGCAATCTCTTTTTGGGATTTGTCTATACTTTTTCTTTCTTAACAGCTTTGATAAATGCTGCGCATGCCGCAAACATAATGAATATGAATGGAAATGCCGCGGCCAGAGATATCGTCTGCAATGGTTTTAAACCACCTGCCATAAGAAGACCAATCGCCATCACCGACTGAATGATACCCCATAAAATTTTCTTACTGTTCGGAGGGTTAATCTCACCATCTGTTGTCAACATAGAAAGCACATACACGCCTGAGTTTGCCGATGTTACGAAAAATGCACAAAGCGAAATGATTGCTACAATTGCCAAAACAGAACCAAGCGGATATTGTTCCAGTACCATGAAGAGTCCTACTTCCGGAGTTGCTACCACTTCCTTCAAAGTCTCAATTGCCATCGCTCCTGTTTCTCCTAAATTGATTCCAAGGCTTCCAAATACGGCTCCCCAGATACAAGAAGCGATTGCCGGAACGAGCACAACTCCCAACACAAACTCACGAATTGTTCTTCCCTTTGAAATACGAGCGATAAACACGCCTACAAACGGAGCCCATGCAATGAACCATGCCCAGTAAAACAATCTCCAGCTTCCAAGCCAACTGTTATCTCCATACGCATTGATTGCCAATGCATCCGGAATGAAACTTCCGATATACTGTCCCATTCCATTGATAAAGCTATCTAAGATTTCAATCTTCGGTCCTACAATAAAACATACGAGAAGCAGACCAACCGCTACGTATAAGTTCGTATCGGAAATAATCTTGATTCCTTTATCAATTCCCGATACCGCAGACCCGATATAGAGTATGGAAACTACTACAATAATTCCAATCTGGACAACCAATGTGGTCGGCAGTCCGAACAGACGATTAAATCCTGCATTAATCTGTAATGTTCCAAGTCCTAATGAAGTAACAACACCAGCTACTGTTGCAAATACAGCCAAAATATCGACCAGTTTTCCAAGCCATCCATTTGCCAATTTTTCTCCAATCAACGGTTCCAGAATGCTGCTGATAAGGCCTTTCTTATTCTTGCGGAACATAAAATATGCAAGAGCAAGACCAATCACCGCATAGTTCGCCCAAGGAAGGATTCCCCAGTGCATGAAGAAAGATTTCATGGCAAAATCTGCGGCTTCCGGTGTGGCTCCTTCCATACCCACCGGATTCAAGTAATGGGTTAACGGTTCCGCAACGCCCCAGAATACAAGTCCTACACCCATTCCACAGCCAAAAAGGAGTCCAAACCATGTCAGGTTACTGTATTCCGGTCTGGAATCATCGCCTCCAAGTCGAATCTTTCCAAACTTCCCAAACGCCATATAAACAACAAATCCTAAAAATACTACCATGGATAACAGATACAGCCATCCAAAATCTGTCGTCAGAAATTGAAATGCCGCATTGGAAACCTTCGTAAAACTCTCATTCAACGCAACTGACCATATCGCCATAACAGCAACCAAAACGAGTGAAATAAAGAACACCTTATTTCCTGCTTTTGATTTCTTCATTCAGGTTCCCCCCTTTTATACTTTGAATACTGTCTGCTCCTTAATATCTGTAGCAAGAGATTCCAAAGCTACTTTTGTTCTGTGATATCTTAATTTCCACTGCTCTTCTTTTGTTGTTGCCGGGTCCCCAAGCGGATATGGAATGGAGATTGTCGGCACGATTCTGTTGGAACCTACTGTCTTTGCAACCGGAATCAGATTACACATCTGTACAATCGGAAGACCGGATTTTTCCACTTCTTTTACCATCGTTGCGCCGCAACGTGTACAAGTACCTCATGTGGAAACCATAATGACTCCGTCTACCCCGTCTTCTTTTAAGTATGGAATGATTTCTTTCGCCATTCTCTCGGCTTCTGCCTGTGTTGTTCCTGTTCCTACTGTTGTATAGAAGTATGGATGAAGGCTTCCAAATACCCCTTCTTTTTCCAATTCTTTCAACGCGTCAACCGGTGTGATAACATTTGGGTCTGCGTCTGCCGCTGCCGGGTCGAATCCGGCATGAATCGTCTTGTATTCTCCACCTTTTAATACCGCATCGCCGGAAATATCATATCTTCCCCATCTTGTCGCAGATGCCGACTGAATATGGTCTGGGTTATCTACCGGAACGATACCTCCTGTATTCAAAAGGGCAATTTTTGCATGGCCTAAATCTTTGATTGCAGGAGCAATCGGCACTCTGTCAAGCTTCGGCATCGGAAGTTCCGTCTCAAATGGTTCTCCATTCAGCTTCTTCACGAGCATCTCAATCATTCTCTCTGAAGCCGGTTTCCCGTCTTTTCTCCATACCTGACGACGTACGCCACGTGCAAAATATCCTTCTTCATCTGCACTTCCGATTTCTTCTCCGTTCAAAATCTTGTTGGAAAGGCTTACCATCGCTTTGACGTCTTCACGCATTTTAGACGCAATGTTTCCACCCTTTAAGATATACATCTCTTTCTTAAACATATCGGCGCCCGGATTCTCTTCATTGATAGAAGTCACAACCGGTACGTGATATTTTTCTTTCACCGCTTTGCAGATGGTTCCGCATGCAACACCATAACGTCCTGCCTGGAACGCCGGGCCGGCAAGGAAAATGTCGAACTCTTTATCTGAAAGCATTTCAAGAATTGTATTCACAGCTTCCTCTGTATTGGAACCCATAAAATTGTCTCCACAAATAATCGTATGGGTAATTTCTGCATCTAACTCTTTGGCAAATTCCAAAGCCGGTCCTACTTTTCCCTCGTGAATCTCAGGAGCAAAATCTGCTTTATCCTCTCCGCCAATCTGGCCGAAAAACTGATTGATATATAAAATCGCTTTCTTCATTCCAAGTTCCCTCCTTAAAATTCTTTCATCGTCTTCGGCGACCATCCACATACCTGGTCTCCGCAGAACATAGAGTTATTCTCCATAATAATAGAACCGTCTTCTCTCACAGATGGCCCAAGTTTCTCATCTGCTGCCCATCCACCGGAAAGTCCGTCGCGAGCCAATGCCTGCAATTCACCTAATACCGTCTCCATCGGCGGAAGTTCAATCATCTCTGAAACATTGCCACAAGATACGATTGCATCACATTTCTCATCTAGTGTTACGAGTGGTTGCGACTGTCCGTCACGTCCTGTACACTCATTAGAAATACCAACTGTCTTCACTCCCGCATCCTCAAGCGCTACGATGCATCCCACGAAGTCTGCATCCGGATTACCATAACCTTCTTCCGCTACAACCGCACCGTCTGCACCAAGTGTATTGGCTATCTGTGCCACATAAAGAGCTGCTCTTTCTTTCTGCTCCAAAGCAACATTTAAGTTCGACATAATGACTCCAAGGAAATTGATTGTCTTGCCATGAGCTTCATATAATGCCTTGATATTTGGGCAATTCTGGAAGTCATATGTAGACCACTTCGAAGATACCGGCATAAAACTTCCGGATACAATCGCGCCATCTAACACTTCGTTCGGATGCATCACTGTAGGAAGCATGCGGTTCATATCCCATCCGTAAGCCAAATCGTTGTAGCCGAGTTCTTCCATCTGTGACTGCGGCTGCATCACATATACAACAGAAGGAAGTTTTTCTGTCTCTTCCCCACGCTTAATCATTGGCCCTAAATCAAAGACTTCTGTCTCTTCCGGTTCCAGTTCCTTCACACAATTCGCAATATATTCTGCAAGGCGATGTCCTGCTCTTCTTAATGCGTCATTTTTCTTCTGCTGCTCATGCTTCTCAAAATCTTCATTCGTATCTGCCACAAGTACGATATTCTTCAACTGACCGAAAAGTGTATATTTCTGTCCTTCTCCGCTCATATCGATGACTCCGTCCTGGAATCCGCCCCAATGTCTTCCGACTACAAGAACACTGCAATTTTTAAGCGCATGTGTCACACCTTCACCGGCTCTTGTCATCTCACCAGTATACCCAGGAAATGCGCTTCTTCCATCCGGGCGAACACGCGGTTCAATCGCTTCCTTCACCGGACACATACGAATCTTATCTCCCGGCTTCGCAATATAAAGCTCTGCCTCTGTAATCCGCTCATCCTCCATAACAAACTGTAAAGCTTCATCCTTCTGAATCGTCAAAAGTCCGTCCTGATACGACAGCTTATCGCCGAAAACAATGTCCTTCACATAGAAATTACCTATTTCCAGTCTCATATTTCCTTCCTCCTTGAAGATATTTTTATGTGCATTATGCACAATTTATTATTTACTAACCGCGCTTAGTACGTTATTTATACTATATAAACTACCACTAAGCGTGCTTATTGTCAATAGTATTTTTCAATATTACTTATAAACTCTTTCTATAAATATACTCTTGAATTTCTGTTTTTAGCATACTATACTATTCAAGTAATGATACAAGGGGGACCATTCATGATTGATTATACAAATGATACTTCAAAACGTGAGAATCTAATACATTTTATACGCGTAACTCAAGAACTTTTGGAAGAAGAAGACCTGAAAGGTATTTCCATCCGCAAGATTGCCTCGAAATCAGGCTTTCATAATTCAACCATCTATTTTTATTTTAAGGATTTAGGAGAACTGATTATGCTCGCCTCCATCAAGCGATTCCAGAGATATAGTGAAGAGTTGGAACGGCAAAGCCAGAATCCGGACGCTTACGAAAAATTTTATGCCATTTGGGAATGTTTCGCAGAATCCGCGCTCAAGTATTCCTGTACTTTCTATAATTTCTTTTTTGGAAAACATAGCGACGACCTTCCTACTTTTCTTAATATTTATTACGACTTATTTCCAGAAGAACGCAACAAATTCAGCGCAGATATTGAAGCTATGTATTTTGGGAAAAACTATACCGAACGATGTAGAAAGATTCTAATTCCTCTCATCGAAGATTCACGCACTCGTGTGACAGAAAATAATCTTGATATTGTGACGGATATTACCGTCAGTCTTACGAAAGACCTGCTTGGAAGGAAATGCAGCAATCCTGAACTGTCTTCCGAAGAAATGCAGAAAAAAATGATGGATATTTTGCACTTTATTATTGATAATGAATAAATCAAAAAGTCTCAGACAGAGAAAGCTGTTTCACAGCACAGCTCTCTCCATCTGAGACTTTTAACCTATAAAATTATGTTATCTATCCATTCAAAATTACTTTTTGAATTTCTAAATTCTGGTCTAACAATACGAGATTTCCTACTTTTCCTGCTCGGATAGAACCATATTTATCATCCAATCCTACACTCTTCGCCGGATTGATTGTTGCCGCTGCAACCGCATCTTCCAGAGAGATACCCATATTCTTTACCGCATTTCTCATACAATCCATCAGATTTGTAACCGAACCGGCAAGCGCTCCTCCTTCAGTCAATGTTGCCATATTGCCTTTCACCGTAACAGCCTGTCCTCCAAGTGAATACTGTCCGTCAGGCATTCCGGTTGCACGCATACTGTCGCTAATTAAAACAACTCTGTCTTTAAACATATCAAACGTTGTTCTGACAACTGAAGGGTGGATGTGTACTCCGTCTGTGATAAGCTCTACCATAACATGGGAACTATCATGAGCCGCTCCGATAACTCCCGGTGCACGATGTGTGAATACAGGCATTGCATTATAAAGATGTGTTGCGTGGTCTGCACCCAAATCATAGCCTTTCTTCGCCGTATCATAATCTGCAAGTGTATGAGCAAAAGAAATATGTACCTCATCATGCAATTCTTTGATAAATTCCATTGCCCCTTCCGCCTCCGGCGCAATATCTACAAGGCGGAATAATCCGTTTGCTTCTTTCTGAAGTCTGCGGAACATCTCCACATCCGGTTTTACGATATGTGTTCCTGCCTGCGCTCCCTTTTTCCCCGGAGAGATGAATGGGCCTTCCATGTTAATTCCTGCAAGATAAGCGCCTTCTTCATTCTGGTAATCGCCCGCTGTCTTTGCAATCTTCAGAAGTTCTTCTTCCGCCAATGTCATTGTAGCCGGAACAATCGTTGTCACACCTTGTGACGCCTCGTATTTTGCAATCTCTCGAATCGCTTCTTCTGTTCCGTCACAAAAATCATAGCTGACTGCTCCATGAAAATGTACGTCTATAAGTCCCGGAATCGCATAGCACCCGTTTCCATCAATGATTTCTTCCTGGTTTGACGCTTCTGCCTGAAAAACTCCGTCTTCAATGATAACTTCTCCCGGAACGAATCTTTTATCTTCCGTAAAAACTCTTACATTCTTAATAATCATAATCTTATTCCTCTACTTTAGAGTAAGCTGCTGCGTCGCATACAACTGTTACATCCGGATGGAACTGTAAAATAGATGCCGGAACGCTTGGTGTTACAGGTCCGAAGAACGCTTTTTTCACGATTTCTGCCTTGTCTTCTCCACTTACTACAACTACGATTTTCTTTGCATTCATGATTGTTCCGATTCCCATTGTGTAAGCCTGTTTTGGAACATCATCTGCGGAAGCGAAGAATCTCTTATTCGCCTCGATTGTGCTCGGCTGTAAGTCTACGCAATGTGTTGCTTTGTCGAACTGTTCTGCAGGCTCGTTGAATCCGATATGTCCGTTGTGTCCGAGTCCTAATAACTGAAGGTCAGCTCCGCCGTAAGATTTGATTAATTCTTCATAGCGTGCACATTCTTTCTCTGCATCCGGTTCCATACCGTTCGGTACGTTTGTATTTGCCTTATCAATATTAATGTGATTGAAAAGATTGTCATTCATAAAATAGTAGTAGCTCTGGTCGTTCTCTCTTGGAAGTCCCTTATACTCGTCTAAGTTTACAGATTTTACCTGTGAAAAATCAAGGTCTCCGTTCTCATACATTCTGATTAATTCCTTATATGTACCGATTGGAGAAGAACCTGTTGCAAGACCAAGTACACAATCCGGTTTTGTAATTACCTGTGCAGCGATAATGTTAGCTGCTTTTCTACTCATTTCATTATAATCTGCTGTCTTTAAAATTCTCATCTTCGTTACCTCTTTTCTGTTAATCCAATAATATAGATTTCCATTTTCATATACTTCCTTTCAAACTATACCATATTTATCCGTTTTTCACAATAAAAGACATCAAAAGTACAAAAAAAGGATGCGACAATGCACATCCCTTTCTTTATCCCTCTTTTCCAAAGATTCCTCCGAGAACTACGGAAAATACTGCCGCCACCGGCCAAATAATCCAGCTTCTTCCCCAATCCATCGTCCAAAAACTATACGCCAGATAAACGGCTACAATCAATGGCCAATAAATGGCTTCCCACTTGCTGTTCTTCTTTGCCATCGTCTTTCGACTCAATGTATAGTCATTTTCCTGCAATAATCTGTCATAACAAAAACGCACAGTCATAACCCTGATAAAAATATGAACCGCTATGGATACCACAACAAGGATTCCCACAATACACCATACAAAAGTAATCTCTGATGCCTGGAATGCTGCCGCTGCAAATAATGGAACCACACTCAAAATGCAAAGTGTTACTCCAACCAGAATCCCTGTCGTATAGGTTGCATTCTGCGCCTGTTTTCTTTCTTTTACAATTCCCGAAACTCCATATTCCAATTCAATCGGTTCTTTTTCTAAATATTGATAGCGTTCCATCTTCATTCCGATTGTAATGAACATCACAACTGCCGGAGCAACTATCAATAATAAAGCAATCAGACCGAATCCTCCTGCCATATCCTCCGAAATCGGAATCATACCTCTTTCTGCATAGACTCCCAATAAAAGCAACAAAACCGGAGATACAATACACATCGAAACACCAAGCGCTATTTTCTTCGCTGCATACATGCTGTCTTTCATATAGTTTGTCGCCTCTTCAAGCGATACGTCTCTGACCGATTCATTTGCGCACTCTACATGAACTTCTCCTTGCTCTGCCGGAATAATTTCTTCCCGTTCTTCCACTTCCTCTTTTAACAGATAGTCTGTGCTTACATCAAATATCTGACTTAATAATAAAATCTTGTTCAAATCTGGAATCGATGTTCCGCTTTCCCATTTTGATACAGATTGTCTGGATACATGCATCTGTTCTGCCAACTCTTCCTGAGACCATCCGTTTTTCTTTCGAAGCTTAATAATTTTCTCTGCTAATATCATATGGTAAACCTCCTTCATATGCTCTGCTTGTTTCTATTTCTTTTACGATATCGTTATCATATTTATAGCAGACACAACGGTTTCCTTCTACCAATCCGGCTTTGAACTTTGTCAACCGGCAGTTGCAACGCCCATTTCACGAGGATTTTCGGCTCTTTTTATAACTTCAGTTTCGCAAATGCATCTGCAAACGCATTGTTTACCGGCTCATCTTTCTGCTGCCGCAAATACTTCTGTACATCTTTTTTGCTGACTCCGGCGCCTTCCTTTTCCCTTCTCTTCTTGAACGCAGAGAGTTTTTCTTTATAGCCACAGGCACATACAAACTGTTCTTCCTCTCCCTTTTTGATGATTTCCATCTTCTTGTGGCACTGCGGACATCTTGCATTAGAAAGTCGGGCAATCACTTCTTTATGACCGCATTCTCTATCCTGGCACACGAGCATTCTTCCTTGCTTTCCATTCACAGAAAGCATCGGCTTGCCGCACTTTGGACACTTTTTATTTGTAATATTATCATGACGGAATTTTCCTTCTCCCGTCTTAATCTCATCGATAATATCTACCGTATATCCCTTGATTTCCTGAAGGAATTTTTCTTTCTGTAACTTTCCTTTCGCAATATTCGAAAGCTTCATCTCCCAGTCTGCCGTAAGTTCCGGTTTCTTCAAATCTTCCGGTACAAGCTCCAGAAGCTGTTTTCCTTTGGATGTAATATAAATATCCTTACCGCGAAGCTCCATCAAGAACGAATGAAATAGTTTATCAATAATATCCGCTCTTGTGGCAACGGTTCCGAGTCCACCTGTCTCCCCAAGAGTTTTTACCGCCTGTTTGTCCTTGGATTCCATGTATTTCACCGGATTCTCCATCGCAGAGAGGAGTGTTGCCTCGGTAAAATGCGCCGGCGGCTTCGTCTTCCCGCTTGTCACTCGAATCTGACGAATCGGGAAACGTCTTCCCTTCTCCATATCAGGAAGAGACTGCTCAGACACTTCTTCCTCTATTTCTTCATCCGAATAGTCGTATACGGTTTTCCAGCCCGCCTCTTTTACAATCTTTCCTTTTGCTATGAACTGTTCTCCTTCTGCCAGTCCCCGAAGTGTGGTCTGCTCATATTCAAACGGCGGATAGAACACGCTCAGAAATCTTCGGACAACCAAGTCATAAATCTTCCGCTCTTCATTCGTCATATGCTCCAACTGCACATACTGCTCTGTAGGAATAATGGCATGATGGTCGCTGACCTTCTTATCATCCACGAATGATTTGTTTACTTTTAACGGTTTCATCACAAGACTTCCTGCCAATTTCTTATACGGTCCGACTGCACATGCTCTCAAACGGTCTTTCAGCGTATCCACGACATCCGTTCCGATATATTTTGAATCCGTACGAGGGTAAGTCAATACTTTGTGGTTTTCATAAAGCCTTTGCATAATATTCAGCGTCTCTTTTGCAGAGAAACCGAAACGGCGATTCGCATCCCTTTGAAGCTCCGTCAAATCATAAAGCCCCGGTGCAAAGGATTTTTTTGAAGATTTATCCACACATTCTACTGTAATTTCTTCATTTTTCAACTTCTCTTCAATTTTTTCCACACGTTCCTTCGAAAATGTCCGATAGCTTCCCGATTTCTTCTCCTGCCATGTCCACGCCACATTTCCTGCCTGTACAGAGATTCCGTAGTATTCTTCCGGTCGGAACGAACGAATCTCTTCCTCTCGCTTAGCAATCATGGCAAGCGTCGGTGTCTGCACACGACCACAGGAAAGCTGTGCATTGTACTTGCATGTCAATGCTCTTGTCGCATTGATTCCAACAAGCCAATCCGCTTCGGCTCTGGAAACTGCCGCCGCATACAAATCATTGTATTTTCTGCCGTCCACAAGCTTTGCAAATCCTTCTTTTATTGCCTTATCCGTTACGGAAGATATCCAAAGACGTTTGATTGGTTTGTGACAGTTTGCCTTTTCCAGAATCCATCTTGCCACAAGCTCCCCTTCTCTTCCCGCATCCGTCGCAATGATAATCTCCCCGACGTCCTTTCGGAAAAGCTGTGACTTCACCGCGTTGTACTGCTTTGCAGTTTTCTTAATAACAACAAGCTCCATCTGCTTCGGCATCATCGGAAGCACTTCCATCTTCCACTCTTTCCACTTCTTATCGTAGCCATCCGGGTCTGCCAGTGTTACAAGATGCCCCAACGCCCATGTAACAACATATTGGCTTCCCTCTATGGCTCCCGATATATTCTTATTACATTTTAAAACTCGGGCGATATCTCGCGCCACAGATGGTTTTTCTGCAATCACTAATGATTTCATCTCTTCATCCTTTCATATAAACGGGAACAGAACTGACTATTCTGCTCCCTGATTTTTTTTATATATTTTTTTCAAACTCTTCGATAGTCAAAGATTTGGCAGCAATTTTTATCCACTTCTTAACAACATCAACATCTGTCGACCCTGTAATTTTTTCCAATAATTTATCAGAAATTTCCCCTTTCTCTTTCAACAAATCAAGTAAAATTTCTATGCTTCCTTGTATTCTTCCTTTTTCCTGTTCTTCTTTGTATATTTCATCAAATGCTCTGCACATATCAATCCCTCCATTCTCTTCTTTCTGATACTTTTCAAATTCCTCCGCATTTCCCAATAAGTTACCTAATAGTCTAAAAGTCTCCGCATCTACCGAAGATAGTTTTTCCTTGTGTTTGTCTATATAATTTCGCATCGCAGTTTTATCTGATTTACATTTTAACATTCCAAACAATTGCTGTAAACCGGATTTGTAGTTCTCGGGACATTCCACATTCCCGACATTTAATAAATTAATTTTGTAATTAGGAACATACTTCTTTAATTCTTCATTTTGCAAACTATCGTCTAACTCCAACATACTGTGAATATCCTGACTCGCATCCCATTCCACACTTCCATAATATACTACAATCGGAACTATCGGTATCAATTTATCCTCTTTTTTCATTCCGGATAAAAACTCTGCACCCTTTAATTTTTCTCCGTTCTTTTCGTGCTTACGTTCCAATTCCTTTACTTGTTCCGCATACGCAAGAGCATCATAAAGCATCATCCGAACCGGCATTGCATAATGCACATTCATCTGGTTCTCTACAGGAAATACAATATAATATTCCCCTGTCTTTGCTTTCATCACAATATCCCTGTAGCGTTGAACCACTTGCTTTTTCCCTTTCTTATCTTCCAAAATCAAACCATACTCGTTTGGTTGTTCGCTTAAATCATCTTCTTTCACCATCTGTTTTCCATTGTAAATCGTCCCATTAATTAAATCCGCAAAACGAAGTTTGCATTTCAAATAGTTTTTCATTCCTACATCTTTTTCTGCCATATGCATCTCTCCTCTGTATTATCTTGTACGTTTTTATTCATTAGGGAACATTGGCAGAACTGCCGGACCCTATTAGAAAGAAGAATTCTTTCTGATTCTAAAATGTGTTCTCATTATAGAAAATTCTTTTCCAAAAATCAATTAAAATATTATAAAATCCCCTCTTTTCTAAAAATGTGCTATACTACCTATATAGCAAGCTGCAGACAAGCAGTAAAATACGGAAAAGAGGATTGATAAAAATGAAAATCGCAGTAACTTATGAAAACGGTTCCGTTTTCCAGCATTTTGGACACACAGAACAATTCAAGCTTTATGAAATCGAAGATGGCAAAGTAGCTATCAGCGAAGTGGTAGACACAAACGGAAGCGGACATGGCGCCCTTTCCGGTTTCCTGACAGAACATGGCGTAGATGTCCTAATCTGCGGAGGAATCGGTGGTGGAGCCCAGGCAGCGCTCGCCGAAGCCGGCATTGAACTTTACGGAGGCGTAACAGGCTCTGCAGACGAAGCAGTTGCCTCTTATTTGGCCGGTATCCTTCAATACAACCCAGATGTAACATGCAGTCACCACGACCATGAGCATGGAACGGAAGCGCATACTTGTGGAGAGCATGGATGTGGAAGTCATTCTTGCGGACATCATTAAAACATTCCGAATGATGGACATATTATCAAACGGCAGGTAAGTTCTCATTACCTGCCGTTTGTGTTTCTCGTCTTCGTCTATGGTTTTTCCATGAACGATTTTCTTCTTATTTCTCTGCCGTATATTGATACGCAATTCTTGGAGTTCCATCTTCCACATAGACAATTCCACACTTCTGAAAACCGTTCTTTTCAATCACATGCTGCATCGTCCGATTATTCTCATGAGTGTCAATTCGAAGATTATCTGCCTGCTTTTTCGCAAAATCAGCTATCTCCCGGAAAATTCCTTTTACTTTTCCGTTTCCTGCCACACGATGAATCACCCCATAAGGCTCATGATTCAACCATTCTCCATCTTCGATATGTGCATAATTCGGCTCTTCTCCCACCAGGAAGAAAAATACCCCATATATCATCTCTTCATTATAGCAGACATACAGATGCTGCTTCTCAATATCCTCCAGAAAATCCTGTCGCTCCGGATAGTTTCCCGCCCATTGTGTCGCATTTCCGGTATCTCTCATATATTGTTTCGCCGCTTTGACAATCTCAAGGATACAATCCATATCTTCTAATTTTGCATGACGTATCATCCTAGATTCCTCCTTCACCTTTTCTTCTATTCTTTCTTTTATAAAATGTTTTATTGATTCTGTCAATATATATATTTCAAAAAACAATTATCCTAAAACAGAAAGAAATGCTAGAATATTTATACAAATCTAAGGAAAAGAGGTAACATCATGAACAAACAATTTTCAACAACATCCAGAATGGCGTTTTGTGGTCTTGCTATCGCATTAAATATCGTTCTCGGAATCGTAACCGCAGCTCTCAAATTCCCGTTTTACCTTGATGTAATGGGAACGATGCTTGTCGCCGTATTCTTCGGCCCATGGTACGGCGCCGTCGTGGGTGGAGCAACCAACATTTTAACAAGTATCTTTAGCGGTTCAATTTCTGGTATGCCATTTATGCTCGTAAGCATCGCCGTTGGACTTATTACCGGATTTGCATTCAAAAAGATAAAATTCAATTTCCTGAATACGGTTTTAATCGGAGTGCTAACCGGTATTGTAGCGCCTATCATCGGAACACCTATCGGAATTGCAGTATACGGAGGTCTGACAGGAACGATTTCTGATGTTGCCGTTATGTTCTTAAAACAGAGCGGAGCCAGCATTTTCACCGCTTCCTTTATCCCAAAACTTTTCAACAACCTGTTAGATAAAATCGGCTCCATGATTTTGGTATACCTGCTCGTTGTTGCATTGCCAAAGAATTTAAAACCTGCTTCTTTCTCGAAAAAATAATTTTTTTATAGAAAAATCCAGAACAGGGCTTGACAAGGGTGTTATACTAGAGATGTAACAAGTTAATACACTTAACAAACTTCTTTGCATAACACACTACAAAGTGGAAAGCTTGCTAAGCGTGATTCAGTAATTGGAGGAAAAGACAAATGACTACTTTAAAAGCTGAAAAAAGAAACATGTCAACAAAAGCAAAGAAACTTAGAAGAGAAGGTTATGTGACTGGATGTCTCTTCGGTCGTGAACTTAAGGAATCTATTCCATTACAAATGACTAAAAGAGACGTAGAACATTTATTAAAAACAGAAGGAAAAGGCGGCAGAATCGTTCTGGACATCGAAGGAACAACTTATGACTCACTCATCAAAGAAGTGGACTATAATGCATTGAAACGTCAAGTAGATGAAATTGATTTTCAGGCTCTTGTCAGCACCGAGAAAGTACATTCTTCCGCAGAAATTCATTTGATAAACGAGGGAAAAATTACCGGAGGAATTCCAGAACAGGTAATGCATGAACTCAAATTCAAAGCGCTTCCCGCAGACCTGATTGAGAAAATCGAGTTGGATGTGGGCGACTTAAAAGTAGGAGATACGCTTCGTGTGAAAGATATCCCGCTCTTCCAGAACCAAGACGTTGAAATTCTGGAGAATCCGGAATCTACTATCGTTACTGTAACGGAGCCTCGTGTCGCTTCATCTGACGAGGAAGAAGAGCAAGAATAATCTTTAAAACTGAAACCAAGAAAATTTTGAGGGACATGGAATCCATGTCCCTCAGTTATTTTTCAAATATCATGATAAGATTCCTGTAGACTGTACAAATAACACAGCCATCAAAATCGGTACGATATACCGAATCATCACGCGGTACATCTTTTTCCGCTTGAATTTTGCACCGTTGCACTCCATCTCATCCTCAATCCATTTTGAGCCGATGACCCATCCGACAAAGATACACGAAATCAAGGAAATCAAAGGCATCATAAAGCTGTTGCTAATATAATCCATCAAGTCTAACAATTGTCCTGTCTGCCCGTTCGGAAGCGGAATATCCATATAAAAGGCACTGTATCCAAGGCAAATAACTGTTGCAGCTACTGCGGAAATGACTCCGATTATCAAACTCATCTTTTCCCGAGTTATTTTGAAAATCTGCGTACAGTTTGCAACCAATGTTTCCATGATGGAAATGCAGGAAGTCAAAGCTGCAAATGCAACCATGACAAAGAACACGATTCCTATAATGGTTCCGATTTTTCCCATCGCTTCAAATACTTTCGGCAAGGATACGAACATCAGACTCGGGCCGGATGCCATTCCCTCTGTTCCGGAGAATACATAGACAGCCGGAATAATCATCATACCCGCAAGCAATGCAACTCCCGTATCAAAAAATTCAATCTGTCCGATTGCACGACTCAGATTCACTTCTTTCTTCACATAAGAACCATACGTAATCATGATTCCCATGGAAACACTCAAGGAGAAAAAGATTTGGCTCATCGCGTCCAGCAGGATTTCCAAGAAACGTCCCACAGTAAGACCTGATAAATCCGGAACAAGGTACACTTTCAATCCTTGTAATCCTGTCCTCGTCACCCCATCTGCTCCTGTATGCTGCAGCGTTAACGAAAAAATAGCGATTCCAACAATCATGAGAAGTAACCCCGGCATAACAATTTTGGAAAATTTTTCGATTCCTTTTTCCACGCCCTGGTAAACGATAAACGCCGTAATTGCTAAGAAGATTAACATAAATACAATCGGAGCGACCGGCGCGGTGATAAACTCTGTAAAATATCCGTCTTTTGCAGCTTCTTTGCCTGCACCGCTTACATAAACCGCAATATATTTTGTAACCCATCCTCCAATTACCGCATAGTAAGTCATGATAATCGCCGGAACTAAAAATGTAATCTTTCCTAAAAATCCCCACTTTGGATGCATCGTCTGATAAGCTGTCCACGCATCTTTTCCGGTTCTTCTTCCGATTGCAATATCAGTCGTCAACAATGTAAATCCAAACGTAACTACCAAAACCAAATAAATTAGCAGGAATAATCCCCCTCCGTCTTTTGCCGCCAAATAAGGAAAACGCCAAATATTTCCCACGCCGACGGCGCTTCCTGCCGCTGATAAGATAAATCCAAGCGAGCTTGTAAATCCTCCCTTTTTCTCTTTCTTCATTCTCATTCCCACCTTTCACAAACATTACAAGGTGATATTATAGAAAAGAATGCAAAATTTCTCAACCCGCTTATGTTTCGTATAAATAAACATTTGACAAAATAAGTTTCTTTATAATAGAATATTAGATGTATTCTATCATTCAGATACCACATTTTTATTTATTATAAGCGAAAATGTATATTCTGACGAAACTTCGAGGTGTTTATGAGCGAAATTAATCAGTATATCGGAAAACAAATCCGGATGTATCGGAAAATCCAGAATCTCACGTTGCAGCAGCTTGCAAACCTGATTCACAAAAGCCGCGCGACAGTCAGCAAGTATGAAACCGGTGAAATCACATTAGATGTGGAAACTTTATATGATATCAGCGTTGCCCTGCACGTTCACATGAATCAACTGACAGACCTGCCGAGCCTTCAGCTGGAAGCTCCTTCCGAGCCTGCAATCTCGGGAATCCAGAGTCCTTTTTTCGAAACCAGAAGGCTTTATTTCTACTTCTATGAAGGACGTTCCCGCAAATTAAAAGACGGAATCATCGATATCTATCCGGCCAAAGACCAGCCCGGAGAATATAACGCGTCCCTTACCATTAACGCCATGTCCTCTACCGGACGGAACAGCGCGCTCTATTATATCGGGAAAGTGACTTACAGCGATATGTTGATTCGCTTTTCATTTGCAAATCAATACAATAAATTGGAGGAAGATTTGCTTTATATTTTTAATCCTCTGGAAGTCCGCGATTTCACTGAAGGACTCCTATGCGGAATCTCAAGCGCCGACTTAAAGCCTTGCGCCTTCAAGTGTCTCGTTACTTTGACTCCGCAGGAACCAACCGAAGAACTGCTGCAGCATCTTCTCTTCACCAAGAAAGAACTGCAGCGTTGGAAGAAATTAAATATGCTCATTGTCGATAATCATGGCTAATCATCAACCATGACATATGCAGAAACGGGGACAGCCCTGCACTTTGGCTATCCCCGTTTCTCATATCTATAGGATTTATAACTCTAAAAATTGTAGTAGAATTTCTATTTTTAGTCGAGAAATATGCGACTCCCAATCAATCTTTAACATCTGGTCCAATTTATCAATCCTTTTTCGAATCGTATTGATATGCACATACATTTTCTCGGCTGTCACACTAAAATTCATGTTGCTTTCCAGATAAATTTTCAGTGTCCGAAGAAGTTCCACATTCTTCTCATCTTTCATCATCTTACGATATTCCGAAAGCATCTGCTCTAACTCTTCCTCCGGAATCTGAAGCCACGCAAATGGTCCAATCATCTCATAATCCCAGATTTTTCCCTTTGGATAGAGTTTTCTTCCCATTTTCATCACTTTATTACACGTTTCAATCGATGATTTCACCTCGGACATCTTCTTGCCTTCACGCAACACAGCAAACTCCAGTTCCATCTCAGGAAATTTTTCATCAATCTTTTGCCGAAAATCAAGAATCCTATGCTCCATTTCTTCTTGACTGCATGACAGTGAATCCGACAACTCGATTAAGATAATTCCAGCATTCTCATCAAGAAATGCAAGCTTTGCGTTCTTAGAAAGCTGGCTATTCTGGAAGATAGTAAGGTAATGCTCTCTGGAACTTCTGGCGCTCATCTTCTCATTCATCTGTTGAAATAATACGCATGCATACCGCGTATTCATAGAGATTCCCTGCTGTCCCGCCTGATAGAGCAGCCTCGCTTCATCTTCTCCTGTCGAATGCATTGCAAGTAAGACAAGGTTTTCAAATCCGATATTTCCGATACTCTGCGCAATGACAATCTGCTCGTATACTGCCTGAAGCAAAAGATAGGCGATTCGGATGGAATACTCATCATAATAATCCAGAAACTCCCGGGATTCCATTACGACAAAATAAGCCTGCAGCTTGCCGCCGACACTGATTGGGATTGTAATCCAGCTGATGCGGGGACCTTCTGCATTTTCCTCATTACATAGACGGATTCTTGACATCTGTATGTAATCGCAAAGCGTATACCGGTTATGCTCCTTTTTCGGCTCCCAATAATCACTCTCTTCCAGCCCGTAAGCTTCTGAGATTCTCTTAAAATTGGCAGAACTGCAATATCCTTCCTGCTCTCCAAAATCATGCAAAAATGCCGGGAATCCCATTTCCACCTCTACTGCCTGCAAAATCTTTTTAATCTTTTGCACTCGATATGTCGTCGTTCCTAATATCATCGCGCCGTTTTGATGAATCTGAAATCTTCAAATCGTCCGATTCATGACAATTGTGTTTACTTGCTGCATGACCTCCATATATCCGATTTCAAATGGCATACTAATCAGAGGAACCTCATAATAATCAAACAATTCTATGATATCTTTCGGAATCGTCAGGAGATACCTTCCACGCTTAATAACCATTCCTGAAGTCGTCTGCATCATCCCATCGTTGAAGGACTTTCTCATACAATCCGGCTCCATAAAAATCGAATATCCGGAAGTAATGACAAGCTCTTTCCCTTTTGTCCATCGATAGGCATCCGGGGCGTCCATAACCGCAATTCCCTGAACTTCTTTGTGCAGCCCTTTTGCTCCTGCTACAATATAAAAGTCTTTAAAAAACTCTTGTTCCAATAAAGTCTTAACTGCGATTCCCATGTTGTCCTTGTCCTTTCTTTCTCGCACCGCCATTACCTGCTATTTTCGCAAGTTTACCATCTCATCTCTTTTTCTGTCAAGAGACCCATGTCCCTTTTCTAAGCATGATTTTTAAGCCAATCCATCGCTGCTTTCGCATAGATGGCAGAAGATGTCGGCAGACATGTCTCGTTAAATTTTGCATGCGGGTTATGATGTCCCACCCACTCTTCTTCGTTTTCTACGCATGCTCCGATAAAGAAATAACTCGTCGGAATGTTTTCACCAAAGTATGAAAAATCCTCGGAACCCATAACATGGAAAGTTGGAGATGCTTTTAATTCGGAATCCAATTCCTTCACAGAACGAATGATTTCTTCATTCAATTCCACATCACATTTTACAGCCGGTACATCATTTAACACTTCGATTTCAAATTCACAGCGATATGTCGTTGCCACACCTTTTACAATTTCATGAATACGGCGAATAATATAGTCTCTCACTTCTGCCTTAAATGTACGAAGCGAGCCTTCTAATACCGCACGCTGCGGAATCACATTGAATGCACTTCCGGATTCAAAATGTCCGATTGTCAAAACTGCTTCTTCCATGGCAGAAATTTCTCTTGCGATGAGTTCCTGTAATCCCAGATATAAATGTACTCCTGCATGAATCGGGTCAACGCCAAGTTCCGGTGTAGAACCATGCGTACCCTTTCCTGTCAATGTAATTCGAAATCCATAAACGGATGTCATCGGATATTCCCCGTAAATAATCTGTTTATTTTTGCTATTTGGAGCTACATGCATTGCAAATGCCGCGTCTACCTTCGGATTTTCCAATACACCTGCATCCACCGCTGCTTTCGCTCCTTTGAACGTTTCCTCCGCGGACTGGAATAACAGTTTAACAGTACCCTTCAGTTCACTTTCATGTGCCTTCAAAAGCTTTGCCGCACCGAGAAGGGTCGTTGCATGCATGTCATGTCCACAAGCGTGCATACAACCGTTTTCCGATGCAAACGGTTCTCCCGACTCTTCTCTTACCGGAAGCGCATCCATATCGCTTCGAAGCATAAAACACTTCCCACTACTTCCAATCAAGGCTACTACACACGAACAGTCTTCATATACTGTATATGGAATCTCCATCTTATCCAATTCCGCTTTGACAAATTCTACCGTTTTCGGAAGATGCAGCCCGATTTCCGGAATCTGATGAAGGGCTCTTCTCCATTCACTTAATTGTTGTTGAAGTTCATTTGCTTCTTTTAGTAACTGATTTTGCATCATACATTCTCCTTTCTGCAAATCTCTTTCTACTATATCTTATCCTTCATACATAGGTTTGTAATTTTGTTTCTTTTCCTGAAATTCTTTCATAATTTTCTCTCTAATTTCCGGATGCTTATACAAATCATATGCAATACCGGCCATCACCTCTGCCGCGCTGAGCGCTCCTTTTTCTCCGATAGTGCTTCCCGTTGAAGCCGTTGCCTGCCATGTATGCGGCGATACCGCTGCCGGCCAACATGTCGTTGAAATCAAACACATCGGCATCATGTGACTAACATCTCCACTATCAGAAGAAGCTGTAAGCGGATTAATTCGATACAAATCCCTTGCACCTACTTTTGTCGATAGCGGAAGATTTTCTGTATCATATAACATTCTTGCATGCGCTACTGTTTCATCCGCTAATGTACTTTCCAGTTTCGAAGCAAACTTCAGCTCCTCTTTTGTATAAGCCGGAAGGTTTGCCTCTTTTAAGTTTTCATATGCCAAATCTGCATACGCATGATTCTCCAACAACTCACAACATCCATAATCAATCTTCATTTCCATAGAGGTTTCTGTCATAAGACACGCGCCTTCCGCAACTTTTCTCACACGCTCTAAAATCTCTTTGACATCGGAAATATACGGAGCCCGGACAAAATACCAGGAGCCTGCTCGTGGCGGAACAATATTCGGAGAAAATCCACCACTATCTGTCGTGTAATGAATTCTTGCTTTAGACGTTACATGTTCTCGTAAGTAATTCACTCCTACACTCATCAGCTCTACCGCATCTAAAGCGCTTCTTCCGACTTCCGGAGCAAATGCCGCATGGGAACTCTTTCCTTTGAATTCAAAATGAGCAGAAGCGCTGGCAAGATATCCACTGTCATACACCATATTGGTGCTCATCGGATGCCAGCTGATTGCCATGTCACAATCATCAAACATATGATAATATGCCATCTTCACTTTTCCTGAAAGCAGTTCTTCTTCCGGACATCCATAAAACCGAATTGTCCCTTCTCTATTTTCATTCTCTAAAAATCGTTTTATTGCAATAGCTGCTACTGCCGATGCAGAACCTAACAAATTGTGTCCACATCCATGGCCTGCTGCTCCTTCTTTCACCGTTTCTTTCTGGTCTGATACTGCTTGGGATAATCCCGGAAGTGCATCATATTCTCCTAAAATTGCAATTACAGGAGTTCCCGAGCCATATTCCGCATAAAATGCATGAGGCAGTTTTTCTTCATTGACTATTACGAATCCTTCTTCAGACAATATCTTTCGAAAATAATTCGCGCTCTCCTCTTCTTCTCCACCTATTTCCGGCTCTTCCCATAATAATTTACAGCTCTTTTGACATAAAGGCTCTAAACTTTCCACAATTTGATGAAGTTCTTTTTTCGTCATATCTATCTCTCCCTCGTCTACATTTCTTATAAAATTACGCCGCTTTTTTTGCCGAATTCTTCAATGTTGCAAGTCCAATTGCAATGCTAAGGAATACACATCCCATTGTTCCAAGCCAGTTGGATGCTCCCGGCAGCCAATTGAATACGCCAAGACCGATTGCTGTATACAATACAATGGCAATTAAAACCATTACAAGACTATGCCTTTTCATTTTAATTCCAAACTGTACAATCAATGCACCAAAAAGCGCCGGAAGAAGATAATTCAACGCTGAAATCACAGATGCCGGAAGCATTTCCAATACGGAAGTTCCAAGAATTGCCCCGATTGTCAAAACAGAAGTATTGATAAGGATTGAAACTGCCATACCGATTGTAGCAATGACAGAACCCTTTTCTGTACCCGGTTCTACGTCTGCCGCTACCTGTGCCATACTTGCACAAGGAATACGCATATTTGAAATATTTCCTGAAAGGAATGCCATATAAGTTCCTGTCGGTCCAACTACCGGAAAATAAGAAATCGGCTCGACAAACCATAACACACCAAATGCACTGGCTCCACTGACAAATGCAGTCAAAAGCGCCGCTGGTTTTGGAAGCAACCCATACACTACCGCAAGCATAACAGCTGGCAAAAACGCAAGGAGAACTCCTAAATATCCGGTTACTTTTCCTATCTTATTGATTTTTGGCATATATTCATCTTTATAGAAATTATTGCTCATTTTCTCTTCCTCCCGTCCTTAAATCAGAGCTGTGATAATCATAGCTCCTAAAATCGTAATTGTCAGCGCCCACTCTCTTAACCATCCGATATTCTTTTTCTCTGCCACTGTGGAAAGCACATACATAATAACCGCTCCTAAAATACAGGCAATTGCATTCTTATTTGCTCCGCTCATCGTTGCAGCATCTGCTTTCTGAATCAAAGAATAAATCGGTTTCGAAAGATGACTCGCTACCATTGCTGCAAACACACCGATAATTGCTGTCGATGCAATCGTTGTTAAAGTGCCCGCATTTCCTTTGGATAATTTATGTTCAATCTTCTCCATCTTATTTGCTGAAAATGTTCCAAACAATACCCAACCGATTGAGCAAAGAATCATCGTCCAAATCGCCATTGTAAGCGCCTCTTTTGTCATCGGGTCCGTTCCTAAAGTCACTCCGACCGCCGATGTTCCAAGTCCTGCCGCAATAGATTCAAACATAACAGAACCTATCATAGAAAGTCTCATCCAGCCCACCGGACCTCCAACAGTCACAAGTAATGATAACATTCCGCTCAATACAACGATAGATGGTCCAATTGAAGTCACTGCGCTACTTTTGATTGCTTTATTCATTTGTGTTTTCGTGAGTCCAACTTTTTCTCCCGAACGATAGGCTTCACGCGCAAAAAGAACCGCTTGTATCATAACAAATACGACCGGAATTCCACAAGCGAGCCACATAGGTAAACTATTTGCAAGTTTCATAACATCCATTCTTTTTTCCTCCTTTTTCTTGCTTTACCTCGTTTTTCTCCATTATGCGTGTTGCCTCAAAATAAAAAAATGAAAATATCTTCACTTTTCGACACATTTCGCCATGCGGTGAAGATATTTTCACTTTTTCAATTTCTTTTATAAAATTTATTAGAGATTTTCTACTATTTCCAATATTCTTCCATATACTTCTTGGCTTCCTCTTCTCCCAAAGAAAATTCCTTTTCGATTCTCTCCAAGGTACTTTCTTTTGAAACTTGAAATTCCTGACACATCTCTATCGTAGTTTCAATACGCCCTTCTTCAATCATTGCCTTTATCGCTTCACACATATCTCGTCTCTCTCCTTTCTTCTGTTGGTAATTCTCCAATTCTTTTTCCATATGAAGCAAAATTCCCATCACATCATCTATTTCCTTACTTTTTCTTCCGCCAAATATGCAGCTCCAAGCGCTCCTGCAAACCTTCCAAATTCTGCAGGCATGACATGTCTCCCGAGTTTTTCTGAAAGTCTGGATGTAAAATATGTGCTATGGCTCAATCCTCCTGTCAGAATGATGGTGTCTGCCAACGTCTGCCGCTGTGCAAGCTGCGCCACTTTCGCCACCACCGACTCGATAACGCCGGCTGCAATATCCTCCCTCGGACGTCCCTCTCCGATATAACTGATAACTTCCGATTCTGCAAACACCGTACAGAGTGAACTAATCGGTATCATCTGTCCCATCTTCGCCAGCTCAAACAATTCGTCCAATGTAATTCCAAGGCGATTCGCCATAATCTCCAAGAATTTCCCCGTTCCGGCAGAACATTTATCATTCATGAGGAAATCCATCACAACGCCATTTTGTACCTGGATGACTTTCGTATCCTGTCCTCCTACATCAATAATGGTGCAGTCTCCCCCTGCAAGCTCTCTTCCGCCTCTTGCATGACATGTAATCTCTGTGATTACTTTATCCGCAAAGTCTACCGCCACCCGTCCATATCCGGTCGCAATGACTATCGTGTCCTCTGACTCCACATCAATCCCTGCCGCTTTTAACCGCTCCTTGATTGTAATAGTTGTTTCTTTGCTGCTCCATCCGGTCGGCAGGACAAAATACATATCATTATCTCCACGCACTACGACTTTTGACGCCGTAGAGCCTATATCAATACCTACATAATTCATTTTCTCTCTCCTCCTTAGCAATATCGGTCTCTATTTGGATTGATATCCTTCTCCATATCAACAATTTTCAATATTTCAATTCCATGTTCTTCAACGCACTTTTCTACCGTTTCCGTATCTTCTTTTTTGATTAGAAGCGAAATCCCGCAACACATACTCAAAACTCTGGGAGTCGGAGCAATGACTGCCCGGACTCCCAGTTTTTTTAGTTCTCTGTGCAGGCGCATTCCATTATCATGATTCGGGAAAAGTACATAGGTCTGTATCTCTTTTTTCTCACCCATTTGTTATCCGCCTTTGATTCCATGCCCCAACAGGCATCTCTTAGTTATTTAACATTTCAATAAATGCACTAATTCTTGTACGGAGCTGCTGTGCATCGCTGTCCGTATAATCTGTCTCGATTCCAAGAACCGGGATTCCCGCTTCTTTCATTGTTTTTTCTACAAGATAGCCTTCTGTATCATATAATCCACAGAATTTCAGATTTACATCGATGATTCCATCCACTTTGTATTCTTTCGCAAGTCGGAGAATATCATCGATTCTTCCTGTATTCGGTGTAAAGCATGCGCAGTTGATATTCATATATCTTTCGGAAAGCGCCGTAATCTGTTCCTCGACTGTCTCTTTTGTCTCATCCACAAGATTCTCAAAATAACGAGTTCCGGTACACATTTCTTCACATACAACCGCGCCTCCGCTTGTCTCTACCAGGTTATGTAACTTCCAGTTCGGAATCGCAAGCGGCGTGCCTGTTAACATGATTCTCTTTGTTCCTTCCGGGAATACGCTCATGCCTTCCTCTACACGTTTGTCTAATTCATCACAAAGCGCATTTGTCATCTGTGTGAATCTTGACGGGTCATCATAGAATGCAATCTGAGAAATCAGCAATACGTCTTTTCCGCTAATTGGAAGTTTTTCATTTTTTCTCAAGTCATAGAGTCTTGCAAGCGCCCTTCTCTTGTCGTTGATTAACCGAATACTTGCGGCAAGCTTCTCTGCCGTTACTTTATTTCCGGTAAATTCCTCCACTACATTTTTAAATTCTGTAATCTCTTCCGCCCATGCCTTCACATCTTTCGCACGCTTCATCTGCGGAAGATTCATCACGTGAACCGGAACGTCCTCCGCGAGAATCTCCCATGCCTTTTTCTTGCCGTCACATGTCGTCTCTCCTACATACATATCTGCGATTCGGAAAAATGGACATGTCCGGTCAAATCTTGCTCCTACAGACGCCTTGATAAGCGGGCATGTGTTTGTAGGGAGCACTTTTTCTCCGCCCGGAACCCAGAACTGGGAACCTCCGCAGAGTCCTGTTGCAATCGCATCCGCCGCAAACACAATCTCATCCGGCACATACACGCAGAATGTTCCAAACACTTTGCCGCCCTTTTTCTGATGCTCAATCAATTCTGCCGGACGCACTCCATGAATTTCCGATACGACAAAGTTATAATAGTCCATCCCCTCCGGTCTGTTATCCTGCGATAAATAAACGTCCCCGAAAGCCTGTGGAAGCACTTCACAGAGCTGGTCATGAAGCTCCACATTCATTCCAAGTTCTTCCCACATTTTGTGATAATCAGCCATTTGTTCTTCCTCCTTCAATACCGTTCATAGCCTTTTCTCATATGATAGCATTTAAAAAAAAGCTCTTCAATGTACGAAGAGCTTTCTCTTATTGATTTTTCTAAACTATATCCGTTATTTATCGAGATTCTCTATAAGTGTCCATTTCTTCAAACGCACGAATACAGACATCAATTTCTTCTTTTTTATTCGCCGCGCTAAATGCAAATCTTACAGTACCCTGCGGAAATGTTCCGAGCGTCTCATGGGCTTTCGGCGCGCAATGAAGCCCTACCCTTGTCATAATCTGATACTTCTGTTCTAGTTCAAATGCCACCATACTGTTGTCCATATCCCGGAAATCCAGCGACACAACCGAAACCCGATTTTCCATTCCCTGCTCGCCTACAACCTGAATCCATGGAAATCTCTGAATCTCCTGCAAAAAATAAGCAGTCAGTTCCATCTTTTTGTCGTGAAGCTTCTCTATCGTTTCCTCTTCCAGATAAGTGAGCGCCGCATGAAGTCCTACAATTCCCGGAAGATTCATCGTGCCACTCTCATATTTATCCGGAAGATAGGATGGTTGTTCCAATGAGTCCGACTGACTTCCGGTTCCTCCGGCAATGACAGGCTGCAATACCTTGTCCAACTCCTCGGAAATCAAGAATCCCCCAATCCCCTGTGGTCCAAGAAGTCCTTTATGTCCGGTAAATGCAAGGAAATCTATCTGACATTTTTTCATATCTACATCGATGGTACCCGCACTCTGCGCCGTATCTACCGCGAAGAAAATATGATGCTTCTTGCATATTTTCCCTACTTCTTCAATGGGAAGAATCGTACCGCACACGTTCGAAGCATGAAGCATAAGAACGGCTCTTGTTTCTTTGCGGATAAACGGCTCGAAATCCTCCGCCCGCACCATGCCGCAGGAGTCTCCTCTCACTACATCATAGGTAATGCCTTGTTTTTCCAACTGGCATAACGGACGCATCACCGCATTATGTTCCATACTCGTTATGATGATGTGGTCTCCCGATTTTAAAAGCCCCTTCAAAAACAGATTGATAGAATATGTAATCCCCGGTGTAAAAATCACCTGTCTGGAATCTTCCGCATGAAACAATTTTGCAAGTTTTTCCCTCGTTTCCAGAACTGCCTCCTCCACCTCATAGGCTTCTTCATAGCTTCCACGATTAATATTAAAGGCTCCCTTTGTCAATAATTCTGCCATCTTTTCCGCCACATGGGGAGCTTTCGGAAAAGAGGTACTTCCATTATCAAAATAAATCCTGTCCATATCGAATCTCCATCAGACACAAGCCCTGTGCCGGCGCCGTAATCGCTTCCTGTGTCCGCTCCACACCGTCCAATAGTTCCTTCACTTTCTCCGGCTCATAGAATCCACGTCCCACCCGGATAAGCACGCCTGCAATGATTCGTACCATGTTATAAAGGAATCCATTCCCTGTAATGCGGATGGTAATCTCGTCCCCTTGCTGCGTAATCTGAAGCTCCGTCACCGTACGAACCGTTGTCTTCGCATTTGTCCGGATGCAGCAAAAGGATGCAAAATCATGCTCGCCCACGATATAAGACGCGCCTTGACGCATTTTCTCCACATCCAGAGGAAAACTTACGAAAGCGTTGTATAACCGTTTTGTCGGAATCACCGTCCTGGAATTGATGATATGGTATTCATAAGTTTTTAATGTATCCTGATATCTCGGATGCCAGTCTAACGGCACTTCCTCCGACTCTACAACCACCACATCTTCCGGAAGCCGCTGATTCAAGGCATAGGAAAACCGTTCCGGCGGAATACTGCTCGCAGTATCGAACACCGCCACGTTCCCAAGGGCATGTACTCCGGAATCGGTACGGCTTGCCCCGATGACCGCAATCTCTTCCCCTGTAAGCTTACGGATTGCCCGGTTCAACACTTCTTCAATTGTAATCCCGTTCGGCTGCACCTGCCATCCGCAATAGTTCGTTCCGTCATAGGCAACCGTAAGTTTCACTCTTTTCATATCGTTTCCCTTTCGTTAGAAAATCCAAATCTTGAATGGCACAAATCTTCCAACTCCAATCACCACAATCAGATACAGAAGCATAACGCCGTATGTCACATAATCCCTCTTTTTATAGATGAGCGGTTTCATCTTCGTTCTTCCGTCTCCGCCTCGGTAACATCTTGCTTCCATCGCCATCGCAAGGTCGTTTGCCCGTCGAAACGCAGATACGAACAGAGGAACAAGAATCGGAATCATACTCTTCGCTTTCTGTATAATATTTCCACTTTCCAAGTCGGCTCCCCTTGCAATCTGCGCTTTCATAATCTTGTCTGTCTCTTCTAACAGAATCGGAATAAATCGAAGCGCAATCGACATCATCATCGCGATTTCATGCACAGGAACCTTCACCTTATTTAACGGTCTTAACAGGCTTTCAATTCCATCCGTCAATTCATTCGGCGTCGTTGTAAGCGTCATCAATGAGGAGCCTATAATCAGATAAATCAGTCGAAGCACCATATAAACGGATGCCCGGAGACCGTCTTCTGTGATTTTGATAAATCCGACCGATACAAGAATCTTTCCTGTCGTTGTAAAAAACAGATTGAAAATCGTCGTAATCAAAAGTAACAGAATAATCGGTTTCAATCCTTTTGTAATAAATTTAAACGGTACTTTGGATGTTCGGATAACCGCAATCAAAAATATCGTGCAAATCACATACCCTAATACGCTTTTAAATAAGAACAAAGAAATCAGATACAACAGCGTACACACAATTTTCACTCTTGGGTCAAGCTTATGAATCACGCTGTCAGTCGGATAATATTGTCCAATCGTTATATCTCTTATCATAATGCTTTCGTAATCTCCTCCACTGCCTCCTCAATGGTCGTTGCCGTCACGTCCACCGGAAGTCCTCTTTCTCTTAGGGCATGCATGATATATGTCACCTGCGGCGCTGCAAGCCCTACCTCTTCCAGTTCTTTGTAATGCGAGAATACCTCCTTCGGCGTCCCGTCTAACATCTTGCTTCCATGGTCCATCACAATGATTCGTTCCACATATTTCGCGATATCTTCCATGCTATGTGAAACAAGAATTACCGTCATATCGCTTTCTTTGTGAAGCTTCGCAATCTGGTCCAGAATCTCATCACGCCCTGCCGGGTCTAACCCTGCCGTCGGCTCATCCAACACGAGCACTTTTGGCTGCATAGCGAGTACCCCTGCAATCGCCGCCCGCCGTTTCTGTCCTCCTGATAAATCAAACGGCGACTGCCTGTAAAGTTTCTCCGGGAATCCGACTGCCTGCAGCGCTTCTACCGCCCGCTTCTCACATTCCTCTTTGGGAAGTCCTTGATTTTTCGGTCCGAAGCAAACGTCCGTCAAAACATCCACCTCAAAAAGCTGATGCTCCGGATACTGGAACACAAGTCCGACCTGACTTCTCAAACGCTTCATGTCGTAACCGTCTGCGTATACGTTTTCCCCGTTAAAATAGTAGACACCGTCTGTTGCTTTCAAAAGTCCGTTCAAATGTTGAATCAATGTGGACTTTCCCGAACCGGTATGCCCGATAATTCCAACAAACTGTCCATGGGGAATCTCAAGACTCACATCCTTTAACGCATGCTTCCGGTAAGCCGTCCCTTCTCCATATATATAATTGATATGTTCTAATTTCATTGACATAATTCTTCCACCAATTCCTCTATACTTAGAATCCCATCCGGTAACTGTATTCCCTTCTTCTGAAGTTCATGAGCCAAAAGCGTCACCTGCGGAACATCCAAACGATATTGTTTCAATTCTTCCACGCGGCTGAAAATGCTTCTTGGCGTTCCTTCCATCACTACATGCCCCTTATCCATGACAATGACCCGGTCTGCACCAATGACTTCTTCCATATAATGCGTAATCAAAATGACCGTCACATGTTCTTTCCTCCGAAGTTCCTCAATCGTTCGAATCACTTCTTTTCTTCCGCATGGATCTAACATCGCGGTCGGCTCATCCAGCACGATACACTTTGGATGCATCGCGATTACGCCGGCGATGGCAACTCTCTGCTTCTGCCCTCCCGATAATTTGTTCGGGGAATGGTGGCGGTATTCTATCATACCTACCTGATTCAGGCTCTTTTCTACCCTCTCCCAAATCTCATCTGTCGGAACTCCAAGGTTCTCCGGACCGAATCCCACATCTTCTTCTACGACAGTTCCGATAATCTGATTATCCGGATTCTGAAATACCATTCCCGCCGTCTGCCGGACATCCCACAGATTCTCCATATCTTTCGTATCTTTTCCGTTCACCCACATGGTTCCACCTGTTGGGGTCAGAATCGCATTTATCTGCTTCGCTAAAGTGGATTTTCCGGAACCGTTATGTCCGAGAATCGCGATGAATTGCCCCGGCTCCACGTTCAAATCCACCTCGTCGATGGCGCGGTGCGTCCCGATGACATTTCCCTCATCATCTAGCTTCTCATATTCAAATATCAATTTTTCTGTTTTAATCATGCTCATACGCTTTCCCTCTTTGTGTATGTGACTGTTGTGTGTATTGTACTGCAACTATTTTTCGTTTGCAAGAACCGGCTTCTCCCGATTTACAATGACGATTCCAATGCTGACAAGCACGAGCGCCGCCAGAGTTTTGACAGAACCAATCTGTTCCCCGAGAAGAATTGCTGATAACGCCACTCCGAATACCGGAATGCTGAATGCGAATACCGTCACCTTGCCAACCGGATTGTATTTCAGAAGCGTCGTCCATATGCAGAATGAAATCGTTGTCAAAAGCGCAAGGTATACAAGCAAAAGCGTAGACTGCACATGGAAACCGGTCACATGCCCTCCTGCCGCAAATCCAATCAACGCCAGAATTCCTCCACCAAATAATAGCTGATATGCTGTCAGGGTCATCGGGGATTCTCTGTGGGAAATCAGTTTCAGTGTGACGGAACTCGTTCCATAGAATACCGCACAGATAAATACAAATCCTTCCCCTGTCAATCGGAAGCCGTCTCCCCATCCTCCCGGCGCAAGATTCACAAGAATCACCCCTGCAAATCCAATCATACAACCGATGGCTTTTCTCCATGTCATTTTCTCCGATTTGATGAGAAATGATGCGACAATAATCGATACAAATGCATTGGATGCATTAATCACCGACCCCTTTGCCCCTGTCGTATTTGCCAGTCCGATATAGAAAAACAAATACTGAAGCGTCGTCTGCAGAAGTCCTTGTCCGCACACATACGGTACGGAGGATTTCTTCATCGTCAAGATTCTTTTTTCAAAAAAGCATCCAAGAATCCATGTAAAAACTCCCGCTAAAAAGAAACGGTATCCCGCAAATAAAATCTGACTCCCCACATCTTCAATGCAAAACAAATCGTAGCCAATCTTCACACATGGAAATGCACTGCCCCACAAAGCACAGCATACCAATGCAAGAATGGCTACGACTCCTGTTCTTTTCATAAATTTTTCCATTGTCTTTTCACTCCATTCTCTTGTCTTCTCTATTCTAACGGAGAATGGAGAATTAGTAAAGACTTATCTCCTTCGTACACAACCGATTCCGAGTCCTCCCGGTCCGATGTGGCATCCGATACTCAATGTAAGCGGATAATATATAATCTTTTCCCCAGGAAATGCTTTTTCTAACTCTTTTTTCCACATTTCCAGCGTCTCTGGCTCCATATAAGTGTTGGCAATCCCCAGATATAATTTTCCTTCTTCGTGAAGCTGATGAAATCTTCCTTCAATATCGCTGCGAAGCGCCTTGCACATCGTCTTGAACGCGGATTTCATCCCCCGGACTTTCGCATAGGCATCCAGTTTCTCTCCCTGAATCGTCAGCACCGGTTTAATGTTCAACACACTTCCGATTGCCGCACCTGCCGCCGTCACGCGTCCGCCTTTTTTTAAATACTCCAATGTATCCACCGCAATATAAATGCTGGCATCCAAAGCTTCCTCTTCCAGCGTTCTGCAGATTTCCGCCCCGGAGAGTCCCTCTTCTGCCATGGCAAACGCGTCAAAGACCGACTGTGCCTGTGTCACAGAAATTCTATGGTTATCTACGACATGCACTCTTCCCTCATAGTCTTCCGCGAGCATTTTCGCATTGGCACAGGAACTGCTCAGACCGCTTGTCATCGGAATGTAAACGACTTCGTCATACTCTTTCAGAAGCTCGTCCCACATATCCATCACAATCCCCGGTGCTGGCAAAGATGACGTAATCTCTACCCCCTCCGCCTGCTTTTTATAAAATTCCTCAATTGTAATATCTACACCCTCATAATATGTGATTCCTTCAATGATAACAGGCATCGGGATGATATGAATCCCAAGCTTCCTGCCTTCTTCCGGAAATATTCCGCAATTACTGTCTGCCATTACTGCTACTTTTTGCATAAATTTATCTTCCTTTCCAATAGCCGACGCATTGACCGTTATTTTAACACATGTTAAAATTATAGCAACTGACTAGGCAGAGTCAATTTACAATATTTTATTTTTGTAAATTATTTATACAGATTGGAGAAATTGTAAATCTATGGAAGACAGACGTATCAAAAAGACAAAAAAGAACCTAAAAGCGACATTGATTGAAATGCTTGCCGACATGCCTTTTGAGCAGATTACCATCACAAGTCTCTGCAGCCAGGCAGATATCAGCCGCATTACATTTTATACCCATTACAGTGACAAATACGCTTTAGTCGATGATATTTTCCACGATATGATTCGCATTGGCACCGACCGCTACCGGCAAATGCAGCGTGATACGAACCCGGAACATCATTTTGCGGTCAGCTATCGGAATGTACTCTATACGATTTTAGATTTATACTACGATAACTATGCCTTTTTCCGCCACACGAGACCGGACAAGAATCCTTTTCTTGCGTTTTCCTTCTATAATTATGTATTAACCACAGTAGAAACGTATACGAATCGGGAAGGCAAAAACATGAATCTCCGCTACTCCGCGCGGAAAATTGCCGGATTTCTCTGCTATGGTATCGTAGGGTTTATCAATGAATGCCATGCGGAAAATATGCCGTTACAAAAGATTCGGGAAGAAGCTTCCGAACTTCTTACAAGCATCCTCACTTCCGATATCATCATGGAGTCACGTTAATTGCGTTATCCCGTTGACAAACGTTTTTCTCCCCGATACAATAAGGAAAGAAATTAAAACAGAAAGGATGATTTTCAAAATGGCAAATCCAATCGTAACATTTGAAATGGAAAACGGCGGAGTCATCAAAGCAGAATTATACCCTGAGATTGCTCCGAATACAGTAAACAACTTTATCTCTCTTGTAAATGCAGGATTTTACAACGGAATTATCTTCCACCGCGTAATTCGCGGATTCATGATTCAGGGAGGATGCCCGGAAGGAACAGGAACAGGCGGTCCTGGGTACAGCATCAAGGGCGAGTTCTCCCAGAACGGATTCACAAATAACTTAAAACATGAACCGGGCGTTCTTTCCATGGCTCGTACAATGATGCCGAACTCCGCAGGTTCTCAGTTCTTCATCATGCATGAGAACTCACCGCACCTTGACGGCGCTTACGCTGCTTTCGGTAAAGTCATCGAAGGAATGGACGTGGTAAACGCAATCGCAGAGACAGCGACAGACTTCAGAGACAGACCACTGGAAGACCAGAAAATGAAGACAGTCACTGTGGAAACTTTCGGTGTGGAATATCCGGCGCCGGAGAAAATGTAATCATTAACTTTTCAGATTTTCAAAAAGGGCTCTAGAAGAGCCCTTCTAGCAAACAAATCCGACATTCGTCGAATGGTATTCAAGTAATAGTTTATTTTTATCATATGTAACAGATTTTTACTTGCTTTCAATAACAAATTTGTTATAATTAAGGAGGACAATGTATAATATACTATTTTATGAAACTTCACGCGGAGAAAGTCCGATTCAGGATTTTCTCACACATCTTCGTCAGAAATCATCCACAGATAAATCTGCACGAATTTTACTATACAAAATCATTGCTTATTTAGATTTACTGGAAGAAAAGGGGACATTTATTGGCCAACCTGTCACAAAACATTTAGATGGAGAAATATGGGAACTCAGACCATTGAATAATAGAATTCTATATGCCTATTATAATGACAATACTTTCATCCTTCTTCATCACTTTAAAAAGAAAACTCAAAAAACTCCAAAAAAAGAATTGAAAAAAGCAAAAAACAACTTAAAAGATTACTTAGAAAGGAATGATATCTCATGACAAACGATTGGAAATCTTTTCGTTCAACATTAAACTTAACCCCGGAAGAGGAATCCTTAGTATCTTTAGAAAAAAATCTAATTCACACCCTGACATCCGCACGTCAGGAAAAAGGGCTCTCTCAGAAAGAACTGGCAGAACTCTGCGGAGTTCCCCAGTCTGCTATCGGACGGCTTGAGCGTGGTAAACACTCACCTCAACTCAATAGTCTTTTAAAGGTTTTGCAAGCCCTGGGGTATACTTTGCAGATTATTCCATTGAAAAAATAGAGAATGCCTATGCATTCTCTATCCCTTACCTTGCTACAAATACATATTTCTTCTCATCGGACAGGCTCGCTTCATACTCGTAACCATTCCAATCAAAACCTTTGATTTTCTCCGGCTCATCAATCCGGTTTTTTATCACATACTGTACCATATGCCCTCTTGCCATCTTTGCAAGCGTTGCAAGCGTTTTTAATTTCCCTTTATGCATATTCAGAAATTCCACATCGATGAATTTATCATATTTCGCATATTTTCTTACACATTTTGCATACTCTTCGGAAGCAAGATTGAGAACAACCTGATTGTCCTTATAGACGTCTTTATAAATCTCATCATTCCAGAACCCGTACAGATTTTGTCCGTCTATTGGAATCTTACACTGCATTTCCAGACGGTATGGTTGGATTCCATCCAACGGTTTCAAAGAACCATAGCATGCGCTTAATATCCGCAAGTGTTCCTGCGCATAAATAAGCTCCTCTTCACTCCATTCTAATGCCTCTGTATGTTTAAATACCAGACCATCATAAGTGAGAATCGCTGCCGTTCCTTTTTTCTCCATATCAAATGCCTGGATATCGACGAACGCCTGTCCCGCCAGCTTCTCATTGATTTTCATATAACTTTCCAACTCCCAAGGCGTACATTTTTTCAATGTCTGCATCACTATCTCTGTCTTTTCCCGAAATCTGCACCTCGAAAGAGTCACCCCTTCCCGCTCTCTCACTTTCATATTTTTAGCAGGTGAAATAATTGTAATCATAGGTACCTCCTGTTATTCTGATTTTATCGTATTGTAAAAAACAACTCCAAGGATGATTGCTCCTCCAATCAATTCCTTTCCGGATGGAATCTCATGGAGTAATATCACTGCCGCAATAATGCCGTATACAGACTCTAATCCGGATATGATTCCTGCAGTCTGCACCCGGACATGTTTCAACCCCTCGATAAACATGGAATGTGCGATTGCCGTACACACAATTCCGTATAATAAAAGGCCACCAATATCCATCCCTGTCACTTCCGGCTTCAGAATCAACATCGCAGGAAGCAGAACAATTGCCGCCGAACTCTGTTCATAAAAAGAAACAATACTTCCCTGATAGGTGCTGGCAAATTTCCGATTCCACAAGGAAAGTACCGCATAAGAGAAACTGCATACCATACCGAGTATAATACCCTGGGTCATACTGTTGGCAAGCTCAAATTCAGGCACGATAAACAGCACTCCTGCCAGCATCACCACCGCGCTGCACACACTTGACATTTTTAACTTCTCATGAAATAAGTATGGTTCCAAGAATGTCACAAAAAGCGGGAAGGTTGAAAACGTAATCGTTCCAACGGCTACTGTCGAGTATTGAATCGACAACATAAAAGTAGTCCAATGAATTGCCAGAATGATTCCTGCTATAAAAAATGCTCCATAATCTTTTTTCTCGGATAATCGAATTTTTGTTCCCCTTAATTTCAAGATTATCCATAAAAATAGCGAAGAAAATAATACACGTCCGAACGTAATCACCACCCCCGGAAGATTCACCATCTTCGCAAACAGGCTGGACATTCCAAAAAGCAGGACTGCAAGATGCACTTGCAGCAAACCTTTCTTTTGTATGTTTTTTGTATCCATAAAAGTTCCTTTCTATTCTTTCCCCTCTCCGTCTGCCGGAAGAGAACGTAAATACTTTACCATCATCGGAAGCGTAACCATCGCTGCCAGTATATCCGCTGTCATCTGTGAAAACTGAATCCCCCGTAATCCGAAGAAATAACTGAAAACGAGCAGAATCGGCGTCTCCGTCATCCTTTTATATTGTATTTTTGAAATATCCTGAACCATTCTCTATCACAACCTTCTTATCATTTCTCTTCCAATCATAGCACAATTTGCTTGATAAAGAAATAACTTTGCTTGTTCTCAGCCAGCGCCCATGCTATACTTTTCTATAGTATACAGAATCTATTTCAAATAGGCACGTACTGATTACAAAGGGTCACACCTGAGTAAAAAGGCGCATAAACCGGAATATTTTATAGGATGATTCTATCCTTTTTCAGGCTCTGCGTCTTCAGATGTGGAGCCTATTTTATTTCAGGAGGTTATTATGGATACGAGAATCGCACTTATCGGAATCATCGTGGAGAGCCACGAATCGATAGAACAACTGAACGCCCTTCTATCCGAATACGGCGATTACATCATCGGCAGGATGGGGATTCCTTATCGGGAAAAACACGTTTCTATCATAAGCGTAGCAATCGATGCCCCGAATAATGTCATCAGCTCCCTCTCCGGGAAACTTGGCATGCTGCCGGGCATCAGTACAAAGACAACTTACACGAAACAATAAAGGCAGAAACTTATGAGACATTTAATCGACAAACTAAGAATAACCGGCAATCTTACCAAAGGCGAATGGCATACGTTGATTAACAACCGGTCTCCCGAATCATCCGAATACCTATTTCAGAATGCCCGGGAAGTCCGAGAACAGTTTTACGGAAAAGACGTATATATCCGGGGACTTATGGAGTTTACAAACTATTGCAAAAACGATTGTCTATACTGCGGAATTCGAAAAAGCAATCCAAATGTCACCCGATACCGGCTAACAAAAGAACAGATTCTTGCCTGCTGCAACACAGGATATGAACTCGGATTTCGCACTTTCGTACTGCAAGGCGGGGAAGACGGATATTTTACCGATGACCGCATGGTAGATATCATCTCGGAAATCCGCCAGAACTATCCGGACTGCGCAATTACGCTTTCCATCGGTGAAAAATCAAAAGAAAGTTACCAGCGCTTCTTTGACGCAGGCGCAAACCGGTATCTGCTTCGACATGAAACTTACAACGTTGAACATTATGCCAGACTGCACCCTGCCGGTTTAAGCGCGAAAACAAGACAGAAGTGTCTTTGGAACCTAAAGGAAATCGGCTATCAGGTCGGGACCGGATTCATGGTCGGCTCCCCGTATCAGACGACAGAAAACCTGGCGGAAGATATGCTCTTTCTAAAAGAGTTGAACCCACAGATGGTAGGAATCGGACCATTTATCCCACACCATGACACGCCATTCCGGGATTTGCCAGCCGGAACTTCTGAGTTGACCTTATTCATGTTAGGTCTTATCCGGCTTCTTATCCCAAGAGTTTTGCTTCCTGCTACGACCGCTCTCGGCACGATTGCCATGGACGGGCGGGAACGAGGCATTCTTGCCGGAGCGAACGTCGTCATGCCAAACCTTTCCCCTATCGATGTTCGAAAAAACTATAGCTTGTACGACAATAAAATCTGCATGGGGACAGAAGCTGCAGAGTGTATCGCAGATTTAAAACAACGAATGCAAGCCATCGGTTACGAGGTTGTAACTGCCCGCGGAGATTCTTTGAATTGAAGGGGACAGGGCATTTTTCAAAAAGGGACATAGCAAAAGTTAATTCGGGACGTAGTAAAGTTTCAAAAGTGTACGTCCCAAAAGGAGGAAATTATGTACAATCCAGCATCAAGAAAACCAGAGGAATTTATCAATCACGAGGAAATTTTAGAGACGCTTGCCTATGCAGAGGCAAACAAGCACAATGAAGAATTGATTTCTTCTATCATTGAGAAGGCAAAGCAGAGAAAAGGGCTTTCACATCGCGACGCTCTCGTCCTTTTAGATTGTGATATCGAAGAGAAAAATCAGGAAATCTACGCGCTTGCAGAGCAGATTAAAAAAGATTTCTATGGAAACCGTATCGTAATGTTCGCACCACTTTACCTTTCCAACTATTGTGTCAACGGCTGTACCTACTGTCCGTATCATTTGAAGAATAAACATATCGCGCGTAAGAAACTGACGCAGGAGGAGATTCGTCAGGAGGTCATCGCGCTTCAGGATATGGGACACAAGCGTCTTGCTTTGGAGACCGGGGAGGATCCGGTTATGAACCCCATTGAATATGTTCTGGAATCTATCAAAACAATTTATAGCATTAAACACAAAAACGGTGCTATCCGCCGTGTGAATGTAAATATTGCGGCAACAAGTGTAGAAAATTATCGAAAACTGAAAGAAGCCGGTATTGGTACTTACATTCTATTCCAGGAGACATATCATAAGGAAAGTTATCTGGAACTCCATCCAACCGGACCGAAACATGATTATGACTATCATACAACTGCCATGGATCGTGCAATGGAAGGTGGTATCGACGATGTCGGTATCGGCGTTCTTTTTGGTTTAGACAAATACCGTTACGAACTTGCCGGACTCCTCATGCATGCAGAACATCTGGAGGCTGCTTTCGGTGTCGGACCTCATACAATCAGTGTCCCGCGTCTTCGCCACGCAGACGATATCGATGCAGATTCTTTTGACAATGGAATTGATGACGATACATTTGCCAAAATTGTTGCATGTATCCGTATCGCCGTTCCTTACACCGGCATGATTATTTCCACAAGGGAAAGTCAGGCATGTCGCGAACGTGTCCTTCATCTTGGTGTTTCACAGATTAGTGGTGGCTCAAAAACAAGTGTTGGAGGATACGCCGAACCGGAACCGGATGACAAAAAATCAGAACAGTTCGATGTCAGTGATACCCGTACATTAGATGAAGTCGTGAAATGGCTAATGGATTTAGGTTACATTCCAAGCTTCTGTACCGCATGCTATCGCGAAGGCAGAACCGGTGACCGTTTTATGTCTCTTTGCAAAAGCGGACAGATTCAAAACTGCTGTCAGCCAAACGCGTTGATGACTCTAAAGGAATACTTAATGGATTATGCTTCTGAAGCTACAAAGAAAGTGGGAGAGCATGTCATCGAAGAAGAAATCAAACAGATTCCAAACGAAAAAGTACGTCAAATCGTCATTGAGAATCTGAAAGCCATCGAAAATGATAACCGCCGGGATTTCCGGTTCTAAGGAGGTTCTTATGAGTTTAAACAGCACTCCGTCTGCCAACCGAATCCACATTGGAATCTTCGGCAGACGAAATGCCGGTAAATCCAGTTTGATTAACGCGATTACCGGTCAGAATCTTGCCATTGTTTCGGACACAAAAGGAACAACAACCGACCCGGTTCTAAAAGCCATGGAGTTGCTTCCTCTTGGTCCGGTTGTACTCATTGACACACCTGGACTTGACGATGAAGGAGACTTAGGAAAACTACGCATAGAAAAAGCATATCAGATATTGAATAAAACAGATATTGCACTTCTTGTGATTGATTCTTTTGTCGGTATGACAAGAGAAGATGAAGCAATCCTGAAAAAAATTCAGGAAAAAGGAATTCCCTATCTGATGGTATACAACAAAAGTGATGTCTATTCACCAGACATCACTTCCGATGATTGTTCTATTTCCGTCAGCACATTAAGCGGCAAACATATACCGGAATTAAAAGAGCGCATTGCATCGCTTGCGCCGACATCCAGCGAATCACTCCCGGTTGTAAGAGATTTGCTCCACCCATATGATTTTGTTGTGCTCGTTGTCCCGATTGATTCCTCTGCACCGAAAGGAAGACTAATTCTTCCTCAGCAACAGACAATCCGGGATATTCTGGAAGCCCAGGCTATCTCTATTGTCGTAAAAGATACAGAATTGGAAGAAACACTTGAAAATCTCGGAAAGACACCTGCTCTTGTCATCACAGACAGTCAAGCATTCAAAGAAGTGTCAAACATCGTACCAAAACAGATTCCACTTACTTCCTTTTCCATTCTTTTTGCAAGACATAAAGGAGATTTGGATATCGTTGCAAACGGAGCCTATGCAATTGAGAATCTAAAAGATGGAGATACCATACTGATTTCAGAAGGCTGTACTCACCATCGTCAATGTGAGGATATCGGTACAGTCAAGATTCCACGCCTTCTAAAAAAATATACGCAAAAAGATTTACATTTTACTTTTACAAGCGGCATGGAATTTCCAGACGACTTGTCAAAATACAGCCTTATCATTCATTGCGGTGGCTGTACCTTAAATGAGCGGGAAATGAAATACCGTATTCGTTGTGCGAAAGACCAAAACGTTCCAATCACAAACTATGGGATCGCTATCGCACATATGAATGGGATTCTAAAACGGAGTCTGGAACCTTTTACTTAAAAATGGTCCAAATTCCAACCATCTGCAAAATAAAAATGAGTGGTACTCCAAGATAAAATTTCGCCTTTTTTGTCTTGTGGCGGAATATCTGCATTCCAAGAAACGCCCCGATGGAACCTCCGAACAGCGCAACACCCAAAAGTGTCGCCTCCGGAATCCTCCATAGGTGGCGTTTTGCTTTCTCTTTATCCAATCCATACAGGAAAAATGCAACGACATTGACTACGCATACATAAATAATGATATTTCTCATTTTAATACCTCCACAATCATGATATAATAAACATATTGAAATTGTAAATATATCAGGAGGAAAACCATGAATTTTCTTAGTATTTTTGACGTAATCGGTCCAAACATGATTGGTCCTTCCAGCTCCCATACTGCCGGAGCTGTGGCAATCGCCCTTTTGGCACGCAAAATGTATGGACGTCCAATCAAGAAAGTTACCTTTACGCTCTACGGTTCTTTTGCCAAAACTTATCGTGGACATGGTACAGATAAAGCGCTTCTCGGAGGAACTTTAGGATTTGATACTGACGATGAACGTATCCGCGACGCCTTCCAAATCGCGGATGAGATGGGTGTGGAATACCATTTTATTCCGGACGAGAAGACAATCACCAACCATCCGAATACCGCAGATATTTTCTTCGAAGACGAAGAAGGACATACCCTCTTTGTGCGCGGAGAATCCATCGGCGGCGGAAAAATGAAAATCGTGCGTATCAACAACATCGATGTGGAATTTACCGGAGAATACAGTACACTCATCGTACAACAGATTGACAAGCCGGGTGTTGTCGCTCATATCACTCAATGTCTCAGCGTGCATAACATCAATATCGCATTTATGAGACTGTTCCGCGAAGACAAGGGAACGACTGCTTTTACAGTTGTCGAATCTGACGAGCCGATTCCGCGGGATATTTTAGACTATATTAAAATCAATCCAAATGTGCAGGATTTAATGCTCATTGAGATGTAGGAGGTAGCGAAATGGATTTTTATAACGGACAGGCTTTATTAGATTTATGTGAAAAAGAACATATAAAAATATCTGCTGCCATGAAGGAGCGAGAGGTTACGATGGGGGCTTTGACGACTGAAGAAGTCGATACAAAGCTCAAGACTGTTTTGGAGATTATGAGAAACTCTTCTCATCGTCCAATTGAACACCCTGGCAAATCCATCGGAGGTCTTATCGGCGGAGAAGCAAAATTAGTGAATGACCACCGGGAAACATCCCAAAGCATTGCCGGCTCTATGCTTTCCAAAGCCATGGCATACAGTATGGCTGTCTTGGAAGTCAATGCTTCCATGGGACTTATCGTCGCAGCTCCAACCGCAGGTTCTTCGGGCGTTCTTCCCGGAATCCTGATGGCTCTTCAGGAGGAAAAGAATCTTTCTGACGACGCTTTATACGAAGGACTTCTGAATGCCAGCGCGATTGGATATATTCTGATGAGAAACGCCTCCGTCTCCGGTGCGGAAGCCGGATGTCAGGCGGAAGTCGGCGCCGCTTCTGCAATGGCTGCCAGCGCGATTGTGGAGATGATGGGCGGAACTCCTTCCCAGTGTCTATCCGCTGCCGTACATGCCATGTCGAACTTACTCGGTCTTGTGTGCGACCCGATTGCCGGTCTCGTAGAAGCTCCTTGTCAGACACGTAACGCCATCGGTGTTGCCAACGCCATCACTTCTGCAGAATTGGCTTTGGCAGGCGTCAATCACCCGATTCCATTTGACGAGATGGCAGAAGCCATGTACCGGGTTGGAAAGAGCCTCCCATTCGAGCTTCGTGAAACAGCAATGGGCGGATGCGCCGGAACCCCGACCGGATGCGGACTCGGATGCAGCATTTGTGGAAAATAATTTCAAAGTGTGTTTTATGGAATAGGACTCTGCAAGAATATCCTATTCTATAAAAATAGTGCATAGAGTGAATCTAACATGCATATAACATCGTATCAAAATTCACTTTATGCACTATTTATTTTCTTATCCTAATATCATCTCGGCTTCAAGAATCAAAAACTCTTATTTCTCCTCGATTGCCATCACCATATCGATTCTTCTCTGGTGTCTTCCGCCTTCAAATTCCGCATTCAACCATTCGTTCACAATCATTTTTGCCATCTCGATTCCTACAACACGCGCCCCAAATGCCAATACGTTTGCATCGTTGTGCATTCTGGAAAGTTTCGCCGTATATGGCTCGCTGCATACAACAGCTCGAACCCCTTTTACTTTATTGGCCGCAAGGGAAATTCCAAACCCTGTTCCGCAAATCAAAATTCCCTTTTCCACTTCTCCATTTACAACGGCACGTCCTACTTTCTCTCCATATTCTGGATAATCACAGCTCTCATTCGAATCTGTTCCATAATTAACCACTTCATGTCCAAGCTCTTTCAAATAAGCTGTAATCTCCTGCTTCATTTCTACTGCTGAATGGTCGTTCCCAATTCCGATTTTCATAATCCTTTTCTCCTCTCTGCTTACCTTCTTCGGTCATTTCTTTTTTTATTATAGCAGATACCATTCTGCCCGCCAACCCATTTTGTATTGCAACTTCATTGTCTGCAAGCTATAATAACCTTGTTTCCAATCAAATCACAAATTATAGATATGAGGTAAAAATCATGATAAAACTAATCGCCAGCGATTTAGACGGAACGTTACTCCGGAATGGAGCGCAGTCTCTGAGTCTGGACATATTTCCATTGATACAGAAATTAAAAGAAAAAGGAATACATTTTATTGCGGCAAGCGGACGGCAATACGCCAGCATGTGGAGGCTTTTCGAACCGGTGAAAGATGAAATTTCTTATATTACAGAAAACGGCTCTCTCTGCATCCATGAAAATCAAATCATGAAACGCGCTTTCATGGACCGAGAATTGGGGCTTCGCATCATGGAAGATATCCGAAACCGAAGAAACTGCCATATCCTTCTCTCCTGCGAAGATACCTATTATACGGAATCCGAGCTTCTTGTCCATCATATGCGTGACCTGCTACATTCCGATATCGTACTTGTACCCGATACATTCGAGATTCAGAAACCATTCCTGAAGATTGCCGTATATGATGAAATCACGACGGAAGAAACCGCTCAATATTTTTATGAAAAATACTCCTCGGAAATCCCTGTCGCCACCTCCGGAAACGTATGGTGCGATTTCATTCTTCCAGAGGCGAACAAGGGCAACTCCCTCCAAGCTTTTGCAGAATATTTCCATGTAAAACCAGAGGAATGCATGGCATTTGGCGACCAGCAGAATGATATTGAAATGTTGGATTTTGCCGGAGAAAGTTATGCGATGTCAACTGCCAAAAAAGATGTGATAGCACATGCCAAATACACGACAGATTGTCCGGAAGACGTACTTCGTGAGTTACTCAACCGTCTTCCCTAATTTTATGATTGTCAAAGGAGAATGAAAATGATAACTGTAAATCATGAGAAATGTATCGGCTGCGGAAAATGCGCAAAAGACTGTATCGCTCTTGCGATAAAAATAATAGACGGTATTGCTGTTCCCAAGGCAGACTGCCTGCTTTGCGGACACTGCGTTGCCATCTGTCCGACAAACGCTGTTTCCATCCCGGACTATGAGATGAAAGATATCGTAGAATATAATCCGGACACATTTTCCCTCTCCCCGGAAAACTTGTTGAACGCCATCAAATTCCGCAGAAGTGTCCGAGATTATAAACCACTCCCGATTGAAGACAAAAAGCGCGACCTTCTCTTACAAGCCGGACGATATACCGCAACTGCAAAGAATAACCAGGATTGTCACTTCGTCTTTGTACAAGATGAATTAGACACTCTGAAAAAATATATATGGGATTCCATCGATTCCATGGAATCCGAAGGCGCAAAACAGATACCGAAGGAATTCCTTCCGTTCGTCAGTTTCAACCGCCGCAGAAAGAAAAATCCTGCCGATGATTTCCTGTTCCGCAACGCTCCGGCTGTCCTGTTCATCACATCCGATTGGCCATTGGATGCGGGACTTGCCGCTCAGAATATTGAACTCATGGCTGTAGCCTCCGGCCTTGGCGCTCTCTATAATGGTTACCTCGCCGGAATCGCGGATAAAAATGAGGCGCTAAAAGACTGGCTCGGCATCTCCGGTAAAACCATCAAAGCCTGCATGCTGCTCGGCTATCCGAATGTAAGATACGAGAGAACAGCACCAAGGAAAAAAGCGAATATTATACTGAGATAGAATACAAAAAATCTGCTGACAGGTTTTCTCCACCGGCAGATTTTTTATATCCCTTTACTCTCTTCTCTTATCAATTGTCTTACATTATCTGAATGCTACTTCATTCCATCTCAACTCATTCTTGAAGTTTCTGATTGTTGTATCTTTATCGATATATACGGCTTCGATTCCCATCGCTGCTGCCCAATCACCCATCTGCTCTGCTGTCAGGTCATAAGAGAATGCTGTATGGTGAGCTCCGCCTGCCAAAATCCAGGCTTCCGCACCTGTTGCAAGGTCTGGCTGTGGTGTCCAGAATGCGGTTGCAACCGGAAGTTTCGGCATTGGTTTTTCAACCTTCTTACACTCCACATCGTTGATGATGAGACGGAATCTGTTTCCTAAATCCACTAAAGAGGTTGCAACTGCAGGTCCTGTCTTGGATGTGTATACAAGACGAGCCGGGTCTTCTCTGTCTCCCATAGATAATGGACATACTTTGATACCGATTGGTCCTTCTGCGATTGTCGGACATACCTCTAGCATATGAGCCTGAAGGATTCCTTCTTTTCCCGGTACTAAGTTGTATGTATAGTCCTCCATGAAGGACGTTCCTTTTGCATCTTTCATTCCGTATGTCATAATCTTCATCAAACGTACCATAGCGGCTGTCTTCCAATCGCCTTCTGCACCGAATCCGTAACCTTTTTCCATCAATCTCTGGATTGCAAGTCCCGGGAGCTGTTTTAATCCGCCCAGGTCTCCGAAATGTGTTACGATTGCATGATAATCTTTATCTACTAAAAATTTCTCGAATCCAAGCTCGATACCGGCCTGAACCGCTACATGCTTCTTGAATTCTTCCGGGTCTCTTCCCTCTAAAATGATATCGTATTTGCTGTAGTATTCTTCTACCAATGCGTTGATGTCTCCCTGTGGAACATCATTTACATAATCTACGATTTCATTCACCGGATACGCGTCGATTTCCCAGCCGAATTTAATCTGAGCTTCTACTTTATCACCTTCTGTAACAGCAACGTTTCTCATGTTATCTGCCACACGCGCTACACGAATATGACTGCTTTCCATGATACCGATTGCAGTTCTCATCCAGCTTGCGATTCTTTCCTGTACCTTCTTGTCTGCCCAATGTCCAACGATGACCTTTCGTTCGATTCCCATACGAGATACGATATGTCCATACTCTCTGTCACCATGAGCCGACTGGTTCTCGTTCATGAAATCCATGTCGATACTGTCATATGGAATCTCCTCATTAAACTGTGTATGTAAATGTAATAATGGTTTCCGATATTCCTGCAATCCTAAAATCCAGGATTTTGCAGGAGAAAATGTGTGCATCCATGTGATAACACCCGCACAGTTTTCATCCGCATTCGCCTCGTTGAATGTCTTTCTGATTAAGGCATTCGTAATTAGCGTCGGTTTCCACACAACTTCATATGGAAGAATTCCTGATTTGTTTAATTCTTCCACGATTTTCTGAGAGTGTTCCGCTACTTTTCTGAGACACTCATCTCCGTATAAATCCTGTGACCCTGTACAAAACCAAAACTTGTACTCTTTGTTTTTTAACATATCCCTATCTCCTTTACTTTTATAAATTTCATTACTCATGCCCACCTCCAAATCAAAGTGGCGGAAGCTCGATTTACCAGGCTCGCAAAAACCTCGCTAAGTGCTCTAGCTTTGTCCGTAGTAGGCATTTGCTCCATGTTTTCTGTAATAGTGTTTGTCCTGAAGTTCTTGCGGCGCCGGTTTTACTTCCGGATTTAATCGTTCGCATCGTGCCGCCATCTTTGCAACCTCCTCAAGAACGACTGCGTTGTGAACTGCATCGTGTGCATTTTTTCCCCATGCAAATGGACCATGGTTTTTACACAATACGGCAGGTGTTGCCATATATTCTTTGTTTTTGAAATGTTCTACAATGAGAAGACCTGTGTTCTTCTCATATGCTTCTTCGATTTCTTCCTTTGTCAGACATCTGACACATGGTATTTCACCATACATGTAATCCGCATGCGTTGTTCCATAGCATGGGATTCCACGTCCTGCCTGTGCCCAGCTCGTCGCCCAGGATGAATGCGTATGGACGATACCTCCCATCTCCGGAAATGCTTTATATAGCTCCAAATGTGTCGCCGTATCGGAAGATGGATTGTATCTTCCTTCTACTTTATTTCCATTCAAATCCATAAGCACCATGTCATCCGGCGTCAATTTTTCATAATCAACTCCACTTGGTTTGATGGCAAACAATCCGCTCTCCCTGTCTATCTCGCTTACATTTCCCCATGTAAATGTCACAAGCCCATACTTCGGAAGCAGCATGTTCGCTTCATAAACTCTCTGTTTCAATTCTTCTAACACTCGCTATCCCTCCTATATTTCATTCACCATTCTGACAGAATGTCGAACCTCCAGCTTCGGCTCCAGTTCAATCGCTTTCTCCACCGGCTTCCCTGCCAACAAATCAAGAATCGCCTGCGCTACCGTTTCCCCCAATTCTTTGATTGGATTAATCGCCGACGTGAGCGGTACTTCACAGTGGGTTGTAAGGTCTGAATTATCCATTCCCGTTATGGAAATATCCTGCGGAACCTTCATCCCCTGCTCCAGACAGATTGCCACAAGTTTATTGGCAACCTCGTCGTTATAACATACACAAGCAGTACAATTTTTGATTCTTCGCAAAATTCTTCCGGTATCTTCACTCAAATTCCTCTGTTCATCCGTATCAATCCATATAACACGTTCGCCCCGGATTCGAATATCTGCCTCAATCAAGGCATCCATATATCCGGCGTACCGAAGCATTCCCTGACCGTCATCACATTTGAAAATCGCCGCGATATTCCGATGTCCACAACTTAATAAATGCTGGGTCACAAGATGTCCCGCTTTCCAGTCATTCATGGACACATGAGGCGCATCAATTTCCGGATAATAACTATTGATAAAAATAAACGGAATGTCACACGCTTTCAATCGATTATATAAATGAAGGTTCGGATTCGGAAGTCCGCTCTTTACCGCTTCTACAATTATCCCATCGACGGATTTGCTCTTCAGAATCTCCTCCAATATCTGACGCTCTTTTTCTACCGAATTATTCGTAAATGCCAACTGAATCACATATCCCTCCCTGGAAAGCCGTTGCTCCACTCTTTTAATAATAGCCGGGAAAATGTACTCATCAATGTACGTTGTGATGACTGCAATTCGTTTGGTATCTTTCTTCCTCTCCTTCGGCTTTGAAATATAAGTGCCGCTTCCACGCTTTCTCTCAAGGATTCCTTCATTGCACAAAATAGAAATCGCATGGCGAACCGTCTGGCGACTCACTCCGAAGATAGAAACCAACTCATTTTCTGAATAGATTCGATTTCCAACGGTCAGCTCTCCACTTTTTATCTTCTCCCTAATCCAGTCCACAATCTCAATATACTTACTCTTCTGCTCTATCACGTTCCACTCCCTCGTTTGTATATTCTGAATATTTTTCAATTGATTTCTTTCTCATTTCTATAATAAACATACAACACATGTATCTCATTTTCAAGTTGGGATAATCTATGAAGTATATACAACTAATACCGTATTTTTCAATCAATATGGATAGAAAAGAGGTAGTTGTACATGTACAACTACCTCTTTTCTAATAAAGCGTTAAATTTTTTAATTCTGCGAACCTTCGAATACACATATCACTCTCCGGCACATCCCCAAATCCATATTCTGCAAACACAAACGGAACTTCTGCTTTCCTCGCCGCTTCAAAGTCTCCCATTGTATCGCCTACATAGATTGCATCTTCGATACAATTTCTCTCCATCAGAATCCGAATATTTTCATCCTTCTGCTTTCCGGTATTCCCATAACATTCGATATCTGCCACATAGTCTGACAATCCTGTTTTCTCCAAGAACAATTCGATATATCCCGATTGACAGTTACTCACGATAAACACTTTGGTTTTCTCTGACAAAGCGCAGATTGTCTCTTTTACTTCTGGATAGAGGACGTCACAGGGGTCTCTCTGCAAATCTTCATGTTCATATCGACAGCAAGTTTCCATGATTTCTTCCCGCTTCTCCTGCGTGCAATCCGGCAAAAGCGCTTTCGCAATAACATCCATTGTTTTTCCAAACAATTTCTTCAAATCCCCGCCGGTTACTTCTACACCTTCAATTCCACAATCCTGAATTGCTCTTGTCCAGGAATCTGCCACAATATCCGTCGTATCCCAAAGTGTCCCGTCTACGTCTAAGATGATATTTTTCAGTTCCATGTTATCCACTTCCTAAAATTCTTTCTCTCGCATGATTTTCAACGAAATCATATAGGAGATGCATAAAATTATAGCACATAACACAAGCACGCTCAACGCTATTTGATATCCCTTTACTTCTGTCACAAATGTCATAAGTCCATTCGCCAGGCTGTCAGCCATTTTCTCATTTTTACGAATCAGATTTACAATAACAAGAATGGACGCTACCAATCCTCCGGTCACTCCAAAAATAAGAACTCTGCTTTTATCTGAACTAAATTTCAGCTCCAACGGTATCAGAATGGCCTGGTAGAAAACTACGATACCGGCAATTGCCAAGGATACTGCTTTTCCCTCTGTCAGCAACTCCTCTTTTCCTCTGAAAAGGCAAACTGCAACAGCCAAAATATTAGAAACAATGACAAACACAACCGTAATTCCTATACAAAAAATATACTTCGACTTCACATAGTTTTTCGTATCGACCGGAAGAGTAAATAGAAATGAATATCCATTTCCCATCTCATCATATATAATCGCATTTATCGAAAATATAGAACAAATGAACGTCAGATAACTTACAATAAAAAACGGATTATCCGTCGCAAATGCCATCAAAAGCGCAAATACTATCAAACATCCTAATGTTTTTCCCTGTACCTTCGTCGTAAGCAAAAAATCCTTCACTAAAAGTCCCTTCATACTATTCCTCCCCTATCATAATCAGAATCATTTCATCAATCGTTCCCTTTTCAACCGCCAGTTCCGGATAGTTTTCCAAATAGAACTGTTTTTCATTTGTCAGACAACGGTAACCGAAAGGCTCCCTCTTTTTCTTTAAAATATACTGCTTCTCCAACTTCTCATATTGTTCTTCTGTCACTTTAATCACACCATAATTGCTAAGCAGTACATCTGTCTCCTCATGCAAAATAATCTTTCCATCGTCAATCATATACAAATCGTCACAGAGCCCTTCCAAATCGCTGGAAATGTGGGAGCTAATAAGAATCGAGCGTCCCTCCTCCTCTTCCATATACTCACGCAGCATATCCAAAACCTGTTGTCTTGCCACCACATCCAGCCCTGCTGTCGGCTCGTCAAGGAGAAGAAACTCTGCCTGATGAGATAATGCAACAAGAAGTTTTATCTTGGCTCTCATACCGGTAGAAAAATCTTTCAGCCGTTTATTCTCCGGTATCTGGAACATCCTGCATTTCTCCTCGAATCTTGCCCGGTCAAACTTCTCATACATAGCGTCCATGACTGTCACTAAATCTTTCACTGTCAAATATTCATTGAATCCTGCATCCGATAGCACAACGCCGATTTTATTCTTGTCTTCTTTGTCAAGCTCCCGCGGATTTTTCCCGAAGACTTCAATGTTTCCCCCTTCTGTCTTAATCAGGCCAAGTATCGCCTTAAAAGTCGTTGTCTTTCCCGAACCATTCTGTCCAATCAAACCGGTAATACATCCTGGCTGTACTTCAAGAGAGCAATTCAAGTCAAATTGTTTATAGTGCTTTTGCACATGTTCTAACTTTACAAACATTTCTATTCCTCCAATATGATTTCAAATAACTCCGTAATCTCCTGATTACTCATTCCACAGCTTCTGCCTTTTCGAATGGCCATTTCCAAATCGGCTTCTACTTCTTTTTTCTTCTCTTCCAGCATAATCTCCTGGTTGGCGCATGTCACGAAACTTCCCTTCCCATGAATGGTAATGACAAATCCTTCCTGCTCCAACGTATCATATGCTTTCTTTACTGTAAGCGCGCTCACTCGTAACTCTTTTGCCAAAGAACGAACAGATGGAAGCATCTCTTCTTCTTTCAATTCTCCATGCATAATGTAATTTTTAATCTGCCCCAGAATCTGTTCATATATGGGCTGCATAGACGAATTGTTAATAATAATCTTCATCTAATCCCTCCTTTATGCAAACAGTATATAACAGTATTGTACTGTTGTCAACTGTTTTATACTGTTTATTTTTTTGTTAAAGATATTCTTTGAAAAAGTGTATATTGTTATTCTGAAAAGGGTATGCTATAATGTGCTTAGGCAAAAGAATCTAATATAATCCAATAAGTAGCAAAAACCCTCACAAGTGGCAGCTTGTGAGGGTTTTCTATTCCTTATAAGGCGGACCAATCCTTTAGGCTGGTTGTCCTTATTCGTTTCTGTCCAACCATTTGCAGATGAGGTGGCAAACAACACCTGCCATAACAGAAACTATCAAAGAATCTACAATTTCCAAATAGTAACCGTATAGTTGCATATCCACCGATTCATACTACTAAATGGTAGTCTGAATAAGAGGTGAACACTATGTATTTGAAACGATTGAAAGATTTACGAACAGACCACGATTTGACTCAGGAAAATCTTGCAAATATTCTAAAATGCCAACGCGAAGTTTACCGTCGGTATGAAAGCGGAATCCGCTCTCTTCCGATTGATTATCTAATCACGATTGCACAATACTACAATACAAGTACCGATTATTTATTAGAGCTTACAGATGTAAAGAAACCATATCCTCCGAAAACTTCTAAAAAATAAATGTAAAAAAGATTCCGAGATTTATAAACAATAGGTCTCGAAATCTTTTTATTTTTATAGCATCAATCGATAAATATTTGCCACGTCTTCTTCATGCAGTTCTACGAATCCACCGATTGTTCCGGTTCGCGTATCTCCATAACATGCCGCATGCGCCAGTCTTTCAATATCTTCTTCTTTTGCCCCCAGTTCTTCAAAATTTTTCGGCATTCCAATCGAAATCAGAAAGCTTCTCAACTTCTCGATTCCTTCCTTTGCAGTAATCTCCGGATGTTCCTCATTCATCTCACATCCCCATACCCGGCATGCCACCTGAGCAAAACGTTTCACGTCATGATTCATATTATAAGTAAATACCGCCGGCATCGCAACCGCAAGTCCTGCTCCATGCGCGCAATCATAGATTGCAGATAATTCATGCTCCACATCATGGCTTGTCCAATCCTGTGTTCTTCCTACACCGCAAGAATTGTTATGCGCCATCATTCCTGCCCACATAATATTAGCACGTGCTTCATAATCATTCGAATCAGCTATTGCTTTCGGTCCCTCCTGAATCATGGTAAGCATTAGCGCCTCTATCATACGGTCCGTCACTTCCACATCCTTTGTGTTCGTCAAATATCGTTCATAAAGATGCGCCAAAATATCCGTAATTCCACAGGCTGTCTGATATGCCGGAAGTGTCTGCGTAAGCGCCGGATTCAGAATCGAGAATTTCGGTCTCCATGCTTCCCCTGTTGCACCGCGCTTATACATACCGTCTTCATATGTAATGACAGAGTCCGGCGAACCCTCGCTTCCTGCTGCAGAGATTGTCAATACCGTTCCAATCGGCAAAGCATAATCCACTTTCTTTCCCTGATAAAAATCCCAAAAATCCCCATCATATACTGCTCCTGCCGCAATCGCCTTCGCAGAATCAATGGTACTTCCTCCGCCTACTGCAAGGACAAAGTCCACATTCTCTCTCTGACAAAGTTCAATTCCTTCGTATACGAGTCCACTTCTCGGATTCGGTTTCACACCACCAAGTTCCACATACGCAATATCCTTGGATTTCAAAGATTCTTTCACCCGGTCCAAAAGCCCGGTTCTTACTGCCGAGCCTCCTCCATAATGAATCAAGACCTTGGAACCGCCAAATCTTCTTACATATTCTCCTACTTCATTTTCCGTTTCCTTACCGAATACAAAATATGTCGGCGCATAAAAAGTAAAATTATCCATATACCCGCTTCCCTTCTTATGATTTTATAATATCTATTCTAACATTTTCTTTTACTTTTTAATAGGGAGAAAAACATTCTGACGCATACACTAAAAATAACAGCCAATAACAAAAATACCCTCACAAACATGGAATAGTAACCAAATAGTTGCTTTTTCACCTGTTCATACTACTAAATGGTAGTCTGAACAAGAGGTGAACACTATGTATTTAAAGCGAATAAAAGATTTACGAACAGACCACGATTTGACTCAGGAGAATCTTGCAAATATTTTAAAATGTCAGCGTGAAGTTTACCGCCGATATGAAGCCGGAACTCGTTCTCTTCCAATTGACTATCTTGTCACAATCGCAAAATATTATAATACAAGCACAGACTATTTGTTGGAACTGACGGATGTGAAAAAGCCATATCCACCTAGAACCACGAGGAAGTAATAATAAAATCATATAAAAAACGTGGATGTCGAAGTATTCTCTGTTCTTCATTCACCGACGTTTTCCTTTTTCATCCTTATCTATTGAAGAAACGTCTTTCTCTTGTCTCCTCATTTCTCTGTGTCTCCACAGATTTTTCTATTTCCCCAGCAGAACAGTCACATTCCTTCTCCGAAGCGTCCCCGCATCGCACGACTGCCTTACCTGTTTCAATGTCCGCACCGAAAGAAATCGGAATCTCAACACATAAATTCTGCGTAATCGTAAACGTACATGACGTCTGATTTCCGCTGCACTCTCCTCCAGGTCTTACGATTGGTTCCCCGCAGCAAACAGCTTTTGCCACTCCAGGTTTCGCGAATGGAGTCACTTTTACCGGAACACACACTGTTTCTTTCTGGTAAAAGGTTCTGTCACATGGAATATTTTCGTTGCACGATGGTCCGCAAATCTCCAATCCTGTCGCAGTGATTCCTCCACCATACATACAAACATTCATAGGTCCAATCGGATAAGGTGTCCGAAGCCAAATGCATACCTTCATGATTCCTAACACCTTATTCAGCGGAAAATCAAATTTTAACCCCACACATCCAGTCGGATTATCCGGCTTCTCTGGAGTTTTTATTTCTATATTTTCACCCCAGATAATAGTCTGAGGGTCTCCATTAATCGATACTGTAATATCTGCAATATCTTCTTCTGTAATGGCACTGCATATTCCAAAAAGAAAATAACTTAAATCTGCATATTGAGACGTATCCTGCCCCACACCTATTATATCATAACAAAATTTCTGATACTCTCCCTCAGACGGATAAAAAACAGATTCATCCAAGTTTAGCGAAACGATGAATGGTAAAACTTTTTCTCCCGATATCAGAGAATAATCAATCTGATAGTTACATGTTTCATTTCGTTCCATCGCATATTTCCTCATATTCACTTTTTCTACATCATATGTCAAGAAAGTCAATCTGTTCTATTCCTCTCTCATCTAAAATTTTCCTCTATTTCAACCTATGATTTTTGGTAATATTGCCGAATTAAAAAACAATGAACAAAACAGGTGCATTTTCCCAGGAAATATATTATACTAGACGTTAGTTAAAAACTTGTCAGAAGGGAGAAAATCATGGCAAAAATTACTGAAGGCTACATGCCATACCTTGGCTATCAGACATATTACAGAATAGTTGGGGAAAGAAAAGACAATGGGAAGGCACCTTTAATCTGTCTCCATGGAGGACCAGGTTCTACTCACAATTATTATGAGGTATTAGATAATGTCGCAGACGAAGACGACCGTATGATTGTTATGTATGACCAAATCGGTTGTGGTAACTCTTATCTTGACGGACATCCGGAACTTTGGAATCAGAAAGTTTGGTTAGATGAACTTGAGGCTTTAAGAAAACACTTAGGATTAGACGAATGTCACATTATCGGACAGTCTTGGGGCGGTATGATGCAGATTGCTTACGCAATCGATTACAAACCACAGGGAGTAAAGAGCTTCATTATCTCCAGCGGACATCCAAGCAGCTCTCTTTGGGAGAGAGAAGGACTCCGCCGTATCAAAATGATGCCACAGGATATGCAGGATGCTATCAACCACGCACTGGCAACAGGTGACTTCACAGGAGAAGCTTACGATGCAGCCGTTGCGGAATACATGGATAGATACTGTAACTACTGGCTCGGAGAGGATGCTCCAGAATGCTGTAAGAGACCGAAAAAATCCGGTTCAGAATCTTACGTGGAAGGCTGGGGACCAAACGAGTTCGCACCTACAGGAACTTTAAGAGACTTCGAATACATCGACAGACTTGGTGAAATCGAAATTCCTTCTCTTATCTGCAGCGGTATCTCTGACCTCTGCTCTCCACTCGTTGCAAAAACAATGGCAGACGGAATTCCAAACTCTAAGTGGATTCTCTGGGAGCGTGCAAGACATACTTGCTTCGTAGACAGACATGATGATTACTGTGTAGAACTCATCAAATGGATGAATGAACACGATAAATAGAGTTTGTAGATACTAATGAAACGGGCGGCCTGACGGCCGCCTGTTGTTTGAATATTCCGCATGAACAAATTAAATTCACGAAAATTCTTCAATTCTTTAACCTGATTTCATATTATTAGATTACTCTATTCGATAAATTTAACAAAAATTTTCTTATATGTTCTCAACGATAAATTCAATGAGTTTACTTGCCGAATCCCTTTCCAACGGAAATACTCTATTAAAATATTCATAGTATATTAGCAAAGACCAAATACACCATTTTCCAACAGTAAAATATTGAACTTCTATAGTTTCTTCTTGTCTATCTACGCCTATATCATGTAATCTTTTTACTTCTTTCAACCATTTCGTACCATCTATTCCACAATTATTCATTGCATCTTCTGCAATTTTTTCTGCTACTAAAAGAGACGGCACATCAGCATAAAAAAGCGTTTCTTTTGAAAACATCCGAACTGTAAAAACATCGCTTACTTTAATCGACTCTATTTTTTCTGACAATTTTTTGCAAACCACAGTTGCCATATCTTCCAAAGCCGTTTTATACCTAATATACTGGGGTCCTCTTGCATCTATCAGAGTTTCAGCAGAGTCAAAATATTTAGGGGCTATATTCCCCGCTGCTCCTTGTATAACCATCACCGGACAACCATATTTTTTCTGTATTTTCTCTCTTATGCTTCCAAAATAATCTGGTGATATAAAATAATTGTCTCTTTTTAACACATTCCATAAGCATTTGATCAATATTATCATTCGTGTACCATTTACCTGATTGATGAATAGCATAAGCACCTTTTCCCAATGCCATTGCAGCCACACCATAGTCCTGTGATACGACAATATCTCCTTTATGGCAGATACTGATTAGTTTATAATCTACTGCATCTGCTCCTGCGCCGACAATAACAACTTCACTATAAGCCGACGACAGGACATGATTCGTATCACACAGCAACGTTACCGGAACATTATACTCTTTTGCAATCTTTTCAACGATATCAACCACCGGGCAGGCATCTGCATCCACAAATATTTGCATCTTTCACTCTCTCCTTTGAGTTATTACAAAAATAAACTCTGCTGTTCGTATTCTGTCTCTCTCTTTAGTAGAACCGGTATCTGGTGCAAAAGTTCTTCCAATTTCCTGTCATCGAACCAATCTTCCAATTGCTCTTTTTCTAATATTAACGGCATACGGTCATGTACTTTTCTCATAGATTCATTTGCGTCTGTGGTAAGGATCACAAATCGTCGTTCATTCTCGAACCAATCACAGAAGCCAGCCATATACAATACTGGTGCATCATATCTGGAAAATACATTTTTTTCTTTTAACCGATTCCATTCATAGAACCCGCTTGCTGGTATCAATATACGGTGATAGAGGATTCCATTTCGAAAAGAAGGTTTGTCCATAACAGATTCTGTTCTTGCATTTATAACCAGATTCTTTCTCTGAGACAGAGTATATCCCCACTTACAGACATTCAGTTTCAATCTCTGTTCTGATTTTTCAATGATCGGTGCTACATTGGTTGGAAAGATATCTCCTGCAAAATGCTTCTGTCGGATTCGTTGGTCTATTTTATGCACTACTTTTTCGATTTCATCTGCCATATCAGGGTCAATATAATATCTACCACACATAATACTTCCTTCACTTATAGATTCTATTTCATCAAATATACATCATTTATTTCTAGGCACTTTAAACTCAGTTAATTTATAATTTTGAATCCACCCCATACATTCTTTACCATCTTCATTCTCCCAAATTATCTGTCGCCACTTTTTATATTTATCTATAATTCTAACAACATTCCCTTCCTCAAGCTTTTCAATTACAATCGAATGGCAGTCATGCTTCAGGCGTACAATGGATTCTCTATTAACGATTCTATATTTAGTCGTATTTAGCTCCTTCGCATCATATCCCATTCCAACGACATAATAATTATTGACTTGTTGTGTATAATTGTAATTATTCATCGTTGTTGCTGAAGAATTCGTAACTCCCAGAACAAATGATATAATCGCAATAATAAAGTTCAGCCATTCTCGTATTTCTTTAACATCTATCGTTCGTTTTTCTTCTATTGGCAAATTCTGCTTCTCTTTATTTAACGAAAGATCCGTTGCTTTTTCATATTCCGATGCAATAGTTTCTGACACCGTATCAAGATCCCATTCTTCGGATTCTGAGAAAACTTGATCGGTAACTCTTCCCAATAAATCTATATTTATATCTTCTAACGTTTTTTCTGATAATGCAGAAAAAGCAGAATTATTTTTCAAAATTTGAGAAACAAGAGCTGCACTACCAGCTTCTTGCAATATTGTCGATAAGCTGGAAATACTTGCTGTGATTTCATTTATCTTTGAAAAATTAGCAGACATCTTTAGTGGTTCCATCATTTCATTTAACGCTTTAATAGCTCCACCGATATTATAATCATTCACACCTAGTATAACGAATATTAAATAATTGCTATATCAAACGGATGCCGCTTCCTCTTC